>Ga0209308_10001860_pt1 | contig 18939 bp, 15 predicted proteins | sample COGITO_mtgs_1204_3_FD_184806 | JGI IMG/M metagenome (GOLD analysis project Ga0209308, IMG submission 184806) | Pelagic marine microbial communities from North Sea - COGITO_mtgs_120405 (SPAdes) (version 2) | ecosystem: Environmental > Aquatic > Marine > Epipelagic ...
ACGCCGTCGTGTGAGTGGCCGTGGTGTCCGTGGCCGTGTTCCTCTTTCTTTTCTTCCCCGTGACCGTGCGCGTGATGCGAATGCCCGTGACCCGTGTGCTCGCCGTCTTTCGAGTGGTCCTTATCGCACGGCACGCCGTCGTGCGAGTGCGCGTGAACAGCTTTAGTATCTTTCGGCACCTCTTTCTCCTTCATGACGACTTCGCCGTCCTTCGCCGCTTCTTCGGACACGTTCACTTGAATTTCGTAGGACGTTTCCACCTCCCCTTCGTTGTTGTGTAACGTCACTTTAATCGTATTCTTCGCCTCGGATATTAATTCAACCACGGACATGTTCCCATTCACGTCGTTAATTTTAAGCGCGCGCCCACTAAACGATGTCGCCATCACCCCGACGTGCGTCGTCCCTTTCGGTACTGTCAACGCGTACGAGAAACATTTCGAGCCGTCGAACGAAGGCTTTAAATCTTCCGTCGAACTTAACTTTGTCTTTGTAAATCCTTTGGCTTCTGCGGAGCGTAAATCTTCGCCCTCGTTGAGAGGAATTTGCGCGGTAAACGAGAGGAAGTTTAAGAAGGCTGAAGAGGAAGAGGAGGACATTCTCTTCTTCTGTTTTATTATACTACGACTACTGTGTGTGTGTTTTTGTGTGTTTTTGTGTGTGAGGTTCTAAACGTTGTTGTTGTTGGTATACTAAAGAAGAGCGTTAAATATAACAAATGAAGAAAAGCGTGTGCCAGTTTTTCTTCATATTTTTTTTCCAACGAACAAAATTTTCTTTTTCTTCCGTCTGTTCTGCTCTTTGCAAAAGGAGGGAAAAACAACACACTTTTATCCTCCAAACACACACACACACACACACACAAAACGTTTTTATTACACACGCTTTTTGTGGGACGATGACGACGAGTTTGACCACTAGTAGTATTACTACGACTACTACTACAAGATTACTGTATTCGTATTCTCCTTCTCCTTCGTTGTTGAAAGGCAGCGCAAAACGACGCGTATCATCATCATCGAGAAAAATCATCGTGAGAAGAAAACAAGTTATTCCATCATCATCTTCTTCTTCTTCTTCTTCTTCTTCTTCTTCTTCTTCTTCTGCGACGACAAAAACGACACAAAGAACTGAACTCAGAGGGAGAGGGAAAGAGACGAGAGCGAGGAAATTATCCGTTCCGTATAAAGATGGGAACAAAGACTGCGACGTTCTCGTAAACGACGAGGCGAAGGAGAAAATAAAAGCGAGAAACTGCTCGAAATACGTCTCTTTAATCGACGGCGAAAATCCAAAGTTGAAAATATTGTTGAACGTCATAGAAAAAGACTGGGACAGAATAGGCGTGAAGAATAAAAACGCCGGACATCACACGCTGTGGCCAGAAGCGTTCGAAGCCGGAAAAGCTTTGTTAGAGGAGTGTTTCCCGGAGGAGTGTTCGCCGGAGTTTGGAGGCGAGGTGTTAAACGGCGTCGGATTCGTAAACGAACCAGAGTTTCAAAAGACGCGCGCTATCGATTTTATGCAAAGAAGACCAAAAGGCGATTTCACGCATTGTAAATATAATCCGTTGCCGAGATTACACCGAGACCCAGATGCGATCGATTACAAGTCCCCGAACTGGATGGAAACAGCCATGGAAAATTCCGAGGAGTATTCGTACCGGTATTATAACGTTTGGATCTCGAGGACGCCGAAAGATCCAACCGGACAAGTCTGGGATAATCCGTTGTTAGTCTTGTTGCCGAAAGATGGTGGCTCAAAGGAGTGGAAATACGACATTCGAACGGAGAAAGATAATTTAGACGAAAATGGGAACGAAATTAAACCGCCGTCGGCGTTTGAGCAGATCAAATCGAACCCGATGGCGGCGGCGCCGATTGTTATGAATATGTTTTCGACCAAGAAAGGCAAAGATTTCGGCGACGCGACCGATCCGAATTATTTAGCACGAGGGAGCCCAGAGCTCATCGCAGACGACGAGCACGAGTGGGTGACTGGACCATTCGTCGCGTTTGATTCGTTTGATTGTTGGCACGGGTCCGGGAAGTGGGATTCTGACGCGAAGAAGAGTTTGATCGAGGGGTCGAAAAATCCCATGGAGGCGCGCTCGGAAGCCGCGAAAGGTAGAATTTCCATGGAGTTACGGTTTAGAGCGCGGTGTAAACCGAACAGCAGGGAAGGTTTAGCCTGGAGTCCGGTGAGTGCGGCGTATAGAAGTAACAAGTTCACGGAAGATAGCGTGCGACCGAGCGAGCAAACGTACGATTTAGTGAGCGGTAAAGCTTTATAAGAATCTTTGTATTATACGCATCTACCGGTACCGGCAGTACTCGTCCAATAAATGTACGTAATAACTTTTAGAAATATTATATACTTTTAGTACTAAAAGCGAAATGCAATGATGAATCTTTTTCAAGTGTAGCACGCACGCGAAGAATGCTTTCGTCGTCGTCGTCTCTTTTGTCGTACGATGCGATATAATTACGCCGTGCCTCTCTTTTGGTACCTCGCCGGCAAACCTGGCATGAGCGGCGGCAAGACTTCCATATCGTCACCCGGGCCGCCCAAATCGTCGCCGCCGTTGGAAATCAAGATGATCTCCGCCACGCCTTCGCTCTTCTCCAAGGCTACCGCGTCCACGTTCGGGCCGAAAAACTTGGAAAACTTACCCATGAATCCGTCCCACTCTTCTTTCGTAATTTTCGGCGACTCCATGGTCAAAACGATCGCGTACCTTCCATTCACCATTTGTTCGGACACGCCGACCAATTTCGGTCTTTGTCTCTTTTGTAATCCGCCCGGTCGGTTAAACTTGAAGATGATGTTCATCGCCTCCTCCAAGTGTTGCTCGTCTCCGTATCTGTACCTCGTCACGTCATTTCTTAACTGCGTCAACACCGCGGTCGATTGATCATCTCTCACGTTCACCGCGTCTTCGTACGACTCGCACTCGAGCGGCAACAGCTCGGCGTATTTCAACGCGAAACCGATCAAAGAAATCGGAAAACCGTAGATGAGCATGAGCGCGGAAATTTCCGTCCCTGGTAGGAACGAAAAATACGCCCCGAAACCGTAAATCAAAAGTGGTAAACCGACGGACAAACCAACCGTCCCAAACGACGTTCGCGCGGCGTTGAAACCTTCTTCTGGCACTAATCTTCCCGCAGTCGAGCGAGAGGTGATTTCCGGTTGCACGTATTCCCCAGCCGTGAGGTCGCGCTTACGTTCGACCACGGAAATGTCTGCCTCCTCGCCACCTTCGCTCGCTTTCACTACTAATGCTCCTGTGTTTCTTCTCCCTTTGTTTATTAAAAATTGTTGTTCTCGTCTGCTGTTGATGTTCTTGTTGTTGTTGTTGTTGTTATGTGATGATGATGATGATGCTGATTTTGCAATCGTCACCGACGAAGAGGAAGATGATAATTTCGCCATCGTCGTCGTTTTTAATGTCGTTCTTCTAACTTTGCCGCTGCTTTCGCCTTTTTGCGTGAATCGAGTTTTGTTCAGCTTTGGCGCCATCGGGGTAGTGATGGTCGTAACGGATAACATACTGTTTTCTTATTTACTTATGCGTGTGCGTGTGTTGTTTAGATATGTGTGTGTGTGTGTGAAGATATCTCGAAGAGTCCTGGTGCGAGAGAAATTGGCGGTCGAGATGGACTGCTGAAAAAGAAGCAAAAAAAACAAAAAAAACGAGGGAAAGAAACAACAAACAGAGAAGAAAAAATACACGCAGAGAGAGACAACATACTTTTAATACTATCTCTACTACTGATACGAAGAAGAATGTATACGAAGAAAATTCGGGCGGCATCGCGCGTAATAATTCTGCTGTAAGTGCTCTCTGTTTTTAATGCGTTTCGCGTTTGAGGTGATTTTTGTGAAGATATATAATAGTCTCTCGCAGTACTTTTGTTGTTGTTTGAGAGAGAGAAAAAATTGGTGGGTCAAGCAGGACGGAAGATTTTTTCTCAGTATGAAAGGACAGAAGGACCTGATAAGAAGAAGAAGGATTACTCAACTCTCTTCATTCGTTATTCCTTTTCGGAATAAACTCGTCGTCTCTTCTTCTTCTTTATTAGAGTAGTATCACAATCATCGAATTAAGAAGGAATTAGTATTACAACAATTAAAATGACGTCTTCTTCTTCCATGACCAGATTAACGATGAGCGCGATGCACTCCATCGCTCGCCGCGCGACCATTCACAACAACAAAACGAGGACGACGATCCAACAGCATGTAAAACATCATCATCAACGCAGACACCTTCGCGCGACGACGACGACGGTGATGTCCGCGTACCAATCCTCGAAAGTTGGAGACTACCCGTCCTTGGACTTTCGATGCTTTTACGAAAAAGATGGGAAGAGAATCTCCCCGTGGCACGACGTGCCGTTGAAAAACGCCGACGGCTCTTTCAACTTTATCTGCGAAATTCCGAAAGAAACGAAAGCGAAGATGGAAGTCGCGACGGATGAGAAATTGACTCCGATTAAACAAGACACGAAAAAAGGCAAGTTAAGAGATTACCCGTACAACATCAACTGGAACTACGGTATGTTACCTCAGACGTGGGAGGACCCGCAGCACGTTCACCCGACGATGAACGTGAAAGGCGACAACGACCCGGTGGACGTCGTCGAGATTGGCTCGACGCAGTTGGAAATGGGTTCCGTCACTCCGGTGAAACCGTTGGGCGTCTACGCCATGATTGACGAGGGCGAGTTGGACTGGAAAGTCATCTGTATCAGTACCAGCGACCCGAAAGCCTCTGACATCAACGACGTCGCGGATGTCGAGAAACACATGCCGGGGGAGTTGGAAAAAATCAGAGTTTGGTTTCGCGATTACAAAACGCCGGACGGTAAGCCGCAAAACATGTTCGGCTTGGACGATAAGTGCATGCCGAGCGCGTACGCGAAAGATGTCATCGAAGAGACGCACGAGTTTTACAACTCTTTAAAGAGTGGGAAGAGAGCGAACGACGAAGAGTTGAGCTTGGAATAATAAAATAAATGATAAATTAAACACTACAGTACTTTATCAAAACTTTTTTTACTTCTCAATCGAAAAATTTCATCATAACAACAACGACATCATCATCATCATCATCATGGCGGCGACGACGAAAACGACGACGACGAAGAAGAAGAAAAGGAGGAAGAAAAGGAAAAACGATTTCGACGACGACATCACTAATAATGTTTCCTCCGAAAAAGAAACGACGACGAAGAGGAAGAGAAAAAGAGGTTCAGGTGATGATGATGATGATGTGGGTGAACTTCTGGTGAAAATGTACCCGCACGGGTCTTTTCTTCGCCCGCTGTTCGTGCACCGACAAACGCAAAAAGACATTCGAGACATTCGAGAAGAAGAAGATGATGAAGAAAACAAAGAAGAAGAAAAAGCGGCGGCATCTTCGGCATCGTTTGCAGCCGCGACGGTATTAGTCACCGGATTCCCGTTCGAGTGGCACAACGAATTCTCCATTCAGGATTTATTCTCCACCTCTTTCGGTGAAACGAAACGAGTGCAACTGATTCGATTAAAAACGAATTCGGAGGCGAAGAGCGCTTTGGTGACGTTCGAACAGACCAAGAGTTTACAAAAGTTATGGAAGAAAATCGAAGAGAAGACAATCGTAGAAGCACCGATAACGACGAGAATAGGAATAGGCTCACCTCCTCCTCCCCAGTTCGGTTTGGATAAGTTTGTGTACGAACACAGACTCCGACGCAAAGGCGGCGCCAAGGCGGCGAAAGCGACCGTCGACGAGTGGTTTCGAAACCGCGCCAAGGAAAAGGAAATAGAAAAACGGAAACGCGCGAGAGAAGAGGAAGACGACGGGTGGACCGTCGTGCAACAAAAACGAGGGAGACGGAAAACGAGCGATAATCAAGGGATAACCGTCGGTGGGGTTCGAGCGAGCACCGTGGAGAGACGCAGGAAAGAAGCTTTGACGATGGAAAACGAAGACGGCGACGCTACGACTACTACTAGTTCTTCCTTTTACAGAAAAAAGAAGAAAGGCACGCTCGGTTTAGCTCCCGTGGAGAATTTTTACAAGTTTCAATCTCGAGAGAGGCGAAGGAACGATTTAATCGCTTTGCAGAGAGGGTTTCAGGCGGACAAAGCGAAAGTCTTAGCCATGAAAGCCGCCAGGAAGTTCAAGCCGGTGTAAAATAAAATTGTAGAGCACAACGAACTGATTTTTGTGTTTTTTCCTCAATTTTTTTTGTACCTGACCTCACTCTCATAACGCGGGTCGCTTCAATTATTATAATCATCGTAATAATTAAAAAGAAAGAAAGATGCCAGAGCAAGGCAAAACAGAGCAAGCAGACGATGGGCAGCAACACCAATCGAAAGGCACGGTGTGGCAACAGGTACGCGCCGGTCGTCTTCCTTTCTCCACCTTCTCTTCTCTCTCTCTCTTCTCTCTTTTTATATAAAATTACAACGAGTTAAAAAACTGTACTCACCAACACCAACCAATTCGATCTCCTTTTTCTTTCGTCGCGTGTCCTCTCTCATCATCGACGACAACAGGCAGCCAGAGCGTATTTTTACGTCATCGTGTGGATGTCCATCTCCATGGGGGTTATTTTATTCAACAAGTGGATTTTAGCGTACTCTGGGTTTAAGTATCCAATCGCGTTGACGTTATGGCACATGGTATTTTGTACCACCGTGGCGACGGTATTGATGCGAGTGTTTAAAGTGACAAAACGATTATCGATGCCGAGGAAAGAGTACGTGAGCAGAGTATTACCGATTGGCGCGTTTTACGCAGCGTCGTTATGGTTGTCAAACTCGGCATATTTACACCTCTCGGTTTCGTTTATTCAAATGACGAAAGCGTTGATGCCAGGGTTGGTATATTTCGTCGGCATTATATTCCGAACGGAGAAGTATCACGGTCTGACGACTTTGAACATGTTTATCATCGCAATTGGGGTAGCGATTGCGGCGTACGGGGAAATTAATTTCATTTGGATTGGTGTCATCGAACAGTTTTCGGCGTTAATATTCGAGGCGACGAGGTTGTGCTTGGTGCAGATTTTGATCAAGAATAAAGGGTACGCGATGAATCCGATTCAATCGCTGTATTACGTGTCACCGGCGTGTGGAATATTTTTGTTGGTACCATTTTTGACCGTGGAGTTACCCGAAATCATGGCCAACGTCGACTTAGTTATAGACTGGAAAGTGTTATTCTTGAACGCGACGTGCGCATTCTTGTTGAATCTGGCGGTCTTTTTGTTGATTGGAAAGACATCGGCGTTGACCATGAATATCGCCGGCGTCATCAAAGATTGGATGCTGATATTCGCGTCGCAGCACTTGTTCCACAATACGGTGACGTTTTTGAATTATTTAGGTTATGTGATTGCGTTCCTGGCTGTTGGTATGTACAATATGATTAAGTTGCGGCAGGCGAAGAAAGCGGAGAAGGATAGAGCGGCTGCGAACGATAGCAAGTAACATATGAGAGCGTGTGTTTTTAATCTAATAGGACCAATACGATTATGTGTATAGTAAGTAGTTTTCTTTCAATTTTGCGTATTCTTTTTCATTCGAATTGACAAAGTTTATGTGCTAAAAGGTTCAATCTCTCTAAATAGTTTGCTACAATATATTATGGGGGGACAGGAGTGCTGCGCTGTTTCTCTTCTTAGTCAGTTTTCTTTCTGAAAGAGCACCCTTCCGTCAAGCGCGCTTTGCCGCCAGTCGGCTGGCACAAAACCGCCGAGCATGAGCCGCACAAAACCACAGTCTGAGAATGCGAAAACACAGTCGTGATGGAAAAGCACCCTTGGCATTTCACATCCATGAAGAAGCTATTCGGACCTTGTACTAAGCGTTTGAGTTTGTGCTTGGAAGCTTCGAGAGCCGCCGGTGGATTGAGCAAATCGATATCTTGTGCGAGCTGTATTGCGAGTAAAGAGAGAGAATGGGTCAGTACGCAGGTATAATAAATCAATTATCTTCGCGAAGAACGAATAACGAGAGAAGAAAAGAAATTTTTGCCTCTCTTTTGGAGTTCTCGTTCATGTAGGGCCATCCACCCGCCCATCAACGAAAAGCAAACGTCGCGCACGAAAGCACGCCGCGATGTCACAAAAAGGCCAAGAAAAGCATAAACACGTTCCAAACACATTGACACATAAAATGTATCCGAATATATCCGCGTTTATCCTTTCACCCGTCCTCTCCAAAACACTTTTCGCGCGTTCAAAAACTTTTCGTTCGCCGCATTTTTTCCTCGTAAAACCGCGATTTTCGACGAGTCGTCGCGTTTCCTCCAAAGACGCGCGCCCCGTCGCGAAGGTAAAACGAACGCGATGAGCGCGTGCGCGCGTGCGAGAGATACACGAGTATCTGTTCCGAGAGAAAATTGACGCGAATAATACGTACCACCATTATATTCGATCTATTGTGTTGTATATAAATGACGATTTCACAAAGCAGAGAGGAAGGAAAGGGGCTTCTTTTTCTCTCCCGCCAAAACGGACTTCTTTCTCCCCCTCCTGTTTTCTCTCGACAACAAACAAGACAGAAGAGACAGACAACCAAACAGAGCTGGTGCTTCCTCTTCTTCAGAAATAAACTTATATTAAAACTAATATTTATAACACTCAATCAAAATGGCAGGTAGGTATCGATGATCGTTTGTTTTCGAGCGCGCGGGGCGGCTTTCCGGGCGGCTTTGCATCATCAGTCTTCTTTGTTGGGAGATATTGATGAAACACACACACACAACACACAACAACGAGTGGATGATTTTTATTCTTCTTTTATTTTTGTCGGCGGATCGTTTATCTCTTCTTCTTCTTCTTCTTCTTCTTCTTTAAAGCAATGTCTCTTCGTTTCTGTTGCTCTCTTTAATAAGCGTGCATATTCGAAGCTGAAAATGATCTGTAACAATTATAATCAGTTCTTCTTCTGTGTGTGTGTATATGTAAAACTCATTATTCTTCTCTCTTTATTCTCTCTTCTTCAAATGAAATGAATGAAAAACAGACATCCCAGTTGTTGGCGATGGTAAATACGAGTTGAAAATCGAAGCGACTTCGTGCAACATTAAAAAAATTGACTTGAAATTCTACGGCATCGAAAAGGCCACGTGCCAAGTGACGATTAAATGCAACGGTGCGGAATGGAAAACGAGCGACGAGCGAGGTTTGGACCCGACCTGGGAGCAACACGTCATTTTCAAAATCAACGACCCGGAGACGGACAAGATCTCGGCGGTGTTCCACTGCGCCGGCATCCAGTTAGGCGACGAACAGTTTTACGCCTTGGACAAATTGTTGAAGGGCAAACAGACGTTTAAAGGGTTGGTTGTTCCGGGTGGTAAAGCGGACATGCTCTTCACCGCGGTTGACTTTGGATCGGAAGAAGCGCCGGAAGAGGATGACGCTTTTATGGACTTTCTGTAAACGCCGCCGCCGCGTACAAACGAAGGAGAGAGAGAAAGAAAGAGAGAGAATATATACACACGTAGCAATTATTTAATTTAAGCTTAATGAAACAAGAACCGGGAGGATTGGAGTACTTTATACGTTTTAGTCCAACGTGACAACAGCCATTCTTCGTTTTACACGGCATCTATCGAGATCTCGTTTTCGATGACGTTTCGTTGAGTACGTACTATGTGAAAGTTGTTCTTGAGAAATTCTTCGTCAGTCTCTCGCGCGCAACTACGACTGCGTTAACTACTCAATAAAAATCACAAGGATTAAAAGAAGAGGAAGGAAAAGAAATGGGCTCATTCCTCTCTTCAATCTTTTCGTCGGCGAAAACGAAGCGAGAGCGGGAGAAAATCTCCTCCCAATGTGCGACAAGAACATCCGCTTTAAAAGCGTGCGTTTCTGCGTATCCGAAAAACAAAGAAGCGTGCGAGAAACTCTCGGAGGACTTGGCGTTGTGCAAAGCGAGATTGGTGGACAAATGCACCGCCAAAGCTGAAAAGTTTGAGGAGATGTGCGTTAAACTGATGGTGGTCAGAGAGCAATCGAACGAGGAGAAACGGAAGTGCGCGAAAGCGGCTAAGAATATGCAAAAGTGTGTAAAGCGCTTTTGAACACGAGGATATCGGTTGGATGATAGTAGTATGATAGTAATAAACTAGTAAGTAGTTTGATTTGAAATAATAGAGCTTTTAGGGCGCATCGTGTCGCGTCATCTTTGTCATCTTCGTCTCGATTGTTATATTTAAAGGATGACTTATTAGTAACTCTTGTTTATTCTCTCTCTCTCGCTCTCTCCCTCTTCTAAAAATCAACGCTCTCTTCTTTTATATTTCACCGTAGTCGATAACCACGCGTTCGTTCGTCGTCGCATCTAAGTCTGTGTACGGCCCTCTCCCTCCACCACGTCCGCGTCTACCACCTCGGCCACCTCTTCCACCGCCTCGGCCGCCACCGCTACCGCCTCTTTTGATCCCTCGCAACGTCGGTTTGTTTCCTTTCGCCTCTTCCGCTCGCAAATACTCGAACACGTTCTCTTTATACTTTTCGTCAATCAAACGATTGCGTTCTTTCTCAATAGCTTCGGTTTGTTTCGTTTTAATATGTTTCAAGACAAACTCCTCCGCGATGAAGAGTTTGGAGGATAACGTGGACCCGAATCGACTTTCGTCGAAGACGACCACTTGCGCTTTAATCCACTCTTCGATTTTATTTTCCAAATCCGCTTCGTCCACTAATCGTAAAACAACCGGATCGCTCAAGCAAGTCAAACGTTCCGACCAGGTGGAATCTACGCGCTTTGACCATTTTGTTGCGATTTCGTTCGCTTCGATCGGCTCGATCGGTGCGTCCGCCGGAACGGCGTGTTCGCCTCCGCCCAACGCAAACGTCGACAACGGTTTGCGAAACGAACATTTCGCTCTCACGTTCCTCCCTTCCGCGATTTCAATGTAATCGTGAGGATTCGTTTCTCTCCCGCCGTAATAGTCTATCCCGTGCACGTTCCAAAGATACACAACGCACGTGTCGATCGCTTTCGCGATATCCTCCGCGGAACTCTTGGCATTTATGGAGACGTTGTTTTGCAACGCGTTGGCGAGCTCGGGAGAATTCGGAATCTCCTTCTCGCTGTTTAACTTTTCGATTAAACTTCTCGCGACGGTTAAATCGTGCTTTAACCGGTCCATGTGCCACGCCTCTCTCGGGACGAACCCACCGATTCTTCTCGCTCTTTTCGCCTTTTTCTCCGGATCTTCTGTTTCCATGTTTTCTTCGCCTCCGTCCGCCGCCGCTTCCGTCGTCGCCTCGCTGTAATCTGGCAACCCTTCCACCGACCCAATCTCCGCGAACCCTTTTGCAAACTTTTCCGACTGTTCCTTCGCCAACTCCAAGCGTTTTCCTTGGTTCGATTCTAACAGTCTCGGATCGAACGTTCTTTGCATCCACGGGTCGTTCTTTTGTCGCATAAAATACTGCTCGTGAAACAAGTGCGCGTTTTCGATTTTATATTGCTCGTACTTCTCCTCGGCTTCTTGCGGCGTCGCGTCGTTCGGTAAGTGTTTAAACGCGAATTGGCGGAAGGTCAACGCCCCGGACGGGTCTTCCATTTGGTGATGATACTCGTCATCTCCTCTTCCTCCTTCTCTCTGTCGATCGTACGGCTTGCTACCTCTACCTCCTCTGCCTCCGCCGCCTCTCCCGCCTCGGCCTCCTCTGCGATGATCGTACCCTCCTCCTCCACCACCACCACCTCTGGAATAGTCGTCGTACCCTCCTCCTCCTCCTCCTCCTCCTGAATACGGGTCGTCTCTTCGTTGGCCTCCACGTCTCGCTCGAGAGGCGCCGTACGCCTGTTGGTCTCCGTAATTATCTACGTCCATCTTTTACGTGTGTGTGTGAATTATTATTATACGATATAAAAGAGTTTTTTAAAGTCTCTCTCTCTCTCTTTCTTCGTCGCGTTGTTAAGATACTAAAACTCTACCAGAAAAGATCGAAGCGAACAACAACCAGAGCTGCGAAGAGATGCGACGCGTTCTTTCGTTCTTATTATTATTATTATAATTACACTTGATTTTGAGAGACAAAATGTGTTGTCGTGTGGAATTATGAACGAAGTTTTGTCCTTTCAAACTTCAAACTTGACGAAATTTTGCGTCGTGAAAAACAAAAAAACAAAAACGAAAAAAGAGAGCTCTTACGACAAAACAGAGCCTTGCTTGCCATCAAATCTTCCTCTCCTCTCTCTCCTCTCTCCTCTCTCTCAAAACGTGGTCGAAATTCGTACCACGTCACGTTTTTCACCGCAACAAGTAGGGAGTGCGTCTTCATTTGATCTTCAGATATATATATACCACAACATATATATTCGTCGCATATCATCTTTCAGCAGAGTTTACTAATCTCGCGCGCATTTATCTTCCGTGAGTACGCGCACACAAACAGACGCAAAGATGGCCACGACGATCAGCAACAGCAGCGCGGCGATGACGACGACGACGATGAAAAAAAATCATCATCGCACGTCTTATCGATTTGGAGGAAGATCTTCTGTTTCCAATGCGAACAACGGGTTGAGAGCAGCAGCGGCGAACAAAAGAACGAACAGAGTAAATATCATAACGAGAGCATCCGGAGCAGAAGATATCATCATCGTCGACGACGCGTCGTTCGAGAAAGAAGTGTTGCAATCGGAGACTCCGGTCTTAATCGATTTCTGGGCCACGTGGTGTGGGCCGTGCAAGTTAATCAGCAAAGTGGTGGAGAAAGCGGCGCCGGAGTTTAAAGGGAATTTGAAGATTGTGAAAATAGAAACGGATCCAAACCCAATTTTAGTGGAGAAGTACGAGGTGTACGGGTTGCCGACGTTGATGGTGTTTAAAGATGGTCAGCCGGTGAAAGGGAGTAAACGAGAAGGCGCCATCAACCTCGCCAAGTTGAAAGACTATTTGCAGTCGCACGGCATCTCGCCGGCGTAAAAGATTAAGAAAAGGCAGCGGAAGGGTATGTAATATGTATACGACTACACACCGTGAAATAAAAACGATAACTATACAAAACAATCCAATATTAACATTACAAATTCATCCTAGCTGGAACTTACTACTTCTATTATAATACACCGCAGGTCATCAACCGCGCTAAAAAATATTAACTTGAACGATGACTCTCTCTCTCTCTCTTTCTCATCGTTCGTTCATTCGCTCGTTCGTTACCAAAGCTTCTTCGGTAACTCCCATCTCTGAAAATTTCGATTCCCTAACCTTCCATCTTCTTTCCCGAAGAACAAAAACTTCTCTCTCGTGTACAGCGCCTCCGCCGCTTCTTTCGCCTCGGTCGATAAAACCTTCTCCGAATCGTACACATCCTCCGCGTATCCGACATAAATACAAATCATCGCGACTACGGCTATGGATAAAATGGACAAAAACGCTCTCAACGGCGACCAACTGCCTTGAGCGCGCGTCATTTTGGCGAGTTTCAAGTCCGATTCCACGGAGAAGAGGCGCGTCGATTCGTTCGGTATTTCTCTTTTATTCGCATCTTCGTTTTCATCATTTCTTCGTCGTTTGTCTTCTTCTTCGTGATAATACGTAGGGTTCTTCCTGCTCGTCGTCGCGTGGAATCTCGAGGTAAACGACGAAGCCTTCCTCGGCGAGAAGGGCATGACGATGATCACGCAAAGTGTGTGTTTCCCTTCTGTATATACGGTCCAAACAAAGCGCGCGAAATAATGATTCTTTGGACGCGCCCCTTCTTTTCAAGCGATTTGAAGAAGAAAAAAAAATGTGAAAAAGATTCAAAACTCCCTCGTTCTCGTTCTCGAGAGAAGACTTTTGTGTGTGTGTGTTCTCTCTATTACTACTACTACAGGAGTACATGCAAATTATTACTACTACAACATTCTATCTAAGACGTCTCTGTAATACCCTTTCCTGAGCGGGTCCAAGAGGAGGAGTTTTTCGTAAAGCTCTTTCGCTTTGATCGAGTGCTTCAAAATCACATCCGCGCGCCGCTCGAAATCGTCGTCGAGTTTCATTTCCTTCGCCAGGAGTTTGTGCAAGCGAGCGCAGACGAGCGCGGGCCATTTACACGTCGGTTCCATTTCAGAAACTTCGGTAATTCTATCTAATTCTCGCTGAAGCGTTTGTATTTTGTACGCATTTTTGGACGAGGAGGAAGAGGAGGAGGAATACGCATCGAGCTGTGAAAGTAACCATCTATGGTACATCCACGCGCTTTGGTCCTCCGGCTCTGTGAAGAATGCTTGAGAGACGAGTTCGAATTCCGCGTCCAGCACGGCTTGGAATCGCGTCGGTGATGATGACGACGACGTTTCTGTCGTTACTGCTGCTTGGTTTTTATCATCATCCAACTGTTCGAAGTGCACGGACCGATGGTGCCAGGCGGAATAATTGGAAAAGTTTTTTGAAATCTTTTCGCGAGCGTACTTCGCCTCTTCCTCTCTCGTCCTGTTCTCTATAACGTCATCAGCTACTTCTTCCTCGTTCATCCTATCGTGCTCGCCATTAAAATAATACCGAGTAATCTTATCCACTACAAACCTCCGGTAATTCCACGCGTGAAAATTTCTATCGTCCGCGTTTAACAGCGTCTCTAACATCTCTCGCTCGCGAAGGACGACATCTTTCATAAAAGGAAGAAGCGACGAGTCTTCGTTTCCTCTTTCCGACGACGACGACGACGACGAACTAAGGATTCGATCGTACAACCGAGCAATTACCCACCTCCTGTGTTCCCAGGCGCAATAACTTTTTGGGTTCCTCCTCAACCCTTGTTCCGATACGTGTAATTCTTCTTTCGCGACATTTTTTAGTCTTTCCTCCTCCTCTTCCTCGTTTTTTTGTTGTCGAACAACAACGTAAAGACAAAAACGTGCTTTCCTTTTGTTCCAACACGTGATCATTTCCGGTTGAATCTCGACCAGTTTTTGCGTCAAAGTGAGCATTAACGATTCCATCTTCTTCTGAGTTTTCGTATCGTGGTCGTCGTCGTCGTCGTCGCCGCCGCCGCCATCCTTTCCTTTCTCGTTATCGTCGGCGTTTTGTAAGTGCACGATTTCTTTGTGCAATTTTTGCAACAGTTTTACTTTCGGCAAGGATTTCGCCCTTCGCTCGAGACGACTGGCAGTGCTTTCCCGCTTGCGTCCGTGCATTGTATCGATTGAAACCCTGCTCTGCGTTTCTCTCTTTCTCTCTTTTTCTCTCCGCTCCGCCGAGAGGAAGGAAGGAGAGAACTTTCGAGTGAGAGGAAGAGTGAGGTGTGTGAGCTACAGTTCATTTTTTTTCTACAAAACTACTTCATCTACGAACATTCAAAAACTAAAACTACTAACTCCTTTTATGCGTGCTAAGAACCAGCGGCGGATCTCTTACCTCCGACGAATTTCTTTAAACTTCTCTTAAAGTTCCTCACGTGTTGCATCGTCGCTTCGCTGGTGATGTCGTCGATGAAGCCGGATTTGAATTTTTGCGTCGCGGACGGACGAGGAAAGCCATCGTTTTCGTCGCCGAGCGCGACGCAAAGCGCTTCTCGAAAGATAGCGGGACCAACGGATTTGAGGATTGCAAAACAGGTCGCGGCGATGTCGGTGAGGAGTTGCGCGGGAAAGTATTCGTTAGCTGCTTCCAACAAACCACGGAGAAGAAGTGGGAGAGTCATTTGAGGCAAGTGAATGCTTTTTGGATTGTTAAACGTCCAATTCGGGAGAACCAATTTCACGTTGCTCACGTTGTTATTTACGAGACTTCCATGGACGACGCCGACGACTTTATTTCCACCAAACGATGCGGACGCTTTTTTTGGATCAAAGCTGTCAATTGAACGGCACGCGATATCTCCAGCTAAGGCGAGGACGGAAATCGCGTTTTCATCTGAACACCCCGTGCGTAAACTCATCGAAACTGCTCGGAGAAGAAGCTCCAGGCGTTCGTTACTGAGAACGTACCCGCAATCCGATCGGACGAGAGCTTGCGCCAACCCATACACCGATGGAAATCGATCCGGGTCGTCCGCGAAATTCGCGTTGGTATCTCTGAGATTCATATCTAGTACTTTCGCGACGACATCATTCAACGTCGTTCCGGAAAAAACGCCCACGATATCCTCGTAAGAAATTCCCATTCGTTGGAACAGTTCTGAGTTCATCGCAATCGATTCGTGCAACGCGGTATTCGATAAAGATGAATGCGTGATATTCTTCACATACGTCAATCGTACCGTATCTATGAGTTCGTTTCCGAGGTAACTCGATCCGTTGCTGTAAATGGAAAGATACGTTCGCATAATCATAAAAAGGACCGGCGCCAGAAAGACAGCCTCGTTGTCGTTCGTCGCGAAGACATGAAGCAACAAGCGAAGCTCTTTCAAAGGCACGACGGAACTTTGCGCCGGAGATAAAGCGTGAGATAATATTTCTAACGCCATCTTTTTTGTGTCGACATCGTGCGTTGCTTTCTGCGATTGAAGCGCAATGGAAACGTCCACTAAGGCGTGCCCGACTTGAATACCGTGATGATGATGAATAGCGCTCAAGGCGTTTTCTGATGTTTTCCGGAACAAACGACCCAGCGACTCCGCGGACGTACAATTCGCGCGTACCGCTGCACGTAGAACTACAGTAACTGTTGGCTCTTGACCGTCTCGCAAATCGTGAAGGGCAGTCGGTGTTACTAAATTTTCCACGTACGCGCGTTCAAGCATCTGACCGAGATAGTTTGAAATCTCCGGGTCCAAAAAGAGCGATTCCTTCGAGCAATCGCATAATCGCATAATCGCCGTCGCCGCGCCGCGAGAGTGCACGGGATCGTTCGTTGAACACAAAACTTCACTCAGCGCTCGCAAACAGTACTTCGTAAGCTTTCTAGAGATGGCGATATCCTTCGCCAATCCGACGAATGACCAACACACCGCTTCGCGAGCGTCGCTGAAGTGCACTAGAGCGTCCACCACCGCTTGTATCGCGATGTTGAAAAGATTGCTACTTCCGTCGTTACTTTCGCCGGTAGTATCTCCTTCGTCACCACCACCAAACGTATTCTTCATTCTGTAGGATAAAATTTGAAACACGAACACGTACCCCAACCCTCTTTCTGTTTGTAATCCTTGAACGAGAATCGGTAAAATTGGATTCGTCCCGACTGCATTGATAATCTCGCGACACGAGTCGCCAATCTCGTCTCGAATGGCTTCCATTTCTGAAGGATTCCGTCTATAGTTTTCCAAAAGGAACGTTGCCAAGGCATTTACAACAACAACCACGTTTGGTACGTATTTCTGCGTCGTTTCTTTATCGAGGTCAAACGCCGATGCGGAGGAAGAGGAAATTTTCACCCACGCGTCAAAACACGATGCCGGCGACTCGGGACTCGCGAGGAGCACATTCGCGCACGCGTCTAGACAAAACGACACGATTTCAGTATCGTCTCTTTTCAGCGCTCCGTTAACTGTCGCCAAAATAATCTCTAGCGCGCGATTTTGCGCGGATTTGCACGCCTCTTGCGACGTCGCTACTTGCGACACGAAACTCAAACACTGTGCGAGCGCTTCTCTATTCGCGCCTTCTTGTTGCACGATAGCCTCGAGCAAAGTCGAAGCGAACGACATGGCGCTTGATTGTACTTTGGATTCCCCCGAAGCACACGCGATTTGCACGGCGCGCTCTAAAATTATACTTCGCTTTGGAAAGAATAACTCGATCGAGGCGCTCGAATTGACCTCGTTCAACCAAATCGCTAAGCAATCAAACATTAAAGCTACTAAAGCCACATCTTCTTCTCTTCCCTCCGCGTTCGTCGCGATAGAAATAGATTTGTACATCTCCTCCAAAGCGCGACACACGAAGACGCACGCTCTCGACGCCGCCTCGGCGATTAACTTCCGTCTTTCCGGACGAATCGCACCTACGTTTTTATCGTGCACGCTCTCCCCGAACGCTTTCAAATAATGCACAAACGCGTGCGCCGAGTTTTGTCGAAAGTGCATCGCCGACGATTCCACCAACGTCTCCACGTCCTCTTCGCTTCGCACCATTTTCATGGACGCCACCGCCGCTCCGAGCGCAGCAAATTCGCAGACGCTGTTGATTTCCTTCCCTCGTAAACTCAACAGATCGTTCGAGACGATCGATTGAAACAAAATCCGTAGTAACAGATTGTTGTTGTCGTTCGTACTGTGACTACTTTTATCTGTCTCCATCTTTGCTCGTCTCAGGTACTGCAAAACACATTTGCTGACAAACACCGAGACTTCGATTGATTCTTCCTCCTCCGAAGAACTCCCACCACCATTAACACCGTTCTTCCCAACGCCTTTCAAAATATCCAACACTAACTCGTAATTCTCCTCGAACTTCTCCCGGAACGTCTGGTCTAAAAACCGCTCGCACTCTTTTCTTCTCTCGTTCGAGGACTGCGGCGAACAGACCACCCGCATCGTCTCTCGCACTTGCTGTTTTTTTTCTTCCATCAGTGACAACAACAACGACGAGACGATGATTTGTTGGACGTCATGTATTCTTCTTCTTCTTCGATACTACAGATGTTCTTGTTCGTATTATTATTACGACGACGACGACGATGACGATGATGATTGCAACGAGAGCTTCTTTCTCGTCGTCGTGAACAACACACACACCATATTGGCGCGTGTGTAATAAAAAGAGGAGGGGAATGTGTGTGTTTTTCTGTTGTTTTTGTGTTCAGTTCAGTATGGGAAAAGAACAAACAAGAAAAGTTGCTCGCGTGTCCATGCCAAAAGTTTAACCAAAAAAGGGTGCCTACTTTTTTTCGAGGAAGGAAGACCATTTTTTTGAATCTTTCTTGGATCCACAAATCTCTTTTGCGCGCATACTATAAACACACAGAGAGAGAGAGAGAGAGACGTATTAAAGAAGAAGAAACAGTATGGAATCAATGTTCTTTGGTGGCGGACGCGGGGG
>Ga0209308_10001870_pt1 | contig 18880 bp, 23 predicted proteins | sample COGITO_mtgs_1204_3_FD_184806 | JGI IMG/M metagenome (GOLD analysis project Ga0209308, IMG submission 184806) | Pelagic marine microbial communities from North Sea - COGITO_mtgs_120405 (SPAdes) (version 2) | ecosystem: Environmental > Aquatic > Marine > Epipelagic ...
CTTCAGCAGACTTAAAAGCTTTGAAAGGTAGAAAACGTGGCATTAAAACCAAGTCAAAAGAGTCTTAAATCGTGGTCTAAACAAAAGTGGCGTACTAAAAGTGGTAAGCCATCTAGTAAGACAGGTGAAAGATATTTACCTACTAAGGCAATTAAATCTTTGTCTAGTAGTGAATATGCTGCAACCACACGTAAAAAAAGAGAAGATACTAAAAAAGGTAAGCAGTTTAGTAGGCAGCCTAAAACGGTAGCTAAAAAAACTAGAGCGTACAGGAAAGTATAATGGCTGAAGTTGAATACAAAGGAATAAAAGTTGGAGGCAGTAAACTCTTGCTAATCATTCCGCTTTGTGGTACAATTATAGGTGGACTCTGGGGTGGCTTTGAAGCCTACCAAAGATATTTATCTATGGAACAAAAGATAGCTAACTTTGTATCACCTGATTTATCTCATATAGATAATCATATGAACATGGTAGAAGCAGAACTAGGCATTATAAGTGCAGAGTTTAATGCACTCAAAGAAGTAGACGCTGCAACTGGATCAGTTATACGAGAGCAGATTAATTCTGTAAAAGCAATCTCTGCCCAACTACAAACAGACCTACATGATCTACGTATGGATCTCAATCAAGATACAGCAGAGCTAAACAATGCTATTGAAGTTAAGTCAGATAAGATAAACGCTAACATAGATAAACAAGAAACCCGTTTAGAGAAACAAGATGCTCGTAATCGTGAGAACATAGAAGATGTACGAGGAGTAATAAATACATTTGAACTTAGATTTGAATCTACTATTAAATCTTTTGAAGAGCGTATGGATTCTAAGATGTCTAAGTTAGATCAAAAACTAGATAACTTAGAAGCAGCACTAGATAAAAAAATACAACGTGCAATAGACAATCCATTGGCTGGTAATTAAATGAGTGTAGAGTATAGAGGTGAAACATTTTCAGGTTATAACAAACCTAAACGTACGCCAAAGCACCCAACTAAATCTCACGTAGTTCTTGCAAAAGAAGGCAGCACAATTAAAATGATACGCTTTGGTGAACAAGGCGCAAGTACCGCAGGTAAACCTAAAGCAGGTGAGTCTGCCCGTATGAAAGCAAAGCGTAAAAGTTTTAAAGCTAGACACGGTAGGAACATAGCCAAAGGTAAGTTGAGTGCAGCGTACTGGGCTGATAAGGTAAAGTGGTAAAGGGATAACTAATGTCTAATAAAACTATAGAAGATAAGTCAGACAAAATTTTAGCTGGTATATCTGACAAAGCTATGAAAGCAGAAATAAAATCATCACTAGATAAACTAAAAAAATCTGCGCTTAAAGATAAGTTTGGATCACTTCCTATAAAAAGACCAAAGGAAACTGAAGTAAGCTATAGAGACAGAATAAAAAATTCTATAGGAAACTTTATGAGAAGGTTTACCGTAACGCCAGAAGCGGCATCAAAAAAATCTGTGACAGGTTTAAAAAAAGGTGGCTTAGTAAAGAAGAAAATGAACAAAGGTGGAATGCCCAAGAAAAACCATGCTAAACCCGGATCGTACAGTAAAGCGTACATGAAGGGCGGAATGGCTAAGAAGAAAAAATAATGTGGACACCTTTAGTTCTTATGTGTTCTATGTATGTAACAACAGATTGTAAAACATACGGTGGACCAGTATTTAAAGAAGAAGCTGCATGTTTTGCAGGAATTAAAAATGTAGGATTACCCTACTTAGTACAAGAGTTTCCTAGTCACAAAATTATTGATATAAAATGTGTGTACTGGGATGTAAGTGATAAAGTAGGTATTTAACAAAAAGGATATACAATGGAAAAAATGAAATCATCAATAGCAAGTGTTACAGAAATGGGCATTGCCCTGATCACGTTATCAATAGTAGCGTCTGTACTAGTAGGACCAAGCAACTTAATTTTTCTTGGAAATGCAACAGGAAATCTTATGGACCTAATTGAAAATTTAGGAAGCTCTGGATTAGTTGGACTTATAGTTGTAGGAATTATATTACATCTATTTGGATGGTGCGGTTTTTGTGATTGTAAACGCAAATAATGCATAACGGGCTTGCAATAATAGCTGTAGTATGGTATAACTAGATATGGTATAACTCCTACAGTAGGTCATAGCTATTGACTTACATATGTAAAGGAGTTATACTATGTTAAAAAGATTATGGAATAGAGCAATTGAAATACAAGAACAAAGAGCCAATTACTGGAAATTAAGAAATATGACAGACAGAGAACTCAAAGATATTGGTGTTTCTCGTTATGATATTGAAAGAGGAATAATATGCCGGGAACAATGAAAAAGAAACCTACAGGTGGTTTAAAAAAACTACCTACTGCCGTACGTAACAAAATGGGTTACATGAAAGCTGGCGGTATGGCTAAGAAAAAAATGATGGGCGGTGGTATGGCTAAAAAGAAAATGATGTATGGTGGAATGGCTAAGAAGAAAAAATAATGTTAGCTCAACTTATATCCCCAGTTACAGGACTACTTGACAAGTTCATTGAAGATAAAGATCAGAAGGCTGCTTTAGCTCATGAGATTTCTACAATGGCTGAACGTCACGCACAAGAACTAGCTATGTCTCAGATTAAAGTTAATCAAGAAGAGGCAAAGTCTGGTTCTATTTTTATTGGTGGGTGGCGGCCTTTTGTAGGATGGACTTGTGGTATTGCTTTAATGTATCACTTTATTCTACAACCCTGTATAATATTCTTTGCTACTATGTTTGGAGCAGAGCTACCACCTCTACCTGCATTTGATATGGGTAGTCTGATGACTGTTCTTATGGGAATGTTGGGTCTTGGCGGTTTACGTTCATTTGAAAAAGTAAAGAACATAGCTAAAAAATGAGTATAGAAAACTTTGTACCTTGCATGAGTATGCTTCTGAAACATGAAGGTGGTTTTGTAAATCATCCTTCAGACCCCGGAGGCATGACCAACTTAGGTGTTACTAAAGCTGTGTATGATGCGTACACTGGACATAACGCCACAGAAGATGAAATGAGAGCATTAACACCAGTAGATGTCTATCCTATATATAGAAAAAACTATTGGGATAGGGGGAGATGTGACGATTTACCTAGTGGAGTTGATTGGTCTGTATTTGATTGGGGGGTTAATAGTGGAATGGGCCGTTCTGCAAAAGCCTTACAGAGGATTGTGGGCGTTACTGCTGATGGTGGTATTGGCCCTATGACAATTAAAGCTGTACACAATATGAAACCTAAAGATATAATTACTCAAATGCACTCTACTCGTCAGAACTTTTATGAAGGTCTTACTACGTTTAAAACTTTTGGTAAAGGGTGGACTCGTAGAAACCACGAAACCTTAGAGACAGCACTAGAAATGCTAGGAGAATAACATGGCTAAAGGCGTACAGCACTATTATAAAGATGGTAGAAAATTTAATGGAGAGACTCACAAAATGCCTGATGGATCTGTACATACAGGTAAAACGCATACTAAAAGTTCTAAAGTTGTGGTTCACCTTAAAGATCTTTCAAAGAAAGCAAAAGAAAAAGCCAGAGGTTCCACAGTACCTAGCAGGAAGAAAAAATAATGGCAAGAGAATTAACAGAAAAACAACAGAAGTTTTTAACCATACTGTTTGACGAAGCTGGTGGTGATGTAGTATCAGCAAAAAAGTTAGCTGGATACTCAGAAGCGTCTAGCACAACAGAAGTAGTCAATAGTCTTAAAGAAGAAATACTAGATGCAACTCAGAGTTTTATGGCACGTAATGCACCTAAAGCTGCAATGGCTATGGTAGGTGGTCTGTACGATCCTACTGAGTTAGGCATTAAAGATAAAATGCTTGCGGCTAAAGAACTTCTAGACCGTACAGGATTAGTAAAAACAGAAAAAGTACAAGTAGAAGCAAAGGGTGGTGTTATGTTAATGCCGCCTAAAGCTGTTGCAGAAACTGATGACTAGGTCTGTAGGAAAGTGGAAGTTGCCTCCACTCATAGATGTACAAGAAAATAATGAATGGGTTTCTATACCTAGAATGTCTAGAACAATTCCCTTTGGTTATGAAATAGACGAGACTGACGATAATATACTAGTACCCATACCCGACCAACTTAACAAACTAGAAACAGCAAAACAATACTTAAAACAGTATTCATATCGTGAAGTAGCAAATTGGCTAAGTACCAATACGGGAAGAACGATATCATATGAAGGTTTAAGAAAACGGTTGGATAATGAGCAAAAAAGAAATAGTAAAGCTAGAAGCCTACGCCAGTGGGCAGAGTATGCAGAAAAGGCAATCTCCAAAGCGGAAGAAATTGAAAAAAGTCGTATTGGGGCAAGAGAAACAATCACAATCTAAAGTAATAGAAACTAGAAATATTGATATTGAAGCAGTTAAAAAACTAGAAGAAAATCACAATATAATTTTTAAGCCAAATGATGGCCCACAAACAGATTTTCTAGCGGCAAGTGAACGAGAAGTATTATATGGTGGCAGTGCTGGTGGTGGTAAATCCTACGCAATGCTTGCAGACCCTCTGAGGTATATGGGGCATCCTGCTTTTAGTGGTCTACTACTAAGACACACAACGGAAGAGTTACGTGAACTTATATTTAAATCACAAGAGATGTACCCCAAGATATGGCCCGGAATTAAATGGTCTGAAAGAAAGATGCAGTGGACCGCGCCCTCTGGCGCAAGGTTGTGGATGTCGTATCTTGATAGAGAAGACGATGTCTTGCGTTATCAGGGTCTGGCATTTAGCTGGATAGGCTTTGACGAGTTAACTCAATGGGCCACACCATATGCATGGAACTACATGCGTTCTCGTTTACGGTCTACTGCACCAGACCTACCCATCTTTATGAGGGCAACTACAAACCCCGGAGGTAGGGGTCACAATTGGGTTAAGAAAATGTTTATTGACCCAGCAGTACCAAATGTAACATTTGATGCAACAGATATTGAAACTGGAGAAATACTAAAGTATCCAGAAGGACACGAAAAAGCAGGTATACCTTTATTTAAACGTAGGTTTATACCAGCACGACTAAAAGACAATCCCTACTTAGCTAAACAAGGTGACTACGAAGCAATGCTTTTGTCACTACCAGAACAACAAAGACGACAGCTACTAGACGGTGATTGGGATATTAAAGAAGGGGCAGCCTTTACAGAGTTTGATAGAAACATACATGTAATTGAACCCTTTGATATACCAAGTAACTGGGTACGATTTAGAGCATGTGACTATGGTTACGGAAGTAAGTCTGGAGTAGTATGGTTTGCTTGCGCTCCTAACGAACAGTTAATTGTTTACAGAGAACTGTATGTAGGTAAAGTACTAGCTGCAGATTTAGCAGACAGAATACTAGAGTTGGAAGCAGGTGACGGTCCTATTAGATACGGAGTTTTGGACAGTTCTCTTTGGCACAAAAGAGGGGATACTGGTCCTAGTCTTGCAGAGCAGATGGTAAGTAGAGGATGTCGTTGGAGACCTTCAGATAGAAGTAAGGGATCAAGAGTAGCAGGTAAAAATGAGATACACAGAAGATTACAAGTTGATGAGTTTACAGAAGAACCTAGATTAGTTTTTTTTAATAACTGCGTTAACATGGTTTCTCAACTACCGTCTATACCACTGGATAAAAAAAATCCAGAAGATATTGATACACATAGTGAAGATCACTTGTATGATGCACTAAGATATGGTATTATGTCTAGACCAAGGTTTAGTATATTTGACTATGATCCACACGGACGACCCCAATCTAGTATGCCAATGGCAGACAAAACTTTTGGATATTAAAGGTATTATAAATGGAAGAAGATCAAGGCTTTACAGATGACGAACAAATAGTGTTAGAAGACTCTGAAGATTCAGGAGTTGACGATGCAGGTATTAGTGGTATTATTCCATTTGTCATGGAACGCTATAAACGTGCTGACGATTATAGACAACAAGACGAAGATAGATGGTTAAGATCCTATCGTAACTACAGAGGTATATACGGATCAGACGTACAATTTACAGAGGCTGAAAAGTCTAGAGTATTTATTAAGGTTACAAAAACTAAAACACTTGCGGCATATGGTCAAATTGTTGACGTTTTATTTGCCAGCAATAAATTTCCACTTACTGTAGAACCAACAGTATTACCGGAAGGTGTAGTAGCGGATGTACATTTTGATCCTCAAGCACCTGAACAGTTTAAAAATTCTGAGTTAGATAAAGAAATTAGTCCTTATGGATTTACAGGGGATGGTAAAGAAATACCTGCAGGTGCAACAGCTAAAACATTAGCTGAAAGTTTAGGACCAATAGAAGGAAAGCTAGACGGTATTGAGGGTATAAAAGAAGGAATAGGTAAAACACCTACGGCTGTAACTTTTAGTCCAGCTATGATTGCTGCTAAAGGTATGCAGAAAAAAATACAAGACCAACTTGAGGAGTCAAGTGCAAATAAACATTTACGTAGTACAGCTTTTGAAATGGCATTGTTTGGTACAGGCGTAATGAAAGGACCATTTGCCGTAGACAAAGAGTATCCAAACTGGGATGAAGATGGTGAGTATTCACCTACAATTAAAACTGTTCCACAAGTATCTCATGTTTCTGTATGGAACTTTTATCCAGATCCAGATGCAAACAATATGGATGAAGCTCAGTTTGTAATTGAACGACATAAAATGTCACGGTCTCAATTACTAGGTTTAAAAAGAAGACCTTACTTTAGAGCTTCTGTAATCAATGAAGCTATTGCACAAGGAACAAATTATACAAAAGAATCTTGGGAAGATGATTTATCTGACTACGCACCAGAGCATGGGATAGAACGCTATGAAGTCCTTGAGTATTGGGGTATGTGTGATTATGATATGTTGGTGGAGCAGGGTATTGAAATACCTGCAGAGCTTGAGGGAGTTGACGAACTACAGGCAAATATATGGATTTGTAATGGTAAACTCTTGCGTATGGTACTTAATCCATTTAAACCTGCTACCATTCCTTACATGGCTGCGCCATATGAATTAAATCCTTACTCATTCTTTGGTGTAGGTATTGCAGAAAACATGGACGATACTCAGACACTTATGAATGGGTTTATGCGTATGGCTGTAGACAATGCTGTACTCAGTGGTAACTTACTTATAGAAGTTGATGAGACTAACTTAGTGCCGGGTCAAGACTTATCTGTGTATCCGGGCAAAGTATTTAGACGACAAGGTGGCGCACCCGGACAGGCTGTGTTTGGTACAAAGTTTCCAAATGTAGCAGGAGAAAACCTACAGCTATTTGATAAGGCACGTGTACTAGCAGATGAGAGTACGGGTATGCCATCATTCTCACATGGACAGACAGGTGTATCTGGGGTAGGTAGAACTGCGTCAGGTATTTCTATGTTAATGGGTGCTGCTGCAGGTGGCATTAAAAATGTTATTAAGAATGTAGATGACTATTTACTACGTCCGTTAGGTGAAGGACTGTTTAGATTTAATATGCAGTTTGATTTTGACCCAGCTATACGTGGAGACTTAGAAGTAAAGGCACGTGGTACAGAAAGCCTGATGGCTAATGAAGTACGTAGCCAAAGACTGATGCAGTTTATGCAAGTATCTTCCAGCCCAGCACTTGCACCATTTGCTAAGTTTCAATACATTATTAGAGAGATTGCTAAGTCTCTTGATCTAGACCCTGATAAAGTAACAAACAATATGGATGAAGCAGCTATACAAGCTGAGTTAATGAAGCAGTTCCAACAACCTGCTCCAACTCCACAAGAAGGGGGCGCACCTGCAGGAGCAGATGCAATGGACCCATCAGGCGCAGGGGGTGGAACTATAGGCACAGGCCAAGCACCACTTCCTCAAGAACAAGGATTTAGTGGTAATGGACAAGGAAATATACAACAAGCTCAAGGGGCTGGTCAACAACCCCAAGCAATGGACCCACTTCAATAACTACTTAGAAGAACTAATTAAACAACAACACCGTTTAATGGAGCAGACAGAAGATGTAGCTCCTTTACACAGAGCGCAAGGCGCAATACATATGTTACGTAATATCCAACGATTACGAGATAATGTGATAGCAAACAACTAAAGGTAATTTCCCATGATGAATAGACAAATGGATATGTTTAGAGAAGGTGGTCTTAATCAAGAAGGCGGCATGATAGATGCAGAATCAGGTAATGAAGTTCCTGTAGGAAGCACTCGTGAAGAAGTAAGAGATGACATTCCTGCTAAACTTAGTGAGGGTGAATTTGTTATGCCAGCAGACGTTGTAAGATATCATGGGCTAGATAAAATGATGGCACTACGAGATGAAGCTAAAATGGGATTACGTAAGATGGATGCAATGGGTCAAATGGGAAACTCAGATCAAGCCACGCTGCCAGAAGAAATGCCATTTGGTATGGCAGATTTAATTGTTGTTGCTGAAGATGGTAAAGAAGTTGAGATGGCTGAAGGTGGTTACGTGACTATGGCGAATGGTGGCTTAACTCCAAATAATAATCCTCTTGAAAACACAAGACAACTTGGGGCAACGTACAGACCACCTACAAGTCAACCAATTGATTTTACAAAAGTTATGGGTGACGGTGGTATTAGTTTTAAACAATATAGGAATGCTAATGGTGAAAACTTACTTGTATCCTTTATTGGTGGTGTACCTATAACTCCTATTCCTGAAGGATACACTGAGTACACACCCGGAGCAGATGAGCCTGTAACTCCTATACAAGAAGTTGTCCAGTTAAGTCCACCTACTCCTGTAGCTAGTGACGAAGATAGACAACGAGCTGGTTATGAAGAAGGCTATTCTATTGGTATTGAAAACATGACACCTGATCAGTTAATAGAAGAAAATAGACGTAGAACTAGTATATTTGGAAAATTAGCAGGAGCCGTAGCGTTTGCTATAAATCCTGCTGTTGGTGCAGTATATGCCTTTGGAGTAAATAATAATAAAAAGAAGTTACTAGAAGCAGCTAAGAAAAATAATATGACAGAATTAGCAAGCTCTATAGAAAAAGAAAAAGGTATTGGAGGTCTTGTTGGTGGTGTAATAAACATACTATCAGACATTGTACCAGAGTCCATTAAAAATAGTAAGCTAGGACAAATTGTAAACGCAGCATTTAATGGTGAGGGTTCAGACCCTGCAGATTTAGTAGATGCTAAAAATGCAGTAACAGTAGAAACTAAAATTAATCGTCCACTTAGAAGACCAACAGGTGTACCTATTACAGGTGGAATACAACCAGAGTCACGTGCAGATATTACACCTGCAGTTAGTGGTGCAGGAGGACAAGTAAGTGGTATTAGTTCTGCTTTACGTGGTGGATTTGATAGTTCTAGACTAGACAGAGAAAGGGGTATATTACCCTCTGGCGTACAGGTAGCTGGTAATGTTAGTAACGAACAACTACGTCAGTTTAATCAAAATTACATGACTGCTGGTGATCGTTACGCAATGACAATGGGTGGTCGTGGCCTTAGAGGAACTAGACCTGAAGGTTTTGGTGATCAGAACTTAGGTTTTGTAGCTCAAGATGCACCAGCTCCGTTCCAATCTAATATGCGTGATAGAAACATGACAACTCAGGGTATGGTAGATCCAAGAGACCCTAATATGCGTGATAGAAATATGACAGCACCGGGTATGACAGCTCCATTTGAATCTAATATGCGTGATAGAAATATGCGCCCTCCTGCAGCAGGTCCAACACCTTACTATGATGCCTTTGGTAATACAACAGTGTTTACAGGAAGAGAAAGAGACAGAGTAGATACCGGTATTCCTTTAGGAACAGATGCTGCACCCGGCTTTTTTGCTTATGGTGACAGAAATACTCAAGATGAAATAGATGCTGCAACAAGTGCTTACGCAAGTAACGCCCCAAGACCATATAACGATCCGGGTGCATATACTTTTGCTGCTCCGTTTGGTAGACAAGACGCTATGGGTCAGTTTCCTTCAAGCCCAATTACTCAAGCATCATCTTCAATACCAGCACCAACAGGTTTTAATTTTGTAGAAGAAGAAAGAGATAGAGTTCGTGCAGGTCAACCTATATTGGATCAAAGAGATACAGCTACTCAAGAAGCAGATAGACTACGTGAATTAGGAAGACTAGAAGAAGCTAGACGTATGCAGTCTGATAGAGGCTTTATACCTACTAATGTAGTAGGGGCTAGACCAGATGACGCTGTTGCGTTTGATCCTATACTGCAAGGTGATAGAGGATTTAGACCTACTAATATTCAAACAGCTACACCTGATGATGCTACTCGTTTTGAAACTCCTGTAGTTGATCAAACTCAAAAAGCCTTTGGTTCCTTGTTTAGAGATCAAAGAGCAGACAGAGCCGCTAGAGAGTTTGCTTCTGGTGTAGGTAGCACTGGCGCACAAATATCTGAGACTCCTGTTTTTGAACCTGCAGCAGATCCAAGAGTTCCATATACACCTAGTCCTATTATTGCAAGAGCAGACGAAAGAAATCTTGTACAACCTGATACACGTGCTAGAGCAATGGAAGCAAATGCTAGACGTAACGCAGCCGCAGAACAAGGAACATTAATTACTCAACTTGAAAGACCACTTGCAACAGATATTCAAAAGTTTCCTGAAGTAAAAAGTGGTTTACGGGTACAAGAACCAGAAATTTCACCATCTCTTATGCTTCCTCCATCAACTGCTGAAACGCAAGCAGCTATGTTGGGTGCAGAAGGTACAGGTATGACACCTGCAGAGTCTAACCTAAGAAGTCAACGTGCAAAATTAGCACAAGAAGCTAGAGATGCAGATTTAAATTATAGACTACAAAATCAACGTGAGTTTTTAGCAGAAGACGCTAGAAAAGCAAGAACTACACCTAGAACAACCGCAAATATAACAGACTCTGAGTTGGGGTCTTTATCTGCTCCAGCAGGTGATCCATTTGCTGGATCTGTACCTCAAACACTACCAGACAATCTTAGATTAATTGAAGAAGCAGAAATACTTGACACTACAAAACCAAAAACTACAGCAAAAACTGTTAATATGTTTGGTGATACAGTAACTAAAGGACAAAAAGGTTCAGATGCATATCTAACTGATAGGGCAGAAGTTGCAGCTAAAGAAAAAGTTTATAAGGATAAAGTAAATAGTATAGAGTTTAATACACGGGGTAGAGATACCTTATTACGTAGTGGTAAAGTTGTTGGAAAAAATGAACCACAAGCTATGTACAATAGAGAGCAAGAAGAGACAGGTTATATTGGCACAGACTCTGAAGGTTACGGTGTAGGCATGATAGCTGGTCCGGGTCAAGCAGGTGTTGTTGTTGATGCAGATGGTAAAGCACTTAAAGATGGTCCGGATGGCCGTACAGGAAAAACTATATACCAAGATTCAACAGGTGTGAAATATACTAAGAGTACATTTGGTAAAAAAGAAACACTAGACGGAAAAAAATATACACCTGCAAAGGGTGCAAAAAAAGGTGATGGTGCAGATAGAGACAATGATAATGAAGCAGATAGTGGCAAAATTATCTGTACAGCTATGAATGCTTCTTATGGATTTGGTTCTTACCGTCAAGCAATTTGGTTAAACTACTCAAATAAACACTTGACAAAGGCACACGAAGTAGGTTATCATACACTGTTCCTTCCTTTAGTATACTTAGCATATACAAAAGATATAAAGTTTATACGTACTTTACTAGAACATGGTACACGTAGACGTACTGCAGATCTAAGAGCAGAGTTAAAAGGAACTAAACGAAATACTTTAGGACGTTTTTACCGCACTATATTTGAACCTCTCTGTTACACAGTAGGTAGAATTAAGATAGCATTGGGAAATTAAGATGGAACCAACACTTCAAGAGTATAAAGAAACAGTACTTACAAGATTTAAAGAACTAGAAGAGTCTGAACGTGCTACGTTACAGGGTCTTAGAGGCACACCTGAAGGACGGGTGTTAGGTAAAGTTTTAGGTGATGAGTTAGAAGATCTAGTATTTATGCTAGGTAGACAACCCAGACCAAAGGTTGCACCAAAACGTGGATTAGCTACACGATAAAATAGTTTATATGCTGGCTACTCATCCCCCTACCAACATAGGCTACGGTGGCCCCAGTTAGGAAATACAATGGCAGAAACAGAAATGGCTTCAGAGCCACAAGCAGAAAACAAAGTTGCATTTGCAACACGTAAGTACTCAAATGATGATAAACGAAAAGCAGAACAAGAAGAGTTAGAACAATTAATTGCAGAGAATAAAGGTGAAGTTGCTGAAGAAGTAGAAGCAGAGCCAGAAAATGCAGAAGAAAAAACTTTTAAGAAACGCTATGGTGACCTACGTAAACACTCTCAAGAAACTAAACAATCTTTAGAAAAACAGGTTAATGAGTTACGTAAACAACTTGACAAAAGCACTAAACAAGAAATTAAACTACCAAAGTCAGATGACGATATTGATGCATGGGCAGCTCAATACCCTGATGTAGCAGCAATAGTAGAAACAATTGCAATCAAAAAAGCACGTGAACAATCCCAAGATTTAGAAGAACGTGTAAAAGAAATTGATGCAATGAGAGAAACAGCTACTAAAGAAAAAGCTGAAGTAGAATTATTAAAACTACATCCAGACTTTGGTGAGATAAGAGACAGTGATGACTTTCACAACTGGGCAACAGAACAACCTAAATGGGTTCAAGATGCTCTATACGAAAATGATGATGATGCTAGATCTGCAGCAAGAGCAATAGATCTCTATAAAATAGACAACAACATCTCTACTAAAAAGTCATCTAACAATAAAGACGCTGCACGTTCTGTAAGTAACAAACAGACACGTAATGCACCAGAGACAGATAAAACTGGTGGCAGCTTTAAGGAATCTCAAGTGGCAAAAATGACACCACAAGAGTACGAGAGAAACTCAGATGTTATAATGGAAGCTATCCGTTCAGGACGTTTTGTTTATGATGTATCTGGTAATGCTCGTTAAAAGGTATTGACATATAGAAAAAAATAGATATAACTATAGTCATACTTCTACGGTAGCCCCATTTTTAAAATGGTTACCTACCATACTAAATAGCAAAGCAATAAAAGTCTTAAAGATTACCTGATAAACATGGCCTATTAACTACATAGTTGCGCGACTGTGTCTGTAATACACCCTACGTAAGTCAGCCCCGTGAGTACATTTGATTGATTTGCATCTGTAATATATGCTATAAATAGGAGATTATACAATGGCATTTAGTTCCGCAGCAGGTTATGGTAACCTGCCTAACGGTAATTTTAGCCCAATCATCTACAGCAAACAGGTGCAACTTGCATTCCGCAAGGCATCTGTTGTAGAAGCAGTTACCAATAATGATTACTTTGGTGAAATTGCTAACATGGGCGATACCGTTAAAATAATAAAAGAACCAGAGATTACAGTCAAAGAGTATACTCGTGGTACAACTATTCTACCACAAGACCTTGATGACGAAGATTTCTCGTTAACAATTGATAAGTCTAACTACTATGCGTTTAAGATTGACGACATAGAAGACGCACATAGCCACATAAACTTTATGAGCCTTGCTTCTGATAGAGCAGCTTATAGATTGGCTGACCAGTTTGACCAAGACGTACTTGGTTACCTATCAGGTTTCAAACAATCCTCTCTTCACGGATCACCAGACACAGTTAACGCAACTGTAAATGGTACTGTGGCAGTTTCCACTGCAGGAACAGATGAACTTCTTTCCAGCATGAAACTAGTAAAAGGTGACTTTGGTAACATTACTACTAGTTCAGCAGGAACTCACTCAATTCCTCTAACTCCACGTATGCCGGGTGCAACATCCTTGCCAACAGCCACAGCGTCACCAATCATGGTGATATCTCGTATGGCTAGACTACTTGATCAACAGCAAGTTGACACAAATGGTCGTTGGCTAGTTGTAGATCCTGTGTTTATGGAAATGCTACGTGACGAAGATTCACGTCTTCACAACGCAGACTTTGGAGAATCAGGAAGTATACGAAATGGCCTAGTTATTAATAACTTAGGTGGTTTCAGAGTATATAGTTCAAGCAATCTACCAGCAGTTGGAACAGGTCCGGGAACTTCAGGTTCTGCAAACCAAATTGCCAACTATGGTGTAATTGTAGCTGGACACGATTCTGCTGTTGCTACTGCAGAGCAGATCAATAAGACAGAAACATACCGTGACCCTGACAGCTTCTCTGACATTGTTCGTGGTATGCATTTATATGGTAGAAAGATACTTCGTCCTGAAGCTATCGTTACTGCCAAATATAACGCAGCGTAGGGGGAATATAAAAAATGGCTACTATAACATCACTTTTACTTCCTGCTACAGGAAACTCTAACAGAGGCCGTATGCCGTATCAGGTTGAACTATCTATTGACCTGACTGCACAAGCTATTGATTGTTCTTCTGGTGACGTAGTACAATGTATTACACTACCAGCAAATACTCATATAGTTCACGCAGGTGTTCAAGTTGTAGAATCTGCAACAATGGACACAGGTACAAATGCTACTATAACATTGGGTGCAGCAGACGCTGACGAATATGTTACAGCATTTGATATTGATGGTGCATCAGACTTGGCATATGCTCCAAGCGTTACACCTTCAGCAGAAGTTGTCCTGTCTTCAGCAGATACACTAGACCTTGTTTTTGCAGGTGACGGTGCTACCTTTACAGCAGGTAAACTTAGAGTTTACGCTCTATTGATGGACGTTTCTGAGCAAGGAAGTACATCAGCTAATGAAGTTGATAGAGACTATCTAGCATAATATAATAAATGGGGAGGCTGGAATAATCTGGCCTCTCCAACTACATAACAGTGAAAGAAATTTAAATGGCAGAAACGTACCTAACTTTAACTAATAAAGTACTTGCAAGATTAAATGAAGTTGAGCTAACCTCTACAACTTTTACTTCTGCTAGGGGTATTCAAACCCAAGTTAAAAATGCTATTAACGAATCTATAAGATACATAAACCAAAGAGAATTTAATTACCCATTTAACCATGCAACAGATTCAGAAACATTAGTTGCAGGTACATTTAAATACAGTATACCAGCCACAGCTAAGTTAGCTGACTACGATACATTTCGTGTGGTCAAAGATTCTGACTTAGGTGTCAGTGGGGGTAAACTAAATAGTATGAACTACAAAGAGTATGTAGAACATCATATTACACACGAAGATGAAATTACAACTACTACTTTAAATGGATCACATTCAAGTAGTGTAGAAACATTGACACTTACATCTACTACAGGATTTGACGCTGCAGGTAGTGCCTTTATAGGTAGTGAGATTATATCTTACACAGCTATAAGTGGTAATGATTTAACAGGTGTTACACGTGGAACACAATCTACTACGGCTGCAGAACACGCAAGTGGTGTACAGGTAGCACAGTTTAGTAATGGTAGTGCGCCTACCCATGTAATACGAACACTAGATAATAATTATATATTATTCCCATGCCCTAATAAAGCATACACAATAAAGTATGACTACTATACTTTTCCTACAGACCTATCTGCACATGGGGATACAACATCAATACCTGACAGATTTGCTCCCGTCATAATAGATGGAGCAACTGCTTTTGTGTATCAGTATCGTGGAGAAACACAGCAGTACGCTATTAACTTTACTAGATATGAACAAGGTATTAAGAATATGCAGACCTTACTTGTTAATAAATTTGACTATTTAAGATCTACATACATAACAAGAAACCATATAGGAAGTCCTACTTCAGCATTTAGGTCTGTTTAAATATGCCTGATCAATCACAAACAAGCCCTGCCGCATTTAACTGTGAGGGAGGTTTAGTTTTAAACAAGTCTACGTTCTTAATGGAACCCGGAGAGGCACTAGAGTTACGTAACTTTGAGCCTGACATTGAAGGTGGTTACAGAAGAATAAATGGTTTTTCTAAATACGTTAGTGCCATAGTACCTATTACGTCTTCTGCATCAGAAAAAATACTAATGGTTGCCTCGTTTGGTGATGTTGTATTAGCTGCTAGGGGTACAAGCATATACAGTGCAACTCCGGGTGGTTCTAGTTGGACATCAAGAGACTCAGGTAGAACAAGTGCAGGTAAGTACAACTTTGAAAGATTTAACTTTGACGGCACAGATAAGATAGTTGTTGTTGACGGTGCTAATGCACCTACAGTATTTAACTCATCATTAGCTGCTACAGATGTAAGTGAAAGCACAGTTTCTGGTTCTAAGTTTGTTGCATCATTTAAGAACCATATGTTCTACGCAGGTAAGTCAACAACTAAACAGGAAGTTATATTTAGTGAACCTTTTGACGAAGATGCTTTTGTTAGTGGTCAAGGAGCAGGTAGTTTTAAAGTTGATGACACGGTAGTAGGACTTAAAGTTTTCCGTGATGATTTATTTATATTTTGTGAAACACGTATATTTAAATTAACAGGAACATCTAGTTCTAACTTTGCAGTTACATCAGTTACTCGTAACATTGGTTGTATTAATGGAGATACAATACAAGAATTTGCTGGTGACTTAATTTTCTTAGGACCAGATGGATTACGAACTATTGCTGGTACTGCCAGAATTGGTGACGTTGAACTTGGTACAATTAGTTCTAATGTACAATCTATATTTAATGATAATCTCTCTAGTGCATCAGAATTTGATTCTACTGTAATACCTGACAAAACTCAATATAGAATTTTCTTTACTAAAAGTACTACTGCTGAACCACAAACTAAAGGTGTTATCTGTGTTTTAAAAGGACAACAGTTTGAGTTTTCTGAAATAAGAGGTATAAGACCTGCCTGTACTGATAGCTTCGTTGATGAAGGTAATGTAATTGTTTTACATGGCGCATACTCAGGTGGTTATATATATAGACAAGAGTCAGGTAATACTTTTGATGGGGAAGTTATATTTGGAAGATACAGAAGTCCTGACTTAACATTTGAAGATCCCGGAATACGAAAACATATGCAGAGGGTTATACTTAACTATAAACCTGAAGCATCAATAGATGCAGATTTACTATTAAGATACGACTATGAAGACCCTGACTCAGCTAGACCTGCAGCATATGCTTTAGATTCAACTGAAGTTGTTGCAATTTACGGTACATCTACATACGGTGTACCTATTTACGCAGGTGCTTCACAACCTTTAGTTAGACAACCAGTTGAAGGTTCCGGGTTTGCTGTTGCATTAAAAGTACATGACGGTGGGCAGACTGCACCCTACTCACTAAAAGGGTTTCAGCTAGAATATCAATTAGGAGCAAGACGATAAATGGGTGACACATACACAAGACAGTCTACGTATACTGACGGAGATGTTATAACAGCCGCACACACTAATGACGAGTTCAATCAGTTATTAGCGGCATTTGCTGCAAGTTCAGGACACACGCACGATGGTACTGCTGCAGAAGGTGGGCCTATTACTAAGTTACTTGGTAATGGTTTAACTTTTGGTGCAGGTACTGCAGGTACAGATATTACCATTACTTTTGATGGTGAAAGCAATGACGGTGTTCTTAAATGGATGGAAGACGAAGATTACTTTGAGTTCTCTGACGATATACTTGTTGCTTCTACAGAAAAACTACAGTTCCGTGATACAGCCATATACATTAACTCATCTGCTGACGGTCAACTAGATCTCGTAGCTGATACAGAAATACAAATAGCTGCAACAACTATAGACATAAATGGTGCTGCAGACATCTCAGGTAACTTAGCTGTAGGTGGTAATCTTACAGTTGCAGGTAACGCTACAGTAACTGGTACAACAACCTTTAACGGTGGTACGCTTACATTAGGTGACAGTGCATCAGACAATGTAGTCTTTGGTGCTGACGTTGACTCAAACATTATACCTGACGATGATGACACGTATGACTTAGGTAGTTCTACTCAAGAGTGGCGTAACTTATTTATAGATGGTACAGCTAACATTGACTCTCTTGTAGCTGACACAGCAGACATAAATGGTGGTACAGTTGATGGTGCAACTATTGGGGCATCTAGTGCAACTACAGTCAAAGGTACAACAATTACAGCTACTACAGCATTTGTACCCGGCACATCAGATGGTGCTACATTAGGTACAACTTCACTAGAGTTTGGTGATTTATTCTTAGCTGATGGTGGCGTAATTTATTTAGGTGCAGACCAAGATGTCACCTTGACACATGTTGCTGACACTGGTATACTACTGAATAGTACTAGACAGTTACAGTTTGGTGATAGTGGTACATACATACATCAATCAGCAGACGGTGTACTTGACTTAGTATCTGACACAGAGATTGAGATAAATGCTACAACCATAGATATAAACGGTGCAGTAGTTGCTAGTGGCGAAATAGCTGCAGCTTCATTAGACATCTCAGGTAATGTTGACATTGATGGCACAACTAATTTAGATGCTGTAGATATTGATGGTGCAGTACAGCTAGATGCTACACTTACTATAGGTGCTGATGACCAAGGCTACGATGTCATACTCTACGGTGATACAGCATCAGCTAACCTAACTTGGGATACATCTGCTGATGACTTAATCTTTAACGGTGCAGCAGGACTTATTGTTCCTGATGGGCAGTTTACTTTAGGTAGTACAGCAGTAACATCTACTGCAGCAGAGATTAACTTAATTGATGGTGGTACATCAAGAGGTACAACTGCCGTAGTTTCAGGTGACGGTATCCTGATCAATGACGCTGGTACAATGCGTATGACTAACGTAGATACTGTGTCTACATACTTCTCTAGTCACAATGTTGGTGGCGGTAACATTGTTACAACTGGTGCATTAAA
>Ga0209308_10001880_pt1 | contig 18832 bp, 13 predicted proteins | sample COGITO_mtgs_1204_3_FD_184806 | JGI IMG/M metagenome (GOLD analysis project Ga0209308, IMG submission 184806) | Pelagic marine microbial communities from North Sea - COGITO_mtgs_120405 (SPAdes) (version 2) | ecosystem: Environmental > Aquatic > Marine > Epipelagic ...
GGGATATAAGGCTGGGTATGGTGGAACAACATCTGCTCCATATAGTTCAGGTGAAAATAATGTTGCATTGGGTACTGAAGCTCTTCAAGGTTTCACAACTGGAGATGAGAACGTTGCTCTAGGATATCAAGCTGGAAGCAATATGACGACAGGTAATAGGAACATAGCAATAGGTTATCAAGCAAAAGCTGGTTCTGTTGGGTATGATAATATAGTTCTTGGTAAAGGTGCAGGAGCTGGATTTTCAAGTGGATATAAAAATATCGTAATGGGAAATCAAGCTGCAGCTGGTCATAACGGAATTGAAAATGTAGTTATTGGTCATCAAGCAATGGGTGGTGGTTCTACAGGCGTAGATAAAACAATTATCATAGGATATCAAGCTGCTTACAATATTAATTCAGCAAATGCAGACGGAACAATTGCTATTGGATATAAAGCAGGTGGAAGTATTACTTCAGGTGCTGGAAATACGGCAATCGGTTATGAGGCATTATTAACAGAAGACACAGGTGGTGGTAACACAGCAATAGGTTATCAAGCATTAAAACTTAATAATGTGGATAGTTCTACAGCAGGAAATACTGTTATAGGTTATCAAGCAGCTACTGCTTTTACTAATCACCAAAGAAGTACTATTATTGGTTATCAAGCTGCTTTATCTTCAGATGGTGGAGAAAATAATAATACTATTATTGGTTGGCAAGCTGGAATGAGTATGAATAGTAATGATGCAAGTAATAATGTTATCATTGGAAAAGAAGCGGGTACTGGAGGAACTGGTACATTAGCAAGTGCGGTAATTATAGGTGAAAGTGCTATGAACTCAACTGCAAATCATGCATCTACTGGACAAATAGCTATAGGTCGGAATGCTCTTACTGCACTTACTTCAGGTGGTTCAAATACTGCAATCGGATATCTAGCTGGAGATGCACTAACTACTGGTAATAGTAACACTATAATGGGCTATAACGCATTTAGCTCTGCTGATGGTGGAGAAGATAGAAATGTTATTATTGGAAAAGATGCTGGTTCGTCTATTAATCATGATAATGCTGACAATAATGTAATTATTGGAGAAGGTGCTGGCGTAGGTGGTACTGGTGAATTGAAACGATGCGTTGTAATTGGTATGGATGCAATGGATGCTACTGGAGCTAATAACCAATCAGGTACAATAGCGATAGGATATCAAGCTCTTACTGCACTTACTTCAGGTGCTGAAAATGTCGCCATTGGTCATGAAACATTAAAAGCTAATACAACTGGTTATCATAATACTGCTATAGGATACCAAGCATTATTAAGTTTGTTACCTACTACTGGAACTGAAGGAACTGCCGTAACCGCAGTGGGAAGAAAAGCTGGTTTCTTAATGACTACTGGGGAAAGGAATGCTCTTTATGGTGCAGGAAGTGGTACTCAGATAACTACTGGAGCATATAATACTTTTCTAGGTGCTTATAGTGGAGAAAATGTTACAACTGGCAATAACAATATTGCTTTAGGGCATCATATTAATATGTCAGCAGTAGATGTTGATTATGAATATGTTATTGGAAGTGGGGCTGGGCAAAACGATGATTTTGATGGAGCTGGTACGGAAACAATTAGAATAGGCAGAGCATCTGATTTTATTACAAATGATTTCGGTGAGAATGCTACTTGGACACATTCATCTGATAGAAGAATTAAGAAAGATATAAAGGATACCAACTTAGGATTAGAATTTATACTTAAACTACAACCAAAAGAATTTAAGAAGAAAGCTCCAAGTGAGTATCCACCTGAGTTTATGCAATATGATGAAAGTCAAACAGAACGTAAGAATCCTGATAGGATACATTATGGGTTTGTAGCACAAGAAGTTAAAGAAGCTATGGATTCGGTAGGACACTCAGAGTTTCCTGTGTGGAAAGAAAACAGAGATGGTATGCAGGAATTGGGTGAAACAGAATTGATTACACCATTGGTAAAAGCAGTTCAAGAACTAACAGAAATCGTAAAAGCTCAACAAAAAGAGATAGAAGAGCTAAAAAAGAAATAAAAAATTGTATTTCGTATACTTATATGATATATATTAATGTTAACAATAAATTAAGGAGTTATTAAAATGGCTGAAGAAATTAAATTTACAGACGAAGAGTTAAAGTCTCTTAGTGAATTAAGTCAAGGTTATCAAAACATTCAAAGCGCTTTTGGACAATTAAGGGTTCAGAAGATTTTGCTTGAACAACAAAAAGATGGTCTTGAAGAAGCTGAAGTGAAAATGGAAGCTGATTACGCTGAAAATCAACAAAAAGAGCGTGATTTGGTGAAAGAACTGAATGATAAGTATGGTCCAGGTCAACTAGACCCTGCATCAGGCGTATTTACACCAACACCACAAGTAGAAGTCGATGAAAACGAAGGATCTGCTGAAGAATCTTAAATAAATCCTTAATCGGTTGTATTTTGAAATATTTCGTTATATTTATATATAACAAATTTCATATTAATTTTTTAAACCTTTAAAGGAGAAAACACATGGCAGAGAGAATAGTCAGTCCAGGTGTATTTACTCGTGAGAAAGATTTATCCTTTCTTCCACAAGGAATTACTGAAATAGGAGCAGCAATTGTAGGACCAACTAAAAAAGGTCCTTCTTTTGTTCCAACTATAGTAAGAAACTTTGCGGAATTTGAAAGTATTTTTGGGTCTTATGATACGAGCTATTACACACCTTATGCTGTACAGGAATATTTACGTTCCGCTGGAACTGTAACAATAGTAAAAGTAGGATATCTTGGTGGATATAAAGTTGCTGGATTTAATATTTTAGCAAGTGGTTCATCAGCGGTATATGGTGCGAATGGTAAAGTTGTAGTTGCATCGATTATGCCTACAATAGAAAATAATGAAGGTGAGAGCGGATTGAGTGGTTCTCTTGGTGGTAATAGCAATTTAGGTTCGTTTACTTTAAACATACATGGAAACGCTACTAATACTTTGACAGGATTAACTTTCGTAGAAAAAGGTGCTGCTGGCGGTGGTTTAGATGCCGCTGATTCTGCTTATATTGGAAAAGCAATACCATCCGATCCACAAGCTAGATTGATTGGTTCAACTGCGGCTTCCGGATACTTATTTAAAACCTTTAGAAGTAGTATTAGTGCTTCATTTTCTGCGGGTGATTTAATGATTTCAAGTTCATCAACTTTAAGTACTGAAATCGTGTCACAATCCTTTTCAGAGGGTGTGGAGACGGTAGATACTTCAGATGGAAATTACATTGTATCTAATACAGGTAATAAAGATGCTGCTGCTGCTAGAACACCTTTCGTACAATCTCAAACTCCTGTAACAAATTTATTCAGAATTTATACGAGAGCTGATGGTAACGATACTAATAATCATTATGTAGTAATCAGAGATGTTAAGAGACCACAAAACTCTAACTCAAGTCCTGATTATGCTCAGTTTACTTTAGCTCTATATGAAGTTGGTAATCCATCTGCTATAGAAAGCTATAATGGTTTAAATATGGATCCAGATTCTTCTAATTACATAGCTAAAGTAATTGGTGACCAGTTTTATACTGTTTCAGCCGATGGTGAAGTTACTACATATGGTGATTATCCAAACTTATCTAGAATTATTAGGGTTGGTGATTACAAAGAGGATACTTTTAGAGGTAATAAAAACCTACAACCTATGGGATACGCTTCTGTGAACAATCCTATTGTTTCTGGTACATCAACTTTCGTTCCAAGTTCCTCATTTAGTAGGTCACAGACATACGATGGTGTAAACAATAACGCTTCTACATATTTACCAAGTCTACCTTATGGATTTAAGATAGATGCGGGATATCCGGAAACAGAAGTTGCTACAAACAAAGAATATCTATCACCTGTTCCTTTTCCATTAGCGACTGGTAACAATGCTGCTTTTAATTTAGAAAATATGCTTGGGTATGGAAAATCTTCAGATTTAGAATTTAGCAAATACACTAATTTTGCTATAGAAACTCAGACATTGAATATATCTTCATCTGTGGCTCAGCTTAATTTTGCTGTACCATTTCAGTTTGGTTTTGATGGTATAAATCCTGCTAAATCAAAGAAAACAGGTACCTCAATGAGTTCTGCTAACACAAGCGGATTTGATTGTTCAACTTCTACTGCTAGTGGTTCGGTTGCTTACAAAAGAGCACTTAACGCTGTCGGTAATCCTGATGAGTATGATATCAATATGTTGGTAACTCCAGGTATTATTCATAAACATCATTCAGTTGTTTCAAATCACGCGATTGATAAGGTTGAAAGTAGAGCTGATGCATTTTATGTACTAGATGGTAATGATATAGATGATAATGTTGCTACTGCTGTAAACAATGTTGCTACTTTAGATACAAACTTTGTAGCTACATACTATCCTTGGGTTAAGATGGATAATCCTGCTGGAAATGGACAAATTTATGTTCCACCTTCAGTAGTGATTGCTGGTGTGATATCCTTTACAGATAGTGTGGCGCATGAATGGTTTGCTCCTGCTGGATTGAACAGAGGTGGATTGGATAATGTTAGAATGACTAAGAAGAAACTTACTCATACTGATAGAGATACGCTTTATGAAGGTAGAGTTAATCCGATTGCTTCATTTCCTGGTCAAGGAGTTGTGGTATTTGGACAAAAAACACTACAATCTAAACCATCTGCTTTAGATAGAATCAACGTAAGAAGACTATTAATCAGATTGAAGAAGTTTATCGCTTCCTCAAGCAGATTCTTAGTATTTGAACAAAATGATTCATCTACAAGAGCTAGATTCTTAAATATTGTGAATCCGTTCTTAGAATCAGTTCAATCCAATAGTGGTTTGAGTGCATTCAAAGTTGTTATGGATGATTCCAACAATACACCTGATGTCATTGATAGAAATCAGTTGGTTGGACAGATATTCATACAACCTACTAGAACGGCTGAATTTATTGTTCTGGACTTCTCAGTACTCCCAACGGGTGCTGCTTTTCCTGAGTAATCGATAAAGTCACATATAAAGTACAAAAGCCCCTCTTTTTAGAGGGGTTTTTTGTTTTATTGATATTTATATTAGACAAAAGGTATATTTAGATTGTTAATTGTAGTAGCGCATAAATATAATTAATAGTAGAGGGTCTAGATAAATCTAAACAATAACTTAATTTGAGTAGCGCGTAAATTAAATAAGGAGAATAGTAAAATGGGTGTAAGAAGTGATTTTATTAAGTATACCAGAGAATCAGCTCCATCATTAGATGGTTTGAAAAATAGTGTATTGACTTCTGAAAATAATGTTCAGGCAGGCGGTATTAGGAGAAATACACAACTTTTAACAGATGGTGGTGAAGCTACAAGCTATACAGCACTAACCGCAGGTCAGTCAGGACTAATTACATTAGTTCCAGCATTAACTGGTGGATTGCATGATATAACATTACCATCTTGTGCAGCTGCAGTAGGATGTACCTACACATTTGTTCTGATAGGAACTGCTGGCCAGGATTTTGATGTGCTGGGTGCGGCTTCAGAAAAAATCTTAGGTGCTGTGCCTAAAGGTGATGGTGACAATGCTGCTGCTTCAGATGCTAACGATTCAGTTGGATTTGATGCAAACGCTATTATTGGATCTCGCTTTTCAGTAACTTGTATATCAGCAACTGCTGGTACTGCATGGATAGCACATGACATCTTAGATGGTTTAGCTGCTAATACTGGTGGTATTAACCTCAAGTAGTGATTAACTAAACAACTTAAAAAGGTGAGATTTTTCTCACCTTTTTTTGTTTTCTATAAAACTATAAAAAAACTATGAAATAATAAGGTGATAATCTGTATCGATTTTTCAGTTTGTTTATATTTATATATGAAAGAATTAAACACTTAATAGGAGAACTGAAATGGCAGACTTAATCGATCCTTCAGAAATTATGTTTACACCGTTTGAACCGAAAGTTAAAAATCGGTTTATTATGTACATAGAAGGAATACCTGCGTACCTTATCAAATCAGCTGCAAGACCAACAATTACATTTGAAGAAATTGAGTTAGATCATATAAACACAAAACGATATGTAAAAGGAAAGGGAGCTTGGGAAGCATTAGAAGTTACCCTATATGACCCAATTGTTCCATCTGGCGCACAAGCAGTTATGGAATGGGTAAGATTACACAAAGAGTCTGTTACTGGTAGAGATGGATATTCAGACTTCTATAAGAAAGATATTACATTTAATGTATTAGGACCAGTAGGTGATAAGGTTGAAGAATGGACACTTAAAGGTGCTATGATTCAATCAGCTAACTTTGGTGAGATGAGTTGGGAAACCAATGAACCTAATGACATTACATTAACACTAAGATACGATTACGCTATCTTACAATTCTAAGAGGATAATATGAGTTTTTTAAGAGAAATGCTTTCTAGTGATGCTAAAATCTCTAGTAAAAGATTTGTCGGTTTTGCAGCATTCTTTATGTTGATTTGTAGTTGGGGTGCTGATACCTTTTCTGCATTTGAAGTTAAAGATAAGATATTAGAATGCTTTATGTACATTTCAGTCGTTGGATTGGGTGTTACAGCAGCCGAAAAATTCGGTAAAAAATAGTTATAGTTCAAAAGTAAATCATAGGAGTCAATTATGGCAGAAGTCAAATTCCCTACAGAAGTAGTGGATTTGCCGTCACAGGGATTGTTGTATCCAAAGGATAGCCCGCTATCTAGTGGTACAATAGAAATCAAGTATATGACGGCAAGAGAAGAGGATATCCTCACATCAGCTAACCTTATTAAGAGAGGTGTAGTTGTTGAGAAGTTATTGGAATCTTTAATAATAGATAAATCAATCAAAGTAAGTGATTTATTAATCGGTGATAAAAATGCAGTTCTTATAGCTGCTCGTATTCTTGCATATGGTAAGAGTTATGAGGTAGAGGTAGAAGGACAGAAGGTAGAGGTAGATTTAACTCAACTAAAGGACAAAAAATTAGATGAAAGTATAGTATCTGAAGGAGTGAATGAGTTTGAGTTTGAGTTACCTGCAACTAAAAGAAAGTTAACATTCAAACTACTTACATCGGGCGATGAGAAAGAGATTGATAAAGAAGTAAAGGGATACGAAAAAATTGGTGATGGTATTGGCTACGAACTTACTACTAGATTAAAACATATGATAGTTTCTGTAGACGGCGACACTAAAAGAGCCAGCATTAATTCATTCGTAGATAACGAGTTTTTATCAAGAGATTCAATTGCTTTTAGAACACACGCAAATGATATTATGCCAGATGTAGATATGACATCAACTTTTACAGACATCGAAGGCAACGAAAAGGAGTTTACGGTCCCGATGACCGTTACGTTTCTTTGGCCTTCCGTTGGAATATAAAACACAGATACACGAACAACTATTTCAAATAAGTTTTAATTCACAGGGAATGTTCTCATTCTCCGAAGTGTACAACATGCCTATATATCTTCGCAAATTTTATTTTAAAAGATTACAAACACATTTTAAAGAACAAAACGAAGAGATGAAGAAAGCTCAACAGAAAAACAAAACTTCACATCCTTCGTTTAAAAAGTAATAAGTTTGATATTTATTATTGAATAATTCCACACAAAAATAATCTTATGGAGAACAGTAATGGCTAGTAAAGAAGGTATGATGTTTAACTTTTTTCAGAAATGGAAAGAAAATCGTCTCAATACATTTGCTAAAAAAGCATTGAAAAACAACCCACAATTAGAAAAAGATTTAAGAAAGTTGGATGATATCTCTAAAAAAATATTAAAAGACTTAGAAAAGATAGACTAAATATATGGCTGATTTAAGAGAACAAAAGGCAATAACAAAAGAGCTTGAGCGGCAACGAGATATTCTTACAAGACATAATGAAACTGCTAAGTCGTATATACAGGCTCAAAAGGCTATAAAATCTTTATCTGCAGATTTAGTAAATCTTGAGGAAAAACTAAATAAAAAAAGAGACAGAGCTGGTAAAGAAGCTAACACTCTTAACATAGAAAAACAAATTCAAAAACTACAAAAAACTGGTTTGGGTTCTCTTAATAAAGAATTAAGTCTTGAGAGTCAAATAAAGTTACTAAAAGAGGGGCAAAGTAAAAACGATAAAGAGACTGTAAGGCAAACGAAAGCATATGGTGATTTACTACAAGATGTTGCTACTGGCTCAAAAGACTTAGAGGCTGTTCTAAATACCATAGCTACTGAAGACTTTGGTATAATGAATGAAGCAGCAGAACAGTTAGCAGAAACATTAAGAAACACTCCGGATTTAACAGAAAAACTAAAGATTGAAGCGCAAGCTCAGCAAAAAATAAATGACTTTAGGGATAAGATAAAAGAAACTTCAGCTCTATTAAGTAGTCCATTAGCTATGGGAGTAGCAGTAGTAGGCTTTTTAGTTAAGCAAATGGTTGACTTTGCACAGAAAACTTTAGAGGTTAGACAGAACTTAGGAACATCAGTAGTAGAGTCGGCTAGATTAGCTGGTAATATGAAAGCAGCTGGTTTAGCTGCAAAATCCGTTGGTGGTAGTTCAGAAGAAGCAGAAGCTGCTATATCTGCTATGGTAGACGAATTTGGCACCACTGGTTCTATAAGTAGTGATTTAGCAATTAGTTTAGGTAGGGTTACAGGACAATTTGGTATAAGTGGTGCTAATGCTGCTAAGTTACTAAAATCGATGCAAGGAATAAATGGTGCTTCCGCAGAAACAAATTTAAGTTTAATTTCAGCAGTAGGTGAATTAGCTAGAGCGGAAGGAGTTGCTCCAGGAGCAGTACTAAATGATATAGCTGAAAATACAGAAACATTTGCACAGTTTGCAAAGGGTGGTGGAGAGAATTTAGCTCAAGCTGCTATTGAGGCTAGAAAATTAGGATTAAACTTAGGTACTGTTGCTAGTATAGCCGAAAACCTATTAGACTTTGAATCTTCTATTGAAAAGGAAATGGAAGCTTCGATGTTGTTGGGTAGGCAGATGAATTTAGATAAAGCTAGAGAGCTTGCTCTTTCAGGTGATTTAGCTGGTTTAGCAGAAGAGGTTAAGAATCAGGTAGGCAGTCAAGCAGAATTTGAAGCTATGAATGTAGTTCAGAGAAAAGCTCTTGCTGCTGCTATGGGAGTTACAGTATCAGATTTAAGTAAAATGGTTGCTGGTGAAAAGACATCTGCTCAATTAGCAGAAGATAGAGTAAAAACTGAAAAAGATTTAGCTAGACTACAATTGATATCAGCAGCTGCTCTTGTAGTTGCAGCTGGTGCTAGAATGGGCGGGTTTGTTGGAGCGATAGCCGGTTTAGCAGCTGCTGGTGCTGTTTATGCTATACCAGGCAAGGTAATGGGTTTAGAAAAAGGTGGTGTCGTAAAGAAAAGTGGTATGGCTGAAGTTCACAAAGGTGAGGTGTTCTCAGGCACTAGAAATGAAATGGGAATGGGTAATGGACAAACTAATAAGTTATTAAGAGAACTAATAGAACAAAATGAAATTTTAATGAACAAATTAACCAATAGGGTTGGTGATATAGCATTGTCAAATGCTGTTTAGGAGATAAAAGGTGGCTTTAAAGGACTTAGTATCAGACTTATCAAATTTTAAGGGAAGGTCTCAGTACGATAAGTTAGATGACCAGATAAAGAATGGGGTTGACTTCATCCCAAATACTGATGCGCCAGGCTTCACACCTAAGACAGATTTAAATTCTCTTTTCAATAAGGTAAGCGAAGGAACATTTGGTCCTATCGGTGGGAACGCACCTAAGTATAGTAGCCTTTTAGCTGGAGAGAGAACCTCTCAGTTTTCATTTCCTGAAACTAAGGGTTCAACCAATGTTTATATAAATCCAGAGGGTTTCTCAGGCTTACAGACTACTCTTAATCTACCAAGGGAACTTTTTAGGTTTGCTGGTATAGGACCTGAAAACGATACGTTTAAAGATAGCTTTTCCACATTGGGTCTTGGTAGTTCAAAATTTACAGATAGGGTAGATTTATTTCACAGATACGAAAGTTCAGATTTTACAAATACACCTAGTGGTTTAACTGTTGATAATCAGTTTCCTAATCTTTCTTTGGGATTGGGTGGTAGCTTTAGACAAGCTGCTGATCCTGTTAACCTCGCGCATCCTATTATATTAAGACCTATTGGTTCTAATTGGAAAAACGCAAATTCGGATTTACAAGTACCTAATTTAAGGTTTAAAGCTCCACAATTGATATTTGACAATAAATTAGGCGTAGAGGGATTAAGTTTAGGAACACAATCCTCTAGAAATATTGCTGATAACTTTAGAATCGCTAGATGGTCTTTAACACCACAAGGAGTTAGTTTCTTAGAAAAACAAAATTCGTTACAGAGGTTAAATCCAACAATAGAAACAAAACAATTTAATGATAAATCTATATTTGGAGTATCTGGTGGTTTAGATAAAACTTCATTGCCTATATTTCATCCTGAAAGACATATCGGTGGTATTGTAGCTAGATATCAAAATGTACTAAATTTGACAGGATTAAATACTGAGCCTGGTGTACAATTTACAGGAGGGAGTAGATTAGCTTATCAAGCAGAAGCTTTTAGTGTGCCTGTACCTGCACCGACAATAGATGTTAATGAAAATGCTAGCCCTTTTGTAAGAGGAGCTTCTAATCTCGTAAATCTTGGAATAAATTTATATAATACAGTAATGTCAGTAGATCTTATCAAAGCTCCTATAATGATAGGTCTTTCCAATCCTAATAAATATGCACCATTTCCATCAGCAGCTCCAGTATCAACAATACAAGGATTAGTGGGATTTGGTATTCCAACTGTACAAGTCGCTGTCGATACTCTTTCTGCTCTAAACAAAAAAGGTGGAACTTTTAATAAAAGTAGTGCTGAAAAACCTGATGGGCCATTAATAAAAAGATATAATACTAAACCTTATGGTCTTTTAACCAAAAATAACTCTTATGGATTGAAGCAAAATAATCAAAAAAGAGTTAAAGATATAGGAAGTCCTGCTAATTTAGGAATAGAAGTATCGGACAAAACTTCTTTAGGATTGATAAAAGGAGTTAAAAATGATGCACCAGTTCTTTCAACATCAAACGTAGACAAAATAAATGCGCATCGGTATGGAGAAGATTTAGCAGATGGATTAAGAGACTTTATAAAATTTAGGTTTAAGGATGTGGTTAATAATAAATTTTTAGTATTTAGAGCTATTCTTGACGGTATATCAGATTCTATAACTCCTGAATATGGAGAAGAAAGATATATTGGTAGACCAGATAAAGTTTATGTATACCAAGGAGCTGATAGAACTGTTTCTTTTAACTTTAGTATCTACCCTAAAACAAAACAGGAGTTGCCTATATTAATGGAAAAATTAAATTATCTAGTAGGACTTTGTTACCCATCTTATACTGAAAATGAATTAATGATATCTCCATTTATTGAATTGACTTTAGGAGATATGTTTGTGGATGCTTCGGGATTGTTAACTTCGTTAGCAATTACTGTAGAGGACATTTCTACTTGGGAAATAGATGAAGGATTACAGTTTCCGCATTTTATAAAAGCAGCTTGTGAGTTTAAATACATCGGCAATAATAAACTTTCTTCTACTTCTCCAAATCATTATAGTTTAGATGCAGGAAAAGAATATAGAGTTAGCCCACAAGATACTTTAGGAGTTCCATAAATGAGATACACTAATTCAAAAATTAAAAGAGATAAAGATGGTAAGAGGTACTATAAGCCTACCATTGTTCCGAATGTACCAATTAAAGATTCTGATATATTTGTTTATCCTGTTTTCGGAGATAGATTTGATACTATGGCTTACAGATACTATGGAGACTCAAATCTTTGGTGGATAATAGCTAAAGCTAATGAATTAAGTAGAGGGCAACTATCTCCTAACCCAGAGGTAAAACTAAGAGTACCAACGGAGATAGATGATATTTTAGAAGCAGTAGATACAAGCAATAGTTAATATGTATACGAAGTTCATACCTAAAAATATTCAAGAAAAATTGAAAGCTAGGGAACGAGCACTTTCTTATAAGAAGAGTGGTGTTAATGAGTCTCTGAATCCTGGTGATAGTACAGTAAAAGCTATAAAACCAAATGAACTTCAGAGTAGGTCTGTATTTGTTAGAATGTGTTCCAATAAAGCATCGGTTGATAACATCGTTATATCAGGTGGTAAACTAAGTCAGCTGGATGGTAAACTAAGATTTGGTATCGATAGTTTATATGAGGAGAGAAGATCAGGAAGGAGAACACCTGTTGCTGGAATTAAAAATATAGAGGTGAGTTATAAAGGTTCTTACAAAGCTATAAGAGAGGCTACTGTAAATTGGACTGTAGGTTCTTTAGATGAATTAGATGAACTTACTCCATACTTTCTAACGCCAGGCAAAACCGTAATATTGGATTGGGGATGGGTTAATAAAAATTCAAAAAGTTTTAATCAAAATTTTGATGCTGTACCATTTATAACTCTTAAACGAGACAATGAGCTTGATGATCCAGTCTTTATGGTAGACCAAAACATATTTACTAATGCTCAGGCAAGAGTTCAAAAAATGGGTGGTGATTACGATGCTATTGGTGGTAAAATATCAAACTTTGAATCGACTATGAGAGCTGATGGTGGGTTTGATTGTGTTACTAAAATAACTGCTTTAGGTTCTACCCTTTTTTCTAAACCTATAGATAAACCAACTGACCAAATATCTATTATTCCAAAACCAAAATCTAAAGATTTTAAGTCAGAAGAAGAGGAAATATATTCACGAAATATTACAGAAGAGGAAAGGGCTAAAGCTTTAGAAGAATTAGAGAAATCAAAAAAATCCGTTAAAACTGAAAAAGGAACTGATAACTTAATAAATGCTATAATAAATTTAAAACAGATTATCATAAAAAAAGTATTTAATTGGACAGCTGATAAACCTGAATTGAAGAAAAAAACGTTCTTTCTTAGTGATAAAACCAAAATAGAAGGAGCTCCTGCAACATTCGAAGCTAACCACTCTGTTTATTTACCAGCAGGTGAAAATTACGGCATAGTTGTAGATGATCCAAAAAATCCGCAGGTTTGTTGGATGAATATAAAAGGAGAAGAAAGCTTTTTTGTAAAGTGGGGCTGGATGGAAGACCAGCTAATGAATAGGTATTTGGCTTTTGATGCAGGTGAAGATGAAGGAGCTGGAATAAAAATCACTTTCAGAAGCATAAAAACAAAAATAGACGGAGAAGGTAAACCGATACCCAATGATAGCTATAAAAACAAATTGGATAATCAACCAACTGGTACTGGTACGGTACTGAGAGATACCTCATCAGTCGGTGGAAACCCTGGCTACCCATTTACTCGCGTAAATTGGAGCAAACCAACATCTGATATAGCAGAAGAAAGAAGACTATCATTAGCTCAGAAAGCTGGTTACGATGACTGGATTCCTTATAGGGATGCAGTACCAAGCGCAGAAAGAAAACAATTATGGGATAATAGTCCTGAATTATGGAATACAACTACACCACCTGAAACTGTAGATGATGAGGGTGTTGAAACCGAGGAAGTTAATTTTACTGCTCCATATGCTACCGGTGGTTATGGTCAAGGTCAGGGTGTTTTACTACCAGAATATCAACAAGAAGAGGAGTTGAATTTTTCAAACACACTTATGTCATTAAATAATGATGCATTATTTGAAGAAAATTATGGTGGTGTCGTATCATATTTTGATAATATATCTAGTATACATGCACAAGAATTTGAAAAAGAATCAACCACAATTAAGAACAATAAAAGTCTTTTGTATCCTATAAATCCATTTGCATTTTGGTCTCAAGAGTTACTACCAGATCTTGATAAAATAAAACCTATTGTGTTTAAGGGTAAGGGTCCTCAAGAAGAATTTGACAGAACTGTTGTTCGAGGAACAGTTGCTAAACAAGCGGAAAGCTTTTATACGAAATGGAAAACTAACGGTATTCTATCAAAAAACACTTTTACGCCAAGCACAAAAGGAAAAGATGGTGTTGAGTATATAGAACATCTTGGTGTGTTGAGAAATATGTGGGTAAATATAGAAGAAATACAAAAAGCTTTTGGTATAGATTTGACTAGTAAATCTGAAGCAAAAGCAAATCCTCCAGGAACGTTTGAAAGGGGAATTGAATCTTTATTAGTATCTTTGAATAAAAACTTTTATGGTATATGGGATTTTGAACTAGCTGTCGATCCTTACGATAGTACCAATATGGGAGTTCTTGATAAAAAAGTAAATTCTATACAGGGAGATTCTTTAAAATATACAACATTTAAAAATGATGAAATAGAAGATAAGGAAGGTAAAAAGAGCCACGTAGTTCAAGATGCAGGAATTTATAAATTTCCATCATTTAAAGCGGGTAGTATAGTAAAAAATCAAAATTTATCTTTTAGGATACCAGATTCAATGGCGTTGACTATTTTATGGGGTTCAAATAAACCAGGCAGTGAAACAACAAATAATGCGAGTTTCAATAATCCTGATATAATGAAAGTATTTAATAGGATGAATGGTCCTGAGTATGAAGATATGTTTTTAAAAGATATGATGCCTGCAAATGTCTCTAAAGACGAAACAGCTACAGCGCAAAATGTTGGTAGTATCAAAACGCATCCTAACTCAAAGATAATAAAAGGAGAGGGTGTAACACTAAGCGGTCTTGAACCTTGGATTAGAGAGTGGACAGGCGAAGAAGGGAAAATTAAAGATCCTAATACCGTTTGGCAAGAAGCAAAAACAAAATTTTCATTCACCAAAGTAAATGGAAAAGAAGAGATTGTAATACTCAAAGAAAAAATAATTGTTGGAACTGATAGTGGTATTGATTCCGCTATAGACTTCGCTGGTTATGCGGACACATCTATTCCAGAAGAAGACCGTTATGAAATTCAATATCAAAATCCTTTCTTCTATCAAGCCGGAGATAAAAATGCTGATGGTTCTAAAAATCTACTAGTGATGATACCAGGTATTGCAAAATTAATAAGAAGTAGGCTGAATGGTTCTATAAAAAGCGAAAATCAAAAATCATTAAAAGTGGACACCATAATACCAGCAGAACTAACATTAGAAGTAGATGGTATAGGTGGCATGGTTCCTGGCGATGTAATTCACACTCACTATATACAGAAAGAGTATGGAATAAATATTAAAGATAGTGGGGGAAGCTTGGGTCCTTACACTTATTTTCAAGTAGTTGGTTTAAATCAGAAAGTTGATTCTAGTGGATGGACTACAGAATTATTAACTAAGATGAGAATCAATCATATTCCGGATAAGGGAGATTTAAGGGTAGAGGAAGATTATGTTGGAGAACCATTACCTGAAGAGCCGTACCCAAATATTCTAATACCCTCATACACAGACGATGAAGATATTCCTGAAGATGTAACATTGGATGATTTAGATTTTGATGATTTTGAAGACTGGGAAGCTCCTCCACCACCACCTAAACCTGTGAAAATTACTACTAAAATTTCAGGTACCGGTATTGGTCATGGTAATCCTAAATTACAAAAAATAGTACAAAGAGTTATACCCGCAAAAAGATTTGAAACTTCAGTCGTTGAAAATCAGACTGTAGAAGTCACAGTTGGTAATATACCACCACCACCTATAGCTAGACCATCAATTCCTGTTCCTACAGACGATGAAGATATTGCAGATGATGTAACGTTAGATGTACTTGAGTTTGATGACTTTGACCCGTGGGAAGCACCGCCTGTTCCGATAGAAAAAAAGTTGCCACCTAAACCTTCACCAAACATAGTAAACACAATGCCAATTCAAATTATAGATAGAAGAATGCAAGAAATACTTAATGGTAATGCTAGAAAAAGAAAGACTAGCCCACCACCGACTCTATATTCAACTTATCGTGGAACTTTTGTTCAAAACGATGAAATATTATATAAAGAACCTTATAAGCCGGAATGGAGACCAGAATATAGATGGGCAGACGGAGTAATAAGAAACTATACAGTACAAAGAGACAGAAATACTAGAGCTCAACTTGATTACTTAGACAGGCCTCAACCAGCTGGTTTCCCAAAAGTTATAAAGGCAAAGAAAGGTATTAACACAAGAAGAGATTATTGGGATAGAAATATAGAACCAAAAACTGAAAGAAAAGATCCAGAAAATCCTGGCTATGGAATATCTAATCTACCCACGTGAAGAGAAGATACCTTATAATATTTTAGGAGAATAAAATGGCAGCTTATAGCGCAGGTTCATCGGGACCACCACCAACAACGACAACAACCACCCAACAATCTTCGGGTGGTAGTTCTTATGCACAAACACCAACTACTCAACAGACTTCATCCGGTGGTAGCTCCTATACACAAACTACTCCTAAATTACAACAATTATTTGAAGCTAGAAAAAATAAGTTACCTCTTATCAATCCTGTAGTAGATGCTATAAATCAGATAACCGAAAGGGCAATTCAAAACCAAATAGCAAAGGCAAATGAATTTTACTACGAGAATGGTAAACCAGTAAAAGCTGGAACAACCTACCACATACATTATACAACCGATTTAGGTGAGTATTTTATGAGTGGTGGTGTACACAATTCTACCAGTAAATTAATGTTTCCACTAAAATATGATGTGTCTCAGTTTACTTATTATAATACTTTGAACGAACAATCTCCATTGAAGTTGAGTAGTCAAGTTGTCTCGCCAAAAGAAGAAGATTATAAGAAAGGAAGTTACAGAAGATATTTTGCTAAACAAGCTAATGATAAAAATCAACCAACATTTGAAGTAAGTAAACAAGACTTTCAATCTTCACCTTTATATAATTATGTTCAATTGAGATGGTATGTAACTGGAGCTAAAAATTATGTTTACTCACAAAACATAAAACAAATTAGGATAGCATCTGCTACGATCGTAACCATAAAAAAATTACTAACACCATTTCAATTTTATAGATTTGAAGAAAACCTAAGTGTAGCAGATAGATTGGCTAATATGATGGATTTGTCTAATTACAATATTGTAACTCAATCTGACCAAAACACCTCTTCTGATGGAACAGCTGGTGGATATGATGGTAACATTAATTTAGATGGGGATGGTAATTACTTAGGAAATGATTCTAATAATTCTGAATTAGACGCAGATGGTAATGAGATAGGAACTCCAGATATATGTTAAGAAATATTAAAATACATTTTGAGACTCTCTCTTAATATATATTATCATAAAATAAAGGTTATATTATGAAAAAACAAGTCTTAGATAAAGGATTTGTTGAGGTTATAGATTCTTTAGGTTCAGACCTAACAGTAGTCAACTCAGCAAGAGTATCATTCGGTAAAAGAAAAGAAAAGTATGATGATGGAGATAAAAGGTTAGTTAAATACTTGGCTAAATACAAGCACTATTCTCCGTTCAGACACATGATGGTTCAGTTTCATCTTAAAGCACCAGAGTTTGTAATGAGACAATGGTACAAACACGTTGTTGGTGCAGAAACCACTTCAACTCACGTCACCAAAGATCACGCTTGGAATGAAATTAGTGGTAGATATATGCCAGTAGAGGATTTCTATATGCCTGATGTTTGGAGAAAACAATCGGAAGATAACAAACAAGCATCTGAGGGTGTGTTGGATGATTTACAACAGAAGAGAATGACTAGTACTTACAATGAGTATATGAGGCAGGTAGAAATGGCTTACGATAAGATGATAGCTGCTGGTATGGCTAAGGAACAGGCAAGAATAGTTTTACCCTTATCACAATACACAGAAGTCTATTGGACTGCATCGTTTCAAGCTATTATGAACTTCATAGAGTTAAGGGATGAGAAGACTGCACAATGGGAAATACAAGAGTATGCTATAGCTCTCAAAGAACTGATGTTTGATATCTATCCTGAGACGGTTAAAATATGGAGTGATTTGTATTGGTCATAGTGGAAACAGAGAAAGAGTTTGTAAAGTTTGGAGAAGAGTTTCACGACTGCGATTCTATTGTTATACCGATTCAATGTGATGAGAACAAACATCCAGCAAGCACCGAACTATGTTTGTTGTATGTTAAGATGTTGGGTGGTGATTTAAAAGAATATATACTTCCATTCAGACACACAGATGCTATCAATTTAGATCCAGAAAGATATATGGATATGACTTGGTCTCCTAAGAACAAGTATACCTATGATAAGAAAAAGTTGTTACACTTCTTCGATTGGAAATACACATACGATATTCAGATGAATCATTATTTGGAAAAGAACCAACCTCTACTAATAGATGATATCCTAACCAATGCTCATGAATACTTTTACAGAAAGTATTACAAAAAACCAAATGTTAATTGTCTTATACCGATTATGAAACACATAGAGTGGTGTAGGAAGTTGGTTGAACATATGAAGATACCAGCAACCATAGGTAAGAAAGACAATGAGACTGTGTTCAATACCTATAACTTTGATGTATTGGAAAGCTTACAGAAGGTAGAGAGTAATGGGATAAAGACTACAGATGATATGGTATATTCAGAATACAATCCCTACACCGCCACAGGCCGCCCATCAAATAGATTCGGTGGTTTAAACTTTGCGGCTCTAAACAAATCGGATGGTAGTAGAAAGAAGTTTGTAAGTAGATTTGGTAAAGATGGTATGTTGGTAGAGATGGATTACGATGCTTATCATCTAAGGTTGATTGCAGATGTGATAGACTACAAATTTCCTAATGGTTCGGTTCAC
>Ga0209308_10001882_pt1 | contig 18826 bp, 22 predicted proteins | sample COGITO_mtgs_1204_3_FD_184806 | JGI IMG/M metagenome (GOLD analysis project Ga0209308, IMG submission 184806) | Pelagic marine microbial communities from North Sea - COGITO_mtgs_120405 (SPAdes) (version 2) | ecosystem: Environmental > Aquatic > Marine > Epipelagic ...
ACATATTGTAGGGCCGGCCTGTCAATTATTGGCAGCATTTCTTTTGTAATTGTTTTAGTGGCGGGTAAAACCCTTGTGCCAAAACCAGCTACAGGCAGTACTGCTTTTCGGATTTTTTTCATAATTCGCATTTACCTTCTTGAAAATATTCCTGATTATTTAGGCGGACCATAAACAAAATGCTCTATATTTTTATTTGACCAACCAAGCTCTTTAAGGACGGTCTTTAATTTCTTTTTTTTACCCATTGAACTGCCCTCAAGAGCCACAACTCTTTGATTAATTTTTGAAGCTAAAATTTCAGCTTTTTCTGTATCAATATTTAATAAGCGTTCTATTCGAGAGATCATTTTCTCATCCTAAATTTCATACTAATGTGTGTAGCATCTTTTTGTTGCCTATAAAGATAAATTTATCTTTTCTAGAGGTGTTCTATCAATAATGTTGGCACATCATGCGTGTTTGATTTGACTGTTGCTACAAGTGTTCCTTCTTTCATACCTTTTTTTACAGAGGAAACTTTTATACCTTTGCTGATAAGTCTATTGCGTGTTTCTTTAATAGAGTCCACTCCCCAAGCTAAGCCCCAAAGGCTGTCTGGCATCACTTTAGACTTTTCAGTCACGACTACTTCTAAAGTTGTTTTATTAAGCCTAAAAAAAAGTACTCGTGATTTAAGAGACTCAACATATTTGTCCAAGGCGAGCCTAATTTTATATATGCCCTTGTATGTATTTATAAAACCATCTGGATCAGAAGTGGTCATTACGACATGATCTAGGTTATTTATCATTGCGGGCTCATATCTATCTACCTTTGGTAGACTACCGTTTTTATGTTGGATTAAAAAAGAGAATACCCCCCGGGTAATTTTATCAGTTAAAAAAAGATTTTTCCACGCTCTCACTTTACCGTCTGTATTGTTTTTACCGCTTCCTTCGAATGGCGGACCAACTATACAGTCATGTTTTTTTAGTTTTTGAGCTGCTAGATCAATATTTTCCGTTTGTAAGACAAGCCCAAATAAGCCTTCACCCTTTTCTTTTAGAGTATTTTTTATTAACTCTGCTCCCATGCCGCTACCTTTTTGCGCCAGTAATTCTAAATATGTGTTTTTGAATATGAATAATGAATTTTCTGTTCCTAGGTGCTTGTGAGTTCCCTTCCAAACAGGAGGATGGCCTAATAATAATTCATAGTTGGCTTCAGCCTCTTTGAGGTTTTCTACCGCAATGATAATGTGGTCTATTGCTGTAATCATTACGAACTTCCTAATAAAACTCAGAGATGTGTTGAGGTGTGCTACTTTTTAAAAGTTTTATAAAAATGAATAAGGCCATAAAGGAACCATATAACTACTGTCCCCCACCACAAAGCAAAAAACCAATCATTTTTATTTGTTCCGTTCCACTCCAGCCATTCAAATACAAAAGCTTCAACAAAGAGATCAAAAGACAGAAGTAGGAAAAAACCAAAAACCCAGAAGAGGAAGAATTTTATTTTATTCATGATAATATTTTTTTAACGCGTAACCTTTACTTCTCTTTTTTTTATGATAAGTATACGTTACATTTTAATTTTGGCGGATGTCAATAATTTTTAAGGAGAATAAAATGGAGGAAGCTATAAAGGCTTTAGCTATCGGATCGGCTTATATGGCTATATTAAGCCCCGCGCTGATTCTTTGGGTGGTTTTTCACTACGTAAGTAAAATAAATAAAAACAAAAATGAAACTCTGGTGAATATCGCTCAAGCAATTAAAGACCCAGACCAAGTCAGAGAAATAGTTGATCAATTAAATGCAGAGAAAAAACCCACAGATTTACGAAAAGGAGGCGTTATATTAATTTTTATAGGATTTGGTTTAGGTGGTTTTGGCTTTTTAAGCATACCTATTTTAAAGTCAGTTGGATTTTTGGTATCCTCTATCGGCATTGGTCTTTTGGTTGCTGGCTATATCTACCCAAATGAGAGCGAGGAGATAACTAAAGCTGTTGAAAGCTTTGAGAAATAAGAGCACCATAACAATGACACACATTAAACGCTCTCTTTTAATTTTTTCTATACAAGATTATTCTAATTGGAGCATTCAAACGGCTAATACAATGATCTATCAAATTGCATCTTTCGCCTGGCTGATATTTGGTGTCCTATTGGTTTGTTTTTCTATTGGGGATTACAAAGAGGCCCGCAATGGGTAAAAATCATAAAAATCTTCTTAATAATTTAGAAGAGTTAAGAAGGTCAGCAGGGCTCACGCAGAAAGAATTATCCGAACTTGCAGGCGTTTCACGCAAAAGTATAAATGCTGTTGAAAATGGAGTTTATGTACCCTCTACCGTACTTGCGTTAAAAATATCAACGATTTTAAAATGTAAAGTAGAGGACATATTCTTATTGCCTAAATAAAAACTATTGACCCCATAAATGAATAGTCATTATGTTTTGATAAATCATATGAGGATATAGAGGATAATTATGAAGAAAATATTTTTGACAGTTGTTACGGTTTTGATGATATCGCCCATATTGAGTTATGCAGACCAGCATCAGGATAAATCAATTATATTTTACCTTGATATGAATGTAGCACCTGAGAAAGCAGAAAACTTAGATAAATTTGTAGCATATTTATCGGAAACTGTTGAAAGAACAGAACCTGGAACCATTTACTATAAATATTTTATATCAGAAGACAGAACTAAGGTTTCACTCTTGGAGGTTTACAAGGATGACCCCGCAGCGTTGTTTCATGTGAATAGTTTCTTACAGGCCGCACACCGGGATGAATTTCTAGAAACATTTGAAATTATAAATTTTCAAGTTTTAGGTTCTTCCAGCGAAGATCTAAAAAAAGCAATGAATGACTTTACCGATGACCATAGGTCGATCATTGACGGATATAAACGAAAATAAACTGACGCTGTATAAGTTTTTCATGAGGATTTTTATGTTTTTGCCTCAGTTTTGTTGATTTCATATGATTTTTCGAGAGATTGTTTCATATAACTATCTGCAAGCAAATGCGCTAAAAGTAACTATAATTAAGAACATACCAACCCATAAATTGAGTTTATGGATGATTGCTCTTCATTTGCTGCTTGGTATAAATGGAGTAAGCCGATCAAAAAAATACCACCCTGCTAACACATCAGATTTTAGCAATAAATAAATCCCAACAATAGTTAAAATGATATCAAATACTTTAAATTTGCTTATAAAATGAGATTCCCGCTCTCATCATATATACTCCAAGTAGGTAATACTCTTTTGCCGTTTTTATATTCTCCTTCTGATAGAATCATACCGTTTTCATAGTAGGTTATTTCTCTACCATTTTTCTTTCCGTTATCGTAGTTTACTTTAAGTAAGAGCTGGCCTGAATCGTAATAAAAAAGCCAATTTCCTTGTCTAATTCCATTCAATAACTCACCTTGCTCAAGGCCTGTGACCCTACCACTGAAGGGTTTATCGGAAAACTTTTCATAAAAGGCCTCCCCTCTCAGAATAAGTTCGGTCGATTTTACGTGAGTGGGCGGCGGTGTCTCTGGCAGGGTTGATGGGGTTTCTATGCTTTCGCCTCCGCTGCAGGAAACAATTGCTAACCCACCTAAAGTAATGATAGCACTTTGAAACAGATGCTTTAATTTCATATTTTTTCCTAACATCAAATTATACCCAGTGCTATGATGGCAATTATAGCTATGATGAGTAGTAAGAGGATAAGAAGCATCCAAAAACTAACAAAGATTGTACCAATAACTATTAGTAAGCCTTTAATTAAGGCTCTTCCTGGCTTTGTAATTATAGCGCCTAATATTATTAGGAATAACAAGGTCTCATTCATTAATAGTACTCTTTTTTGCTATCATAGTCTTCGGCACGCTATACTTTACTTTATTTATAAAAAAAGACTTTGTCTAAGGTGACATCAAATTCAAGCGCTATTTTGAAGGCAACTTCTAGTGACGGGGAATATTTATTTTTTTCAATTGCAATTATTGTTTGTCGGGTCACTCCAATGGCTTCGGCTAACTTTTGTTGCGATATCCCCCCGTTATTTTCCCTAAGAACTTTAACGTTGTTAGATATTACTTTTTTCACATTATTTTCCTTTAAGTGAATGATAAAGCTGGGCGATATAACTAATGAGCTCAGCTAAAATAACAAATAAAAGCAACGAATAAAAAAGCCCTTGAGGAGTATTAAAGGATTTGGAGAATGGGGTATTGAGTAAAAGCTGAAAGATTACAAACCATATAGTAGCTGAAAGAGCCCAATAGCTATACTTATATGAAGTTATTTCTATTAATTTGTCTCTTTCGTCCTCAATACTTGATTTGCTTCCTAATTTTAATACAGATTTAATGATAATTTCAAAAACTATAAATAAGACTACTAAAGCTAATAATTCTCCAAACTGAGTTGGCCAGCTATTTAAATTTTTGAAACCAATATAAAGATAAGAACCAAAAAAAATGACTGTTGTTATTATCGAAGCTATTAAAGTTTTCTCTTTGTACGAAAAATTCATAGTAAAAACCTGTTAATTATTTTTAACATATGTTAAATATATTTAACACTCTGTCAATTTAGTTATGGCAATAAGTGTAATAATAATTTAGTTGTACTATAGCCCATAAATATAGGAAGAAGTTCATGCTTAAAGAAATTACAAGTAGTGTTTTAATGATAATGTTAATCGGTGGCTGCTCAGTTAATGAGCCCAGGTTTGATAGTACTTCTGAAGAAACGGCTGAAGCTTCACTTCAAGCGATGTTTCCCGATATTTCTTTTGATGATGATAACTTACCAGAGGGAGATGATATTCCACCAGCAATTGATGCGCTTCTTTGTAATGGTATGAAAGTAGGCTTCGCTAATTTTGATAAAACAAAGGAAGAAATTGCTGCTTTAGTACGAGAGCCTTTTAATGGAATGACAGCAGCTGATATGGAAGCCTTTGCTATTGAAAATGACTACGTTGGTTGTGTGAATAAGATGCTTCAGGGAATAAAAGAGATGGAAGAAGGCTTGAAAGAAATGGAAAAAGCCTTCGGCGATATCAATGATACTTTTAAGTAAACTCAACAAATCATTTGTTTTTTTTGAGCTTAAAGTACATAAAGTAACAAAAAAAATTCAAAGTTAAGGGAATTACTATGCCTTCGTTTACATTTATTGCTTTAGCAATTTTAATCGGTTTTTTCATTAAAAGTGGTATTAAAATTGTACCTCAAACTCAAGAATATGTAGTTGAAAGATTTGGTAAATATACCAAAACACTTAAAACGGGACTTAATTTTATTGTACCGGTTATAGATAAGGTATCAAGTAAAGTTGATATTCTAGAAACACAATTAGAAGAATTACGCATATCAGTTGTAACAAAGGATAATGTGGAAGTTGATTTAATTTCTGCTGTTTTCTATCGCGTTACAAATGCAGAAAAGTCAGTTTATAGAATTGACAATGTGGCTAATGCAATTGAGCAAACTTCTAAATCCATTATAAGATCAGAGGGCGGAAAATTAGATTTAGATGCACTGCAATCTTCGAGGGACTCAATGAATATTCAAGTGTATGAGCAGTTAAAAAAAGCTGCTGAAATATGGGGAATTGAGGTTACAAGAGCTGAGATATTAGATGTACAGCTCGACGAAGAAACTAAAGAAGCCCAGAGACAGCAGCTAAATGCTGAAAGAAAAAGAAGAGCTACTGTAGCAGAAGCAGAAGGTCAGAAAGAAACCATTGAACTAAATGCCGATGCTAACCTCTACAAAGCAGAAAAAGAAGCTGATGCAATTAAGGTAAAAGCTGATGCTGAAGCTTATAAAGTAAAACTTCTAGCAGATGCTGAGGCAGAGCAAACTAAAGTTGTTGGTGATGCTATAAAGAAACACGGGCAAGCCGCCATTAACTTTGAAATAATGAAAAGACAAGTTGATGGTCTCACAGAGCTTGCTTCATCTAATACAACAAAGACTTTAATAATGCCTTCGGAAATAACTAAAGTTTTAGGAGGCATTGAATTATTAGCTGAAACCGTAAAGGGTAGTAAAAGCAAATGATATCTGATTTTATCTCAAACTTAGGCTCAACGGGGTGGGTAACTATAGGGGTCTTATTATTAATATGTGAGATAACACTTATTACGGTCGCGGGGACTGGGTTTGGGTATTTTCTGGCTACTGGCCTCGGTGCATTTATAATAGGTGTTTTTTATAAAATCGAACTGTTTAGTATTTCTACTAACCTAGGCTTTATATTACTTACTTGGGCAGGCTTAAGTTTATTGCTTGGTTATTTCTTTCAAACAAAATACATTGATAGATTTTCAAAAAATAAGGGAGAAGATTTAAATTCTCACTCCTTAAGAGATGACCATTCACATGAAGGAAGCTTAAAGGATGGTGATAGCGAACAAAGTAAATGAAACTATTCAGCAATCATGGCAATGTATTTAAAGAGAATTTTCAGCTATATGTTTTGATATAGTGGCAAGGTCCGTTTTTCCTTTGAATTCAAATCTGCATTTTCCAAGTTGAGAGAACCAGACTTCGAGTTCTGCGTCTAAGTCAAATGTTCCAGCTGTTTCTATGGAAAATGCAATGATGTTTTTATAAGGTAATGAGGTAAAATCTTTTTTACTACCAGTTATTCCTTGCACATTTACTGAGATTATTCTTTTACTAGTGAATATAACGCCATCACGCATGGACTTATAGGAATCTAGAATACTCTCACCATCTATTAAAATATGTGAAACTTTTTCTGAATACTCCTCATTTTGCTTTAATTTGAAAAAACTTTTATTTTTAAAATCTATAGCCACTGCATTCCTTTTATATTGAAACTGTATGGGTTAAAAATGAATTTTTTTTATTCAATTTTAACCCATAAAAGTTTTATTTTAAGGAGTACGCTTTTATAACGAATGTATCTTTGAGCATATCAATATCAATAACGTCTAAATTCTGGGTGCCATCACTTATTTGTACTATTTGACGAATTTTTACCATGGAGCCATCACGGGTCCATATCCCTCTGAACGCTCCTCCAACTACGTTATCCCCATCTAAAGCACCGCGCCCAACTCCCGTAACAAAACCACTTGTACTCGTAACGTAACTTAAATTGTAAGTAGCATACACAGTTCCGTAGACGCCCATTTTACCTGTTGCGCTTATGGTTGTAATGTCATCTCCGAGATCAACATTTGTAACTGTCATAAGGGCATCTGCCTGCCGCTTTTTCAAGTTTAAACTATCCGATACTTCATGGTCTCCTGCAAATGCGGGAGTTGAAAATATAAATAGGGCAATAGCCAACAAAATCTTTTTCATTTTAATTTCCTCTAAAAGTTAGTTTTATTTTGGACCAGAATTTGGTTGATATTTATAATAACCTTCAACCGGAATCATTAAATGCGCATAATCAGTTCCTGCAAACATAACGTATGGCGCGCCCGTTGAAAAATCAGTTGAAAAATTCTTAAGGTTTGCCGGGTCTTTAGGCATTAACATAAGGTGCGGACCAGACTCAATCCATTCTCCGGGTGTTGAATCCTCTTTATTGAACACCCCAGGAGTTGTATTATCTTCTCCCATATCGCCATTTAGCATCCACATAAAGCTGTCTCTTGTCATTACTGGCTTCTTGCCTGTCATGTAAGCCATCATCCACTTCATGCCTTCATCATCATGACAAACAGCCATAGCTTGGTGAGCGCTTTTCCATCCCCCCGTTGGGATAGGTCGTGGATTCCCACTTTGACAAGTCCAACCATTCGTTCCTTTTCTTAAAACGTCGCCTGATGAACCAATAACAGAAGCATTATCACCAATAAATGTTGGTGCTGCAGATGTATAAGCCTTTATTTGCCATTCAGCAGTATTACCATTTTTAGGTGCATCATTTTCATGATGTCCTGCTATTGCTACGCTTGATGCAGTAAGTAATGATAATGCAAATATATACTTTTTCATGATTTTTCTCCTTTAATAAATACTTTCTCTAAAGTTATTATATTTTCAAGTGTTTTTTGCCAAAAATTATTGAGATGTTTTCAAGATTGGAAAAATAGTGCACCGCTCTCTAGAAATGTCCATATAAAGTATGAAAAAACTAAAATTATCAATATGGAAAAGAATAGATGGAATAATGATTGCTTGTCACTAAAGTTTGAATTTTCTTTTATTATTTTTTTAAGACGAGCCTTTATTTGCTTTTCTTCTATATCGTCTAATACAGTGTCTATTTCAGAAGCAATATTTTTTTTGACTATGTAGTTTTTCCCCTCAATGAGAATTACCGCAAATATAATATAAAGAAATATATCGTTTAAAAAATTATAAAAATTATAATCAAGATCAAAAAATATATTGACTGCATTTCCAATCATATCCTCAAGTAGTTCATACATGATTTATTCTCCATATTTATAACATATCGCAGAATATTAAGGGTTCAACGAGATTTGACTGGAAGTTCCTTTCAGACCTAACTTAGCATTCTTTTAGAAATAAGAGTTAAAACTCTGATAATAAACTTGGCCTACAAAAATACTTTGTCAAGATACTTAGTTGAACCATTACTTTTGTTTTTAATTTGTCAGTTATAGTCTGGAGTAAATAATTTAAACTATATTACTCTTTCTAAGTTTTTCTATTTGTTCGGAGGTCAGGTCAAGAAGTTCCGTTAAAACCTCTTCTGTGTGAGAACCAAGTTTTTCTGGGCCAGTCCAACGGACTTCTCCTTGGGTTTTTGACATTTTTGGGAAAACATTTTGCATCTTTATAGACCCAAACCTTTCACTTGGTAAATCGATTAAGGATTGGCGTGCTTTAAAATGAGGGTCTTCAATCATCTCTTTAGCTCTATAAACTTTACCAACAGGAACTGCATTTCTAATCATTATTTCTTCTATTTCGCTTATTGTTTTATCATTAGCCCATTTTTGAATAATATCGTCCAACTCTAATTGATGGGTACCACGCGCGGTGTGAGTGGCGTATCGGGGATTGTCTGCAAGAGATGGCATATCCATGGCTTTTGACAAACGAGCAAAGATAGTGTCCTGGTTTGCCGCTATAATGACCATGCCATCTTTGCCATCATAAATATTTGAAGGCGCAATTGCAGGCAGATACGAACCTGACCGTTCACGCGTGAAGCCCTCAATAGTATGCTCTGGCACTAGACTTTCCATAACTGTAAGCACGGATTCGTATATGCTCGCGTCAATAACCTGCCCTTCTCCAGTTTTCTCTCTATGGTGCAAAGCAGCCAAAGCACCAACTGTGGCGTAAGTAGCAGCAAGCGTATCACCTAAGGATATACCCGCACGACTAGGTTTACGGTCAGGGTCACCCATAAGATAGCGTACACCACCCATTGCCTCTCCGACTGAGGCATAGCCGGGACGTTTTGAATATGGACCCGTTTGACCATAGCCCGAAACCCGGATCATTATGATTCTGGGGTTTATAACTTTAAGGTCTTCATAACTTAAGCCCCATTTTTCCATGGTGCCGGGTCTAAAGTTTTCTAATATAAAATCAGCTTCTTTTACAAGTTTCTTGATAATATCTTGACCGTCTTTTTCACGTAAATTTGCAGTTATACAGCGTTTATTACGTGCGCATACTTTCCACCAAAGAGGATACCCTTCTCGTCCCCAGGTTCTCATGGGGTCTCCCTTTCCGGGGGGTTCAACTTTAATAACGTCTGCGCCCATATCTGCAAATAACTGACCGCAAAATGGACCAGCTATAAGTTGCCCCATTTCAATTACCCTAATGTCGGTTAATGGACCTTGTCGTTCAGATGTTTGTCTAGACATATTAGGTCACTGCACCTCTAGTTCTACTAGAGCCCTTTTTGTGACCTTTCTTTTTCCATACGGGTTGTAAAGGTGCTGGGAGGCCAGTTTCTTTGAGACAATTTTTACGTAATGTTTCTATATCTGGACCATAATCGAAGATTTTAATCTTCCCTCGTGCTTTTGACATTTCTTTACGAAGCGATTTGGTCTCTTTGACATTGACCTTTCCACTACTAGACAGAACTACGCCATAGTCTCTAGCCCCTTTCCTGGAAATTAAGCCTTGTTTAAGCTCTTTTGACAATAGAACAGGATCGCGGGTTAAGGGGTCGCCCCAACCTCCTCCGCCCCATGTTACATAATGCAAGAGATCTCCTGCTTCCACATCAATACGATCTACCTTTGCGCCTAATACCACTTTTTTCCCATTAGCTTTTTCAAGTTTCTTGAATGACCTTTCTGCTGGTAAGCCCCCATTAACTCCCCATGGAGGAATGAACCAACGGTCATCGTGAATAGAAATCTGACCATCTTGGGTAAATCTATAAACCATATTAATGCCATTACCCCCTCGGAAATGACCTGCTCCTCCAGAGTCTATTTGAGACTCATATGTTTCAATTACCATTGGAAAATAACGCTCTAGGAACTCATTCGGAACATTGGTAAAACCAGGCCATAAAGAGTGACCATCAGGACCATCTCCAAAAGGTTTACCTGGTATTCCCCCAAATCCGATTTGAAAAAGTTGAAACCAATCATCGTTTTCATCAAAACCAGAGAACATTAAATGCGGACTAGAAGAAAATCCCGCTGCACACATGAAATCAGGAGTTTTTTGGCCTAAAAGAGCACCGAGAATATCAAAAATACGACCCAAGGCATGAGTTCTACAGGATAATGCAGCTGGGTAGTTAGGTTTTAATAATGAACCCTGAGGAATTTTAACTTCTACAAGATCATAAAAACCGTCATTAAAAAGTACTTGTGGGTCAAAAACCATGATCATGTAAATACCAAAGAACATTTTAAACATATTTTCATTTAGAAAGAAATTAATAGAGTATTCTGATTGGGGGTCTGTACCATCAAAATCCAGGTAGACCTTTTCACCTTTTCTGTGCATAGTGCATTTGATTTTGAATGGCCCATTGCCATTACCATCATCACAAATGTAATCCTCAAAGCTAACCGGCTTCTCTCCTATTGACGTCATTATAAGATGTTTCATCGCACGATGATTGCGAGCTAATAATTCATCAAGTGCCGAATTGTAAATATCATCACCGAAGCGCTCGCAAATTTCTTCAACCCTTAAGGCTGCTACTTTGCAAGCGGCTACAATTGCATGGAGATCAGCTTTATACCATTCTGGCATGCGACTTTGGTGCATAGCAATTTTAAGGATATCTTCTTGAAACTCCCCTTTTCGATATAATTTAACAGGAGGCATTCTTAGGCCTTCCTCAAATATTGATTGTGCATCATTGGGGAGAGATCCGGGAACTTTTCCTCCGATGTCAGTCATATGACCAAACATGGCAGCCCATGAGATAATTCTTCCCTTTCGGTATATTGGCATAATAACGAGCTGATCATTGTTGTGGCTTATAGCTCCTTCGCATGAGTAAGGGTCGTTAAGTAATATTACATCACCTTCCTCTATATCTCCTTCATGCGTTTTCAAAAACCCGTCAATAAATGATCCAAATTGCCCAACAACCATTTTTCCATCTCGGTTTGCAATTAAAGGAAATGCATCTCCTTGTTCACGTATCCCTGGGGACAAGGCTGTACGAAAAAGAGTAGCATCCATTTCAACGCGAGCGTTTCGAATTGCATTCTCTATTAGGTCTAAAGTAATAGGATCAACGTTAGCTGAGCGAAGTTTCTTTTTATTGGTTTCAATGAGATTAGCCGCCATTTTACTCTCCTATTTCTTGCTTGGGTTGATGATAATATTACCGAATTTGTCAATTTTTGCTGAACAATCAGCGTGAACTAAGGCCGTTGAGTCCATCTCGATAATTATTGCGGGGCCTTTTATTTTGTCACCTGCACGTAATTTATCGCGGTCATAAACACCTGCTTTTTTCATTTTACCATTTATATATATTTCTGTTGTGCGCATCTTGGCTGCTTTTGGATTTCCGTCCCCCCGTTTAACTTTTTGAGCGGGTAATTCCAATGACTTACCAAGTGCTACGGCTCGAAGATTTACAATTTCATGTTCTGCGTCCATATTAAATGTAAACATTCTTTTATGTTCAGCATCAAAAGCATCACAAAGTTTTCCAAGCCCTAAATTTGAAAAACCTTTTATATTTACTGTCATAGGTATTTCAAATGCCTGTCCATGATAACGAACATCTGCTTGGAATGAGATGCTAATATCTTTCTTTTTTGTACCTTCAGCTAAAAGCTCAGCTGATACCTGTTCGCCCATTTCTTTAAGTATATTGTTTATCTCATCTGAGTTAGTCTGAGACCTTTTTTTAGAGTGAGATCGAGAAAGCTCGGCTCTTGAACGCGTGGTGGCGTCGCCAACGGCGCATAATACGCCTGGCGAGCGTGGTACTATGACCGGCCAAGACCCCATAAGCTTAGCAACTGCGTTTGAGTGCAGTGATCCAGCCCCTCCGAAGCCCATTAAGGCAAAATCTCTGGGGTCGTAGCCTTGTTGCACAGATATCATTCTTAAAGCGCCAAACATGTTTTCGTTAACAATATCTATGATCCCCGCAGCAGCAGTGTATACATCTAACCCTAACGCATCTGCTACCTTTTTAACTGCTTTTTTTGCTGCTTTACGGTCTAGTTCAAATGCTCCGCCTAGAAGTTCTTCTGGAAGGTAACCCAAGACAACATTAGCATCAGTTACTGTTGGTAAATCCCCTCCTTTTGAATAACAAGCTGGACCAGGCACTGCACCCGCACTTTCAGGTCCTACCCTGAGAGCCCCTGTTAGTTCTGGAACATGAGCAATTGAGCCTCCACCAGCACCTACTGTCTTAACATCCAAAGAGGAAGCTCTAACAGCCAGATCGCCAACAGAAGTATTACGCACTAGACGTGGCTCAAAATTTTCAATTAGTGCAACATCAGTTGAAGTTCCTCCAACATCAAGGGTTAATATGTTTTTGTACCCAGCTGACTTTGCTACCCATAAAGCCCCTGTAACTCCACCGGCCGGTCCAGACATAAGTAAATTAACAGGAGAGACCTGCGACTTTGCGGCACTCATTAGACCCCCATCTGAACGCAAAAGACTCAATTGACCACTCATGCCCATTTTACGTAGTTCAGTTTCAAGATTCCTAACATAATTTCCAACAACTGGTCTTACTGCGGAGTTTGCAACGGTGGTTAGCGTTCTCTCGTATTCAAACATTTCGGGTAGTATTTCATGACTTATAGAAATTGATAAATCAGGGAATATTTTTTTTGCAATTCGGGCAACCTGTTTTTCGTGTTTTCCATTTGTGTAAGAATTCATAAGACATATTGTTATGGCTTCTGGGTTTTGTTTTTTTAATTTTTTAAGTGCTTTTTCAACTTGATCTTTATCAACCTTGCGGATTTCTTTTCCGTGAGCACTCATTCGACCTGAAACTTCAATTGTATCCTCTAATGCTGCTAGTGGCTCTGGCTTAGGCCAGATAATCCATGCTGCAAGACCGCCAGGAACAAGAGATCTCGCAATTTGCATTATTTGACGATACCCTTTGGTTACAATCAATCCAACACGGGCTCCTTTACCTTCAAGCATGGCATTGGTTGCGACAGTTGTTCCATGTAAAAAATAATCAATTTTATTGGGCTCTATTCCAGCGATGTTACAAATATCTTTTGTGCCACCAACAACTGCGCGCGAAGGGTCGTCAGGAGTAGAAGGCACTTTAGTTTTATGAGAGGCTCCTGTTTTATCATCAAACAATAGGAGGTCCGTGAATGTTCCTCCAACATCAACACCTAATCTGTAACTCATAAACCTATCCTATATTATTATATTGCTCGACTTAAATTTTCAGGAAAACTGCCTGCACGGCTTACCATGCCTGGTAATGTTTTACCCATTTTTTTACTCAACCATTGAGAGGTGCTAATTAACTTGTTTAAAGACAAACCAGTGTCAATTCCATTACGGCCGAGCATATATACAACATCCTCTGAAGGTACATTGCCTGTTGCAGATGGAGCAAAAGGACATCCTCCAATGCCACCAATGGAAACATCTATACTGTTAACCCCGCATTCAATTGCAGTATATACATTAGCTAACCCAGTATTTCTAGTATTATGAAAGTGTGCACGAAGCGGCATAGTTGGCAATTCACTTTTTAGCTGTGAAAAAAGTTCTTTAACTTTCCAAGGATCTCCAACACCTATAGTATCAGCAATTGAAATTTCATCAGGGTTAGAAAAAGCAATTTGTTGAGCCATCTCAACAACAGTACCTATCTCAACCTCTCCTTCAAATGGGCAGCCAAAAGAAGCGGCTATCGTTACATTTACCTTACGTCCTTCAGACTTAATTTTCTTTACCATTGAGGAGGCCATCTTAATAGAACTATCCCGAGTTTGGTTTTGATTTTTTTTTGCGAATGTATCTGTTGCAACAACCACTAAGCCTATTTCATCTATTTTTGTATTGAGCGCCCGATCTACGCCCCGTTCATTCATTGCAAGACCTATATATGTCAAATTATCTTTTTCTGGAAGATTATTGATAACAGCTTCAGCGTCTGCCATCTGGGGAACATATTTCGGGTGTACAAAACTTGCAACCTCTAAGCGTTTTACGCCTGTTTCTATCGATCTATTAATGAGATCTATTTTGTCCTCAGTCGTAAAAATTACAGATTCATTTTGCAGGCCATCGCGGGCTGTTACATCAACAATTTCAATATTCTGTGTTTTAATCATCAAAGAAGTTTGTTGAGAGCGATAGCTCTCAACACCCAATACAATAATTCAATTTAAAAATTATATGCTACTTCGACACCAAAGCGTTGTTGTGCTCCTGGTGCTAGAAAAGACCCCCCAAACTCTGGAGCAGGAATAACTTCTTCAAGAATATTTTCATTTGTTAAATTTTGTGCGAAAGCTGTTATTGACCAAGTATCGGTTTTCAAACCTGCTCGCATGTCAAGTGTCAGATAACTATCTCTCTGAGAATTAACGAAGTTACCTGTACCCAGAAAACCTGCACCAGGACCAAAACCTGCAGCTGGATTTCCTATTTCAAATAACGGATTAAATATAGTTGCTCTGTCACCACCTTGTACAGTATGAAACCATGTTGGCCCGATGATTTGTGCATCAGCTCTCACTAAGAAATTTATTCCATCCGTAATCGGGTAACTAAAATCCCCACCGAAATTGAGAGTGTAGTCGGGTGTGTAGGGAGACTTATTTCCTACTGTGTCTGTACGAGAGCTATTAGCTTTTATTTCACTATCAGTTACATTAGCTCCAAAATATAGGTTTAAATTATCTGTTGCAGATAACTCCGCTCCAAACTCAGCACCCATAATCTCAACTTCGTCTATATTAGACACTACTCGTAAAAGTCCAAATCCACCCACAAAGAATTCAAAGAATTGCATGTCTGTGACATCAGTATAATAACCTGCAGCTGTCATTTTAAGTCGACCATCTAGAGCCGAGGTTTTAAACCCTGCTTCGAAAGAGCTTGATTTTTCTTTTTTATAGTTGTCTGAAATAACAGGTAGTGCACTTCCAACTTGGGCAGCGAAGTTAGTGCCAGATACGGAAGAAATCAAACCGTTGTTAAATATATTAACAGTCGCGGCACTCCCAGAGTTATTAAAACCTCCTGCTTTAAAGCCAACCCCCCAACTACTATAAACTGTAGTATTGTCAGCAGCATCCCATGTAAGTGAAAATTTCGGCTGTAATTGTTTAAAGGTTTCCTCTTTGTCTGGAATAATACCAGCGGGGTTCACCAATGGAGAAAGTCCAGCATTGAGTGGATCAGCTGTTGCGGGGTTAAAGTCAAGATCAATAAAACTCTGCCGCGCCCCTGTAGGCACAAGACTGGAAACCTCGCGTTTCTCAACATCATATCTTAAGGCTACAGATGCCTCAAGTGTATCTGACATTGCGTAATCAGCTGAACCAAACACTGCATAGACAGAACTATCAAAGTCATCATATGCGAGTGCAACAGTCCGGTTATCACCATTTAATTGGTAAAGACCTCTATTTACAGCACCGCCGCCATCTCGATTTGTTGAAACGCCCACCTGTCTATCAATATCTAACAAATAGCCACCAACCATCCAACTTAATGGACCGTTAGTATTTGATGCTAGGCGCAATTCAGCACTAATGTCAGATTGATTGCGAAGCTGCTCTTGTATTCCATCACATGTGGAAGGAGTGTATGCCCCTAGAAAAGAACCGTTTGGCGCAAAAATTACACCAACTGGTATCTCACCAAAAAAAGTTGGTGATGGAAGTGGGAAACCCGCAAGATCAGTTACACTTTGCTGGCATACCGAGTCTGCATTGAAAAATCCGAATGCGGCTGATGTTCCGTCTGCGACAAGGTTGTTTTCTATATCACTATACAGTGCCCAACCTGTAAGCGTGGAGCCATCCATTTCATAATCAAACTTTGCCGAAAGCTCTACTGCAGTTTGGTCGTTATCAGATGTGACGTTAGGTTGGAAAACAAAAGGATGCTCGTTTACGTCAAGGTTTGCGGCTGTGACGGTCGTGATGTCTGCAAAGGTCGGTAGATGAAAGTTCGCATTAAAAACGATTGAGTTAGCGTCTATTTCACCGTATCTTCCCTTAACGTCTACAGTAAGTTGATCGTTAGGACTGTATACAAGTCGACCATTGAGATTATAACTTTCAGACGCATCAATAGTAGGAGAGTCTCCTAAATAGCTATTGCGGTAATATCCGTCCGATGTACGATAATCACCTGAGATTCTGTAGGACATGTTATCCGATAAAGGACCTGAAATGCTTCCTTTGATTAGCGTTGTATCATCTTCTGCATAACTTGCAGTAAAACTTCCAGAATTTTCATTTCCCGGTGTTTCTGTTGTTACAATGATTGCGCCAGCAGCGGCATTTCTTCCATAAATAGCACCCTGAGGGCCTTTAAAAACTTCAATTTGCTGTAGATCTGTATATTCACGATTAAATGCTGCAGGGTTGGTATATAAAACGCCATCAATAATGAAAGCGAAGCTGTTTTCAGCGTCTCTTGCTCCATTAATTCCACGTATGTTAACCTGAGTATCTCCTGCTTCTGCCGCGTTTACTAATGTAACTCCGGGAGTTAGGCCGATAAAATCTTCAACTCTTTCTACGCCAGCTTTTTCAAGGGTTGCCCCTGTTAAAGCGGTCACAGATCCCGGTACGTCAAGAATATTTTCAGCTTTACGACGAGCCGTAACTATTATTTCATCCTCAAAGCTTGCTTCATTCGATTGAGCATTCGCGGGGGCTGTAGATAAGACCATCGACAAGGCGGCAGTAGACATCGCTATAATTTTGAATGATTTTGTTTGTTTGTTTGCTAATTTATGCCCAGCCATATTTTTCTCCCAATTTCATCTCTTTACGAATGAATTTTTAAATAATTTGGATAGATTAAGAAGTATCCATGTTTGCTAGTAGTGATTTAATTATATTATTGTATACAATTTATGAGTAAAAGTCTAGTTCATTATTACCCAGTTTTGATTTCACCTTTTAAACCTCCCGGCATATAACCATCATAGTATCGACTGCTAGCTGCTAGTATGTGAACGCGCATTATGCTTTCAGCTAAGACACCATTTTTTATTTTAATTGCGTTCACTAATTCTTTATGATGCTGATTACTTCGCATCACATCCTCAGGTGTAAATTGAGCAGCAGTTCTAACTACTACGGCTTGCTCAACAAAACGAGAGATAGTCTCCTTTAAACGGGGGCTGCCTGAGGCTGCAAATATTATTTCATGAAACTCACGGTTTAAAGATAGAAATGAACTCATCATATCATTGCCTGCTTTATTGGCAATTTCTTCAATATCTATTACAATTTTAGATAAACCTAGTATTTGTTTAGGTGTTGCGCGCTCCGCAGCTTTGCGGGCAGCTAAACCTTCCATCATCGAACGCATTTCAAACATATCAATGATATCCTCGCGGCTCCAGTCTATTACGAAAGCCCCTCTATTTGGTTCAATACGAACAAAATATTCTAATGCCAGTCGACGCAATGCTTCACGAACAGGAGTCCTACTGACGCCACACTTTTGAGATAATTCACTTTCGCTCAGACGTGAACCAGGAGCATACTGTTCCTGTATGAGTAGAGTACGAATTTTTTCGTATGCGCGCTCCGATGCACCAGACATAGGCTACCCTTTTTAAAAGCAATGTTTGCATATTAGTCCAAAAAATGTATTTTTGTATACATATTTATGAAAAATAAAGTGATCTTATGGAAGAATCGGCAATAGAAAACTATAAAAAGGTATTTAATACTAATCTCAAGTTTGGTAAATCACCTGCCCTTATACTTATTGATTTTGTCGAGGCTTATTTCAATGAAAAGAGCCCACTATATGCAAATGTTGATAATACTCTGAAGAGCGCTGTTAAAGTCAGAGAAGCTGCGCGTAAAGCTTTGGTGCCTGTAATATATACGCGTGTTGTTTACCAATCAAGCATGGCTGATGCTGGTAAATTTTATGAAAAAATTCAAGCATTGGAGGTTTTCAAGGAAGGCTCTAATTTAGGGAAGTGGATGAAATGCCTTTCACCAGAGGCAAATGAATTGATCATTACTAAACAATACCCCAGCGCTTTTTTTGGAACTAGCCTAGCATCTACCCTGCGTACGTTAGGTGTGGACAGTGTATTTTTAACGGGATTAACAACGAGTGGATGTGTTAGGGCGAGCTGTGTAGACTCTTGCTCTAATGGATTTACTACATTTGTAGTCTCGGATGCGTGCGGTGATCG
>Ga0209308_10001885_pt1 | contig 18797 bp, 17 predicted proteins | sample COGITO_mtgs_1204_3_FD_184806 | JGI IMG/M metagenome (GOLD analysis project Ga0209308, IMG submission 184806) | Pelagic marine microbial communities from North Sea - COGITO_mtgs_120405 (SPAdes) (version 2) | ecosystem: Environmental > Aquatic > Marine > Epipelagic ...
TTTTAGGTTCAAGCCCTGATTATGTCTGAACCTTTGGGGGGCATGAACAGCAACAGTGCCTGGCCGATCAGGATTCTTAAGGCGCCCGTTGTTAGGATCATATTCATCGGGTTCGATGGATCATCCTTATTGAGGTTGCTAATGACCAGTAAGAGCTGCGCCGCCGCGACATGGGCACCGAGAAAACCGATACACAGGGCTGGATAGCGCAGCCAGCAGCGCCGCGGATCGGGGAGCATCATGATCACGCCGACCAGACTGATTGCCGTCCGCTGGGTCCGGCAATAGACGCATTCCTGGACCAGTTCCGATAGATCGATCCACCAGGTGACGATGTAGACAAGAACTGCCAGCGCTGCCGAGCAGCCGCGCAAGAAAAGCGAGCAGGAGATCCATAGGGTGGCCTAGTCGATCTCGCAGACTTCGTCGAAGTCGTAGCGGCAAAGCCGCAGGCCTTTGATCCCCTCGAGATCGCTATAGCCGATATTGCACAGGAAATTCGACTTCCAGTTCTTGCCGGCGAGGAACTCAGCATCCGCGGCTTCCGTATTAAAGCCGCCCATGGCGCCGGCATCGAGCCCGACCGCGCGGATCGCCATGATCAGATAGGCGCCCTGCAGCGTGATTTGCTGGAATGAAAAATGCCGCGCCACATCGGCGTCATTGGCGAAGCGTTCGCCCATCTCCGGGCGCACCGGATAGAGCTCTCCGAAGTTGGTGTAAAAGTCGAGATCATAGGCCAGCAGCGCCGTTACCGGGGCCGCCATGGTCTTGTCGACATTGGTCGGCATCAGACAGGGTCGCAGACGCTCTTTGGCTTCGGCTGAACGGATAAAGATGAGCCGGGCGGGCTGCGTGTTCGAACTGGTGGAGCCGAATTTCAGCAGGTCGTAGATTTCGCGCAGCTGGTCGTCCGACACGTCTCTATCCTGCCACGCATTATGATTGCGGGCCTCGCGGAACAACAGATCGGCGGTATTATCGTCGAGGTTCTGGATTCTGTTGCGGTAATCGGTAATGCGCGCACGCGCGTCGGCAAGGGCCTGTTCTTCAGACATGATGTCTCCCTGCTCGGGCTGTTTAAGGCAAATTTAGGGCATAACATACGCCGCCGATTTGGGAATTGCACCCATACCGCAACCTGTGAGACAGTAATATCAGTTAAAAACTAACGACCCAGCAGGGAGAAGAAAAAATGAACAGATCGATAAAAATGATTGCCACCGGCCTCGCGACCGGTCTGGCGATGGCAGCGGCAACGACAACCGCTTCGGCCAAAATGAAAGACTACAGCGGAAAGACGCTGAAGATCGTCATTCCGTACGGCCCCGGCGGCACGTATGACAAATACGGCGTGGCGTTTTCCAATCATCTCGGGAAACACCTTAAAGGTAACCCGAATATCATCCTGCAGCACATGCCGGGTGCGGGTGGCGCCAAGGCCATGAACTGGTTCTACAATGTCGCACCGAAGGACGGCATGACCATGATTGTGCCGCTCGACAACACGGTGACCAACCAGCTGATGCGTCCGGAGAAAATGCGCTATTCTGCGCAGAACTTCACTTGGCTTGGATCGAGCAACCAGACCAACGTGGTCATGGTTGTCCGCAGCGATGCCGGTATCACCAAGCTTTCCGATATGAAGGACAAGCAGATTATAGGCAGCACCAGCGGCAAGAACTCGACAGGGTATGTAAACCCGATGCTGATCCGCGGCCTGTTCGGTTACAAGATCAAGATGGTCACTGGCTATAAGGGCTCGTCCAAGTCGATCTTCGCGATGGAACAGGGCGAATCCCAGATGGCGGCCTTCAACTGGCTGGCCTGGGCATCCAAGGTGCCGCATTGGTTCGAAGGCGACAAGCCGTTTGCCCGCCCGGTTGCCCAGATCGGTATCTTCCGCGATCCCGACCTGCCCAAGTCGGTGCCGATGATCAGCGATCTTGTTTCGGATGATCTGGACAAGAAGGCGGTCGCTTTCATGAGCGTCTCCGGTCTGCTGGGCCGCGGTCTCGCCCTGCCGCCAGGCGTCGACCAGAGTGTCGTCGCTGAACTGCGTGCCGCCTATGACAAGATGAATGCAGACCCGGCCTTCGCGGAAGATCTGAAGAAGAGCAAGCTTCGTCTGATCTCGTCATCCGGCGCCAAGATTCAGGCTGTTGTCAAATCGGCGGTCGAAGATGCGTCGCCCGAGGTCGTCAAGCATGCCCGCAAGCTGATCTTCGGCGGCGAAAGCTAAGCCAGACAACGCCGGCGGTTCGATCCGCCGTCAACGCGAAACCGGCCGGGAATTTCCCGGCCGGTTTTTTTTGACTCGTTCCGTAGACGACGACCGTCGCCGGTCAGGCAGCCCGTTTCTTGCGGAGTGTCCGTGCGGCGCCAGGCGCCATATCGTCATCGAACAGCTCGGCCAGCCGGTCCATCATTGTGCCGCCGAGTTGTTCGGCATCCATAATCGTCACCGCGCGGTCGTAATAGCGCGTCACGTCATGACCGATGCCGATCGCGGTCAGTTGAACGTCGGTATAGGATTCAAGCGTCTTGATGACTTCGCGCAGATGGCGTTCTAGATAGTTGCCGGGATTCACCGAAAGCGTCGAATCATCGACCGGTGCGCCATCCGAAATCACCATCAGGATTTTACGCTGTTCGGGCCGGTTGACCATCCGGCTATGGGCCCAGAGCAGCGCTTCGCCGTCGATGTTTTCCTTCAGCAGGCCTTCACGCAACATCAGGCCAAGCGCTTTGCGCGAGCGCCGCCAGGGGGCATCCGCCGATTTGTAGACGATGTGCCGCAGGTCGTTCAGGCGGCCGGGGTTTGTCGGTTTACCGTCGGCAAGCCAGCGTTCGCGTGCCTGGCCGCCTTTCCATGCCCGTGTGGTGAAGCCGAGAATTTCGACCTTCACACCACAGCGTTCCAGGGTTCGCGCCAGAATATCTGCGCTCATCGCGGCAACCGTGATTGGCCGGCCCCGCATGGAGCCTGAATTGTCGATCAGCAGCGTGACGACGGTATCGCGGAACTCGGTTTCTTTTTCGACCTTGTAGGACAGCGCATGCATGGGGTTCGTGACCACGCGCGATAGCCGGCCCGCATCGAGAATGCCTTCTTCAAGGTCGAATTCCCATGACCGCGATTGCTGCGCAAGCAGACGGCGCTGCAACCGGTTGGCCAGGCGACCGATAATGCCCTGAAGGTTGGCAAGCTGCTGGTCCAGATGATGACGCAGCCGTGCGAGTTCATCCGGGTCGCACAGCTCTTCAGCTTCGACGACCTCGTCATATTCAACCGTGTAGGGCTTGTACATCGGTTCACGCGAACCACCCGGTCCACTGCCATCGGGGCGCCGCTGGTTCTCGGATTGTTCGCCATCCTCGTCGCCGGTGCCGGGCATCATTTCTTCCTGGCCCTGCTCGGACATTGATTCGTCGCCGTCCTCGACATCCATTTCCTCCATCTCGGAGGACTCGGAGCCGCTCATTTCGGCGGATACGCCTTCCATATCTGCGTCTTCGGAATCTGCGTCCTCGGCGTCTTGTTCCTCGGCGTCTTCGCCCTGTTCGCCTTCCTGCTGTTCGGTCGCTTCGGACTGTTCATCAATCAGTTCGAGCTCGACCAGCAGATCGGTCAGGGCTGCGGCGTATGCTTCCTGGTCGTCGATGCAGTCAGCCAGCTTGTCGAAATCGGTATCAACCTTGTCGTTGACCCAGTCACGCCACAGGCTGACCAGCTGTTCGCCGCCTTCTGGCAGTTTCTCACCGGTCAGTTTTTCGCGCACCATTAACCCGATCGCTTCGGATAACGGCGCATCGTCGCGAACGTTCACACGGGTATAGCCGAACGCATCGCATTTTTCTTCCAACGCGGCTCGCAGGTTGGTGGCGACGCCCGCCATCATCCGCGAACCCAGCGCTTCGCAGCGGACACGTTCGAGCGATTCGAACACCGCACGGGCGTTCTCTCCCTGGGGCGCCCGTGTTGAGTGGACGTCTTCGTCGTGGAAGCGCAGGCGCAGGGCCATCGCATCTGCTTCGCCCCGCAATGCCGCGACTTCCGCTTCGGTGAAATCCCGCGATGGGACCGGCAGCCGCGCCTGGTTATCGACCAGACGTGCTTCCGAACCATAGACAAGCGTGATGTCATCACGCTCGGCGATGGCGCGCATGGCTGCCGCTGTTACACGACGAAACTCTTCTGCCGGCTGGTCGTCACTCATATGCGTCTTAAGCCGCCGACTGCGTTGCTTTCAGCTCCGGCAATTCGTCGCCGAAACAGCGTTGATAGTATTCCGCGACCGTCGTCCGTTCGAGTTCGTCGCACTTGTTCAGGAACGTCATGCGGAACGCGGTGGCCCGATCACCGAACAGTTCGGTATTCTCGGCCCAGGTGATGACGGTACGCGGAGACATAACGGTCGAGATGTCGCCTGCCATGAATCCGGCGCGCGACAGATCGGCAACGCGGACCATCGACGCGATTTCCTGACGGCCGGCATCGTCCTTGTCGAAAGACGGGCTTTTCGCCAGCACGATGGCAGTTTCCATTTCATGCGGCAGGTAGTTCAGCGTCGTTACAAGATTCCAGCGGTCGAGCTGGCCCTGGTTGATCTGCTGGGTGCCGTGATACAGCCCGGTCGTATCGCCAAGGCCGACCGTATTTGCGGTTGCCATCAGGCGGAATGCGGGATGCGGGCGCAGAACGCGGTTCTGGTCCAGCAGGGTCATTTTGCCGTCGCGTTCGAGCACACGCTGAATTACGAACATGACATCCGGCCGGCCGGCATCGTATTCGTCGAAGACGAGCGCGATCGGGCTTTGCAGCGCCCAGGGCAGAATGCCGTCGCGGAACTCGGTGATCTGCATACCGTCCTTGACGACGATTGCGTCCTTACCGATCAGATCGATACGGCTGATATGGCTGTCGAGGTTGATGCGGATACACGGCCAGTTCAGGCGGGCGGCGACCTGTTCGACATGGGTCGATTTGCCTGTGCCGTGGAAACCCTGGATCAATAGGCGGCGGTTATGCGCAAACGCTACAAGGATCGCGAGCGTGGTGTCGTGATCGAAACAATAGGTGTCGTCGAGATCCGGCACATGCTCGGTCTTTTTTGTGAAGGCCGGAACCTCCATATCGATATCAAGGTCGAAAACGTCGCGCGCGGATACCGTGGTATCCGGCAGGTCGATTTCACTGAGATCGGCGACAATATTTTGGGTCTTGGAAGCCATTCAACTCCGTTCCTTCAGCGTAAGCATAAAATAAAGCGAGCCGCGCTACGTCAGGCGCTCGCTGTCCTTAAGTGTCGTATAGGCATGATTGACTGATTTTAACCGGTCTTCTGCCCTCTTGTCGCCCCCGTTTGCGTCCGGATGCAACGTTTTTGCAAGAATTTTGTACCGTTGTTTTATATCGGCTTTGGAAATTGGTGCAACCAGCCCCAGAACGGACAGTGCTTCGCGCTCCGGACCGGTCAGGTTTTGCAACTGAACCCGGGCCTCCCGGTCGCGCCGGGGGTCGGTCGCACCCTCTCCCAGAAGGCTGAGCGGGTCGTGAAACGGTGCGCCGCTGGCGCCCGGGCGTGTCCCGAACGGCCAGGTTGGCCTTTGCCAGACGCTGTCTTTACGAATTTCAGCTTCGACCGCGGCTTCGTCCATATCGGCATAATAGTTCCAGGCCGCGTTGTATTCCCGAACATGTTCGAGGCAAAACCAGTAAAACCGGTTTAATTCCGTCCGCGAGCGCGGAGCGCGGAATTTCCCCGGTTCCTGACAGTCGGGATGGTCACAAGCGCTGATCTCCGACTCATTGGGCTTCTCTCTGCCTGAATTACCACCTGAACGACTTTTTGAAAGACCTTCTGACCCATCGGCGGATTCCGCCGTTGGACCCGTGCCGGACGGATCTTCCGGCATGGCCCCGATTTCGGCGGTGGAATGGTTCTTTTCAGACATCATACCAGTATGATCGCCCGAAATTGGCCGTGCAAGGACGTGCGTTTTGGTCCGTTACAGGGTATTTCCTGTTTCCATCGCACTTTTCCGGAGGACGCATCTGAATGTCTGTTGCGCAAAATATCGAACGCAAGCTGAACGAGGCGTTTGCCCCGTTGTCATTGCTGGTGATCGACGAATCCCATCTTCACGCCGGCCATGTCGGGGCGCGGCCCGAGGGAGAGACTCATTTCAGGGTCGAGGTCGTGTCGGCCGCCTTTGCCGATTGCAGCCGGGTCGACCGGCAACGCATGGTCTATGACACGCTTAGCGAAGAACTTGCAGGGCCGGTACACGCCCTTTCGGTGCTTGCTTCTCCGCCGTGAATTTCGGTTTTCTTGGATAATTGTTGTAATTGCGGGAGCGCCGGGGGTAACCTGAAGGCATCACAGAACTGTGTTTTTCGTTAACCGGATACGGTTATGATTGCTACTCTCAATGCGTGGTCGCACATGGTCGCCGCGGCGTTGATACAAAAGATGGGTGTTATAGTGGTTCAGACGTCTCCTCTCGTAACGCGCAACGTAACTGTCAGTGGTCGGCGGACCAGTGTCAGGCTTGAACCTGATCTGTGGGAGGCTCTCAACGAGATTGCCACACGCGAAGGCCGGTCAGTGCACCAGATTTGCGCAGATATAGAGCAAGCCAGAGGCAATACCCGCCTGACGTCATCCATGAGAACGTATATCGTCAATTATTTCCGGTCGGCTGCGAACCCCTCCTGAGGGACAGTTACGACAATCTTTGATCCGTCGGGTGCCGTTTGTCGGTAGTGCCGACAGCTGGATCAGTCTTTTCTATAAAATTCCGGGTGTTCTGTCCGGATCAGGTCGCCGTCGGCGGCCCAGACATGGCAGGTATTGACCGGCGGGCGGCCGATTTTCTGAGGTTCGCGCTGTTCGTCTGCCGCGTCGTTTTCGGGTGCTGATGCGGACCACCGGACAGTATGAAATGCGACGGTCGCGATTGGTTTCAGCATATCGACAAGATGTGCGCAGCCCAGGGCGCCGCCGAGATGTTCCCGAACCCGTCGGTTCCAGCCGGCCCCGATTTTTAATCCCTTGAGCTTCTGAAACGACGGCAGGATAGCCGGGCACAATGCGTAAGGGCCGGCATCGGTGACGGCCTCGACTTTCTGTATGATGAATTCCCCGTCGACTGTTAAACGTATCCACATGTCGTGCAGGGGTTCGCCCGGCACGACCTCGCCGCGAAAGCTGTTCAGAAACGGATAGGCCTTGATATCGGTGAGGTGCCCTTCGATATCCCACAATCCGTCGGCGCGACGGTAACTGCGGCATTCAATGGCGCGGGTGTGTATCGGGTCCCGTTCGACGGTGACTTCGCTTAGCGGCATGTCCGCTCCTTTCAGTGCTTACTGTTCCGGTTTCCGGCCGGGTCGTTCCAGACGTGGCTGGCGCGGATCGCTTATTCTGCGGTGTCTTCGGTGATGCCGTCGATCTTTGTCATCCGCACCGACGTGATCCGGTTGCGCTGTCGCCGCGCGATCTGGAACCGGAAGCCGTGAAAATGGAATATCTGGCCGACCTGCGGGATGACTTTTGATTCGTGGATAACCAGGCCGGCAATCGTGGCGGCTTCCTGGTCGGGCAGGTCCCATCCGAAACGGCGGTTCAGGTCACGCACTGTCACGCCACCGGCAATCAGGTAGGAACCATCGCGTTGCGGACGGACACCGATTGGGACGACGTCATGTTCGTCGGAAATATCGCCGACGATTTCTTCCAGAATATCTTCCAGCGTGACAACCCCCATCAGGGCACCGTATTCGTCGACGACAAGTGCAAAGTGCTCTCTCCGGCGGCGGAAGGCGTGAAGTTGATCCAGCAGGGTCGTGGATTCCGGAATGAACCAGGGGGGCGTGGCTATTTTGTCGAGGTCCAGCGCATCCAGGTCACCGGTATGGGCATGGACTTCGCGCAGCATCGCTTTCGCGTGCATGACGCCGATGATGTTGTCCGGCGTATCGCGCCACAGCGGAATACGGGTAAACGGGCTCTCCAGCGCTTCCTCGACAATCTTGCTGGTGGGCAGCGCTGAATCGATCATGAAGATGTCGCGCCGGTGATGCATGACCATTTCGACATCGACATCCGCGAGGTCGAGGATGCTGTGCAGCATCGCGCGTTCGTGCCGGGCCATCGCACCGCGGCCCCGATGCATTTCAATTGCGCCACGAAGTTCTTCGACCGTGGCGTTCCATTCCTGGGTGCTGTCGATTTTGACGCCGAATACGCGCTGTACGCCTCGGATGAGATATTGAATTGCCGACATCACCGGGCCCAGCAGGCGTACCAGTAACAGGAATGTCGGCGCGATGGTCAGCGCAAGCTTGTCGGAATGCCGGAACGCATATGTCTTGGGCAGAATTTCACCGAATATGAGCACCAACAGCGTCATGCCGATGGTCGCGTAGACCACGCCGGTTTCACCAAACAGACTGATGAGCACACTGGTCGCCAATGCCGAGGCGAGAATATTGACCAGATTGTTACCGAGCAGGATCGTGCCGATCATGTTGTCCTGATCGCTGCGCAGTCGGTTGACCAGCTTGGCCCGCTTGTCGCCCTTGGCTTCAAGCAGATGCATCCGCGGCCGGGATGCTGCTGTCAGCGCTGTTTCCGAACTGGAAAAGAAAGCGGATAGAACAAGAAGGACGGCGATGCCGCCGATCGTAGCAAGGGTTGCGATTTCCATCAGGGGGGAGAGTCCGCTCCGTTTATTTGTGAGGTTGCAGGGGTGTCGTCTGAGAGAGCAAAAACGGAATAATCGGCATCATGCTGCCACCGCCTGATCGAGCAGGCGCTCGACATCATCCAGATTGACGTCTCGTGCGACAAAGGCGTCACCGATGCCGCGGGCGAGAATAAACGTCACCTTGCCGTCCTGGACTTTTTTGTCATGGCCCATGTGACGGATCAGCGTGGCGGGATCCCATCGGCGATTCTGCGCGGTGGGGACGGTCATCGGCAGACCGGTCGCTGTATAGTGCCGGCGCACGCGCTCCACATCCGCCGCCGGACATAGATCCAGCATCGCGGAAAGTTCGAGGGCCATGATCATGCCGATCGCCACGGCTTCCCCGTGGAGCAGCTCTGCACCGAAACCTGTTTCCGCTTCCAGGGCGTGACCGAAAGTGTGGCCGAAGTTAAGCAATGCCCGAACGCCGTTTTCACGTTCATCTTCTGCAACGACTGCGGCCTTGGCAGCGCAGCTGGCACGGACCGCATAGGCGCGCGCATCTCCATCGCCGTCGAGTACCGCTGTGCCATTCTGCTCCAGCCAGCCGAAAAACCCGGGGTCGCGGATCAGGCCGTATTTAATGACCTCCGCGTAGCCTGCCAGTAATTCCCGGCGCGGTAATGTGTCGAGCACACCCGTATCAGCGATGACCAGTTTGGGCTGGTAGAAAGCACCCGCCAGGTTCTTGCCATGGCGCGTATTGATGCCGGTTTTGCCGCCAACCGAGCTGTCCACCTGAGCGAGCAGGGTGGTCGGAATCTGAACGAAATTTATGCCGCGCAGAATGATGCTCGCCGCAAAGCCGGTGAGGTCGCCGATAACGCCGCCGCCAAGGGCGATCAGCGTCGACGACCGTTCCGGTGATCCGTCGAGTACCGTGTTGACGACTTTTTCGACGGTCGCGAAGCTTTTAGAGCCTTCACCCGGCGGCAGCACAATGGTCTGTGCGTTAAGTCCCGCGGCCTGCAGTGATTTTTCGAGGGGCGCAAGATAGGTGGCTGCAACGGTCTCGTCTGTCACAATCCAGCATTTTCCGGTTCCCGTTGCTGCCCGAATCGCCGGGCCTGCTATCTCCAGAACGCCGGTGCCGACGGCGATATCATATGAGCGCTCGCCGAGGTCGAGCCGCAGGCTGTCTTGCGATCCGGTCATTCTGCGGCGGCCTCTGCCTGGCGCGGGTCATCAATGGTCTTCAGGGCGTCGATCACTTTTGCGACCGTGATGTCGGGTGATTCACTGCCGGACTCGACGGTAAGGTCGGCTTCGCCATAGGCGGGGTATCTTTCATCGATTAGTCGTTCCAGGATTTCCCGTTTGTTGCCGTTCTTGAGCAGCGGTCGGTTATTCCGACGGGATACCCTTTGCAGCAAAATGTCGATATCTGCCTTCAGCCAGATCGATATGCCCAGCCGCCGAACATTTTCCCGGGTCTCCGGGCTGGCGAATGCGCCGCCGCCGGTGGCCACCACGCGCGGTTCTCCTTCGAGCAGGCGCGCAATCACGCGACGTTCCCCGTCGCGGAAGGCCTGTTCGCCGTACTGGTTAAAGATTTCTTCAATCGTGCAGTCCGCCGCGGTTTCTATTTCGTCGTCTGCATCCACGAAACCCATACCCAGTTTCTTTGCAAGCCGGGTGCCGATACAGGTCTTGCCCGCCCCCATCAGTCCGACAAGAACGATGGATTTTTCCACAGGAACGGTTTTCGCAGAGTCTTTTTTCAATTTGCTTTGTGCAGACATCACATCAGGGCCGGAAAGGGACAACGGTATTCGCTGCTGGAACGATAAAACGGGCTCTCCTCCCGCGCTTGCCGAACGGGAGTGCCGAAAGCGACGTTGAAAGCTTTTCCGACAGCCGATAGACTGCCCCGAAATCGCCACAAATATCCATTACCTCCTGAATATACGACGAAATATCGTTCGTGTCGCCAGTTGTGTGGCTTACCCCGATGGGCCGGTTTTCGGCGATTGGGACTGGCGGCGAATCACAAAACGGGACAGGGTCGCGCCTGAATGAAAAAACTGGCATCCATCATCATTATTGGCGCTCTGATTGTCCTTGTCGGCGGCGGATTGTTTCTCGCAACGTGGGAAATACCCGTACCGGCGACGGAAATCGAAAGAACCATTCCGAATGACCGCTTCCCGCGCTAGGGATAAGGCGCTTTCCGGCGCCGCCGGAAAAGCCCCGCCCCGCACCTGGTCGATGGCGGCAGTTGCCGCGATATACACCGCGACAGTTCCAGCGATCGCCGGGTTGTGCGCTCTTGCCGTGTTTATACCCTCCATCGCGTCGGCTCAGCTTCAGTTGCGCCGCCCGACTCCTGTTATAGCCTCACCGTCGTCGACCGATGAACTGCCCGGGTCGGTCCAAGGTGGGACGGCTCAGGGTGGGACGGCGCAGGGCGTGACGCCGCCAAAAGAATCTGTCCCCTCCGTTCAGCCCCCTGCCGGGGTCACCGTGGCGCCGCGTCCGCTTGACGCTTCCGGGATCACGGTTAACCGGCTGGAGACCGTCGACCCTGATGCGATCGGATTGATTGGTGTTGACCAGGGCGCCTTCCCGCTGAATCTCTGGCAGGGTGCAGAGTGGTCCGTTGTCAGTGCATTGATGCCGCGGATGCCGGCGGGTCTGTCTTCGTCCACGCTGCGCGGGATGGCCCGGCAACTGCTCGTGTCCCAGGCGAGCGTGCCGGCCGGCAAACCGCTGGATGCCAGTTTCGTTGCATTGCGGATCGACCGTCTGCTCGCCATGGGTGATATCGGCAATGCGCTGGCGCTCCTGAAAATTACGCCGGATGAGCGCCGTGATGAATCACTCGCGCGTACCAGGATCGAAGCGCTGTTTTTCGATAATAATAATGCAGATGCCTGCAAGGCGGTGCGGCGTGCGATCCGCGGTTATTCCGGCCTGTACTGGTCTCAGGCGCAGGCTTTCTGTCTTGCGCTTTCGGGCGAGCACGCCCGTGCGTCGCTGATCGCCGACCTGCTGCGTGAACGTGAAAACGAAATTGAAAAAGTATTCTTCGCTGCCATCGACGCCCTCGCGGACGTCACCGGGGTTGAAAGCCCGACATTAACCGCGCCCTCAGCGCTGCACCTGTCGATGATGCGGGCTGCGGGGTTCCGGTTTCCATCGGAGATCGTGCAGACTGCCCGGGCGGCCGTTCTGCGTGCGGTTTCGCTTTCCCCCAACGCGACGCTGGACGTTCGTCTGATCGCGGCGGAAAAGGCGCATCGGATCGGTGCGCTCGATGATGAAGAGATTCTGCGCCTGTATTCGAGCATCCCGTTCAGCAAGGCGGAATTGTCCGGGCCTATTTCGGCCGCGGAGGAAAGCTGGACACCGCGGACCCGCGCATTGCTGATACGTGCAGCGGCGTCTCAGCCGGTGGCCCTGGCGAAGGCTGAAGTGTTGCGTCGCGCTTGGCAGCTTGGTCGGGAACGCGACGGCTATGCGGAGATCTCAGGCACCAGCATCCCTGTTATTGCGGAAATTGAGCCTGCGGCGGAATTATTATGGTTTGCCAGGGACGCGGCGCGGGTGCTGTTCGCGGCGGGGCGGACAGATCGGGCGCTTGGCTGGTATGCAATAGCCGCGGCCGATCGTGAACGTATCGAGGAGGCGCGTGATGCTGAGGCCGCGCTCTGGCCGCTCGCCGTTCTTGCGGACAGCCTGTCCGCCGACCGCGAATCCGGTGACGGAGAAAATCGCGGCGAGGGGGGCGACGTTGGCGTTTCTGCCGTTCAGGAAAATGTCGTCCCTATAGATGCCGCACGGGTTCGCAAATGGTTTGAGGCTCGCCGTCAGGTGGACGCACAGGCATTTCCCCGTCAGGCCGCGGCTTTCTATACCCTGCTGGAAGCGACGGGCAGAACTGTTCCTGCCGATTTGTGGCAATCATTGCTCGACCGTCCTTTCGCCGGTGAAGGTCAAAGCGGCCTGAACCCGGTCTGGACGCATAGTCTTGAGACGGCGTCGACCGGCGCCCGGCTTGGCGAGACCGTGTTGCTCGCGACCGTCGGTGCGGGAGATGTCGGCGACAGGGAAAACGGAGGCCTCAGCCTCGCCGATGCCGCCCGTATAATTGTCGCATTGCGCCGGGTTGGGCTGGTATCCGAGGCACGCAGGCTTGCTGTCGAAACGGCGATGGCAGCGGGACTTTGACAACGACGAAGGAATTCCGTCATCTCGGCGCCTTTCTCGAAATGATGGTCGCTGAACGCGGCGCATCGAAAAATACCTATGATGCCTATCATCGCGACCTGAGCCGCTACCTGGAATTTGTCGGCAATGCCGGACAGGACGGAGAAACGGCGAGCCCGGAAACGGTGCGCGGTTTTCTGGCCGATCTTGCCGCGGACGGTCTTGCCGCCCGTACACAGGCGCGCAAACTGTCGGCCGTTCGCCAGTTCCATGGTTTCCTGTTGCTGGAAGGTTACCGTGCGGACGATCCCACTTCGACCGTTGATGCGCCGCGTTTGGGCCGGCCGCTGCCGAAGGTTCTGCAGTTCGAGGAAGTCGGGGCGTTGCTGGCAGCGGCGGCCGAAGTCGAGGGCTGGCGTGGTGCCCGGATGAGCGCGCTGCTTGAAATACTCTACGCAACGGGGCTGCGTGTCTCGGAACTGGTTGGTCTGCGCCTGTCGTCTCTGTCGCGGGACGGCCGGATCGTCACGGTGCGCGGCAAGGGCGGCAAGGAACGCCTTGTGCCTCTGGGCGAAGAGGCCCTTCGGGCTATCGAAAACTGGCTGCCGCTGCGCGCGGCCCTTCTGGGTAAAAAGAGCAGAACTGTGCCGTGGTTGTTCCCGTCTCGCGCCGCTGAGGGACACGTCACGCGGGACGGTTTCGCGAAACAACTGCGAGAAATTGCTCTCGCCGCCGGGCTGGACCCGACAAAGGTTTCACCGCATGTTCTCCGCCATGCTTTCGCCACGCATCTGCTTGCCAACGGCGCTGATTTGAGAAGCGTGCAGCAGATGCTTGGGCATTCGGATATTTCGACCACACAAATTTATACGCATGTGCTGGACCAGCGCCTCAAATCGCTGGTACAGGATGTGCATCCTCTGTCAGGTATACGGATCTGAAAATGGCTGAAACACGCGTACACGCTTTCCTCGATTTCGAAAAACCGATCGCTGAGCTCGAGGGCAAGATCGAAGAACTTCGCCATCTCAGCGACGATGGTGAGATCAGCATCGTTGATGAGGTGGAACGGCTGCAGACCCGGGTCGACCGCCAGCTCGACCAGACCTATTCAAAACTGTCCCCGTGGCAGAAGGTTCAGGTCGCCCGTCATCCGGGGCGTCCCCATTGCCTCGATTATGTGAGGGGATTGATAACCGAGTTTACCCCCCTTGCCGGTGATCGCGGTTATGCGGAAGACAACGCCATTATCGGCGGCCTCGGCCGGTTCGAAGGCCAGTCCGTCGTCGTTATCGGGCAGGAAAAAGGCCACGATACCGAATCCCGCGTGAAGCATAATTTCGGCATGGTCCGGCCCGAAGGGTATCGCAAGGCACAGCGCCTGATGCATCTGGCGGACCGCTTCGGCCTGCCGGTAATCACATTTGTCGATACTGCCGGCGCTTATCCCGGCATCGGGGCGGAAGAGCGCGGCCAGGCTCAGGCAATTGCCCGATCCATCGAAGTCTGTCTCGAATTGACTGTACCGATCGTCAGCCTTGTGATCGGCGAAGGCGGTTCGGGCGGGGCCATTGCGATCGCCGCGGCGAACCGCGTCCTGATGCTCGAACATTCCGTGTATTCGGTCATCTCGCCGGAAGGCTGTGCGTCTATTCTGTGGCGTGACGGCGGTCATGCGACCGATGCGGCAAATGCGCTGAAACTGACAGCGCAGGACTTGCTGGCTCTCGGTGTGATCGATGAAGTTATTCCGGAACCGCTTGGCGCCGCCCATCGTGACGGCGAGGCTGCGATTGCGGCAGCAGGTCAGGCTATCCGGAACAGCCTCGCCGGCCTTAAGGGACTCGATGGCGCTGCGCTTCGTCAGCAACGGCGCGACAAATTCCTTAAAATGGGTGACACGACAGGCCTCTAGGTACCGGAGCGCAGCCCGAAATTATATATCGACGGAGCCCCGGCCTCGGTGGCTCAGACCTTGCCGTGGCAGTGTTTGAACTTTTTGCCCGTTCCGCAGGGACAGGCCGCATTGCGTGGCACCTTGCCCCAGGTCTCCGGGTCACCGGGATCGACCCAGCGGCCGAGACCTTCATCGAGCACCCATCCGGGGGGGGCATCTGCGGGATCGGTCGCGGCTGACAGCACGTTTGAGCCTGCCGGCTGCATGACGGCTGCCGGGTGCATCCCCTGGCCGGCGTTATCTGCAAAGGCCGGGTCCGACCGCGTCTCGTGCATTTCCTGATTGGCGTATTCCGCCTGTTCCATCGCCGCCAGTTCGTCAGCATCGACCGACAGTTCCAGGTGGCACATGACCGAGGTGACGGTTTCGCGCAGGTTATTGAGCATTTCTTCGAACATGTCGAAGGCTTCACGCTTGTATTCGTTCAACGGGTCTTTCTGCCCATATGCACGCAAACCGATACCCTGGCGCAGGTGGTCGAGCGCCAGCAGGTGCTCTTTCCATGCCTGGTCGAGCAATTGCAGTAGCAGGCTTTTTTCCGCCATGCGCATCAGTTCGGTGCCGTAATTCGCCGTTTTGGCCGCCATCTTGCTGGCAGATTCCTTCATCAGGCGTTCGCGTATTTCCTCATCGGCGATGCCTTCTTCGGCCGCCCATTCCTTGACCGGGAGATCCAGTCCGAGAATCCGAACCGATTCTTCCTGAAGCGTGTCGGTATCCCACTGTTCTGCATAAGCTTTTTCCGGGATGCAGCGCGTAACCATGTCGTCGATCGCCTGTTCGCGCATTTCCACGACGGTTTCCGATACGTCTTCGGTGACCATCAGTTCCTTGCGCTGTTCGTAGATCACCTTGCGCTGGTCGTTCATCACGTCGTCGAACTTCAGCAGGTTTTTACGGATTTCGTAGTTCCGCTCTTCGACCTTTTTCTGGGCTTTTTCGAGCGCCTTGTTAATCCATGGGTGGATAATGGCTTCGCCTTCTTCGAGGCCCAGCTTGCGCAGCATTGTATCGATGCGTTCCGATCCGAAGATGCGCATCAGGTCGTCTTCAAGCGACAGGTAGAACTTGGATCGGCCGGGATCGCCCTGGCGTCCGGCGCGGCCGCGTAACTGGTTGTCGATGCGGCGCGCTTCGTGTCGTTCCGTACCGATGACGTATAGCCCACCGGCCTCCATGACAATTTTCTTTGCGGCAGCGGCCTCAGCCTGGATTTTCTTCGTCAGTTCGGCGCGTTTCGATTCGCGCTCCGCTTCCGGCAGGTCGGCGACCTGTTGTTCGATCTGCATGTCGACATTGCCGCCGAGCTGAATATCGGTACCGCGACCGGCCATGTTCGTCGCGATTGTAACCGCACGAGGCTGACCAGCCTGCGCTATAATGAAGGCTTCCTGTTCGTGGAAGCGCGCATTCAGTACGTGGTGGTCGATATTGTTCTTTTTAAGAATCTCGGAGAGCATTTCCGATTTTTCGATCGACACGGTGCCGACCAGGACCGGTTGGTCCTTTTTCTGGGCGTCGCGTATTTCGCCCATGATGGCCTGGTATTTTTCTTCCGTGGTCCGGTAGACCTCGTCGTCCTCATCAATGCGGACCTGGTCGACATTGGTGGGAATTTCAACGACTTCCAGACCATAAATTTCAGCGAATTCCCCTGCCTCGGTCATGGCCGTGCCTGTCATGCCCGCAAGTTTCGGGTAAAGCCGGAAATAGTTCTGGAACGTGATCGACGCCAGTGTCTGATTCTCGTTCTGGACAGTAACGCCTTCTTTCGCTTCCAATGCCTGATGCAGGCCTTCTGAAAAACGCCTTCCTTCCATCATGCGGCCGGTAAATTCGTCGATGATGATGATCCCGTCGTCTTTGACGATATAATCCGTGTCGCGCTGGAACAACATATGGGCCCGCAGCGCCTGCTGTACGTGATGCACCAGTGATACGTTGGTTATATCGTAGAGTGTTTCGCCGCCGAGCATGCCCATCTCGCCGAGGATTTCCTCGACGCGTTCGGTGCCGACTTCGGTCAGAACGACTGTCCGCTGTTTTTCATCTTTCTCGAAGTCAGCTTCGGTCAGCTTTGGGATGACCTGGTTGATTGATGCGTAAGTATCGGCAGCATCTTCGGCCGGGCCGGAAATGATCAGCGGTGTCCGGGCCTCGTCGATGAAGATGTTATCGACCTCATCGACGATGGCGAAGTGAAATTCGCGCTGGACCATTTCCTCGATACGGAAATTCATATTGTCGCGCAGATAGTCGAAACCGAATTCGTTATTGGTCCCGTAGGTAATGTCGCAGGCATAGGCCGCCTGGCGTTCGGCATTGTCGAGACCGTGGGTGATGCAGCCGATGGTCAGGCCGAGGAATTTGAATACCGCGCCCATCCAGTCGGCGTCGCGTGATGCGAGGTAGTCGTTGACGGTGACGACATGGACGCCCTTGCCGGTGATGGCGTTCAGGTAGACCGGGAGCGTCGAGACCAGCGTCTTGCCTTCACCGGTGCGCATTTCGGAAATCTTGCCCTGATGCAGAACCATACCGCCCAGCATCTGAACATCGTAATGCCGCTGGCCGAGTGTACGCTTCGCGCCTTCGCGGACGGTCGCAAAGGCTTCGATCAGCATATCGTCCAGGGATTCGCCATTTGTGTAGCGTTTCCGGAAATCTTCGGTACGTGCGCGGAGCTGGTCGTCGGACAGTTTTTCGATATCCGGTTCCAGCGCATTGATTTCAGCCACCATGCCCTGGAGTCTTTTGACCTCCCGATCATTGGCGCTGCCAAAAAAACGCTTCGCAATCGACTGTAACATTCTGATTCCTTGGTCCAACGAACCCGCCGGGGGCGGCGGGTGAAGCGGGCGGACAATATCATATATGGGAATTGCCGCACAGATATGCACCATCCGGGCTCAAGTCAATCGAAAGGGTACACAGATTGCTGGATTCCCGCGAAAAACGTGTTATTTCCAGTTCGTTACTGCGAATTCGGTGCGGGACCGGGTATTATGCCCGAAATAGAACAGGTGCGGCCTTTGTCAGAAATGCGGGTCGCACGAAGAACAAGGAAGCTACCATGAAAATATTGAGCCTCGCGGCTATAGGTGCCGCGACGATGATGTTTGCCTCCCCGGTGACCGCCCAGACTGACACCGCGACTGCAGCCAATACCGTGGTTGCCACTGTGAACGGCGTCAAGATTATGCGCTCCGACGTTGAGGCCGCCCGCAGCCAGTTACCTGAACAGTATCGAAAACTGCCGATGGACCAGCTTTATCAGCCAATCCTCAATCAGCTGATTCGTACAAAAATCCTCTCGGCGCAGGCGCGTGCCGACAAACTGCACGAGACAGAAGGATACAAGCGGCGGGTCGCTCTGATTGCGGAGCGCATGCTGGAAGAGGAGCTTCTCAAAAAGACGATTGACGAAAAGGTCACCGACGATGCCTTGCAGGCGCGTTATGACAAGACATCCGGCAGTTTCCCCACCAAGGAAGAAATCCGGGCGCGTCATATTCTTGTGAAGACCGAGGCTGAGGCCGATGCCATTATCAAGGAACTGACCGGCGGTGCGGATTTCGCGAAACTGGCGGCGGAGAAATCGATTGGTCCGTCCAAGGCCAATGGCGGTGATCTGAATTATTTCAGTAAGGGCCAGATGGTCCCGCCATTCGAGGAAGCCGCTTTCGCCCTGTCGAAAGGCGAATTCACCAGGTCCGCCGTAAAGTCGCCCTTTGGCTGGCACGTCATCAAGCTGGAAGACAAACGCCAGTCCAAGCCGCCGAGCTTTGAAGAAAGCCGAGATCGTCTCAGTCGGGAACTCTCGCAGGAATTTGCCGAGCAGTTGGTCAGAGGCCTGACCGAAAAAGCCAAGATCCAGCGTTTCGAGGCTGATGGGTCCGCTCCGCGCATGAAGCGCATCCAGCCCGCACCGCCT
>Ga0209308_10001887_pt1 | contig 18782 bp, 19 predicted proteins | sample COGITO_mtgs_1204_3_FD_184806 | JGI IMG/M metagenome (GOLD analysis project Ga0209308, IMG submission 184806) | Pelagic marine microbial communities from North Sea - COGITO_mtgs_120405 (SPAdes) (version 2) | ecosystem: Environmental > Aquatic > Marine > Epipelagic ...
CTGCTTCTAATTGAAAAAACCATTTAAAAGGCTTTGAAAGATTTTTAATCATAATTTTATATTAAATCTCTAATAAATAATGAGATATCTTTAATACTTTCATACAGATTATAAAGTATAAATTCGACATTTGGGACAATTTTTCCAATAGGATATTTAAACGTGTCCACAATAATTATAAAAGCTACGAATGAAATAATTGATACAACGAAAATATTTAATATTTTAAAATTCTTTTGTTTTTTTGGCTTTGTATTTACTGGTGTGCTTTCACCTTTATTTATCTCAATTTTTTCTTTAGTTTTTTCTTCTAAGTTAACTTCTACTTCGTCATTAGACGCATCTGATACACTTTCTACATCATTGATCGGTGAATTATTTTGTTCAAAAATATTAACATTATCATTACTAATATCTTCATCAGCTGAACTTACTGTGTTTTCAGGAACTACTTTTTTAAAAAACCATTTATGATCACAGCTAGCACACTGCAATAAACGACCCATGTCGGGAATTAAACTTGAGTCTACATCGAATTTTTTATTACAATTATTGCAAGTGATGATCATAAATGATGTATATCTGATTCTGGTAAAAAAGCCTTATTTTTGATGTTCTTTATTCTTTGAAATTATCAATATCTAATGTATTAGTACCCCAATCGGGGCGTAGCGCAGCCTGGTAGCGCATCTGGTTTGGGACCAGAGGGTCGCAGGTTCAAATCCTGCCGCCCCGACCAATAGAATAATACTTCTGGAGGGGGAGACAGTAAACGAGACAGTTTTTGTTAAGCAGATTTTTTTATTGGATCCGCAACTGGTTCTTTGTAAGTATTTTCGTAAGCTAACTCCCGTTCTAATTGGGGCAGTATTGGGCTATAGAAGCTTTGTAGCTTGCGTTCTTTTCTAATGTTACCTTCTATCTCACGAAACTTTCTAACTACCATGTCTTGCTTTAATATAGGCACAGAGGCTATCATGTTATTTGGGTCTCCATTATATAATAAATTAATATCCCATTTATTATCTTTAGCTAAAGCAAACAACGAAGCTGAATTAATGCCATTCAAACCTTTTTCATATTTTTGAATTTGTTGAAATGTAACATTAAGAGCTTTTGCAACTTTGGTTTGGGTTAAATTTTTCTCAATCCTTTTTTGTTTTAAACGAATTCCAATATGAATATTTAATTCCTGTTCTATTTTAAACCTTTTCAATAGATGTTAAAAAAATTCTTTTTAAAATTAAAAACATAAACACAATTACTATTACCGCCAAAATATCTCCAAAAAAATAACCAAAGAATTCTGATAAAAACCGATCTAGATCATAATTAAATCTTGTAACCAATCTTAAAAGATTTGTTACACTGGCATTAATCAAAGATGATAATAAAGTTAATGAAATTATATAAGGGGGGATAAACAAATCTTTAGCTGTTTTAATATCTTTAAAAAAGTTTCTTAAAATTAGACTTGCAACCGGCACACAAAATACGGATACTAAAATTGCTACAATCATAATTAAATCTAAAACTATAAATCCATCGTTATGAATTCCGTTAATGATATGAGCTAAAAACATTCCTGGAATAGACCAAAATCCATAGATCAAAAAAAATAAAATTCTTGTACCATGGGGCATATAAATCGAGTAGGCTATTGTGTTAAAGTCTTTTGAGAAAAAATTACCAGAATATATTTGTACTTGAATAATATGAATTAATACATGAACGAAGGACACAACTGCAGTGATAGAAATAAACTTTTTTAAACTCATTGATCTTAAATAAATTTAAGTTTTTTAAATTTATAGAATTTATCTAAAATTATTTTAGAGGTTTGATTAGTTTCATTTGCTATTTGATTGATTATAATTTTAAAATTCTAAATTTTCTAAATTTTCTTTTAAAGATAAAAATTTACTTAAAATATTTTGATCAACTGAAGATAAATCTTTAACGTCATTAAAAATTTTTTGATCGATAGTATTTAAAAAGTTTATAAGATTGTGAATATTTTCTTTTGACATGATTTTATTCTAAAATTTTTTTTAGTTTTTCCTTAATTTCTTTATTGATGTATATTCTTTTACTTCTTTTGTCTTGTCTACTCACTTCTCTTACAATAATGTTATTTTTTTCTAGATTTTGAATGATCGCTATTTTTTTAGATCTTGAAGCATTAATTTGATTTTCATCTAAAAAGTTATCGGCTGAAACAATTTCTTTTTTATCCAATTCGTATTTGTAAAATAACAACATAATCTGTAGTGTTGTTTTATCGACTGCTATTTTTTTTATATCCTTATCTTGACTATTAATAATTTTTAATAAATCCAATTTAATAGACATTAGATTATTAAATACTTTTTTTTGAGTTTATTGAAGTTAAAAATAATATTTAAATTTAATATTAAATTTCACTATTAATTTATAATATTTTTAATAGTTAAAAGCGCCACTAAGAGTTTTGATATGTGGCTTATCTTAAAAAATAAATCCAACGAGCTTAATCTTGCACTTTCTGAACTGGCAAAGATCAATTTAAGAGATCATTATATCGCAAAAACTAAAATTAACAAAAAGCTTAAAAACGTCCTTTTAAACTACTTTTTTTTAAAAATTGATCCAAAGACGAATTTATTAAATAAAATAAAGTACACCAAAGGGGTCCATCAGGTCCTAGAAGATAGCATACATCATCAAAAAGTAATTAATCAATTTATTGATTTTTGTAAAACCCATGAAGATCAGGATGGGTTCTTAAAAAGAGAGTTTTTTCTAAAATTTTTAAAAACCAAAGGTCAATTTACCTCGGGTCCTTTTAAAAACATATTCTTTGAAGTGTTAGACAAAAACGACAAAGAATTAAAAGTCTTATTAGATAATTACAAACATCCAATAGTCATCAACAATTACAATAAGGATATAGATATTAACTTTATCTAATAGGAAACATAAATTGAAATGATGAAAGACTGTAAAAACACCTTACAGCCTTGTGCGGAGCTATGCCAAAATGATCCAAAATAAACCAAACGTTGCTATTTTAATGGCAACTTATAATGGTGAAAAATATCTATCAGACCAAATTGATAGTATATTAAATCAAAGTGAAGTTAATGTTCATTTATATGTTTCTGATGATGGATCAACTGATAATACACTAAACATCATTCAAGATTACAAAAATAAATATAAAGAAAATTTCAAAAATGTATTTAAAGTAAATTATAAATATCCTGCTAAAAACTTTTTAAGTATTCTACCAAAAATCACTAATAATTATGATTATTATGCTTTTTCAGATCAAGATGATGTTTGGTATCAAGATAAATTAATCACTGCCATAAATAAAATTAATGAAGGACATGACTTATATTGTGGACGAACAGAAAATGTTGATAAAAATTTAACTTCAACTGGTTATTCTCCTTTATTTGAATTTGCACCTTGTTTTAAAAATGCAATTGTTCAATCAATTGCTGGAGGTAACACTATGGTCTTTAACCATAAAGTATTTGAGTTATTAAAACCTTCATTTAACTTTGAGCATCATGCACATGATTGGTGGACATATATTCTAACCACATTTTCAGGATACAAAGTATTTTATGATCCATTTCCTAAAGTTATGTACCGTCAACATGAGAACAACTTTAATGGTTCTAACTTAGGTCTTTTTAATCAATTAAGACGAATAATTATGGGTTTACTTGGAAGATTTAAATATTGGAATAATTTAAATGAAAAAAATCTTATGGAATATTTAGATTTTGCCACAAGAGAAAATCTAAAGGTTTTTTATAAATTTCAATATTTAAGAAAAAAATCTACATTTATTAATTTTAATCCCTCTTACGTTAATAGAGTTGGTATTTATAGACAAACAACACTTGGTAATTGGATGTTAAAATTATCTTTTCTCTTAAACAGAGCTTAATTTTTGAAAATTATAAAAAGCAAGATTAAAGGCGTTTTAATCATTCAGAATAAATTATTTAAAGATAATAGAGGATATTTTACTGAAAGTTATAATCATAAAAAGTTTAAACAATTAAATATAAATCCAACCCTTCAAGACAATGTTTCATTTAATAGACAAAAATACACTTTTAGAGGTTTGCATTACCAAACAAAACCTTTCGCTCAATCAAAACTGATAAGAGTGGATCAAGGTGAAATATTAGATTTTATTTTAGATTTAAGACCAAGATCAAAAACTTTTTTATCAATGATTACCATAAAATTATCTGAAAAAAATCAAAAGCAAATTTATATTCCAAAAGGAATAGCACATGGATATTTAACTTTAAAACAAAATACCAAAATTCATTATAAAGTTGATGAATATTATTCACCTAAACATGAGCGAGGGATCAATATCAAGGATCCAAAATTAAAGTTTAACAAAATTAATGTCAATAAATTTATTTTAAATAAAAAAGATAAGAACTTGCCCTTTTTAGATGAGAAACATTAAATCTATATTAGTAACTGGAGGCTCAGGTTTTATTGGTTGGAATTTTTGTGAGCTGATTTTAGAGAAATTTGATATTAAAATAGTCAATATTGACAATCTAACCTATGCAAGTAAAGATAAAATATTTCAAATTAAAAATAAAAAAAATTATCAATTTTACAAAAAAGATATTTGTGATGTAATTAGTTTAAATGAAATTATAGATAAATATCAATTTGATGCAATTATTCATTTTGCAGCTGAAACCCATGTGGATAACTCAATTAATAACTCCGATGAATTTATCAAAACTAATATCATTGGCACACATAACTTAATTAAAATTTGTAATGAAAAACTTCAGCAAAAAAAACTTTCAAAAGATTTTTTATTAATTCATATTTCAACTGATGAAGTATTTGGTCATTTAGAGCTCAATGAACCAGCATTTACAGAAAATTCAAAATATAAACCGAAGAACCCTTATTCTGCAACAAAAGCTTCAGCAGATCATTTGGTTAAATCTTTTATTGAAACTTATCATTTTCCAGCAATTATTTTGCGTTGTTGCAATAATTACGGCCCATACCAACATCAAGAAAAATTAATTCCAAAGATTATAAACAATATTATTAATCAAAAACCTATTCCAATTTATGGGGAGGGTAAACAAATACGAGAGTGGATTTTTGCTAAGGATTTTGCAAATGCGATCATTAAAGTTCTTAAAAAAGGTAAAATATATGAAAGTTATAATATTGGAAGTTCTATAGAGTTTGAAAATATCAAACTTACTCATTTAATTTGTAATTTAATGGATCAAAAGTTAAATCTTAAAAAATCATCAAAAAAATTAATAAATTTTGTAGAAGATAGACCGGGGCATGATTTTAGATATGCCATTAATTCTAGTAAAATTTATAAAGAACTTAATTTTAAGGCTGAAACTGATATTGAGCAAGGGCTAAATCAAACCATTGATTTTTTTTTAAAAGATAAACAAATTAAAATCGTATCTTTTTCATGAAGATTTTAATATTAGGTTCCAATGGCCAAATTGGCTCTGCATTAATCAAAGAATTTAAAAATTATAATATTGAACACTTAAATAAAGATCAATTAAATTGCTTAAATTTAGAGGATGTTAAAAATTTCTTCATCAATAAATCCTATGATTATGTCATTAATGCAATTGCTTACACCAATGTTGATCAAGCAGAAGTAAATGTGGATAATGCTAAGTTACTAAATGCAACATATGTTAATGAATTATCAAAAATTTTAAAAAAAATGAATTGTTCTCTTATTCATTATTCAACAGACTATGTTTTTGATGGAACTAAATCTTCGGATTATTTTGAACAATCAACCCCTAATCCTTTAAATGTCTATGGCAGAACAAAACTACTGGGTGATTTATTTATTCTCAGACAAAAACTAAATGGTTATATTTTAAGAGTATCTTGGGTATACGGAAATAAAGACCAAAGTTTTATAAATAAAATTCAAAAACAAATTGATAACAATAAAACCCTAAGAGTTGTTGATGATCAAATTGGAACCCCAACTTCATCAACTTTTATTGCAAAAATTACAAAAAAACTAGTAGAATTAAAAAATATAAAGCCTATTCAAATCTATAATCTTAGCTTAAAAGAGAAATGTTCTTGGTTTGTTTTTGCAAAAGAATATTTAAGATTAAAAAATATCAAAACATCAATACAAAACGTTAAAACTGATCTAATTGAACAAAATGCAAAAAGACCAAAATCTGTAAAACTCAATAGTTCAAAATTGGAAGAATTTTTACAAATTTCATTCCCAAGTTGGAGACAAGTTTTAAAAGATTATTTAAATGAAAGATAGAATAGGCATTATTATGGCAGGAGGGAAGGGAACTAGACTTTATCCTTTAACAAAAGTTGTAAATAAACATTTACTTCCTGTTTATGATAAACCTATGATCTATTATCCTTTATCAACCTTAATAAGACTGGGTCACAAAACTATTTATCTAATTTCAACAAAAGAAAGTATCCCTTTATTTAAAAAACTTCTTGGTAATGGCAAGCAATATGGAATCAAACTACATTATAAGGTTCAAAACAAACCAAAAGGCATTGCTCATTGCTTCTTTCTTCTTAAAAAAGAAATAAGATACAAAAAAACAACGCTTATTTTAGGTGATAATTTATTTATCTCTAATTTTAAAAACCTAGCATCAAATATTCAAAACCAAAACTGCACATTGGTCTGTACCAAGGTAAAAGAACCTCAAAATTATGGGGTTGTTACCTTAAAGAGGAATAAAATCATTAGAATTGAAGAAAAACCAAAAAAACCAACATCTAATTTAATAGCAACGGGCCTTTATTTTTATGATGAATATTTAACAAAGTATCTTATTAAACTCAAACTCTCAAAACGAGGCGAATATGAAATTACAGATTTAAATAAAATATATCTTAAAAATAAAGAATGTTTTTATTATAACCTAACTTCTACGGATCATTGGTATGATTTGGGCCAAATATCAGCACTAGATGATTGTTCCACCATTCTTAAAATCTATCAACAAAAAAGAAAATTAAATATTGGCAAACTGTAATAAATAGAAATTGATATGTTAGTAAATACGATTGTAAAAAAAATATTAAAAGCAAAATTAATAAAAGAACCTATAGATCACTTTATTATCGATAATTTTTTACCAAAAAAAATTGCCAAGAAACTTTCTTTAGAATTTGGTGATTATAATAGTAATCACTGGCATAAGTACAAAAATATTATTGAAGAAAAAAAAACTTGCAATCAATGGAATTTATTTAATGTGAATACATACACTTATTTTAATACAATATTATCTTGTGAGGTTGAGAAGGCTATTTCAAAAAAATTTAGAATCAATGTAAAATCAGACTATGGATTGCATGGTGGTGGACAACATATTCATCGAAAATTAGGAAATTTAAATCCACATCTAGATTACTCTATACATCCCAAAATTAATTTAGAACGTAGAATTAATGTTATTTATTATTTAACTGACAAATATTCACCTAAAGATGGTGGGCACCTTGGATTTTGGGGAAATAAAAATCCAAAAAAACCAGGTAATCTAATAAAAGAAATTGAACCAAAATTTAATCGATTTGTAATTTTCAATACTAGTCAAAATTCATGGCATGGTCTTTCAAGATTATATAGTCCAATAAAAAAAAATAAATATCGAAAGAGTCTAGCGTCATATTATGTCTCGATACCACGAAAACTTTTACTTAAGAATAATCGAGCAATGTATGCACCTAGAGAAAATGAAATTAATAATAATAAAATATTAAAGTTAATTAAATTAAGAGCTAGCAAAAATTATTTTAAAGCTTATAGATTTAAAGATAATTGAGAATTTTAACCAAATTTTTTTTTACAAAATGTCAAACGTAAACTTGATTAAAGATCTTCTTAAGTCTTTACAATTTGAAAGCAATTATAAATGTCAAAGTACTTGGATTGGTCATGAACAAATTGCAAATTTTTTAATTAAAACAATAAAACCTGAAATAATAACAGAACTTGGTGTAAATGCTGGTTTTTCATATTTTACATTTTGTCAAACTGTACATGATCATAAACTAAAAACTAAATGTTTTGGTATCGATCATTGGAACGGCGATCATCATACAGGGTTTTATGATCAAAAAATTTATGAAAATGTTTTAGAAGAGAATAAAAATTATAATCATTTTTCTAAATTAATAAAAAAAAATTTCAAAGATGCATTAAGTGATTTTGATGACCAATCAATCGATTTTTTACATATAAATAGTTATCATACTTATGATTCTTTAAAGAGTGATTTTAATAATTGGCTTCCTAAATGCAAAAAAGATGCAATTATTTTACTTCATTATGTAAATGAACTTAAAGATGATTTTGGTGTTTGGAAATTATTTAATGAATTAGAACAGACCTACTCTTGCCATGTATTTCCAAATGCGCACGGATTAGGAATTGTATCGTTATCAGAAAATAATAATAATCTTGTAAATTTTTTAAAGAGCTTAGATGATCATGCTAACTTTACTACTTTATTATTAAATAAATCTACATCAGAGAAACAAACAAAAACCATTGAATTTTTAACTCATGTCTTAGAGGATAATGATAAAAAAATTAACTTTCTTAAAAAAGAAAAATTACAATTTATTAACTCAAATTCTTATAGACTGACAGCACCTTTTAGAAATTTTAGAAGAAATTTAGAAAAATTAATTGAAAAAATGATATCAAAAAAATTGATTAAAAAGATAATACCAAAAAAATTGATTAAAAAAATAATTCCAAATAAATTTTTTTATAAAATACAAGAATATTTAATTTTAAAAAATATATATCAATGGTCAGTAGAAAATAACTATTTCAATTATATATTTTACAGTAAAAAGTATTTACTAGATTTAGACTCTTGGTCAGCATTTAAATTTTTTATCAAGAAAGGATTTTTATTAAATCATAATCCATCTGAAAAATTTTCAACTATCCTATATAATTCTTTAAATCCAAATTTGCACCGTAAAAAGATAAATCCACTTACTTATTATTTTTTTAATAAATTAGAATGCGAAAAATTTAACGAAAAATCTGCAAATTTGATAATTGACGAAAACGGTTACGAGACGCCAATGTACGAGCAAAATTTAATATCAAATAATGTCATTAATCATAAGAATGTACCTAAAATTTTTGCTCTTTTTCTGCCTGGATTTCATGAAGACGAATTTAATAATGAATTTTGGGGCAAGGGATTTACTGAATGGGATAATCTTAAAATTAACAATAAGCCACTTTTTCTAGGCCATAAATACCCTTTAGAGCCCTATAAATATTATGATTTAGCTGATGAAAAAATAATTAGAGAGCAATGCAAACTAGCAAAAAAATCGGGCATTGATGGGTTTTGTATTTTTTTATACTTTTTTTCTGGTAATAAATTTCCTCTCTATAAGATTGTTCCTAAATTAGTAGAGATACTTACTGAAGAAGGTTTGGAATATTGTTTTCAATGGGCTAATGAGCCTTGGTCTAGAAGATGGGATGGATCGGAAAACGATGTGTTAATTGAACAAAATAAAGAAATCCTAGTAAAAGAAATTAGAAGTTATATTAGCAAAATTTCTCATTTTCTTAAACAAAAAAATTATTTAACTATTGATAATAAAAAATATTTTTCAATTTACAGACCTGATTATTTTAAAAATAGTGATACCTTTGTAAAACAAATTAAAGATGAATTTAAAAAAGAAAAAATAGATGTGCACTTAAGTGCCTCAAGGACTTTTAACGTTCCAATAAATTTTTTGAATAAAAGTCTATATGATAGTATTACAGAGTACCCGCCACATTTATTAACTGACGATAAAGAAGACCATAGCTTTCAAACTACAAATGATCACACATATAAGATATGGTGTTATAAAAAATTTTTTTTATCATATGTTAATTATATTAATAATTATAAATTTAAGAAAAGAATTTTTAGAACAATAATCCCAAGTTGGGACAATACTCCTCGAAATGGAAAAAATTCAAATTTATATATTAACTATTCTTCATCAAATTTTAAAAATTTTTTATCAACAGTAATTAGTGATGAAATGAAAAATAATGAAAAGGATAAAGTTATTTTTATTAATTCCTGGAATGAGTGGGGCGAAGGGGCAAATATTGAACCTGATAAAAATTATGGATATTGGAAATTAAATTGCATCTCAACAGTTAAGAATAATTTTATAACATCAGAATTGCACAATTCTAAAAGCACAAATACTTATAACAATAATAATATTCGACTTGCTTTAGTTCATGTTTATTTTTTGGATGATTTTCAATATCTATTAAAATTAATAAAAAAATATAATAACATAAACTTTTTTGTAACTGTTCCAAAATTTATTTTTAATTTAGAAATACCAAATTTTGAAAACTTAATTACAAAAACTGTTCATAATGAGGAAAGAGATTTTAATGTAGTTTATCAATCAAAGTTTATTAAGAATTTAGAAAAATATAAGATTATAAGCAAAATACATTTTAAAAAAAGAGATCAGATTGGTAATAGAAATATAACTATAGATGAGAAATATAGATTAGTAGAGGATCAACTTAAAATAAACTCTGCATTAAATGAGACAGAAAATAACAAATTTATATGTAAATCTGATTGGGTTTTTAAAGATCAATTAGCCACATTATTACTAAATAGATATTTTTTAGAAAAGTTGTGTAATGATTTTAAATATGATTATAGTGAGTTTTTAAAATGTAAATTTCCATCCGGCGGAATATGGACAATCTTAGATAACGCATCTGCCTATATTAATTTTGTAAATAATATTGATTATTCATGTTTTTATCTGTCAAACATGCAAGAAGTAGATGGATTGTATTGCCATGCTCTTGAACGTTTCGCTTTTTTTCATTTTTACAAAAAATATTTTCAATTAAAATTGTTATAGAATGTATTGTGGCAAAACTTTTTATGAAATTATTAATTTGTGTTATTTATATTTAATAATAGCCATAATTTGCTATTTAAAATAATTTAAATAATAATAAATTTTTTTATGAAAGAAGTTTTAATTCATATAGGGCTACATAAAACAGGAACAACTGCTATTCAGCAATCACTTAAAAACTATCGAGACGATACAACACGCTACGCTTTTTTTGGGGAACGTTTTATAAATCATTCAATAATCATGAAATTTATTTTTAAAAAAAAGTTTCAAGTACCCTTTCGCCATCGTTTGTTGTTATCGAAAAAAAGTGAATTGAAGCAATTATATATGCAACAATTAAAAAACCAATTAAATGACAATTCTTTTAAGAGATTAATAATATCAGCTGAAGATATTTGTAACTATGAAGATTTTGAAAAAAAAGAAATGTTAAATTTTTTTCAGTTAAATAATTGTAAATGTAAAATCTTGTGTTTTGTCAGAAATCCCAATGAGTTGATTGCTTCTATTGCAAATCAAAGAATAAAAAATGGTAGAAATATGGAGCAAATTTCTCCTAATTTTAAAAAAAAAATTTTACCTTTTATTGATAATTTAGGACTACAACATGTGAATGTTTTTGATTATTCTTATTTAATAAAAAACAATATTGACTTAATTGATTTTGTTTTCAAAAATCTAGGTATAAAAAAAAAAATTATTGACTTGCATGGTATAAAATTAAAAAAAAATATTAATGAAAGTCAATCATTGCAGGCTATTGCAATTATTTATAAATTAAACTCTTTAAAATTAGATTTTCATCGTAACCCAGAACGCATGCATGCAAGAAAAAAGATTGCTAATACAGCAAAGTCTATTTTTGCATTAAATAAAGGTTTTAAAAAACCTGATCCTTTAATGTTTTTAGGATATACACAAAAAGATAGTGTAGAAAAAGATTGTAAATGGCTTAAAGATCAATTCGGAATAGAGTATATTTTAAATACCAACGAATATAACGAAAAAAATATTTCTAAATATTTTGATGAGGCACTAAATAGTGAGCACAAAAATCTACAAAAATTTTTTTCATATTTTTCGACAAGTTTTAATAAAGAAATTTCTTTAGAAAAAAATTTACTTAATCTTTTTATTAAACTAACAAAATCTAAAACTAAAATTTTTTTTTTTAAAAATTAATGAAAAAAGTTTTTATTCATCTTGGTTTACCAAAAACGGGTAGTTCTTATTTACAACATATATTTGCAAAAAATAGCGCCTTGTACAATCAGCACGGACTTATTTATAAAGACTTTTCTAATAATTTTAGTGCTGTTAATAAAAACAGCCCAACTAATGGGAACGCAGGTAAAATTGCAAATTCACTTATTGGAAATTTTTCACTTATAAATAAAAGTAATAACCCCACTAAAGTTAAACAAGATATAAAAATAGAAAACTTTCAATATCTAGATGATTTTTTTAATACATTGGATAAAAATAAAGATTATAACCACCTTATTTCAAGTGAATCTTTTTCTAGATGTACGCCAGATTCTTTAAAATATTTTTTTAATATTATTAGCAAAAATTTTGAATGCGTATTAGTAGCATTTGTTCGAAATCCAGTTGACCAAATTATAAGTAATTATTATCAAAGATTAAAACATGAAAAATACACTAAAAGTTTTAATGTTTATTATCCTTCTGCCATATTATGGGTTAAAAGAATGTATAATTTGCTGATAAGCTTTCGACAAAATATTATACTTTTTAACTATGATGTGAGAAAAAATAATCTTATTAATTGTTTTGATAATTTAATCTTTAACAAGTTAATTTCAACAAGCTTTAATAAAATTGTTAACCCCTCACCAAATTATCATCAATCTGAAATTATTCGCTTGGCATCTAATGTTGGTATTCCTTTTAGGGTGACCGATGCAATTAATTATATTGAGAATAATAATAACGAGGGGAATCAAAATAAAAAATTTTTAATTCCAAAATCAATATCTGAAGAAATTCATAAAGCCTTATCTTACGAAATTAAAGAAATTAATAACATTCTTTCTATGGATGAACAAATTTATCTTTCTACCGATAATTACAGCGACAAAAAAATGGAAACATTATTTACAAAAAGTGATTTAGATTTTCTTTCAAATTCTGCTAAAGATTATTATGACACATTTCCAAATATAAATAAAAGATTGTCATCATATAACCTATACCCAGGACTTCCTGCTAATTTCAATGTATTAGATTATATTTTATTAAATCCTGATGTTGCTGCATCAAATATGGATCCTATTGAACATTACTTATGTTACGGAAGATATGAATATAGACGGTATAACAGAATAAAAGAATTAAATATTGGTAAGTTAGAGCATTTAAAAACTAATTCAAGACTTTACAGAAGATTTTACAATAGATTTATTTTAAAATTAAAATTAATTTGGCATAAGTTTATTTCAAAATGATGTTACAAATCTATTATTGAACCTATAAAATATGACTTTAAAAAACTTTTTTTTAGATATTTTTTTAGGAATAAAAAAATACAATTTTTGGATGACCTATGGAATAAATGATATTAAAACCAAATATCGTCGAACAAAACTAGGCCAATGGTGGATTACTTTAAGTGTAGCTCTTTTTTTATTTATTATAGGAGGTTTTTTCAAAGGAGCCTTTTATGCTGATTTTGATATTTACTTAGCCTATTTATCAGTGGGTTATATTTCGTGGTTGTTTATGCAAGATTGCGTAAATGGAGGTTGTAATATTTTAATTCAATCAAAATCTTTTTTGCTCCAAAAAAGTTGGCCTATTTCAATATTTATATTTCGTTTTATTTATCGAGAAATTATAATTTTGCTTCATCATGCAGTTTTACTAATACCAATTTTTTTATGGCTAGGCTATTCGCCACGCATGAGTAGTATAGTCTTAAGCTTATGTGGTTTAATTTTAACAATATTCACAGCGATTTGGGTCTCGTTATTTCTTTCAATTATATGTCTTAAGTATCGAGATCTTCCATTATTTATTCAATCATTAATGAGAATGGCTTTTTTTGCAACACCCGTAATTTGGATTGATCGCAACATTGGCCGAATTGGAGAATTAATGATTTTATATAATCCATTTACTTATTTTATAAAAATTATACGAGATCCATTATTAGGATATGGATTTCCAAGTGAAGCGTGGATTATTGCGATTATTATCTCAATTATTTGTTTTTTTATTTCGCTTACCGCTTTATCAATAACAAAAAACAAACTGAATTACTGGTTTTAAACTTAATGTCTGAAATTATTTGTAAGGATGTGTTTGTTGAATTTCCAAGTTTTAGTCGTAAGTCTAAAAAATTAAATTTAAAAAAAAATAAAAAACAATTTACCAGTTCAACCATCGTAGCGCTTGATTGCCTAAATTTTTCAATTTACAAAGGGGATCGGGTTGGTTTAATTGGAAAAAATGGATCAGGTAAGTCAACACTTCTTAAAATGCTAGCTGGAGTCTATGTTCCAAAATCTGGCAGCGTAATAATTAATAGTCCGATGGAGGGTTTGTTTGAAACAGGAGCTGGCATCGATCAGGATGCAACAGGGTATGAAAATATTCCTTTGCTAATGGCATTTCGAGAAATACCGATGTCCCATTATGACAAGGTAGTTACAGATGTAGAACAATTTACTGAATTAGGAGATGCACTTTATAGACCCATAAGAACGTATTCTCAAGGCATGAAGCTTAGAATTGCTTTTACTATTGCTACATATTCATTGGATAATAAAATTTTGTTAATGGATGAGATTATGGGTGTTGGAGATCAAAAATTTAAACGTAAATCACAAAAACGGATGTTAAGAATAATGACTAAGGCCGCAACTTTTGTTCTTGCTTCACATTCTTTAGAATTATTAAAAACTTATTGCTCACGCGGTATCGTTCTTGAGCAAGGAAAAATTGTATTTGATGGAAGTATTAATGATGCCATTAATTTTAATAGTAAATTAAATAATTAATTTATTTGTCGCTAATTTTTTCCTTATTTCCTCTCTGGCTGTTAACCGGACCATTTCTTCCAGATTTAATCTTAAGCCTCGGGGCTTTAGGGTTTTTATATATTTGCTTTAGAGATAAGAGGTTTGATTATTTTAAGTTTAGAGCTTTTTATATCTTTTTAGCTTTTTGTGTAGTTTGTATTGTAAGTTCCTTATTTTCCGGTGATATTCTTTTAAGCTTTGAGAGTAGTTTGTTTTATTTTAGGTTTGGGATTTTTGTATGTTTAGTTTGTTATTTAATTAATAAGAATATTCATTTTTTAAAGTATTTTTTTTATTGTTTACTTGCTGTTTTTTGTTTTTTAATCTTTGATGGTTATTTTCAGTTTGTATTAGGGTTTAATGTTTTTGGACAAGAAGTAATAGGCGGGGTTCATGTTACCTCTATTTTTGACCGGCCAAAACTTGGAAGCTTTTTAGCAAGATTATTTCCTTTACTTCTAGCTTTAATGATTGCTGCGCGAATACAGGATAAATATTTAATGGTGTTTGGCGGCATCTTATTTATCTTAATTGATGTTTTAGTGTATGTAACCGGTGAGCGAACTAGCTTTATGTATATGTTGATCAGTTCTCTATTTATCATTCTACTTATTAATCGCTTTCAATATGTACGGTTAATCACTTTATTCATAAGTTTATTGTTAGTTGTTGGAATTACTTTTATCTCACCTCCCGTTAAAAAAAGGATGGTGGATACTACCCTTAAACAAGTTGGATTTGGTAGTAATCAGCTTATATTTTTTTCACCTCAGCATGATAGCCATATTAAAACAGCTTTTAATATGTTTCTTGATAAACCGATCCTAGGCCATGGTCCTAAGATGTTTAGAGTGAAATGCTCTGATCCTAAATATGCGGTTGGAATTAGTCCATGTGCTACCCATCCTCATAATTTTTATGTCCAGCTATTAGCTGAAACTGGGATTATTGGGTTTTTGTTTTTATTAAGTTTATTTGGTTATGTTATGTATTGTGTTTTTAGGCAATTACAGTCTATTGTTTTAAAGAAGAAAAGATATCTAACCGATTATCAAGTGTGTTTACTTGCCGGAATATTAATAAGCGTCTGGCCTTTTTCTCCTAATGGTAATTTTTTTAATAATTGGTTAGCGATCATTTATAGCCTGCCTATTGGGTTTTATCTGCACTCGGTTTATGGTAAAAATTAGCAATATTTTCTATGAAAAAATTTATTTACTTATTTTTATCAATCTTTGAATTTAAAAAAAGTATTAATTATAATTTTGTAACTAAGTGAGTAAAAATCCCACATCTAAAAATCAAATTCCAATACTTAGCATCATTCTTACTACTTTTAATCGGGGTAAGTATATTCTTGATGCCATAGAAAGTATTATGGCCATGTCTTTTAAGAACTGGGAACTAATTATTGTTGATGATGGATCTACGGATCAAACAAATATTGTTATTAGCAAATGTTTAGATGATGAAAGAATTCATTATTTGTATAATGAAACCAATCAAGGAGTGAGCTTTGCTAGAAATTTAGGACTTCAAAAATCAAAAGGTAAGTACATTGCTTATATTGATTCAGATAATACATATAGCTCAGATTTTATGAGTCATGCTATTGAATTTTTAGAAAAAAATAAAAATTATGATCTTGTATACGGGTCTTTATTGACTTCATTTCATGGTGAAAATAATAAACCAATATTATTTAAAGAGTTTTCTAGATCACAACTTTTAGAAGATAATTATATTGATTTAAATACAGTAATTCATAGAAGAAAATTATATGAATTATTTGGAGGTTTTGATGAGTCGCTAAACCGATATGTAGATTGGGATTTAATTTTAAAATATACCCAAAATAATGATGCAAAAGGCTTAGCAATTGTAGCAGCAAATTATAGAGAATTAGATGAGCTACGTATAACGAAAAACTGTTTAGCTGGTACCAACCGTGTTAAAATTTTAAGTAAATGGCCACCTAGAAATATTAATATTTCTCCGCTAAAAGTATTGTATGTTTTGAACTCTTATCCGCAATTATCGGAATCTTATGTTGAATATGAATTAAGTAAAATGCGTGATTGGGGTTTTGAGATAGAAGTTTGGCGAATGCAAAAACCTCATTCACCTTATCATTCGGATATTCAAGTACACGACGAAGATTTGAGAGAAGTTGTTAGCAAAATAAAACCAGATTTGATTCACATTCATTGGTTAGGTTTAGCAAAAAGAATCTTACCTCTTATTGATGATTTGAATATACCTACCACCATTCGCGCACATAGCTTTGATACGACTGAAGAAACTATTAGATTTTGTACCAAAAGACCTTTTGTTAAAAAAATTTACTGCTTTCCACAGCATATAGATGATTTTAAAGATGATAAGCTCCAAATCCAAAATACAGTATTTGATACTAAGCTTTTTAAGCCTTATAAAAATAAAAATAAACGCTTAGTTGTTCGAGGAGGAGCGGCCTTACCTAGCAAAAGTTTTCCTTTTTTTATTCATCTAGCAAAAGAATTACCAGAGTTTAAATGTATTCTTGCGGTTGTTAACTGTCATAACAATGATGATTATATCAATGAACTTAAAAGACTAGCTACCAGCATAAGTTCACCGATTGAAATTAGAACAAATGTACCAAGAGAGTCCTATGCTGAGCTAGTTTCAGAAGCTGGAATATATTTAAGTACTGTAGATAAAAAATTAATGAATGTTGGTATGCCAATTAGCATTTCAGAAGCAATGGCTAGTGGTTGTTATATTGTTGCAAGCAATTATGAGTCGATGAAACGGTATATTGGCGAAAGTGGAAAAACTTATAATGATATGAATGAAGCAAAAAAAATTATTAAAGATACCAAGCTTTGGTCAGATCATCAATGGAGTAAGGCTTGGAAAAATTCTGTAGAAAGGTCATTTTTGAACCATAGCGATGAAATTATTTTAAGACCAATGTTTTTTGATTGGATAAAGTTTACAACGAAAAATCAATCTAGCACTATCGAAGACCTTACAATACAAACAATGCAACAATCTAAAACAATTGAAACTTTAAATCAAAATTTAATAAATTTACTAAATAGCAAATCTATGAAAATTACTAAACCGTTTAGACAGATTGCTAGATTGTTAAGAGGAGAGTTAAAAAGATAATAGTATTATTATTCAAAATCTCATTAGCCATTTTCTCCTAATGGTAACTTTTTTAATAATTGGTTAGCAATTGTCTATAGTTTACCAATTGGATTTTATCTCCAATCTATATATTCTATGAAATTAAGAAAATATAAAAAGCCTGCCTAAATATTAGGGATAGTCCTTATCCTTAATTTCATCCTTAAGTCATTTTAAGTATTAAATTTGTTTAACTGTAGTTACTATGTAGTAACGAGTTAATTTTAACTATAGATTAATTTAAAATTATCGAGTATTACCAATTAAAATCGAGTGAAATAAAAGTAATTGAACTAGATTTGGGACAAGAGGGTCGCAGGTTCAAATCCTGCCGCCCCGACCATTTTATGAAAAAAGCTAAGATTTATATACCCACTAAAAATTCAATGCAGTCTGGTTTAGGTAAATCAGACAAATGGTTAATTGAATTTGAAACTGAAGATACAGGAATTAATCCTTTAATGGGTTGGGAAACTAACTCTAATACTCTTTCAGAATTAAATTTAGAATTTTCCTCTAAAGAACTAGCAATAGAATATGCAAAAAAAAATAAAATTGACTTTGAAATCATTGAACCTCAAA
>Ga0209308_10001907_pt1 | contig 18599 bp, 27 predicted proteins | sample COGITO_mtgs_1204_3_FD_184806 | JGI IMG/M metagenome (GOLD analysis project Ga0209308, IMG submission 184806) | Pelagic marine microbial communities from North Sea - COGITO_mtgs_120405 (SPAdes) (version 2) | ecosystem: Environmental > Aquatic > Marine > Epipelagic ...
GACCCTCTACAGCAATTCTATAATCAGCTGAACAAGTCACGAAAAGGCCTAGTGCAATTGAATGGCCTGAAACGGCTGCAACAATAGGTCTGTCAAAGGAGTAAAGCTCCAAAAGTAGACGATAGCCCAACTGAACCATCTTTGTAATTTTTTCCATATCACCAGTTGCCAAGGTTTTTAAATCAAATCCGCCTGAAAATAAGCCCTCCCTTCCAGTGATGACAAGTGCTCCTGAATCTCTTGGGACCTTTGCAAGCAATTCGTTAACCTGAGAAAGCATGTCATATGAAAAAGCATTCGCTTTACCATCGTCAAGCTTGATAATGGAAATGTCATTTTCTTGAGATAAAGTTGCAATGGAGTCTGTCATATTATCCTTGTTGATGGGTTATTGAGTTGAATATATATTAACAAGAATTACTCCATTTACTATTAAGAATAATCCTAAAATCGCTTGCCAGCTCAACTGCTGACCATAAATAAAATAAGATAGAGCTGCGATAGATAGAACTCCTAGACCGCTCCAACAAGCGTAAACTATGGCAAGAGGTATGGCTCTCAAAGCTAGCGTCAAGAAATAGAAAGAAGCAAAATAACAAATGCTCATAATGACAGTGGGTAGCTTTTCAGAGAACTCTTTTGTGAGCGGAAGCATTAAAGTTCCAGCAACTTCAAAAACAATTGCGCCTAAAAGAGATAAATATGCCGACATGTTTAAATTTTTGTATTATTGAGAAATATTGTCTAGGTAAGTCTTAACTTTAAGTATGGCATTCTCCCGAATATCCATATAAAAAAGCGCGTAATCTAAACCGTGGTAATTCCCTGAAGAGCCACCAAATGCCTGAAATCTAGTTCCAGTCTGGTCAGATGCAAATAGCAATCCATTTTTACACTGAGCTTGAACATATTGCTTGAGGGGGGCTTCTAGGGGACCAAAAGTTTCTCCTTTAGGGCCATCATCCCCAACGAAGTCTAAAGCAAATTCACCTGAGGCATAAACAGCACCCTTGGCATCAGACAAATCAGATAAGGTCCCTTCATTTTTCCAAGTGATAGGATTAACGCAAATATTATTTTTATAAATTGGCATTTCCTTATTTAAAAAAGTCACATTGAATGTATCCCAATGCACAAGACACCCTAATTGGGTTGGGCTATCACAAATAGAAATATCGCTTATTTCATTCATTCTATCTTTAGAAATTGTTCCACCAATAATATAAGCTCCTACCATCCTTGGGTATAAATCTGTTCCGTCGATTTCTTCTGCTAACAATCTAATAGAGTGGTGCGTGCCTTGACTATGACTTGCTAGAATAAATGGTCTTCCGTTGCTGAAGTTGTTAACAAAATACTCAAAAGATTTTTTGACATCTTGATAAACAAAGGCATGAACTTCCTCGCGAAGCTCATCTGTCCCAAAATAACTATAAATAGATGCTTGACGATAATGAGGCGCATAGATGCTACAACAACCATTGTATGCGCTGGCTTGATTGGCCATCATCCATTGGGTGTTTTCTTTTGTTGCCGACTCTTCCTCAAGAGGATCGGTCCAGGTATGTCCCTTTAAATATCCAGTGGGATGAACAAAAAATACATCTACCTTTGAATTTAATTGATCAATGCCGTCTTCCCCGGCAGGAATTAAGTCAGCCTCATCTTCTATTGAAGGCAGGGATGCCCAAGAGCTTTTTTTGGAATAATCAAGCTGTGGAACCGCATCATTAGGATTAAATGGATGATCTGGTCCGCCAAAAAAATAGCCATATGCAGTTTCAAACGTTAGGCCTTGGTCACGTAAGTCATCGATATAGGGGAAAACCCATGCAATAAATGCCAAAAGGAACAATGCAAAGATAAGAAGAGTTTTTTTCATAGCGTCAATTTATTTTTTTCAATATCCAAAAACCCAGCCAAGTGCTGACAATCGCTTTAAAAGTTTGAGAGATAATAAGTGGTAATGAGAAAATGAAATCTAACCAGAAATTCCAAAACCAGGAATAAAACCAATCAACTATTGGGAGCAATAATGTGAAATAGTTTTTTATAAATTCAATGTTAGATAATGAAAGAATTCCATAATCAGATGAGAACACAACCTGCATACCCCATAAAATAATTAGAATTTGAATAGGAGTTGTGCCAATACAAAAGTATGCAATAATTTTAAGAAACGTATTCATAGTTAAATTAATCTATGAATAACTATAGTGTGTTTACAGGAGAAACAAAAATGTATAAAAAATTTAGCTTATTTTCTTTATTGATAATTTCTATCTCAATGTCGCTTTCAGCTTATGAGCCATATGGACCTCATACATCTGATAGATGGCAAATATGGGCTTATTCAAGTGCTGCTCCTTCTTTTATCGGAGATAATGCAGCAATTATAGGCTCAAGTGGAGAAGTTCTTAGAGAAGGCACCAATGGCTGGACATGCCAATCTGCAAACCCAAGGCCATATCCAAAAAATGGCTGGAAGAATCCCCATGAAGCTATGGCGGTTTGTCATGATGATGAAGGCATGAAGTGGATGATGGCATACATGCAAGGTATAAAACCAAACATGGAAAGGGACAGTTACATGTGGATGCTGAATGGAGATATGGGAGAGGACAATACCAAGGCTGGGGTCTTTAACAAGGAGGATTCAACTCCTGGAGAGTGGATTGAGTCTGGACCACATCTAATGTTAATGCCAAAAGATCCTGCGACTCTTGAAAATTTTTCTACTGATTTTATGAGTGGAGCCCCCTACGTAATGTTTGCAGGGACAGACTATGCTCACTTAATGATTCCTATGGAAGACTATTACAAATATACCAAGTAGTAAATCTTTAGAAGAAGCCCTGTTTAATCAGGGCTTCTGCTTAGCGCCACTTTGCCAGGCTATTATAGAGAGAGGAATAGTAAGCAAATAAATCAAGGCTAAGACATTAATGGTTATCCAAAGAAAATTAATTATGCTTAAGGCAGTGATAGAAAATAAAACTAAAAAACCTAGCTTTGACTGAATAAGCATTCGTTTTCTTTTAATTGAAAAAGTTGGGATTCGACTGACTAACAAGGCACTAATCAAAATAATATAGCCAGCCACAAAATTAAGATTTTCGTAGGCCCAGTCATAACCCATAAATGAGTGTGTTAATGGCAATATAATTAAAATTGCCCCAACAGGAGTGGGGATACCGCTAAAAAAGTGCTCGGGCTCTCCATCGGTGGCCTTGGATTTCTCTAGCCTTACATTATATAAAGCTAATCTTAAACAGGAAAAAATTATAAAAGCTAAGGCAGCGAATGCTCCTATGCTGCTATCTTGATTAAAGATTGACATATAAATAAGTAGCCCAGGCGCAATTCCAAAACTTAAGAAATCAGACAGAGAATCTAGCTGAGCTCCAAGATCTGATTCACTTTGTAAATGTCTAGCCAACATACCATCCAAAACATCGCATACTCCAGCAAATAGAATACAAACAATGGCTAAATTAAAATCTGACTCAAGAGCAAATCTAATTGAGCTCAAGCCGAAACTAAGACCTGATAAGGTAATAACATTAGGAAGAAGAACTTTAAAATCTAATTTTTTCATTTGTTATTTAAGGGCGGCCAAGATTGATTCTCCTGCAACAACTTTATCGCCAACTTTACATTTTTCCACTGCATCCAATGGCATATAGATATCAACCCTTGAACCAAATCTTATTAGTCCAAATCTTTCGCCCTGATTAAGTTGGTCGCTTGATGAGATAAAACTTAGAATTCTTCTAGCGATTAAACCGGCAATTTGAACGACTATAATTTTGGCTCCATTTTCAGAATTTAAAATCAAGCTACTTCTTTCATTTTTATCGCTTGCCTTGTCTAAGCTTGCATTTAAAAATTGACCTTTTTTATATACGATATTTTCTACCCTGCCTTGTATCGGGCTCCTGTTAACATGAACATTAAATACATTCATAAAAACACAGATTCGTTTCATCTTTTCTCCTTTCATGTGCAATTCTTCTGGTGGATAAGCCTCATCAATTAAACACACCTTCCCATCTGCTGAGCTAATAATTAAATTTAGATCTTGCGGGGTGTCTCTTTCAGGATCTCTAAAAAACCATAAAATAAAAAAGGTAAGGAGGAAACTAGTTGTAACAAGCGCAGTTGGCATAGATAAAAACAAAAGAATCGTTGATGTGATAAATGAGATTCCCGCAAACTTCCAGCCTTCTGGGTGAATAAAGTATCTTTTGTTGTTTTGCTTGCTCATTGACTGTTTCTTAAATTAGTCGTGCATTTTATGCCATAAAAAGAGCTTTTAAAAATTTAATCTTAGCTAAAGCCAATTATTTGGCTATACAAGATTACCAAGGCCATAGAGACCTGCAAAATTAAGGTGATCCATAGAATGATTTTGGTTATTGGTTTTGGTTGTAATTCTCGACTTAATTTACTTGTTAGGTACAGGGCACCGATATTGATTATTGGCAATCCAAGTGCTGCCCAAATTCCAGCTATTAATAAAAGCGTTATAGGATTTGGCAATAAAAAATAAGCAATGGATGAAAACAAGGGTATAACAAATGCAATAATCTTAATTAACTCTCTTCGAGTATTTGCTTTTTCAGCGACCAAACCAATTGAAATAAGATAGTCTGAAATCGTTCTAGTAAATGCTGCTGTTCCTGAAAGCAAGGTTGAGAAAAGCACGAAAAATGCTAACGGAATAAAAAACCATTTGGCCCAGGTTCCTAAAATTGTGGTGAATATATTTAATAGGGTCTGAATGATGTCGCCATCAGGAGGAGGATAAAGACCCAAGGTGTTTAAGACAGCTGCACCTAAAAGAAAGAATGGAAGAGTGCCCAAGGTCACAAAAAAAACTGTTGCCCAAACGTCTGTTTGCATTACTTTGATCCATGCTTTGACTTCGTGCTGATTACCATCATGTTTGGCATAGCCTTTCTCTAAACACCAATAGGTGTATGCCATGATTTCACCATAACTTATTCCGGTAAAGCCAAAAACCGCTAAAGCTAGAGCTGCATGCTCAAATGGAAATGCAAATGTAAGGCCGCCTAAAATTTGTGAGCTTGATATTGCATAGGGCGTTGATTGCATAGAAATAGCAATAATTAAAGTTACAACTGAAAAGAAGGAAACCATTCCAAGCAGAATCTTTTCAAGCGTCTGATAAGTTCCAAGGTAGAGAATAAACCATGTAATAAAACATGCGACTAGCACCCATATTTCAGTACTAAGAATCGGTATCATAAGATGCCCTGCTTCTGCTACTGCGCCAGCAAGGCCGCCCATACCTGCAACAGAAGGAATGACACCGATGAACATAAACCAAACTAACCATGAAGCTTTTTTATCTCTGAGGTTTGTTTTTGGCCCAGGCATATCTGAAAAAGATTCAAGGAAAGTCTGATTGGTAGCTATGACATAACGACTAATTTCAGCTTGAATAAGAGGTTTGCTCCAAAGACTTAATAAAAGCCACCACAGCAAAGCAAAGCCAGTTGCTGCTCCCAACAAAGGTGATAGAGCTATAGATCCACTCCCAACAACGCTTCCTGTCACGATAATGCTTGGTCCAATAAATTTTAAGCGTTGTATAAATGAGGTGGGTGCTTTAATCATAGTTTTTCTGTAAAAGTACGACGTCTTTTGATTGGATTTCGCATTTCCAATTTCTTTGAGAGGCTATCACCTGAAAAGTCTTTTCACAATAAAAAGTTACGTGGGTCGGATCTCTTCGATAGTACCAATTCTCAAACTTCTCATCTGAAGTCAAAAAAGAGGTCATAACCCCAAGCCAGCCTCCCGGTTTAAGGAGACTATTTAGAGTATTGAACTCTTTATATGGATCATGAAAATGCTCTGCAGTTTCTGTGCAGGTTATAAAATCATATTGCTTAGACAGCACACTCTCATCTGGATAAAAAAATGGATCATATAGCGAAACCTCAAAGCCCTCTTTGATGAGGATATCTGCCAGTGCTGGTCCTGTCCCACAACCAAAGTCTAATCCATGAGCGCCAAGAGATATTTTTTCTTTTAGTGGATTAGATAGCTTTGATAAAAACGCTCTATATTCTGCATCATTAACATCATTATTGTGCTCTAAGTATCTTTTCTCTTCTTCCTGCGCATCAATAAAATAAGACTTATCTAAATATTTACATCCGCAAATATCGCAACTCCAATAAGTCTTATTATCGATAGTATCAAAGCATGAGGCAGCATCAGATCTGCATAGATTACAGACCATTTTTAAATGACCGACTTAATCCCTTCTATTGAAACAAGCATCCCTTGATGAATACCATCCGCAAAAATATCTGGAGATATTTCTGTTGTCCATTTCAGCAAGCATTCCCCGTCATTCACAGGTGATATTTGCATTGTTGCCAAATGATGCTCAATAGGTGCAGGGGTCTTTATGGCTGAATACTGAAGGGTCATGTTGGCATGGTCTTGTTTTAATATTTTCTCAGTGATCTGACCCATGCCAGCCATTTCAAAATGTCTACAATCGCCGTCTAATGTGATCTTATTAATTGTTGGAACCCAGTCACATCTTCCAACATCAGACAAGATAGCCCAAAGCTGATCTGCAGAGCAATCAAGCTTGATCTCTTCTTTAAGTGTCCTCATGAATTCTTAGTCCCTTTTTAGTGCTCTTTAAAATTTTTCTCTCTAACATAGCCAACTCTGGTTGTTTTGAAATGCTTCAAGGGGACTCCAAGACGATTGATAGTTTCAATCACTTTTTGTGAGACGTTGCCATAAATTTCAATAGTAAAACCGTCTGCCAACTCTGCATGTTTTGTAACATATTCTTGAACTGGTGGATTTGCATCATGCTTGATAAATGCTTCACTATTTGAATATACCTCGGTCCAGGTAAAAGCCAAAGGATCATCTGGATCAGCATCAAAATTGTGGAATAGCATGCCTGGTTCGCTTAATTCAACAGCATTATCAACTTCATCAGCAATATCAAGATACTCCTCGACCATTCCATCTTTAACATGAATTCTTGCAATCAAAATAAATGGGTTATTTCCATCAGCAGATTGATGCCCATGATGAGCTGCCTCTATTAGGGGCGTCATTAATATTGATAAGAATAAAGCAAAATAAAGTTTCATATTTTATCTCCAATTGAAAATTTTATTCTACAGCAAAGCATTAGGGATTGGGGTCTCCCTCAGCCTGAAGCATCACCTCAATTGGTATCTCAAAAGCTCCCCTACCTAAATTCCATATCTTAGAAATAGCATTAGTATTTAAATCGCCATAATAATGAGGGAATGAGCTTGTTCTATTTCCAGGCGGAACAGGCGACTCAAATTTTAGTTTGTCATGTGTTTGGGAGTGATCTATTTGCAGGAGGACTACTGTCTTCTCTTTAGCGAAATACAAAGCAAGGGTTGCATTGAGTTGGGCTGCTGTCGAAAAATGAATAAAGCCATCTTTCTTATCTAATTCTGTAATTATTGAACCTGAAATCTTTGCTTGCTCCCACTGTTCAACAGTAAGCACTTTGTATATTTGATTGTCCACATTGAACTCCTTGGTTGCACTCATGGCATTCTCAGATGTTATAAAAATAGCGAAAGATAATAAGCATATTACTAATATTTTCATTTCCTCAATCTTGATCTGTTACGCTCCATATTGAGAAGAGTTTTATGCAGCCATACAAGGCCCAAACTACAACCAAACCCCACCATAAAGCAAAAAACCAATCGTTTTTATCTGTCCCATTCCAGCTCAACCACTCAAAGACAAATGCCTCAATAAATAAATCAAAAGATAGCAGCAAAAAAAACCCAAAAACCCAAAAAAGAAAGAAAGTTGATAATTTCATTAATATTTAGGAAAAAACTAGATCCACCTTCGAGTTGCTTCCTTGTATTTATCAAAGTCTTGAGAAAATAAATTGCTCATAGCTCTTTCCTCAGGAATAATTTGAAATTTTGTTATATAAAAACAAAATAGAGCGACCAAGATAATTCCACCAATCAAATTAAAAAATACAGCTATCGAACATAGTATTAATGCCATACCAAGATACATTGGATTTCGAGAATATTTAAAAATCCCATCCGTCACTAACTTTGTTGCTTGCTCGGGACTTAATGGGTTTACGGTTGTCTTGTCTTTTCTAAATAACCGAACAGCGAATATTAAGACAGCAAGGCCCAATATGAGCAAAAGGATCCCCATATAAAAAGAATACTTAATTTCTACTGCCTGAAATATCCCTCTAGAAAAATAAATGGATAAACCAAATACCAAGGTCACTATTGGTGGCGGAATTTTTGTTTCCATTTTACTTAATCCTCCTTACTCTTAGACTAGTTTTCTTTCCATCAACCTTCATGACATATCCGCTCATAAACCCCTCGGAAATACTAACTTTTTGCCCTTTACTTACTGGGTCTCGATCATAGATATCCTTTACGCTTCGCCAAACTTGGCCATTATCTAAAGTGATATAGATTTTATAATTTCCACGTTTATTTACATTAAGTATTTTTGCAGTGATAGAAAAATCATCTTTTGGTTTTTCTAAACCATAATCTTTTTTCTTTTGTTCATCTATTTTTATAACTTTAGTTTTTTGGGGAATGGCTAATGTCTCTTTAATAGATTTGTTTTCTTGAAAAAGAGCATCGTAGCAATTAAGTCTTGAAGAAGGATCTGCTATGTCTATGCATTTTTGTATATCTGAATTAGACGAAAAAGCTGGGATGCTGAAAAGAATTAACCCAGACACAAAGACAGATGTTGATTTAATAAAATTGTTCATAGTTATAAAAATATAACCCTCTAACCTGAGAAGTCAAAAAGTTTTTTATAACAAGTTGTCCAAGACTTTTTTTATTTGGGTCCTAGGCATCATCTCCATAATCTTGCATATGCTTTGCAATCCTCTCACTGGTGCCATACATAAAATGATTTTCCATTTTTTCTCTATATTTACTTGCTGGAACCTTTAGACCTGCAGCTTCTGCAACTTCCCTTATATGCATGGGTGTTGCCCCACAGCAAACACCAAGGTAATTAATGCCCAATGCTGCTGCTTCTTTGCCAAACTCTCTCATTTCATATCTATTACAATATAAGGGATCAAGAGCAGTTGGAAATGTTCTGCCATGAGGTGCTGGGCAAGTGCATCCATTTTCATCAGGCAGATTAAAAAAAGTTGGATGTTCCTCTGTGGTTCTAAATGGAAGCGGTAATGCCGCCATGTGACACTTAAGAACCTCTCTTGCTTCTCTAAGATAAGGCATCATAGTATCAGGGCCCCTAAAACAGTTCATACCAACAACATCTGCCCCTCTTTGCTCTAATTCTTTCATAGTATCGAGAATGGAAACTCCATCTCTCATAATATTTTCTGCCATAGGAGCTATTGTGATAACGGATGGAAGTCCGGCTTTTTGAATGATCTCCAAGGCTGTATAGGCTTCTTCCGCATAGTAAAAGGTTTCACCAACAAGCATGTCAGCGCCTTCATCAACAGCCCAATCAACCATTTCGCTAAACATCCTATAGACCTCTTTTTGAGCATCTTTATCGTCTTCAGCCCAAATATTCGAATTTGAAATATTGCCAGCCATCAAGTTTGGCTCGCCGCCATCAATTGGATTATCAGCAACTTTTTTTGCTATTTTTAGTGCCGCTCTATTTAAAGGCTCCAATAATTCTTCTTTTCCAATAACTCTCATTTTTTCTCTGTGGCCGTTGTATGTAAAAGCCTCAACCACATCTGAGCCCGCATGCTGGAAATCTTTATGCAGATTCTCGAGCGCCTCTGGATGCTCTAATGCAACCATGGGAACAAATTCACCCGAAGCCAAATAACCTCTTTTTTCTACTTCAAATAAAAAACCTTCTGCGCAAATTACAGGGCCCTCATTTAATCTTTCTATTAATTGTCTTTTCATTTTTATCTACCTCATAACAGACATTAAGTCTTAGTTAAATCCTGGGAATGAATTCCGTTTTAGCGCTTTATTTTAAAATCGCGGCAATAAGATCAAATCACGATAAATTTATTTTATTCTTAAGAAATTATTTTGCAATGGTTTTTTTTAATGCTAGCTTAAGTCCTCTCTGGGTCTAAATTCGAGCACAGTTGCATTAATACAGTATCTTGGCATCCCATTTGGTCCATCCGGAAAAACATGGCCCAAATGAATGTCTGATGTAACTGATCTTATTTCCGTTCGTCTCATCCCATAACTATTATCAGGTTTTGTATAAACAGAACCCTTAATTGGAGCGGTGAATGAAAGCCATCCAGTAGAAGAATTAAACCTATCTTTGGTATCAAATAATGGAGCTCCGCTTAATTTATCTACAAAAATACCATCTGGTGTATTTTTAAAAATTTCATACTCTTTGCAAAACCTTGCGTCAGTTCCTTGCTGAAAAGCAACTTTATAGGCTTCTGAATCTCCCAGCTTGAAGTAGCCAAGAGCTTGGTAAAATTCTTTGGGGCTTAGATAGCCTTGATAACCAACAACCTCTTCTCCATCCTCTATAAATAAGATAGTTGGGGTTGCCCATGTTGGTGATTTAATCTCTAAGTCCTGCAGTTGAGATGCCAGCCTAAATACAAGTGGAATATTCCCAAAATAATTTTTAACAACCTCAGCTTTAAATTTCTCACAATAAGGACAGTAGCCTTCTGCTTCAATAACAATAATATGCTTTCCAGAAAGCAACTTAGAATTATCCAATATTTCTAATGTATTTCTTTTATCAAATCTAACTCCGGTTGAATGATCTGGGCAATACCCATTAGGGTTTTTTGCTATGTAGTCTTGATGATATTTTTCAGCCTTGTAAAAATTCTCAATGGGTTTGACTGAAGTAACTATAGAGCCATAACCTGCAGCTGATAAAAGTGTTTGATAGGTTTGCATGAGGCTTTCAATTACCTGTTTTTGCTCTTGGGTTGAGTAAAGAATAATAGATCTATATTGGGTGCCTATATCGTTTCCTTGTCTGTTTAATTGAGTTGGATCATGAGATTCAAAGTAATGCATTAGCAGCTCTTCAGTAGAAATAAGATTCTTGTTATAAGTGACCTCTACCACCTCAGCATGATTATTAACATTAAACTTATTTTTAAGTTTAGTTATCTCTCTATAAGAAGCTCGGACACCTTTGCCATCGGCATAACCAGAAACAGCGTCAATGACTCCTGGCAGCGATTCATAGCCTTTTTCAGCTCCCCAAAAACAGCCTGAACCTAGAATAATTTTTTCAGAGTGAATAGTAGCCTCGCTAATATTAGAGGCTGCAAGCAACCCCGCAAAAAATGAAGCTATGCATATGCAGAGTGAAAGAGTGATTTTTTTCATAGAGAACATAAAAATTATAATCCAACTAATCTAGATGCTCTATTAAAAGTGTTGGGACATTGTGAGTATGGGATTTAATCGTAGCAACCAATGTTTTTTCTTTTATGCCTTTTTGAATGGGTGTGACTTCAACGCCTGTGTCTACAAGCCTTTGATGAGCCTTTTCTATATTTTTTACATCCCAAGCCAAGCCCCACATCTTATCATTGGGTGGCAAGTCATCTTCTTGTTCAATCACCTCAATGGTGGTTTGGTTTAGTCTAAAAAAAAGCATTCTTTTTTGCCAATGCTCAATGGTTTTATCCAGGGCAAGGCGGAGATTAAATACATCTTTATATATTTCTATAAATCCATCCGCATCGTTGGTGTTGATAACTACATGATCTAATTTATATGGCTCTGATTCTTTCTGCTCTTCTGATTGAGGCAAATATCCATGGGTATGCTCAATGACAAATGAAAAGATACCCCTTGTTAAATCCGGTGGTAAAAATAGATTTTTCCATTTTCTTATTTTTTGATCAGCCGAGTTTATCCCCTCTCCATCTGTTGGCTCTCCGATAAGAAAGCCATGATTTTGAAGAGATTGATGAACATCTTTAATGTCATTTGTTGCAAATACCATTCCTATCAAGCCTTCTCCAGTATCATTTAAATAATAATTTATAAGATCAGCACCTAAACCTTCGCCGGTTGCAGATAAGAGCTCAAGATAAGTATTTTGAAAATTAAATAATGTGTTGCTGGTTCCCAGACTTTTGTGCTCACCACTCCAAACTGGAGGTGTGCCCATAATAAGTTGATAGTTTTGTGTTGCCTTGTCTAAATCTTCAACGGCAATGATTAAGTGATCAAGGCTATTAAACATTTTAAAAATTTTTAATTCTTTTTCCCTGTTAATACTAAGGTCCCAGCCCAATCTTGGGTCTGATTTGCGCGCCAGCCCTCCACATCGGAAAAACCTACTCTCTTAAACATATCTATCCATTCAGCTTGTTTTAACATCAGCATTTTGGTTCCCACTTTTCCTTCCCAGGTATGAGAGTCTTTATTTTCATAATATAGATCTATTCCTACTATCAACCGTCCTTCTTCAGCAAGCCATGAACTAAAGATTTTATTTAATACGGATTCAGGGTCCTCTAAATAATACAAAACCTCCATAGAATGAATAAGATCATATTTGTCTTTAGACTCATAGTCATGAATGTTTGCAAGAATGTAATCCTCGTTATTTCCTCGTGCTTTTGCATTGGCAATCATTTGATTGGCGCCATCGATTCCTTTAGCTTTGATGCACAATGGATCATCAACAACCCTCCTAACAACCCAGCCATTACCACAGCCCAAATCTAAAAAAGTGAAATTATTGTTGGTTCTATGCCTTTCTTTTAATGCAAAATCTAGCATTTCAGTCACAGCATCGGCATGACCCTTTTCCATTCCTAGATCTTTATCAAGTTCAGCCCATTCGTTAAAAACTGCTACTGCATCTTTCATAGTGCTATCAATTAAGTTTCTTTTCTAATATCAATTTTAAAAAATAACAAGATGCCAGACAGGGAGCTTATTAAAGCTAATATAGAAAATATTTTTAATAGCATATTGTCTATGTTGTCTCTTTCTTGCCAATCCATGATATGAAAACCCCACATTAAATCCCATATCCGCCATTGTGCTGATCTTATAGCTACGATATCCCCGCTAAAAATATTTAAATATGCATTAATCTCTTTGTTATTGGCATTATGGGTTATCACTTTGTAAATGGGTAATTGCCTGCCTCTGTATTCAGAGCCTTTTTTTGATTCATTAATTTCCTCAACCGCAATTGGCTTAAGCAGTGTATTTTTTACAACAATCTTTTTTGCTTCATCAAATGAAATTTTCTTTAAAGGGTCTCCCGCTTCATCAAAATATCTCATTCCAGCTTTTGTTGAAGCAGCAATTATGGTCTTGTCTAATCGCTTTTTTACAACTGCTGAAGTGGCCTCAGGAATCTCAAACTCTATGTTCTTAAAGCTATAGTTAGATGGTGATTGAAGCCGATACTGCTCTCCCCTAACATTCTCGATTTTATTGAATGCAAAGTATATACCTGAAATTGTCCACAAGAGCAGCTGTATAGAAATGAAAAAGCTTAAGTATTTGTGAGTATTTCTTACAATTAGCTTCATCTTTTTAAGAGCTTAACAATTTCTTCAATTTTATTATCACTATCTCCATTTCCATTGAAAGATTCTTTGATGCATTCTTGCAAATGCGTTTTTAAAACTTTCCCCTCAACAGTAGAAATTGCATTTTTGGTTGCCTTGATTTGATTAAGAATATCTACGCAATATTTACCCTCTGCAATCATACGCTCCACACCCTCAATTTGACCCTTGATGCGACGAAGACTAGCAATTTGATTCTTGTGACACGGATGCTTCATGGCTATAAAAAACTTGGGACTAAGTAGGTAAACATTGTAGCAAAAATAAAAATCACTAAAGAGAAATAGTAAAGAATTCTTGAACGCCTTCTGGTTTGCATGCATAGCCTTCCTAGCTCTGGGTCAGCAGGACACGGCATGTGATAAGTCCTGTAATTAACATATCCAGCCATCACGATCATCACCAATGCAAAAAGTGTAATTTGTACTTTGTATTGAGATAAAGTGATCAAAAAAGGGATGTGAGTAATTAAACTGGCAAAAGACGCTCCAGCCCCAAGAGCAACAAACAATGAAGGTAAAGCACAACAGATCAATGTTGACGAAGAAGCAAAAAGTGAAAAAATATTTGCGGTATTATCCTTCACCGTAACCTCTTATATTGAAATAATCTGAAGATCAGTTGCGTTTTGACCGTTAGAAAGAATTTTTTGCTTAATATCCTCAAAATTAACTTTTGCAGATTGAGTGTACATAACCAAAACTTTTCCTCTGGTTAAATCAACGTCAATCTTCTGAACTGCTTTATCTTTTTTAAAAGTTCTTTCGATACCTCTTGCACAAAAATCACACACCATGCCATTCACACTAATAACTGCAACCTGCAAGTTTTTTTGGCCCTCAACGAATTTATCAAATCTGTCTGGGTCTACCTCAAGTTTTTTGCCATCAACCAAAACATCGTGCATGTGGCCCTCATGAGAATGGGCCTCCATTTCCATCGCATGGTTATCGCCATGATCGTGATCATGATCTGCCCAAGCAAAGCTTGATATAACCAACATGGACATAAAATATAGTTTATTCATTTCATTTTCTCCTTAAAATCTATACATCATATGAATATCCCAATCAAGATCGCTGTCATAGCCAATCTCAACTAAGAAATCCCCCTTAAAAAACTTTAAAACTGGATATGTTATCCAATCGCCAGTGAGCGAGTTTTTTTTACTCTTTAGCATCATCCACGTATGAAAATCTCCATATTCACCAATATAAGGGGCTATCCCTACCTGATAGTATTGCTCGGTAAAATCTCGAATATTGTTAATGACTCTCTTATAACCAAAGCCTGTAAAAAATCTTCTTGTTTCCCAGTCTCCGTGGATGCCATAAAAATTTTCATTTAAATCATCTGGTGAAATTGCTGACTGAAAGTACAAGTTTCGTTGAGAGTTTTTAGTATTTTTTCTATTCAACAAATATGTAAGTCTCAGGTAGAGGTAATCCTTGTCAAAAAATTTATCTTTCACAGACTCAATGCCAACTGAGTATTTATATGTTGGTGAATAATGGTAGTAAATGGATTCTTTCATATTGTCTGACATGGCCATCATGGTTGATCCCCCAGAATATGAAATTGGTCTTGCCTCAACATTAGCAATTAAAAATATTAAGAAAAGTATTTTGTTGAATATACCCATGGGGGGTATATTAGCACATAAAAAAATTATCTATAAAGAACTGTTAATCGTGGCAAACGCAGTCAAGTTTTCTGCAAACTTGATAATTTTTGAAGTGAGAAAAAGCAATGATGGTCGAACCCATCAAGGTTAATGCTTTCTCATTAAAATCTCCTAGGATGTTTGGGCCAAGAAGTACGGCGAGAAACAGAAGAACCAAGCCACATGCACCAGACAAAAGAACCCAAGATATTTTATGATTTCTATACCCAGAAATTAACGCATACAAGCTTACTGGGACTACAAATATCAATAACAGCTGATGCACGAGAACACTGTCTAATGAAATAGCCAGAAACCCTGTGCTGAGAATAAAGAAAGAGGGAACAAAAAGACAATGCAGAGCACACACAAAAGATAGTGCCATTGCCAATTTATCTGAGTTTAATTGAGTATTCATGGTTTTGAAGAAACTTGATTCTATTGGAGATGCTCACTAACTGCAAGCAATACATGGGATGCTTTGAGGCATGTTAATGAAATGTTAATTTTATTTTCTACCAACTGTCACGAAGTTTACGCAGACCTACAAAGGTTTTTTCATTGTCCAAATCCTCAGGCTTTGTATTTAAACTAGCTGCAATTCCTGCTCTAACCTGATCTACATTTAATCTAAAAAAAACATTGATCTCTCTTTCCAAGCCTATATTGCTCACAAAACTTTCGGCATTGAGGCCATTTTGAAATTTTTCACGCAAAGATAGGGCTTGTTCATTTTCAGGCTCTCTATCCAGAGTAAACTCTAAATTATTTTCAATGTAATCATGACCAGGAAAGATTCGAACATTGTCTGCAAGGGGAAAAATTTGATCTTCGAAAGTTTTGTGAAGAATTTTTGGCTCGCCACCAAAGTCACACCTGCCGACACCGGCATTAAAAAGTGTATCGCCGCAAAATAATGCAGGTTGCTCTTCGGCGTCTCCCTGAAAATATAAGCAAATATGGCTCATGGTATGTCCTGGAGTATCCATCACTTTCAAAGTTATCTCTCCACATTGCAAATCATCGCCAGCAATCAACCCTGTGTTTACTCCAGGAATTGAGTCCATAGCATCTTTATGCGCAACTAGTTTAGCGCCTGTGGCTGCAATTACTTGATCATTCCCCCCAATGTGATCATGGTGATGGTGAGTATTGGCAACTGTTTTTATAGTCCAACCCAACTCGTCGGCAACTTTTAAACACTTGGCATGATCAAGTGGATCTATTGCAATAGCATCAGAGGTTTTTTCACATGCCAGTAAATACATGTAATTGCGCAGATCATTCCGAATAGGTATTTGTTTAATTAACATTTAGTGATTATACAATTATAAATATTGCCCATGTATTTTGTTTGCCCAGCCAGTCCATGAAAAAACATTCCAACTAATGAAATGATTGCTCCTAAAATTAAAAACCAATTCATATTTTTTCAATAATCTTTTTTATTTCTTTTATGTGGTCGGTTGTAGTTCTGCAACATCCACCAATAACAGACGCCCCATTCTCAACCCATCCAACAACAAAATCTTTATACTCAACGGAACTAATGGGCTGGTGATTGTGGTAATGCCATTCATCTGAATCACTGACAAAACCCTCTAACTTATTTTTTTTATATATCGAAGAGTTGGCATAAATTCCAAAACTTTTTTCTTTCTTTAGTTTTTCAATTGCCATGCTTGCAGTATCTGCATGAACACAGTTAACCAATTGACAATCTATATCTAATTTTAGACCCTCACTAATGGCTAGATCTAATAATTCAGTGCTTGGAAGTCTGTTAAGTTTGTTTCCTCTTGTCGTCCAGCTTAACCAAACCTTATCAGAAAATTTTTTAGCAGTTGAGGCTGCGATGGTGCCTTCGTAAATTGATGCCATCGTTTCGCAAATAATCACATCAACTTCGTCTTGATAAATTGTGCCCAATGTCTCATAAAACTTTCTTAATGTTTTTTCTTTTGAGCTTAAATCAGGCCTAAAAGTAACATGAATTGGAGGGTAACATCCTGCAATCTTGGTATTGGCCCCAGTTTTAATGATCGCTTCTTTGCATAATTCTAGTGCTCGTTTTGCAAGATCTTCATAGGGCGGAGCTGATGGTTCTCGCTTTAATAATTCTGGGGTAGCTTGATAATTCGAGGTTGTAATAACATCTGCGCCGGCTTCTATATTATCGATATGAATTTGTTTTATAGCCTCTGGATTATGTATTAAAGAATATGCTGACCAAATGGATGTTTTAAAGCTTGGCAGATACTCCCCACGCTTTTCGAGCTCGGTGCCAAGTGCGGAATCTAATATTAAAGGTTTCATAATTTTTCGACTTCCTTGGTCTTAGTGCCCACTTCTGCAGCTATGGCATTAGGGATAAGCATGGTCAACGCATAGTGAGCTATTTTCCATTCACCGTTTATCAGCTGGACTACTCCGGTCCCCCTACAATGACCTAGCTTTTCATTGAGGAGAATTTCATCAAACCAACGTACATTACCAGCTCCCTCCCAGTTACGCTCAACCACTGCATAGGTCCAACCATGGCCATCTGCAAATGCTGGTATAGCATAGGCTTTGAACTCCTCAATCGTCCACCGCTCTTTTTTATCTGTGCCCAAAAAGATAGCCTTGGAGGTGTATCGGGCAAAGTAGGTGTCAAAGTTTCCTTCATGTGCATCTTGATGCAGGCCATCCAGAAGAGCATCAAGTTTTTCTTCGCCCCAACTGCTGTGGGGAAACAACAACAAGATTATGAGCATTATGTTTTTCAAATTATATTTTTTATCCATTATTTTTTTCACCATATAAAGCATTTGATGTTGGGTATTTTTCAAGTAACTTTTGTAACATACTTTTTGTATCTTCACCTCTATACCAAATAATATTTCTATAATCTTTCTTGCAATCAAGGCCTCTCTGAATAATTTCTTTTTTCATTATCAAGTAATTTTCTAATAAGAGTTGCTTGGTTGCGTATGGGTCTGCAATAGGGAAATAAAAATAATGACATAAGTCCTCGTGTGTTTCATTGGACCAGTATTCTTTGAGAGAATTTACCTCTTCAGCAGTTACCTTTCTGCAACCAATTGTTTTATTGATAAGAGGAATATTTGAAAAGGTACATAAACTATCTAAATTGATCTCATCATACGAATGTGCATCTTGAATCTGAAAAAAAATTAGTATTGGTAATAATGTTTTAAGCAGAACTTTTTTCATTACACAGAATTGTTTTTGACTAACAAAGAAAGTTTTATATTTAAAACTAACCGAGCATTCTTAGTCCGCCCAAAAAAAATCAAAGAATAAACTTAAAAAAGGACCACAGAACAA
>Ga0209308_10001909_pt1 | contig 18583 bp, 18 predicted proteins | sample COGITO_mtgs_1204_3_FD_184806 | JGI IMG/M metagenome (GOLD analysis project Ga0209308, IMG submission 184806) | Pelagic marine microbial communities from North Sea - COGITO_mtgs_120405 (SPAdes) (version 2) | ecosystem: Environmental > Aquatic > Marine > Epipelagic ...
CTATTTAATAGTGACTTTTTTGTGATGTATTAAGAAAAGAGTCTGTGTTAAATTATTTGAACCTGTGACTTCTTCCTTGTAAGGAAAGAACCAATTAATACTAGGTTGTATCACAGAGTATCAATTTATAGAGTCAGTGAACTTAAGCTCTTTCAAAAAGATATCAGAAGTTATCAGAGAGTATCTACAGTTTTAGAAAATTTGTGTGTCTTTTAGGTGTCTTTTTAGCAATCTCTAATATTTGATGTAGCTAACCTTATTGAGGATGCTGATTCTTCTTGAAGGTCCGCAGCTAGTTCTATATAGCTTGCGTCATTTAATTCCAAACCAACAATTGTGAATGAAATAGCTGACAAAGTTAGGTCAATTGCTTCCACAAAGTATTCATGCGCAGCTTGGTTAGATGAATTTGGAAAATTAGAGTTTTGGCTAGAATAAATACTTTTTATTCTAATTTCATAATTTTCTAATTTAGATTGGTATTCACTATAACTTATATAACCATATGCTGCATCATACGTAGCATCGGTCATCAAATTTACATAGTTTTGAAAACTCGTTAAATTAGAGGCAGTATTATTGGTCCAATTTGAACATACAGAAATAGTGCTATTATTAGAATTTGATTTTTCGTTTGTAATATTTTTACTATTGCAATCTTTTTCTGAAGAATTAGAAAGTTTATTATTTAATACTTCAAGCTTGGAATATACTTCTAAAGCTTCTGTTAAAGCATCATTTTGTAAATTTCTATATTCAAATAAGGGAACTCTTACATTTTCAGGATCGTATATAGGAGTTGCTGCAAATAATGTATAACTTATTAACTTTTCGTAGTATTTTTGCGTTTCAATGTAATCTAATGTTGAAACTTTGAATTCTTCAGGTGGAGGCAATACAGATGGAAATACAACAGCATTGTATCTCTGAACCTCTTTTAAAAAATTTCTCCCCCAGTCCAATGACAATTGTTCAAACGAATCTAACCTATCATAAGTATGAACCTGTATGTATTTATTATTAAATGGATCAAATAACTCAATCACATATCCATTTGAATCAATGTAAATATAAGGTTCAACATCAATGTTATAGTTAACGTCTTCTGTTAAATAATCAGACCCATTTGTAAATCCAGCAATATAACCTATTTTATTTTCATAGTCAGGATCCATCAATGCATTAAATTGCGATGCTATTTCATCAAAGTTATTTTCCCAATCCAAACACTCTTGAATAGAAAATACTTTGTTTGTAGCTTTTACTATCGCTGTAGACGATGTAGTTATTTCGTTTTCTTTAGTCTGGACATTACTATTTGATAATGGTTCATTATTGCCTGAACTACAAAATTGAATTAAAAAGATAAAAATAAGAACTAGGCTTATGTTTTTTTTTCTTTGTGAGAGCATATTTTAATTTACCATTCATCACTGAAACATCTTGAACCATAACAGGTGTTGCTCCTTGCTTCTACATTTCTTATATCTGTAACAACCTCTTCAAACTTTTCAACAATTTTAGATGGTGTTTCAGCGTTAAGTTGTGCAACCATTTTTCCATCTGAAGACTTATAAACAAAAGGCTGCGAAAGAAAACCTAAATTTGTAAAGTAATTGTACAAATCATTACATTCAGACCTACTGGAACAAAGGAAAATTTGACCACCTTTGTTATGGCCTCTTATCTCAAATTCAACTTTTTCAGTATATCTGTACCTATCTCCCCAAAGCCCTTGACTATTTCTATCTTCTTTTTCATTTTTAAATGTATTGAATGAGAAAGAATAAGCAAGATCATTTTCTTGGAGTAAATTAATCAAATCAGAAGAATTGGTTGATGGAAAGAGGTTATATCTGAATGGAAAAAGAATTAATAATGCGAAAACAATATAAAGTATTTTTTTATTCTTACTAGTGAAATTAATTTTTTTAAAATTTAATTTAGAAAATGGACTATTTGTTTCATTTTGTTTTTGAGAATCTAAAATAATTTTTTTTTGCTGTTCAAACTCTTCAAGTGTAATTGCTCCATCATCTAGTAAATCTTTAAGTTTTTTAATTTCATCTGCAGTACTCATAAGCAATTTTAAAATGATTAAGAGTATGATGTCAAACAATAAAAATAGAGTGTCTTTTAGGTGTCTTCTGGGTATATATATCTAAAGATTTCTGAAAAACCCTTGTGGGCGCTACAGGATTTGAACCTGTGACTTCTTCCTTGTAAGGGAAGCGCTCAACATTTTAGACTAAAATACATATTGAAATAATAGAAGGAGAATATGCAATTACATACAGATACAGGTCAGATAAGAGTAATTATTGATGTTAGTTATTCCTCTGCAGAAGAATTTATCAATTTTATAGAAAACGAGCAATGTCAATTCATTGATAGTTTAGGTGTTGATGGTCTACGTAAATTTGAATGGTATGTGGATGAAAGTGCAAACTCTGCAACATTAATTGAAGAGTTTACTGATATTGCAAGTTTTCAAGAACTAGCAACTAAAGCAATGGGAACACCTGTAAATTTAAAGTTTCGTGAAATGGCAACATTTGATAATATGTCAATTTTAGGGGACGTGTCAGAAGAGATGAAAGAGAATTTATCTGTAATGGAACCAAACTTTAAAACTTATAAAGCTGGTCTGAACTAAAGAGAAGAGAGAGAGCACATTTGTAAACGGTATTGTTTCAAGTCCATTAAAAAAGAGGGGTGACTTGACTACCCCTCTTTTACAAGCTGATGAACTCTGTCCGGAGCTCAAAAGCCATATGGCTAGTTTAGGTAAGGCAGAAACATTATGAAAAAATATTAATTATTTAAATCTAAGTTTTTCCATATTTTGCGAGTGGTTAGGTACCAGAGAAAACCAAAGATAAATCCAATAACGGGGAAGAGTTTAAATACAAAAAGAACACCATAAAGTGTTGCCAAATAGCCAATCAGCAGGGTTGAAATTGTGTTCATGAAAAAATATAAAGAATAGTCTATCCCTGCAATTCTTCCACGTAACTTATCAGGTGTGATGACTTGCAGTCCGTATGTTGAGAAAGCCCATTGAGATCCTCCACCAGAGTGACCTAAAATCAGAAGAAACACAGTTATATAGACTGAAGTTGAAAAGGGTATAAAGAAATAAAATAGCCCCCAAGCCATGATTGTGATACCAATTGTGTTTAATAGTTTTCCGTCCGTACTTCCAAAAAAATAACGAATTACAATTGGACCAATCAAAGCACCTATTCCTCTTGCGCCAAACATAAGGCCCGTTCCAAAATCACCAGTTTTATAAATTTCATATGAAAGCACAGTAAATAGTGACAACAACCCGCTTGCTGAGATGCTAAATGTTGCTTTCGTAATCACCAGAGAAAGTATCTCTTTTTTTGACAGCACGTATTTAATACCGTCAACAAAGTTTATTGTTTCTTCATTCGACGCAGTTGATTTATTTTCACTCAAGTCTTTTTTAATCGAGAAGACAATAAAAGCTGAAATCACAAACGTTAAGAAATCAACAGTGAATAACATCTCACGGCTAATTACTGTTGTTAAGTAACCACCGATACCTGCACCAAGTCCGGCCATAATTCCCCAACTTGAAAAGAAGATTACGTTTGCTTCAGCTAGATATTCTTTATCTACTACATTTGGCAGTGCTGCATCAGATGTTGGCATATAAGCTGAACTCACGACGGAGAGCATTCCAAAAGAAAATAAAATAAAGACAACATTCTCTGTGTTTACAGCATATAAAATTAATAACACAACAATCCCACACAGAAACTCTGAAATGGCGATAATTTTCTTGCGATCGTATTTATCTGCTAAGTACCCTCCAAAACTACCAAGAAAAAACAATGGTGCACTTTGGACTACAAGGACAAGAGACGTTATTAAAGGGTTTTCAGTAAGCTCATAGATGATTCCAAGCAATGGGACTGTTAGTAACCAGTCTCCACCAAGGGTTATAAGTCGAGCCGCAAAGAGTTTCTGAAAATCTCTATTTTTTGTAATGATATGAATATATTTATCTAAATTTTTCATTAGCTATACAACTGTAACTAGATTTAGAAATAAGCACTATACTTGAGCAATAATGAAAACAATATTAATAACTGGCGGGACTAGGGGAATAGGACTGGCGACAGCCCTACGTTTTTCAGAAAATAATTGGAATGTTTACATCACTTCTAGAAAAGAAGAGAATCTTTCAGCAGTTTTAAGTGAGCATCCAAGTTTAAAAGGTTTTGTTGCCAACGCAGATAGTGAAGAAGCAGCGGTTGAGACTTGTGCTGCCATTGTGAGTGAAACCAACTCACTTGATGTTTTAATTAATAATGCAGGTACAAATCCATCAGGTGGATACCTCATGGATGTTGAAATATCTAGAGTTCAAAAAACATGGGACGTAAATCTACTTGGACCTCTTCTTTGGACTAGAGCAGCTGTAAAGGCAGGTCTAACTGAATCTGTTATTAACGTTGCGTCGGTAGGCGGGATTAAACCAGCTACCTATATGGGAGCATACAACATCTCAAAAGCGGGTTTAATTTATATGACTAAGCAGTTAGCTAAGGAGCTAGCTCCAAATATTCGAGTAAATGGAATTGCTCCTGCAGTAGTTAAAACTAAACTTTCTGAAATGCTCTGGGAAAATGACGAGCAAGCTACCGCAGATCTCCACGCCTTAAAAAAACTAGGAACACCAGAAGACATCTCTAATTTAATGTATTTCCTATCAAGCGAAGAAGCTTCTTGGATCACAGGGGAAGTAGTTACTATTGACGGCGGTTACTTACTTTAATTTCTAGTTTAAAACGAACAAAGCCAACTGGTTATATAGAGGTATTCCAAATATTACATTAAAGGGAAATGTAACACCTAGACTCAAACCAAGATAGATAGCAGGATTAGCATTCGGAATAGCATCTTTAACCACAGCAGGTACTGCAATGTAACTCGCACTCGCTGTTAAAACCATAAGGAGAGTTGCGTTACCAACACCTAAGCCAAAGTAATAGGAAAAACCTAAGGCAAGTAGAGATCCAACTATAGGTGTAATCAATGCAAAAGCAATTAACTGACTTCCTTTACCGGAAAGTTCAGACATTCTTTTTGGTACTCGTAAACCCATTACAAATAAGAAAATGATTAGAACGTACTCAAATATATCTTCTGAGACTAAAGAGAAGAATCTTTCATCTTGAATCGTCAAGAAATAACCAACTATTAGGGAAACTACAAGAACAATGTTTGGAATTTCAAAGAATGCCTTTTTGAGGTTTTCAATCTGACCATTGTTCGCATCTTTGTTGTTTTGAGAAACTAAAAATAAAGCCATAAATATTGCTGGAAATTCCATCACAACTAATACAGCAGACATGTAATTATCAAAACTCTGCGCACTAGCAACAAGATATGTATTTGCGGTCACAAAAGTCACTGCACTTACTGAACCGTATGTTCCGGATAAGGCAGCAGCATCATCGGGATTGAGAATATTTTTCAAATATAAATATGAAGCAAAAGGAATTAATAGTGCGAAAAATACACCTAAGGAGAGAATATTTACTACCTCAGGTATGAAACCAGTTTCTTGAAGGCTGTAACCACCTTTTAGACCCAAACCTAATAGGAGATAGTAGCCGAGGAACTTTGATATTACAGGTGATGGTGTAATACGTTTGAATATACTTCCTAGAATTATTCCAGAAATAAATACAACTAAAGCAGGATTTAGTAGAGCATTAATCATTAATAAGTGATGATAGTGTTTAAATGGTTGTTTTTAGTTATTAATTGAAAATATGTTAAGAAATCTTGTTTACCAAGTCAGTAACTCTTTTTAAGTCAACTGGATTATCTAAAACACCATCAGTTTTTAAATCAGTACCAACTATTCCGATATCTGAGACTTTTGCATATTCATCTATATTATTGATATTTAAACCAGAGCCTATAGCCAGCTTTCCTTCTGGTACAATTTCGCGTATTTTTTTAAGATCTTCGATATCTGTTTCCTCACCAGTTCCATCACCACTTACTATTATCACATCAGCACCAGCGCGTTCTAGAAGTTCTTTTGTATGATTTTCAATTTTTGCACCATATGGTGGGGTAGCGTGCTTAACAAAAACATCTGCATATACCTGAATGTCTTTAGAGAGAGTGCTTCTAAATTGAGCGATATCATAAGATTTACCCTCGATGATTCCTTGATCTGTGTACATAATGTTATTTAACACATTTATTCTTACAAAATCAGCATCGCAGGCTTCAGCTATTGCAAGAGCGCTTATCCCATCATTTCTTAATACATTAATACCTGTACTCAATTGACTATCGATGTTGAGATTCGAAACAACATTTGTAAAACTTACCAGAGATCTTTTTGATAAGTTGTCTTTCACAAAGGGAGCATCACCAAAGTTTTCAATAATCACTCCATGAACGCCACCCTCTGTAAGGACATCTATGTCGTTTTGAGCTAGCTTGATAATTTCATCTAAACTTAATGAATTTGAGGTCGAACCAGGTAGACCTTTAAGGTGAATAACGCCAAAAATTTTCATTATTAAATTTTAACGTGAGTAGTTTTTAACAGCTTCTTTGCAAAGTCGCCTTCAACTGTAAGATTCGGCTTGAAGCCTTTTCCAGTTCTACCAGTTACAACTCTGCACCAGTCACTAGCATTTCCCTTAATAGTGTTTTCTGCTTTTTCGTCTCCGAACTGCCAAGCCCTATATTCAGGGCCAATTAGTTCAACTCTGATATCTTCATACTTAAGTTTGTTAATTTTTGCAGTTCTCCCAGCATTTAAAAAACCGTAGAGAGCAATATGCTCAATTCTTGTTGTGTCTTCATATTCTTTTTTCATACATTCGTATATGTCTAATCCATGAGACCAAGTTTCTGAAAGTTTTGTTGCTGCAAAGGTAAGATAATCAATTTCATTATTCCACCATTTAATTTTCCTACCAGGAGTCGAGTCAGCTAATGTCTCAACAACCTTAGCTCTTGAAAGCCTCCACCACTCAATTACATCTTGTGGACGCATATCTTTACCTCTGTCGATACACATTTTTTCAAACTTTCCTAATCCTGAAGGACCTCTGTATTTATTAAAATCTGTACCCTTTTTCTTGAGTGCATTAAAGGCTAAATCTTCAATACCAGCTAGGTAGCTAACATGTTCTGTTATTGTCCAGTTTTTAAACGAGGTCTTGGTATTCCAGTTCCTAACGGGAATGCTTTGTAGGTACTGATCTAAAAGTTGTTGTTCAGCAACAAGGCTGCTTAGGATTTCTTTCACATGTTAATTCTAATTGTGTAATGAGAAAAACGAAAGAGGATGATTAATAAAACTTCTTTATTTATAACTTAATCTGACGTACAATCTCCATATGAAGAAAATAGTTAAATTAGCAGCTTTTTTATATGCAGTAAAAGCTTTATTCGACCTTTTTAATGAAAATTCAACAATAAAGTCACAGATCGACAGATTAAAAGAAGAAATCACAAAACTCGAAATGGTAGACATTGATAAGAAAATCAAAGATTTTCAAAATAAAATCGATGGCTTTAGAGACAATATTCAGGATTCATAGGTTCTAAAATCTGGCGTATATTCGGTAAGGGTTTCTACTACTGGCCAAAGTGGTTAGTGAAGTTAATAACTTTTCTACACGTTAAAAGCATAAAATTTAATCATTCAAAAGTTGGACAAATAATTATTGGTTCAAATATTTTACTCTTAGAAACCAGGGGAGTTGTTTCAAATAAAATCCGCAAAACACCTCTAACGTATGCAAAAACAGAAAACGGCTATGTTGTTGCAGCATCTTATGGCGGTAGAGATACAATCCCACAATGGTTTAATAATTTACAAGACAATTTAAATTACATCACAGTGGAAAGTACACGCCTAAAGGTAAAACATGAAATCATTCCATTGGAGAACAGAGCTCCATATTGGGAGGAATTAATTAAAGTATATAAAACTTTTGAGCAATACAAAGAAAAAACTCAAAGGGAAATACCACTCGTAGAATTTACTAAAGTTTAGGTTTTAAATTCGGACCGTTTCTGACGACTGTATTCCATAATGTATTGTAGTGATCGATATCTTCACTATCTACATGGGGTATGACCATATTGTTCCATGCATCTAATAATGGGTCTGATGATTCTCTATAGAGGTCAAGACCAACAGGGATTCTTTCAACTATGGTACGAAGGCTCATTGGTGTTTCAATATTGACACTAATGTCGTCTGAAACAAAGGAGTTGTTTATCTCAATTGCTAATTTAATAATTAAATCGACAAACTCTGTTTGTAAGTCTGGATATTTTTTCTTGAATATCGATTCAAGTTGTACTTTATTAGGGAATGGTTTATCCCAAATAACCCATCTGTCAGCAAATGCTTTGTTTAGAGTTTGTGTACCTGCATAATCTCTTAAGCTTGTTGGGTTCATAGTTCCAAAAATGTACGTATCATTTCGAAGTTCAATAACCTCACCATTAGGTAACTCGAGTTTTTTATGCCTGTCTAATAATGAATGTAAAGCAAATAATACTTCTGGCCCAGCAGCATTTAACTCTGAAAGATTGACGAATGAAGGGCCTCTCAAGGCTCTTGTTAATTCTCCGTCTTGCCATTTACTATCGGTTCCACCAATGCCGTCTCCATATAGCTGTACAGATCCGAGTAATGTTACGTCCCTAACTTCACCAGAGAGTGGAATTCGATAATAAGGATATTTTAATTTCGCTGCTAACTGTTCTATGTCGTGGTCCTTACCAGTTCCCATGTGACCTTTAAGTGCTATATGTATCGGTATTTCATTGTTAAAAGTTTTCTGCTTACTTTCAATAATCTTTGCTAGCTTATATTGCGTTCCTAGATCGACATAATTCTTATCTACTTTAGGAATTCTTTCAGACCTAGCCGCATGGTCTGGTAATTTATTATCAAGAACACACTCATCAATTGAAACAGTATCTTTACCGTTTGGATCTTTAAAATTTTGTTTAGCCATCTTTAAGCTGCTCCTGATGATTCTTTAACGTTTCTTATAAGTATATCCTTTGTGATGTTTACTATTGAATGAATAAGCTCTTCCGGCCTACTAATTTGAGTTTTATTTTGATATTCCTTCCATGTCCCTCTATCACCAATTCCTATTCCAATCACATCTATTCCAAATCTGGTGGAGTAATCTATCGAACTTTTTAAATCTGACAATGTACCTCTAGTCATTCCATCTGACAACACAGCCAAGAGTTTTGTATTGGATCCGTGTTCAAGTAGTCGCTTTGTAGAAAACATTATGTTTCTTTCATCAACATTTGTTCCACGTTCAAACATACTCGCAGGCGGGTGTTCTTCTGAGGTAGCTAAACTATCTAGGGAGCTTCTTAAATTTCTTGAAAAATCAATTAACCCAATAAATTTTTCGTACTGATTTTTCCATGAGTCATCAAACTTCTTAATAAAATAGTGGTTTGTTGTATTGAAATAAAACTCTGCATTTGAGCCATAGTTACTATTAAGCATTGAAGAAACAGCCATTTTTCTTTTTAAATACATATCTTCATTCTCATTTTCATTTGCTAGAAATGCTCTATTAAATATTGCGACTTCAAAATCTACATTAAGCTCATGACAAATCTGAGATAAATAGTTTGCTCCAATCAGTGCTGCAGATAAAGACCATGGATACACTTCACCTTTTTTTCTTTCGAGCATGGATCCACTTCCATCTATAAGCAAAGAAACTGCGTATGATTTATTTGATAATCTCTGTTTTTGTTCAAACATTCTTTCATACCTTCCCGAAGCAAGCAAAAGAGGGACATGGGGAGAGAGGTCTCCCTGGTCATAGCCACTTATACGTTGTCTTTTCTGGTTGTGTATAAAATATGGCTTAATCTTATTGGTAACTTCGTTAACAGGTAAATTCCACTCTTCTAATAAATTGTTATAGGTCTTTATGCCTGTCGTGTAAAGGTTTTTAAAGCTATGTGGTAAGTCTGTGTTTATTAGCTTTGACACTTTACCATTGGGTAGATAAACAGTCTCGGAGCTACCAATTTTTGAAACATGATCGTCCATAAAGTTAAGTTTTTCATCATCAGACTCTTTACCTTTTTCGCCTAAAAACTTTTCTAGCGTATTTCCTGTTGTAACGTTTGTTGAGGAGGGTATTAATACTTTATTTAATTCATCAACGATATTGTCATCCATACTTTCTAGAATTTCCCTCTGTTCTCCAAGGGAGTATTCTTTAAGATCAGGCAGTAAGTTGTTAACTCTACAGATATCAATAATCTGAATTGTTAACTCAATAACTTCTTCTAAATTTTCTTTGTCATACTCAAAAGAGGTAAGAATTTTTTCAGACTCTGAAATTGACCTAGATACTTTTTTATTAAATTGAGTCTTATCGAACTCTAAGTAATTTGTAATTACATGAAAAAGTAAAGATAAGAATTGATTAAATGCTTTTAGATTTTTTATTTGATTAAATGATTCTTTATAGATGTCTTGGAAAATTGAACTTAGACCATTGAATTCTTTTACGAAGAGGTGTTCTTCATAAGAGTGTATTAATATTTCAAAGACATACTTTCCAAAAGGTCCAGCGAGTATTTCTAATACTTCCTCAATATTATTCAAGCCAGTTACTTCCTCTGCGCGAATCTTTAGATCTTTTTCAATCTCGAATTTATAATCTTGCATTGAATGAATAGCTTCGTGTACAACAGTGCCTATTATCAGTTCTTTAAAGTCCAACTTCGAACTTGAAACGGAGTTAACCAGTATTGACGGATTGATTACAATTTCATTTGAATTGACTCTTTTAGATTTGCCAAGGTTGATAATAAGTTCTTTATTTTCAGTTTGAGATTGTAGTAGGCGAGTGATAGCGGGCCTGATTTTTTCAAATTCTTGAACTATTTCAGATTCAATATTTTTATCACTAGGTTTCATTATTAATAACATTATCATTAAATACTGTGGTTATAAGAAATTAGAATAAGAAATATGAATGATCAAATAATAGAAATAGCAATATCCGGAGGAATGGGAAAGATGGGACAACTTGTCTCTGAATTCATTGAGAGCAAAGAGGGATATAAAGTCTCTGGTATCTATGATCCAGGTAAACAAAGTAATGATTTTGATAATTTTGAATCAATAGATGAAATCACTGCAGATATATTATTTGAGTTTTCACCAGCAGATCAAATAAATAAAAATCTATCACAACTTATGGATAAAGATATAAATTTAATAATTGGTTCTTCGGGTCTAGATCCAGAGACTATTAACGAATTGGAAAGTACTATTTCCGAAAATCAATTCATTTGTGTAATTCCAAACTTTTCAGTAGGTGCGTCACTGCAGAAAATAATCTCTAACATAGCTGATCAAAATTTTAAGAACGTAACGATTGAAGAAAGGCATCACATCAATAAAAAAGATGCACCATCCGGTACAGCAATAGATCTTGCTACCTCATTAAATACTGTAAATGAGGAATCACAAGAGGATAGTTCTTCAGATAATTATGAATCTAATACTGTCAATAACGTACATATTAAATCCATTAGAGGAGAAGAATACGTTGCTGAACAAACTGTTACCTTCAAGAATTCAAATGAGTCACTTACAATTGATCATGTTGTGAATGATCGATCCGCTTACCTCCAAGGAATAAACTATATTCTCGATGAGCATTCATCATTGAAAGGTTTTCATCACGGATTAGAAAATATTATGATTGATAGGTTTAAGATATAATTATGGATCACTTTGGACAGCTACTTACAGCTGCAATCACACCTTTTGATGACAATGGTGTTATGGAAACAGATACCTTCTGGAGACTTTGTAAAAAACTTGTTGCAGATGGATCAGATGGAATAGTCCTAACTGGCACAACTGCTGAATCGCCAAATTTATCAGAGTCTGATCGAATTAACATATACTCAACTGCAAAAGATGCGGTAGGCGAGGTTGCCAATCTCATTGCTGGTACAGGTACTTACTCCACTAAAGAAACAATTCATTTTACAAAATTAGCTGAAGAAGTAGGAATGGACGGCATAATGATCGTTACTCCTTACTACAACAAACCATCTCAACTAGGGATTTTAAAACATTTTGAAGCTGTTAAAAGCAATACATCATTACCAATAATGGCATACAACATACCCGGAAGAACGGGAACTCTTATTGAGTTAGATACAATTGAAAAACTGATTACTGATATTGGAATACATTCAATAAAAGATGCAGTCGGAGATTTTGAATTTTCAAAAGAAGAGTTAACTAGATTCAAAGATGAAGTCTATGTCTACTCTGGTGATGACGCCTTAACAAAAGATTTCATGAATCATGGTGCAGTTGGGGTTGTGTCTGTTGCCTCCCATTTAATTGGTCGTCAGATTAAGTCCATGTTAGAGCTGATAAGAGAAAATAAATCAACAGAAGCAGATGTTCTACATGAGTCGTTACTTCCACTTATTTCAGCTATATTTGAAGAACCTAGTCCTGGACCAATTAAGCACCTCCTTTCAGAATCTTGGGAGAACGTAGGAAAACCTCTGCTTCCTATGACTGAGGTATCAGAAGAATTAGCTGAAAAACTCAATAAAATATACGCCAAATTAAATAACTAAAACCTTTACCGCTAACAAAATATGGTATAATGTAATGTGGCTGTGAAGACATCCACTCGCAAAAGGGTAAATGGGCGTAAGCGGGTGTCAAAACAAAACAATTTAATAAAAGTTAACAAGGGCTTTAAAACACTTAACTCTTCTCTTTCTAGTGTTCTAAAAAAGTTCTTTAATTCCTATCAATCTGTTGCAGCCTTTATGTTCATAATTGCTCTATTTACTGCATTATCAAGTGTTCAAAAAGCTGGCCCAATAGGTGAACTATTTTATGGTCTTCTAACATGGTGTTTCGGTTATGGAGCATTAGCTCTTCCAGTCCTAATGTTTTATGGTGCGGCTATTCTTGTCAGAGATAAGGACACAATTAAATCTCAAAAGGTTTTAGTTGGAACTTTTTGGGTACAAATATTTTCATCAGCACTTTTTCACTTCTACATACATCCACAACCGTTACCAATTAGCGTAGGTGGAGATATCCTTCAACGAGCAGGAGGGTTTGTTTCTGCATTTATTGTATTTCCACTAAATAATTTAATCGATGTTGAAATGACTCATGCTGTTCTCTTAATTGGACTTATTATTTCAGTACTCTACATGACTGATATCGAATTAAAAGATTTAATTGGTGGGGTTCAAGCTATCTTCGTATACATCTTCAAATTTATAGTCGCTTTTTTCAAGGCACGTAGAGAAGCATCTAAAGTTAACTTTGATCAGATGCTGGCTATTACTGATGAAGATACTGAAACTGCTTCAATCAAAGATAATGTTTTAAAACTAAAACCTAAGAAAAAAGAAAAAGCTATCAAGAAAAAACCTGAAATTGTTGCAGAAGACAAACCCGTTAAGGCAAATACTGTCAAAAGAAAAAATTCTGCTTACAAGCTTCCACCTGTTTCTTTACTTGAAAAAGGGTCTTCTGTCTCCGCATCTAAAAAACTCTTACAACAAACTGCTACCGATTTAACTAATTTACTTAAAGAACATGGTGTTGAGGCTGAGTTAACAAACATTGTTCCTGGCCCTACTGTTACACGATATGAAATTGAATTAGCTCCAGGCGTTAAGGTCTCTAAAGTTACTTCACTTTCTCATGACATTGCATATGCTTTAGCTACTCCAGATGTACGTTTATTAGCCCCGATACCTGGAAGAAGTGCAATCGGTATTGAGATTCCTAACAGGCAACGAAAACTTGTCTCACTTGGTGATGTCTTACAATCAACAGAAGCAAAAAACAATCCACATCCATTATCAGTCGGTCTTGGACTAGATATTTCAGGAAAAGCTAGATTAATAAATTTATCCGAACTTCCACATGTTCTTATTGCTGGACAAACTGGTGCAGGTAAATCTTCTTGTATTAACTCAATCGTTACATCTCTTTTAGTTAGAGCTAATCCTGATGAAGTAAAGATGGTCATGGTTGATCCAAAAAGAGTTGAACTTGGTCAGTACAACAATGTTCCGCACCTTTTAACGAAAGTTATTACGAATCCTAAAAAAGCAGTTGATGCATTGAGTTGGGCTGTTTCAGAAATGGATAGAAGATACGACCTTCTAGCAGATAGCTCAGTCAGAGATATTAATGGGTATCACGAAAAATATGATGCAGGTTTATTAGATGAAGAAAAATTTGACCGATTCCCATATATTGTTGTTTTCATCGATGAGTTAAATGACTTGATGATGGTAGCTGGTCGTGAAGTTGAATCAGCAATTGTTAGATTAGCGCAAATGGCTAGAGCTATTGGAATCCACCTTGTTGTTGCTACTCAGAGACCATCAGTCGATGTAATTACAGGTGTCATGAAAGCTAACATACCATCTCGACTTGCATTTTCTGTTGCATCTACAACTGATTCCCGAGTAATACTTGATCAATCTGGAGCTGAAAAACTAATTGGTCTTGGTGACATGCTAGTAGTAACAGCATCCAATCCCAGACTTGAACGTATACAAGGAGCTTGGGTTACCGAAAAAGAAATTCAAGATGTTGTTTCATGGGCAAAAGACCAAAAAGATGCTGAATACGATCCAGCAGTAACTGAAGAGAATAAAACTACAACCACTATTGGTGGCGATGACTTCGGTGAAGATGAAGACCTTATTCAAGCAGCTAAAGATCTTGTTATTCGCTCTCAAATGGGTTCAACTTCTATGCTTCAACGAAAATTACGAGTTGGTTTCGCTAGAGCTGGTAGGTTAATGGATATTTTAGAATCACAGGCAATCGTTGGTCCATCAGAAGGTTCTAAAGCACGAACAGTATTAATTACGGTCGAAGAGTATGAGAGTGCCAGTTTACCTTCCATTGCAGAAGATAATGATGCCACACCACAAGAAGAGTTTGAACCAGTAGCTGAAACTGAAGATAGTGTTTCTGTAGAATCAACAACTGATGAAGAAGACAATAGCTGGTACGAATAACTAAAACTAAATCTCTACTGATCTATTTTTATTGATCTTCCTTTAATAATTCTTCTTCTTATTGCAGCAGAAATAGTATCAACAGTTAACACTAAAACTACTGTTGCAACTAATACGGTGCCAGCTCTTGGAAAGTCTCTAAATCTTAATTGATTTATAAGTTCTGCACCTACGCCACCTGCTCCAACAACGCCTAATACAGCTGATGCACGTAAGTTTATTTCAAATCTGTATAGCCAGTAAGAAGTAATGGTTGGCATAACCTGTGGAACAACTCCAAATAAAAGTTCATTTATCTTTGATCCACCAGATGATTTGATTGCCTCAAGTGGTCCTTCATCTATACCTTCAATAACTTCAGAAGATAGCTTACCTAATGTACCGATTGAGTGAATACCTATTGCTAGCGTTCCAGTGAGTGCACCTAAACCAGTAATTGGAAGAAATACGAATGCGAGGATAAGTTCTGGAAATGCTCTTATTCCATTTAGTATTTGTTTTGTTGCTTCAGATACATAGTTAACTGCAACATTATTTGCTGCTAAAAACGCTATCGGGAAACTAAAAATTGCTCCTATAACTGTTCCTGCCCAAGCTATGAAGAGAGACTCTGCAACCTTTGGTAGGATTCTTTCAATAGCTTCTTGGCTTAAGTCTAAAGGAAACATAGCACCAACTAATATTGCTATCTGTTCAGGTGCTTTAAGAATTTTCTCGAGAGTTATCTCTAAACCTGAAGCTGACCAGATAGAACCTGCAACGATAAGACTTGTAATGGCATATTTAAGAACTTTTTGTTGTACGGGTTGTTTAGGGAGATTCATAGAATTCGCCTCCTCAACCAGACACTAAATTGCTCTATCAAAATGACTACTACTAGTATCAAAACAATAATTGGTGAAATTCTATCAAATCTTAAAAATATTCTCTGTGTTTCAATTATCCTACCAACACCACCTGCACCAACAAGACCTAGAATTACACTTGCTCTTATGCATAGTTCAAAGATGTAGAGAAAATAAGCTGTAAAGTTCGGTAAGACTTGAGGTAGTGCGGATGTGAACACCGATTGATTGTGAGATGCACCCGAAGATTTTGCAGCTTCTAATGGACCCGGATCAATACTGTCAATTGTCTCTGAAAGAAGTTTACCCATAATGGCTAATGAGAACATTACCAGTGCTAATACTCCAGCAAAAGGGCCAAGGCCTACAGCAACAGTAAACATCATAGCCCAAAACAAATCGGGAATTGTTCGTACTAGGTTCAGGAAAGACTTGTACAAGAAAAATGAAATCTTGTTTTGGTTTGTAGTTTGTGAAGCATAGAAAGATAGAGGGAGCGCAATAAAACAGCCAACAATACTGGCAAGGATAGCAATCTGTATAGTTTCAATTATTGCTTCAGAAGCATTTTCAATTGCCCAACTCCATTTTGGATTAAAAAGGGGATCTGTAACTATGTATCTATTTTGTAGATTTTCTCTAAAGTCTGATAAGTTAAATCCAACTTTTGAAAAACAATAGTAAGAAAATAAAAATGCTGCTGGAATGCCTAAGAATACCATTAAAGATGGTGGTGGTTTTTTAGGTAGGTTAATCATCTTCTCCTATTAAATCTGATGACTTTATAGACCTACCATAAATATTCTCAAAATCTGCATCGGAAACGTCATCTACACTTCCGTCATAAACTAGATTTCCCTCCCTAAGTCCAATCAACCTTGTGCCAAATTCTTTAGCGAGGTCGAGAAAGTGAAGGTTTACTATTGTAGTTATACCAAGATCCTGATTAATTTTTTTTAGGTAGCTCATTACAACCCTTGAAGTTACTGGGTCGAGAGATGCTACAGGTTCGTCAGCAAGCATAACTTTTGGTTTTTGAGCAAGTGCTCTAGCAATTCCAACACGTTGCTGCTGTCCACCTGAGAGATTTGATCCGCGTACATATGCTTTCTCCAATATCTCAACTCTTTCAAGAGCATCAAAAGCAATTTGTTTGTCTTCTTTTGGCCAGAGACCAGTGATAGATCGTATTGTTGAAACCTGGCTTAATCTGCCTGTAAGAACATTTTTAAGAACACTGGAACGATTTACTAAATTGAATGTTTGAAAAATCATACCAATATCAGAACGTATTTTTTTCAATTCTTTTTTTGAAGCATTTGTTACTTGGTTTCCATCTACAACGACATTCCCGCTAGTTGGTTTTACAAGATTATTAATTGATCGAAGTAATGTTGATTTACCTGCTCCTGATAAACCAACGATAATAACAAAGTCACCTTCATTTATCTCTAAATTTATATTTTCTAGTGCTTTTACACCGCCGGGGTAGACAACACCTACATTTTCAAATTTTATCATTTTTTCCCAAAAAAAATAAGGGGCAGTTTCGAACCACCCCTTATCTCTATATTTTAATTATCGTATAGACCAAATTCGTCCGCTGCTTGTTTTACAATATCGAACTCTGAGTTCACTGCTGGAACAATATCTGTCCAACCGTAAATCTCGTCCATTACCGCGTATCCTTCATCTGTTGATATGTAGTCTTTTAATATTGTATATATTTTAGCTTTCATATCTTCAGGTAAGTCAGATCTTACTGCGACAACGTCATTAGGAATTTCTGCAGTTATTCCAATTGCAATGACCTTTTCACCAACGTCTAATGCAGTTTTTCTTAGAGTTCTTCTTGCATCATCGTAAGCTACACCAAATTTGTGGTCGCCATTGTAAAGAGCTGTAATAACTCCATCATGAGAACCTGCAAACACTTGTGTAATGTCCTTGGTGTAGTCAATGCCCATGTTCTTTAATTGCAGTGAAGGGTATAAGTAACCAGATGTTGATCCTTCTTCGACAAAGACCACTGTGTTACCCACCATTGAATTTAAATCTGCTTCACAAGCATATCCAGGGCTAACTGTTCCATTATCTCGTACCTCTGGTTCAAGACCATTATCTCCAAAGCTCCAACCAACTTGTAGCGCTGCTACAGGTGGTGGTGAAGTTTCTGAACCAGGTATTAACGTTTGAACACCATTTACAGTTTCAAATGCTCCAATAACTGGTGGAGAAGTACAAACACTTACGTCAGTTGTCCAAAATGTACCATGATAAGATCCTGATCCATAACGCACAACTTTAGCAACCGCTTCAATTCTGGTAGGAAATACATTCAGTGCGTTAACGTACCCTAAGGTGTTAAAGGCACCGATATCAGCTTGACCTGATCCCATAGCAACTAACAAACCAGAGAAATCACTGGTTACAAATCCTTCAACTTCAATACCTAAGCCATCAGATAGAACTTTCATTAATGGTTTTATATTGTCTTGAAGATCTGTTTGTTCTGCACTGGGAATAAATCCGAATGTTATCTTATCAAGAACTGGAGCAACGGTTGTTGCCGGTGATTCAAGTGATTCTGATTCTTCCACAGATGCAGTTTC
>Ga0209308_10001916_pt1 | contig 18537 bp, 17 predicted proteins | sample COGITO_mtgs_1204_3_FD_184806 | JGI IMG/M metagenome (GOLD analysis project Ga0209308, IMG submission 184806) | Pelagic marine microbial communities from North Sea - COGITO_mtgs_120405 (SPAdes) (version 2) | ecosystem: Environmental > Aquatic > Marine > Epipelagic ...
TCCGATTCAGAATTCGCGATATCGATCTGTGCCTTGTTTTCCCCTTCAATGGCTCGTGCGTTTGCCTCTGAAACTTGTGTTCGCTGCAGTTTCATTGCTTCAGCCTCGCCTATACGAGCCCTCGACCCTGCTTCGGCCTCACCCACCATGGCTTGAGAATCGGCCTCAGCAACACTGATACGCTCCTTTTGGGCCGCATTCGCTTCTCCAATTTTAGCATCGGCTACCGCTGACGAAACTTGAACACGCTCATCACGATGGGCCTTTGCTTCCCCAATAGACCCGTCTCTGGTCTTTTCAGCAACGCTTTGACGAGCATCGTTAATTGCCTTTGCAGCCGCTTCCTTTCCTAACGCTTCGATATAGCCCGACTCATCTTTGATGTCGGTAACGTTTACGTTGATCAGTTTCAAACCGATTTTCTTCAATTCTGCTTCTAGGTTTGAAGCAACGTTGGCAAGGAAAATATCTCTGCTGCTGTTGATTTCCTCAATATCCATCGTAGCCACGACCAATCGAAGTTGACCGAAAATGATGTCTTTCGCTAAATCGTGAATGTCCTGCTGACTAAGGCCAAGAAGTCGCTCAGCGGCATTGTTCATTACCCCTTGCTCTGTGCTAATACCTACTGTGAATCGCGATGGGACATCGACACGAATATTTTGGCGGCTCAATGCATTTGTCAAATTGACCTCGATGGAAATTGGAGTAAGTTCAAGAAACTCATAATCCTGAATGATAGGCCAAATAAAGGCTGCACCACCGTGAATACATTTAGCAGATCGACCTTCGGGCCCGCCACCGCTTACTTTACCGTAAACGACCAGAATTCGATCTGAAGGACAACGCTTATAGCGCTTAAATAGCCCTATGAGCAGCACGAATATGAAGATGACCGCTGCCGCGACAATAATTACAATTGACTCTCCCATTTATATAATAATTAGCTTTTTGTTACGAGTAATAAGTTTCCGTTAATAACGTCTTTAACATTGATGACCATTCCATACTTTAAGTCAACCTCATCATCTGTTATAGCCTCCAATTCGCGCAGCGATCCTTGAACCATCAGACTTACTTTTCCAATGTTTCCTCTTTTTGCATGAATGGTAAGATAGACCTCGCCAACCCCACCAATCGCGTTTCTAATGTCCATGGTCCCACTATCCGTTAGTTGGCTGAAAAAGTAAAATATCGCTGCCATTATGGACATCATGATCAATCCTGCGACCAATGAAATCAGAACACTTGGCATTAATCCCATTCCACCGTCAAGACACACTAGGCCAGTCCAACCGAAAATGGTGAAGAAGGCTACAAGGTTTTTGATGGTGAAAAACTGAAATCCGATTTCGTGGTCGGCATCAAAATCAGAATCCATTTCGAGCTCACCTCCGATAAACGTCAAAATCGTTTGTATCAGGAATATGAGCGTAAATGGAAGGGCTATTACCCAATATATCTGCTGCACTGTGCTTAGTGCAGCCCACCACTCTGGAAAATTGTCGAACATGATTGTGAAGTTTCGGCAGCAAACTATGGTTTTTTCACCATTTCCGCAATGGATTCTAGCGAAACGACTCAGATTTTAACTCAATCAGGAGTATTTTATCGATTAGCCTCTTAATTCGGCTCCAACTTCACGTTTAAACCGTTCCATCAGTCGATTCATTGTTTTATCAACCTCCTTGTCGGTCAAGGTCTTGCTTTCATCTCGCAAACTAAAGGCTAGCGCATAGCTTTTCTTTCCTTCTGGAAGCCCTTTGCCTTCATAAACATCAAAAAGTTTGACTTGCTTCAAGAGTTTTCTTTCTGTCTGAAATGCCAAGTTCTCGAGTTGAGCATATTCAATGGATTGATCAATCAATAAAGCAAGGTCCCTACGAACCGCAGGATACTTCGGAAGGTCGCCAATAGAAATACCATCTTGACGCAGCTTAACCAATTCAGCCCAGCGAATTTCCAAGTAATAAACTTCTTTTTGTTTTATGTCAAAGGCCTTCTTCATTTGGGTTGAAATTTGACCTCCACTCATAATAGGCTTTTCGCCCAACATCCAATCCATGCCAAAGGAAAACCAGTCGTTTGCAGAAGGCTGGGCCTTCAGCTTAGATACATCAACACCTAGTCTGACCAGAATTTGTTCTAAAGTCGCCTTGACGAAATACCAGTCTGCCGGACCAGCATCCATCCTCCAAGTATCTGCGATTTGCATCCCTGATGCAGTGATTCCAAGTCTTTCTTCTTCAAAAAAGCCCTTTTTGCTTTGTCTATAAATATTGCCAAACTCAAATTGCTTGATGTTCGTTTGCTGGCGATTGATGTTATAAGAGGCGTTTTGCAGTGAAGTGAAAACCATTGCAGGACGCATGATGCCCATTTCCGAACTTAGGGGATTATTGACTCGAACAACGTCATTTTCATCCCATTCTTTCGATAATGAAGCGCAGGCTTCATCTATCATGGAGTTGGACATACATTCCAAAAACCCATTTCCAACGAGCAGTTCTGTTATGGCTTTTCGAGCCAAAGTGGTTGCCGGTGGTTTGATGTCTCCGATGGACGATTTTATTTGCGAAGTGAAAGGAATGGCATCGTAGCCATAAATACGCAACACCTCTTCGACCACATCTGCTTCGCGCGTAACATCAACCTTGAATGGCGGAATGGACAAGGTCCAATTAGCCGCTTTTTTCTCCGCCACCGAAATATCAAGCCCTTCAAGAATGGTCTGAATGTCCTGTTCTGGGATCGGATGTCCTATAAAAGCGTTGGCCTTATCGACACGATAAGTCACATCAAAGTCAGCAACTACTTCAGGGTTTGAATCACTCAGTTCACTTGAAATATAACCGCTTCCTAGTTCAGCAATCATTTGAGCAGCAAGCTTGGCTGCATAAGCAGTAATATTTGGATCGATCCCACGCTCAAACCGAAAGGAAGCATCGGAATGGATGGCATGTCGCTTTGCTGTTTTTCTTACCCAAACTGGATTGAAATAAGCACTTTCCAGAAAAACAGACGTGGTTGTAGTCGAAACGCCTGATTTCGCACCTCCAAACACACCGGCTACGCACATAGGCTCTTTGGCGTTGCAAATCATCAAGTCTTGATCGTCAAGGCTACGTTCAACATCATCCAGCGTGGTAAACTTGGTTCCTTTTGACGTAGTTCGCACAACTACTTCATCGCCCGCTATGGCGGCCACATCAAATGCATGAAGGGGTTGACCAAAAGCATGGTTGATGTAATTTGTCACATCGACAACATTGTTTATTGGGCGAACACCCACAGCCTTCAATCGGTTTTGCAGCCAGCTTGGCGAAGCCTTTACGTTCAGCCCTGAAATCGTAACTCCAACATATCGAGAACATGCGGTTGAGTTCTCCACTTTTACTGGAATGACTCGATCAATCGTTTTGGGTTTAAACTCGTCCACCGAAGGGCGACACAAGGCTATTTTTTTCTTTTTTCGATGGGCAAGAACCGCCTTAAGGTCACGCGCAACGCCATAATGCGAAGCTGCATCGGCACGATTTGGCGTTAATCCAATTTCAAAAACAGTGTCTGTTTCTACATCAAATAGTTCTCCAGCTGATGTTCCGATTTTTATGGAAGGATCAAGCACCATTATGCCATCGTGGCTTTGTCCGACCCCAATTTCATCCTCCGCGCAAATCATTCCCTCGCTGGCTTCTCCTCTGATTTTTGATTTTTTAATCTCAAACGCATCTCCCTCAGACGGATATAACACAGCCCCTACGGTTGCCACAATTACTTTTTGACCTACTGCAACATTCGGTGCTCCGCAAACAATGGACAATAGCTCATTTTGACCGATATCCACTTTTGTGCAGCTCAATCGATCGGCATTTGGATGCTGCCATTTTTCTTTTACCTCTCCAACAACAAGTCCTTTTAAGCCGCCTTTTACCGACTCAAAACTTTCCATTCCTTCTACTTCTAAGCCAATCGAGGTCAGCAGTTCGCTAACTTCTTCTGGTGATTCTTCAAGATGAATGTATTGGCAAAGCCAGTTGTAGGAGATTTTCATAAAAAACGAGTAAGCCGCGAAGTTAGGAAGTGCTTATAAATAGACGAAAACAGATGTTCTAATCTTGGTTATTGCTTTAACTAACCTTCGCAATCAATATAGCGTCAGTTTCAAACTACCGACTGCGATAGTAGTTGGCGCGTTCATCATCGCCTATAGCTTCATAAATGCGAATCAAATTTTGAATGGTATTCGCATGTTTAGGATCGATTTTCAACGCCTCCTCATAATATGGAATGGCTTTTTCATATTCGCCATTGCTGTGATAAACCAAACCCATATTCGAAACTATCTCGGGCGATCTTCGATTGAATTCGTATGCCTTCCTAAAATTGACCTCAGCCTTCTCCATATCCTTTCGATTAAAATAAATGAAGCCTAAATTGTTATAAGCAATCGCCCTTTCAGGAGCGTATTTAAGGCAGGTCTCGTAACACGTAATGGCGACATTTTCATTACCCATGCGCTGCTCTACTACGCCCAGGTTATACCAGGCTTCGAAATTGGATGGAAGAATTTCAACGCTTTTACTTAGGTGCTTTTTGGCCTTATTCAGCAGCTGGACATGTTCTTGTTGATTTCGCGCTTGTCCAGATTGCTCCAGCATGAGTCCACCATAGGCAAAATGCGTACGGGTGCTGTTTGGCGCGTTTTCTAAATCGGCTGTATAAAGGGTGTCATTGTTTTTCCAATCCTTGTTTCGATCGAAAGTGCGACCGGCCATAACGAGGATGACGGGAATAAGGGCAAAAGCCGTCCAACGTAAAAACTTTTTGGGAAAATAAGCATCAACCAACATGACAGCTGCAATGCAAAGCCCCGCACTTGCCGTGAATAAAAAACGATCGGCCATTGTAGACCCAATGAGAAAGAAGATATTGGAAACTATGGACATGGTGATTAAATAAAACGCCAAACCAAAACCATAGAATTTCTTCTTCCAGATTCCAAAAACAGCTAACCCCATCATCAGACAAGCAACTATAACAGCTATTATTCCTTTGAGGCTGAACAATTCTATCAACGGATATTCATTGAAGGAATAGTCGAAGGATAAGGTCGCTGGGTAAATGAATTTTCCGAGGTAAATGACTTGCAACCATAGTGCGGAAGCGATTTGACTGGATAAAGAGCCTGCAGTTACTAACGCATTGTTCAGCGCCTCCAATTCTGTTGACTCGACATTTCCCAACACCAAGGATCGAAGTCCAAAATAAACTCCAAGCATCAGGGCATATAAACCCGTTAACTTGAGGATTCGGATGGGCTTCAAATCACTTGACACGACCAGGAACAATGGAATAATAGCGATGAATGTTACGGCAATTTCTTTTGTAAGTAAGGCAAGAAAAAAGGCGCTAAGAGATAGGATAACATGCTTCAAATTGTTGCTGCCCTTGTATTTATAAAGGCTTAAGAGCATGAGCATCAGAAATCCAAACTGCAATATATCCTCGAGCCCTTTAATGTTTGCGACCACTTCTGTGTGGATGGGATGAACAAAAAACAGGGCGGCAATAACCATAGCCATTGACGGTTTGATACGATCGATCGAAATCAAAAGCTGAAAAAACAATCCAACTGCCAAACCGTAAAGTACAATATTGATCAAGTGATAGGTTTTAGGCGTATCACTAACCGTTTTTAAGATTGCGAATAGGGTCAGCGGCACTGGCCTATAACCTAAGTCTTCCTGCCCCGAAAAACCATGGGTATGGCTGTGGGAAAAAATTTCTGGTATTCCCGCAATGCCATTTTGAACGTGGATGTTTTGCCGAATAACAAGGTCATCATCAAGCGCGAATTCATGATTTAAGGTGTTGCCATAAAGAAGCAGCGAACAAAACAGCCAAAAACCATAGGCGGCAATCTTTTTTTGAGTGAGAATGTTGACGATTGAATTCAATACAAATTGGTTATGGAGCCAAACACGAACTTAAGATTTACTTATTACCGAGTGCACCTATCAAATGATTAAACCTAAATACGCCCCAATTCATCCTAATCATCACCTTATTTTTGCACTAAAGCACGGATGGAGCAGCATTACGATTTATATACAGAGGAAGATTTAAAGGTTTGGAAAAAGCTATATAGTCGACAATATGAAAACCTCCAAGGAAAGTCTTGCTCCCTTTATCTTGAGTGCCTCGATGGCTTAAACCCCGTTTTAAATCAAGAGCGAATTCCAGATTTCAACGAATTAAAAAAGGCTTTGTCCCTTTCCACTGGCTGGACGATTGAAGTGGTGCCTGGCTTGATTCCTGTCGATGAATTTTTTCAATTCTTATCAGAGCGAAAGTTCTGTTCATCTACCTGGCTGAGATCTTACAGTCAATTGGATTATTTAGAAGAGCCAGATATGTTCCACGACATTTTTGGTCATATTCCCATGATCGCCCATGAACCTTATGCCAAGTTTATGCAAGACTTTGGCACGCTTGGAGTCAAGCATAAGGATGAACCTGCAGTTGTCAAGGCACTTCAAAATATTTATTGGTACACAATTGAATTTGGATTAATGGAAGGCCCTCATGGACTAGAGACCTATGGAGCTGGAATAGCCTCCTCATTTGGCGAAACAAATCATGTCTTTAACGAGTCTGTTGAAATCAAAGATTTTAGCTTAGAGGAAATAATGAACCGTGATTTCGTTAACAGTGAAATTCAAAATACTTACTATAGATTAGAGTCATTCGAACAGCTTTTTAACTGCCTCGAAGCCCTGCCAAACCACGTCCTATCTAACTAGCCATGCAGTTTTAGAAGCACACTCGCCACCAACGAATCAATTGATTGAAAAAGACAAAAGCTAAATTTATCTTCGTGCCATGAAAAAATTAATGGTCTTTACTTTTCTCTGCTCCATTGTTATTTCCGCATGTGAACTAAAACCAGAGATGGTCTTAGAAGAATCATGGTCACCTGAGCAGCCCAAACTCGTTGCTTATTATTTAGAAGAGGGCGAGCAGAAGGTAAAAGTGAAGGAAGATAAGTTTTATGAAGATGGAATCACTGAATATACGGGTGGTTATGATGCTGATGGGCAGCGCCATGGAGAGTGGAAGTATTTCTACAAGTCCGGCACCTTATGGAGCCTAGGTAATTATGATCATGGCAAAAAAACAGGCAAAAAGGAAGTTTATTGGCCCGATGGCATCATTCGCTACGAAGGATTTTTTGCCGATGACAAAAAAAGTGGTCACTGGATTTTCTATGACATGCAGGGAAACATTTTAGAGGAAAAAGATTATTAAAACCCAGGCTCTGTCTGTAAGAACATATTATGAAGACTATTCTCATCACCGGTGGAGCCGGATTTATCGGATCAAATTTGGTCAACCACATCGTTAAATCGAAAAGCGATTGGCACGTTGTCAACCTTGATGCGCTGACTTATGCAGGTGATTTATCCAATTTAAAGGAATCCGAAAATTGCTCGAATTACACTTTTGTTAAAGGCGACATTCGAGATCGAAAACTGGTTGATCAGCTATTTGCGGAACACGATATTCGAGGTGTCATGCACCTTGCGGCTGAATCGCATGTAGATAATTCCATCAGCAATCCTTCCGTTTTTATTGAAACCAATGTCAATGGGACGTTCAATTTGGTTGATGCCGCCTACAAGCATTGGATGATTAAGCCCTTTCAATTCAAGCCCGGATACGAGGATTGTAAATTTCTCCATGTAAGTACGGATGAAGTTTATGGCACATTGGGCGAAACGGGGTTGTTTACAGAAGAAACGCCTTATGCTCCCAATTCACCTTACAGTGCCTCAAAAGCGAGTAGCGACCACATCGTCAGAAGCTATCACCACACCTATGGCATGAACACGGTGATTACAAATTGTTCGAACAACTATGGACCAAATCAACATGATGAAAAGTTGATTCCTACTGTAATCCGCAAGGCTTTAACGGGCGCGAATATTCCCATCTATGGAGATGGAAGCAACGTGCGCGATTGGCTTTATGTATTGGATCATTGCAAAGGCATAGAATTGGCTTATAGCACCGGTCGATATGGAGAATGTTACAACATTGGAGGGAGAAACGAGCGCAACAACAATTATATCGCTCATACAATTTGTGCGCTTTTAGACAAGCATTATCCAAAGGCCGAGGGCAGCTACAAAGATCAAATCCATTACGTGGACGATCGAGCTGGACATGATTTTCGATATGCGATTGACGCCACAAAAATCGAAGGTGAATTGGGCTGGAAAGCTCAAGAAAATTTTGAAACTGGCATCTTAAAAACTATTGATTGGTACGCGAAGAAGTACGGCAAATAGGCTAAATCTGAAATTTTAAGGCTCGAATACTCGCGATCAACCGCTTTTAAAGGATTCAAAAATGGTTGGATATTTTTGATTACGGCTTTTATTTGAAGGTTCTGCGCAAGCATTATTAACGTTGAATCTTACCTTCGCTCAGCTATGATTCCACCAAGCAAGATTGACGAAATAATGAATGCCGCTCGCATTGACGAGGTCATTGGCGAATTCGTTCATCTGAAACGATCAGGATCAAGCCTTAAAGGTTTAAGTCCTTGGTCGGATGAAAAAACCCCATCCTTCATGGTCTCTCCAGCAAAAGGAATTTTCAAAGATTTCAGCTCTGGAAAAGGAGGTAATGTGGTGAACTTCCTGATGGAGCACGAGCATTTCAACTATCCTGAAGCGCTGCGGTGGTTGGCCAAGCGCTATAACATTGAAGTGGCCGAAGAAAAGCAGTCGCCCGAAATGGAGGAAGCGCGCAGCGAGCGCGAAAGCCTTTATGTGATCAATGAATTTGCGAGTGACTGGTTTGTTAAGCAAATGTGGGAAGGTGAAGAGGGTCGAATCATCGCACTGAGCTACTTTAAGGAAAGAGGGTTCACGGAAAGCATCATCAAGAAATTTCAGCTCGGCTATAATCCCGACAACTTTCAGGCTTTTACGGATGTGGCCGAAGAGCGTGGTTATAAGGATGAATATTTGATGGCGACTGGGCTAGTCAAGAAAAAGAACGAGCGGAAATATGATGGCTACAAGGGTCGAGTCATGTTTCCAATTCAAAACCTGAGTGGAAGAACCATCGGATTTGGAGGCCGCACGCTCAAAGCCGACAAGAACATCCCCAAATACATCAACTCGCCTGAAAATCCAATCTATAACAAAAGCGGTTCGCTTTATGGGTTGTATTTCGCGAAAAGCGCCATAGCCAAAGAGGACAATTGCTATTTGGTTGAAGGCTACACGGATGTCATTTCTTTCCACCAAAAAGGTATTGAAAACACGGTTGCCTCGTCCGGAACCGCCTTAACAAAAGATCAAATCAAGCTTGTATCTCGCTACACGCAGAATATCACCTTGGTTTATGATGGCGACAAAGCGGGTATAAAAGCAAGCCTGCGTGGAATCGACATCATTCTGGAATTAGGTGCACATGTGAAAGTAATCCTCTTGCCAGACGGTCACGATCCTGATTCATTTAGCAAAGGCCACGACAAACTTGAAGTAAAGGAATACCTCGCTGAAAATGCGAAGGATTTCATCAGTTTCAAGGCCAGTTTGCTCATGGAGGACGCAGCTGGCGACCCTATCAAAACCAACGAGGTTATCCATGCCATGGTCGATAGCATTGCGCTGATCCCAGACACAATTCTTCGTTCTATATATATTGGTGAGTGCAGCAAGCTCATGCGCGTTAGTGAAAAAGCCTTAATCAGTGAGCTGAACAAAGCGCTAAGAAAACAGCACCGAAATCAACATCGTTTTCAGCCTCATGAAGAGCCACTCGAAGCGCCCATCATTGAAAATGACTTTCAGACTGAACAGAAGTTTGCCGAGGACACCATCGATCATCAAGAGCGCGATTTATTGCGGTTGATGATCAATTATCACGGTCATGATTTTAGCCTTGAACAACCTACCGAAGAAATTCCAGAACCCGAGTCGTTTAAGGTGCTTGAATTCATCCTCGATGAAATTGAAGGAGACGGCATTATTCTAGAAACCGAAAAATATCGAACGTTGTTCGCGGAAATCGCGAGTAGATACGATGAGTTTGGCTTCGATACAAACTACTACATCCAGCATGAAAATGATCAATTGCGTGAGCTGTTCATTGACCTTATGAGTTTTCCATATAGCCTTGACGATTGGGAGCGCAAAGAAATTTTTGTAGATAGTGAAGAAAAGAAACTTAGACGGGCTGTTATGGAAGCCATCTACGCCTATAAATCAAAGCGTGTTGAGCGCATGATCAAGGACAATCAAGCGGCCATGCGCGACCAAATGGAGCTTGGTGGCGAAGTTGAAGATTACCTTAGAAAACAAATGCGATTGGAAGGCATTAAACGCGAGATCAACAAACATTTAGGGCGAACCGTATTGCATTAATAAGAAAGCAATGATTCAAGATTTAAAAATTGTCCTAGGATATGATTTTATCACCTACCGTGATTTTCATATGAACCTGATGGACATTATTATTGTCATCATCCTATACACCTTGACGTGGGGCGGGCTGCAAGTTTTTAAACTATTCGTAAACCGAGCCATTCGAAAGCGACAGTGGATGGATCGTTCATCGCTCTATGCTTTGCACAAGCTTTTCTCTTATCTAGCTTATACGATTGCGGCCCTGCTTTCGCTTAAGGTTTTTGGAATTGACGTGACCATTTTATTAGCTGGATCGGCCGCGCTATTGGTTGGATTCGGACTTGGCGTTCAGCAGATCTTTAATGATTTTATTTCTGGCATTATTCTGCTTTTTGGAGGAACTGTTCGCGTTGGTGATATCGTTGAGTTCAACAACACCATTGGTCGGGTTATTGAAATTGATTTTAGAACAAGCAAGATCAAAACACGCGATGGCATTACCATTATTGTCCCCAACAGCAAGCTCGTTTCAGACAATGTGATCAATTGGACAGAAGGCGATGAATTAACTCGGTTTAGTGTGGAAGTGGGTGTCGCTTATGGCTCGAACACCGAACTTGTTAAGCAAATTCTCACCGATGTTGTTACAGAGCATCAAGCTGTATCGAACCATCGACCTGTTCAGGTTCAATTCAGAGATTTTGGTGATTCATCATTAAATTTCAAGGTGCTGTTTTGGGCGGAAAACACCTGGGAGATAGAATTCTTGCGCAGCACTATTCGCTTCGAAATTGATAAGCAATTCCGAATAAACGGTGTTACCATTCCTTTTCCGCAGCGCGATGTACATATGTACCCCACCGACAAATGACCTTAACTTTTTAGTACAAAAAAGGCGATCATCTGAGATCGCCTTTATATTGAGTAAGAATTTGTTTAGTGCAACACTTGGATTTTCTGCAAACGCATGACTCGACCCAAATCATCTGTCACTTGTATGAGATAAGCTCCAGCAGGTAAACTCGAAACATCCATCGTTTCCGCAGTGCTTTGCCCAATTTGAGACCGTACTTTTTTCGCATTTATATCGAATAAATCGATGTTCCAACGGCCATCGTATGTTGTTCGAATAGAAACAATGTCAGTCGAGGGGTTTGGATATATTTCAAATCCTATTTTGCTCGCATCCTCAATTCCTGTTGGCCAAATGGGCTCAGCTTTCAGATAGGAAATATTCGAATCGGGATTTCCAAGTGAATCAAAATCAACTTGTGCCACAAAAAGATTGGCCGCTTCGTTGTCGCTCCACCAGCGATATGAGCCATCGCTCGCAGTGTCATAGTTTACTGAGTCAATAAAAAGCAACATGAAGTTGGTATATGGCCTCCATTGACCGTTATAATAGCAATCCGCAGAAACCTTCACTGTTTGTTGGACTTTTTGTCGAACACAAGTAAACGTTCCCTGAGGAAGCATTACATCGCCCCAAGCGTCAATTTCATTATAAAAGGAGACTCGATATTTTGAACGCAACGAATCAATGAAGGGGCGTGGTCCAGTACTGTCAAAGTCCACCCCGAAGTATTCCGATTGAACCTGGGTATACGCCACGGAACCAAACGTGGTGCCCATAGTTGCCGGAAATTGCATAAAGCGCCATTCCCCATTGAGAAATCCCAAAACTGGATTGCCAGCACTGTCATATTCAACTATCCCCACGATATCGAGGGCCGTTGCAGTCTGCCTGAAAAAAAGATGAATACTGCCATCTTCTAAATCATTTCCCACAAAATCCGCATCCGGAAAGTTGGTATAAAGTGGTGCTGTGGAAGGGTCTTCGAGGATGATGCCATCGGGTTTTTGTTCCACCAAAGAAGTGAAATCCCAAACTTGGTCGCCCGCTGCTTCCCCTAAGTCCAGTAAGTGGGCGTGTGTGGTGTCTTCAGCCATAAAGACGGTATCACCTAACGTGGCGATGTAGGTGCTATTAACCGTAATCTGAGCGAATCCAATTGATGAAAAAACGCTCACTCCAAAAAGTAAAATTTTTCTCATGTCCGTTGTTTTAGAGTTTAAAAGTATCCTTAGAATTAATTGTCTCCATCAATCACAAGCCTACTTTTGCGCAAACGAATGTGAACGATGAAAGATTTTTTGAAAGAACTAGGTTTAAAAGACACGAACGAGGGAACTTGCACAGGCCTAAATTGGCTTGCTTCAACTGGCCCCATATTCGAATCTTATTCCCCCGCAGACGGTGAAAAGGTAGGTGTGGTAAAGGGTAGTTCAAATGACAATTATCAGGAAGTCTTAGAAAAAGCGCAAGAAGCATTTGCCGAATGGCGCATGTGGCCAGCACCAAAGCGAGGTGAAGTGGTTCGTCAAATAGGTGAAGCTCTCCGTGAAAAGAAGGATGCATTGGGCATGTTGGTCAGCTATGAAATGGGCAAGAGCCTTCAAGAAGGACTAGGAGAAGTACAAGAAATGATCGACATCTGTGATTTCGCAGTCGGTCTGTCTCGTCAGTTACACGGATTAACCATGCACAGCGAGCGCCCCATGCACCGGATGTACGAGCAATATCATCCGCTTGGCGTGGTAGGAATTATCTCGGCCTTCAATTTCCCTGTGGCCGTTTGGGCGTGGAACAGCATGTTGGCTTGGATTTGTGGAGATGTTTGTATTTGGAAACCATCGGAAAAAGTGCCGTTGTGTGCTGTAGCATGTATGAACATTACTACTGAGGTTTTTGCCAAAAATGGTGTGCCAGAGGGAGTGAACGGACTCGTTGTTGGTGACTATAAGATTGGTGAATTGATGACGAACGACCCACGTGTCGCACTCGTTTCAGCCACTGGATCCATCCGAATGGGTAAAAAAGTTGGCGAAGCCGTTGGGAAGCGATTGGGAAAAACTATTCTTGAATTGGGTGGAAATAACGCCATCATTATTACGCAACATGCAGATCTGAAAATTGCCATTCCAGGTATTGTGTTTGGTGCGGTTGGCACTTGTGGTCAGCGCTGTACGTCCACCCGAAGGTTGATCATTCACGAATCTGTTTACGACCAAATTCGCGACACTTTAGTGAAGGCCTACGGTCAGCTTAGAATCGGTAGTCCGTTGGATTCTAACAACCACATGGGTCCGTTGATTGACAAGGATGCTGTGCAGATGTATACCAAGGCTTTAGATCAAGTGAAGGCCTTTGGAGGAAAGCTATTGGTAGAAGGTGGTGTGTTGACTGGTGCTGGCTACGAAAGCGGCTGCTACGTGAGACCAGCTATTGCCGAAGCAAAAAACGAATGGGAAATCGTTCAAGAGGAGACCTTCGCCCCTATTTTATATTTGATGAAATACAGCGACTTCGAAGAAGCGCTGAACCTTCAAAATGGCGTAAAACAAGGCTTAAGTTCAGCCATCATGACGACTAATATGCGGCAAAGCGAAATCTTCTTGAGCCATCGAGGGTCTGATTGCGGCATTGCTAATGTGAACATTGGTACAAGTGGCGCTGAAATTGGTGGCGCATTTGGAGGCGAAAAAGAAACAGGCGGAGGCCGGGAAAGTGGTTCAGACGCTTGGAAAGCTTACATGAGACGACAGACGAACACCATCAATTGGGGCACAGAATTACCACTTGCTCAGGGGATTAAGTTTGATTTTTAAGAATCGATGACCTGAATTTTGAATCAGCACGAATTAATCGAATTTGCCAAAGAAGAAAAACGTAACGGTTCAAGCTTTGCCGAAATTCGAACTCGCTTGATTGATCAAGGTCATTCAGAAAGCGATGTAGTCCATATCTTGAAAGCTGCCGATGCCCGTTTATTAGACGAACTTTCAGCATCGAATCCGGGTTCTTTTTTGGGTAAAATCAACTTCAAATTGCTTGGGTTAGCCTTGATTGCCATTGGCATTTTTATTACGGTTGTTAGCTATAAAAACGTGGAGGAATCGGGCGGATATTACTTGATTGTTTATGGCCCTGTGGCAACAGGTATCGCTTTCTATTTTCGCGGTGATCGCCTGTTTAACCCCAAAAAGCCTTTTTTTAAATCTCGTTTTAAGCGTTGGGGAGATTAAATGAACCGTTTCACTATAAGCGTTGTTTAACATTATGCTTAATCCATTTATTGTCATAGCATCATTCTTACTCATGGAAGCCACAGCATGGTTTACACATAAGTATATTATGCATGGAATCGCATGGTGGTTTCATCGCGACCACCACCAGCCCAAGTCGGGCTTTTTTGAGTTCAACGATCTTTTTCTGCTCATTTTCGCCATCCCTTCGTGGTTGTTCATCATGATTGGAGCTATGACTAAAAACGATGCTCAATTCTATGTTGGGATTGGAATTGCTATTTATGGACTTTGCTATTTCCTCGTGCACGATGTTTTTATCCATCAGAGGTTCCCTTGGTTTAAGCGAACCGACAATGTCTATTTAAGGGCCATTCGAAAGGCCCATAAAGTGCATCATAAGCACCTTGAAAAAGAGGATGGCGAGTGTTTTGGAATGCTAATCGTTCCCCTAAAATATTTTCGCGAAGCGATGCACAGCAAAGCTTAGATTTACCAAAACAACATTTGTTGCCAATCTTCCTCGAATCATACCATTACTTGTTGATTAACATACTCATCGTTGCCTATCCTTTGGCGCAGAGCTATGAACATCGCTTGCGATTTTTATCGAATTGGAAAGCCATTTTCACGGCCATTGCCATTGCGGGTGGTGTTTTCTTGATGTGGGACGAATTATTCACGGCCATCGGTGTTTGGGGGTTTAACGAACGCTACTTATCGGGCATATACTTAGGTCGCTTGCCCATTGAGGAATATGGTTTTTTCATCACCGCACCATTTGCCTGCCTTTTTATTTACGAGGTGTTGAATTATTTTATTCCCCGCGACCTACTTGGACAATATGGGCTAGCCATTACCTGGTTTTTTCTATTGGTCATGCTCATCCTTGGCGTCTATCATTACCCCCGACTATACACCAGTGTTTGTTTCTTTTTTGCAGCTGGTGTGCTCGCCTTTCAGCTGTTTATTCGGAAATCGAAATGGTTGGGTCGCTTTTATTTAGCCTTCGCCCTTTGCATGATTCCTTTCGCATTTATGAATAGCTGGCTTACAGGAGCTTTCACTCCCGAGCCTATTGTTTGGTACAACGACATGGAAAATATGGGCATTCGATTGGGTACAATTCCTCTTGAAGACGTGTTTTACCAATTGGCATACTTCCTGCTAGTTGTCGGTCTTTATGAACGGTCAAAATCACGATCAATTTCCAAATAGCAGGCAGTCTAAGAAGTTCACTATTTTTGGCGCCTTGCAAAAATTCAATCTTATGAAGTCAATCATCACACTTTGCGCGCTTGTTTTCTCGCTCACGGCTTTTGCACAAGACACAGTAATGGTTTTTAAGTCATCGAATGTCAACTTGAATTTGCGCGGTGAAAACATTCAGAAAACAACCGATGCACCCACCACAATCACAGTCGACTTCAAGGCGAAGCAGCTAGTGATTGAGACGACAATGCCTGAAATAAAGGAGCTTTTTCGCAATCAAATGACCCAACCTATCACTGCCACTATGGGCGAGATGGGCGAAGAGTTTAGCCTGACTATTGATAAAAACATTTTTGCTCACTTCTATTTAGACGATCGCAAAATGATCATGTTTACTCGAAATGACATTCACCCATTAAAGTGGGGACTGATGCTCAAAGAGGTGAAGGAAGGCGTTAATTAGCCCCAGCCAAAAATTATTGGAACATATACGGTGATAAAACCCGTAAACCATCCTAGATAGATTTGTTTCAAGTCGTGGGACTCTAAGATGTAGCGCGCACTACCTACCAAACCACTTGCCACCACGCCTATTAGAACAAGGTGAATGATGGGCAAATCATACAATTGAGCCATGCCGTAAACGGAAGCCGTTATTCCACCCATGCCTACCATGTGGATACTGATTTTAGTGAAAAAATTAAACACCAGCGCCATGCCAACGGCTACACTACTACCCAGAAAAATGGAGTAAATAACCGTAGGCATCGGAATATCTCGCAACAACCAATAGTTGGTCAAATAAAAGAACAAGGCAAATGTGAAGGGAATGATTCTGTCTTCACGAGATTCAAGTTCAATGGAACTTACCAGTTTTTTATAGCGCAGAAAGGCGGTAAATAAGAAAGGGATGATGGCTGTATTCACAAAAATCCAACTTACCAGAAAAACTTGCTTCGAAAACGGAGTCGTTTGCGCTACATAGCTATTTAGGCTAAAAATGATAACCAGCCCTGATGTCGGTAAAAAGATGGGATGAAAAAGGTAAGAAAGTATGTTTGCAGCAGTCCTCATAACTCCTTTCGCAATCGTGCAACGGGAATTTCCAATTGCTCTCTATACTTAGCTACGGTGCGTCTCGCAATGTTATAGCCTTTTGATTTCAACTCCTTGGCCAAGTTTTCATCCGTCCAAGGTTTGCGTTTGTCTTCGGTTCCAATCAGGTCTTGTAAAATCTTTTTCACCTCACGCGTGCTCACCTCCTCGCCTTCATCGTTTGTCAGCGATTCAGAGAAAAAGTATTTCACTTTATACGTACCAAAGGAAGTTTGAATGTATTTGCTGTTTGAAACCCTACTTACTGTGCTGATATCCATGTGGATGATATCGGCAATATCTTTTAATATCATCGGACGCAGCTTTGTCTCATCGCCCGTTTTGAAAAACTCAATTTGATAGTCGACAATGGCCTGCATGGTTCGCACCAGCGTGTCTTGACGCTGCTTTATAGCATCAATAAACCACTTCGCGCTGTCTAGTTTTTGTTTGACAAAAATCATAGCATCGCGCTGCGTTTTTGTCGGTGTCCCTTTGATTCTTGCAAAGTCGTCTAGCATTTCAGCATACTTGCGGCTCATTCGCAACTCTGGAACATTGCGCCCATTTAGTTGAACTAGGAGTTCATCGCCTTCGCTGATGATCTGAAAATCGGGCACCACCTGTTCTACTGGCCTACTGCTCTCATTCATGGAGTTGCCTGGCTTTGGGTTAAGCTGAACAATCTCTTCAATGGCATCCTTTAAGTCTTCATCCTCAATTTCAAGGCGATGTGTAATCTTCGAATAGTGTTTTTTGACAAATTCTTCGTAGAACTTTTCGAGAATAACTTGTGCTGTTTTTATGGTAACAGTAGATGGCTTTCGTTTGATCTGTATTACCAAGCATTCTTGCAAATCGCGTGCACCAATGCCCGCAGGATCCAAATCTTGAATCACCTTGACCAACAGCTTTTCGACCTCTTCTTCAGAAGTCATAATGCTTTGACCAAACGCCAAGTCATCCACAACAGATGGTATCTCGCGTCTTAAATAGCCGCTATCATCAAGGCTTCCAATAAGGTGGTCGCAAATAGCGAGTTCCACTTCGGTCAAATTGCGAAGATGTAGTTGCTCGCTGAGTCTATCGTGAAAAGTGCGTGATGTGCCAATGGGCATGCGCTTATCATCATCGTCCTTGCTGTAATTATTTGCTTCGTACTTGTAGCCAGGCGTGTCGTCATCGTCCATGTAGTCGCTAAAGTCAAACTCTTCCTTTTCCCTGCCCTCTTCTAGCGCTGGATTGCTCTCGATCTCTTCTTTGACTCGTTCTTCCATGGCCTGAGTAGGCAACTGCAACATCTTCATCAACTGAATCTGCTGAGGACTCAACTTTTGAAGTAGTTTTTGCTGAAGAGATTGCTTTAAAGCCATGCCTGAAAATTAAGGAATGTGCGACTAGAATTCCGCGTTTTTTGGAGTTCTTGGAAAAGGAATTACGTCCCGAATATTTGACATCCCTGTAACAAAGCTGATAAGTCGCTCGAATCCAAGACCAAAGCCACTATGAACGCATGTTCCAAACTTTCGTGTTTCCAAATACCACCAAAGAGATTCTTCTTCAATTCTGAATTCTTCGATTTTCTTTTTCAACACATCATATCGTTCCTCCCGTTGTGATCCTCCGACCATTTCCCCAATTCCTGGAAATAAGATATCCATGGCTCGAACCGTTTTCCCATCATCATTCAATCGCATGTAAAACGCCTTGATTTTAG
>Ga0209308_10001923_pt1 | contig 18517 bp, 16 predicted proteins | sample COGITO_mtgs_1204_3_FD_184806 | JGI IMG/M metagenome (GOLD analysis project Ga0209308, IMG submission 184806) | Pelagic marine microbial communities from North Sea - COGITO_mtgs_120405 (SPAdes) (version 2) | ecosystem: Environmental > Aquatic > Marine > Epipelagic ...
GAGGCGTTTATCTGTATAAGCTGAACGTGAAAACCCCTTTGGGTGAGCACGCTGAGCAGTACGAAAAGCTCGTAATTTTGAAATGAATGAGCCTCACTTTATGGCTATATTTGTCGTCTTTCAAAAAAATGAGCGTATAGACTAATTCTACTCTAATTTGAAATTAATGTTTTTGAAGCGTTTTTCCATTTTCTTGGTTGTTGTTTTTAGTGCCACGCAATCTTATTCACAGGCAACAGCCCGTGATTGGCTGCTCCAGTTGAATACCATTACAACGGCAGTTCCTTTTCTAATTATTAACCCCGAAACCCGTGGCGGGGGAATGGGAGATGTAGGTGTTTCCACTTCTCCAGATGGCGCATCTCAACACTGGAATCCATCTAAATATGCATTTATTGAGGACAAGGCCGGTGTTTCGATAAGCTATACGCCATGGCTAAGAGCTTTGGTTCCAGATATTTCGATTTCGTATCTCAGCGGTTACTATAAGATCAACAAAATGAGTGCTGTCGCTGGTTCCCTGCGTTATTTTTCGTTGGGAAGCATACAGTTTACGGATCAATTTGGGAACAATACAGTTCAGTTCACGCCGAATGAATTCGCCCTTGACTTATCCTATAGCCGAAAGCTGTCTCGCAGATTGTCAGCAGGATTAACAGGAAGATATATAAACTCAAATCTAACTGGTGGGCAAACAGTTCAGCAGGCTACGACCGGTCCTGGAAGAACAGGTGCAGTTGATCTCGGGGTCTACTATGAAAATGAAGACCTGACTGTGTTTGGAAAGGATGCCACACTAGCTTGGGGTGTTGCAGTGAGTAATCTCGGTGCTAAGATTAGCTACACGAATACTACCAGCAGAGACTATTTACCGATTAATCTGAGATTAGGTCCACGCATGACTTGGATGCTTGACGATTATAACAAGATTAGTGTGGCCGTAGATCTTAATAAATATCTGGTCCCGTCTCCTCCAGTCTATCAAATTGATTCAAGCGGGAATATCCTTATTGACGGGAATGATAATTTGGTGATTGCATCAGGAATGGATCCAAATAGACCAACAGTTAATGGTGCCCTTTCTTCGTTTTATGATGCGCCAGGAATTGTGAGTTTTGATCAAACAACACTCGAGGCTCAGGTAGAATCTGGGACACGCCTGGGAGAAGAACTTAGAGAGATTAGCTATGGTGTCGGTGCTGAGTATTGGTATGACGATCAGTTTGCCTTTCGATTAGGATACTATGGAGAACATGTTTCCAAGGGAAATAGGAAGTTTATTACCGTTGGGGCCGGTCTTCGATTAAACGTATTTGGCCTTGATTTTAGCTACTTAGTACCGGCTTATTTTGGAGCATCCAACCTTCAGTCTTCGCCTTTGGCACGAACACTTCGCTTTACTTTGACATTCAATTTTGCCGATGTAAAGAAAGAAAATGACGGACCACCTTCAGAATGACAATTAGAGTAGGTTTAGGTTATGATGTGCACCAATTAAAGGCTGGACGACCTTGTGTACTTGGTGGGGTTACATTTGAGTCGGCTTTGGGTCCTGACGGACATTCTGATGCGGATGTTTTACTGCACGCTGTTTGCGATGCCATTTTGGGCGCTGCTGGGCTCAGAGACATTGGCTTCCATTTTCCAAATACCGATCAATCCTTTAAAAATGCGGATAGTCGTAATCTCTTAAAAGAAGTCATGCGACTTGTTTCTGAGAAAGGCTATCGAGTGGGTAATGTTGACGCCACGGTGGTTTCAGAACAACCCAAGATAAGTCCAAAAATTTTCGAGATCAAACAATCAATCGCAAACCTTTGTCAAATAGATACAAATGATGTTGGTGTGAAGGCCACGACTTCTGAAAAACTAGGTTTTATTGGTCGCGAAGAAGGTATCGAAGCTCAGGCTGTAGTTTTATTGTTTAAAGATTAACTATGAGTGAGTTCGAAAAGAGCATTACGATTCAGTATTCGTTGATCTCCGATCGTTCAACTTTGTCGGTCGAAAACCAGAAATTGTTGAAATCGGCACAAGAGGCGAGTAAACTCGCTTACGCACCCTATTCTAAGTTTCACGTTGGTGCGGCCGCTATGCTTTCTAATGGTGAAATGGTCACCGCAAGCAATAAGGAAAACGCCTCTTTCCCAGCAGGCATTTGTGCCGAACGTAATTTACTTAACTACATATCAGATCATTATCTAGGTCAGAAAATCATTGCACTAGCCGTTTCAGCCAACCCAGTTGAGTTTGAGTTGAATGAGCCGGTTTCGCCATGTGGTATTTGTCGTCAAGTAATGTGTGAATCCGAGCGGCTTCAAAATCAGCCGTATCAGATACTTCTTGGTGCAACGAGCGGAACAGTGCTGATTTTTAATAGCGCAGCAAGTTTGTTACCCTTTCATTTTTATTTGAAAGAGCTAAAGAAGTGATGAATTTTAATTCAAGGGTTTTCTTAGTCTCTCATGTTATAAATTTGCCCTCCACGAAAACGAAGCCATGGCAGTAGCAACCAAAAAATCAAAGAAAGAAAACAAGTCTGAACCTTCATTCCCGAAGGCGCAATACCTAAAATGGTATGAGGATATGCTCATGATGAGGAGGTTCGAAGAAGCTTGCGGCAATCTTTATCTTCAACAAAAATTCGGTGGATTTTGCCATTTATACATTGGCCAAGAAGCTGTTGCAGCAGGTTTTGCATCTGCTATTCAGAAAGGGGATAAAATAATCACTGCATACCGTGATCACGCTCATCCCATTGCCCTAGGCATGGATCCCATTTATGTTATGGCTGAATTGTACGGGAAAGCAACGGGATGCTCAAAAGGAAAGGGCGGTTCTATGCACATGTTTGACAAAGAACTAAACATGATGGGCGGACACGGCATCGTAGGCGCTCAGATCCCAATGGGAGCTGGCATAGCCTTCGCTGAAAAATATAATGGAACAAGCAATGTGTGTTTGACATTTATGGGTGATGGTGCTGTTCGTCAGGGCGCACTTCATGAGACCTTCAATATGGCTATGCTCTGGAAGCTTCCAGCAATTTTCATAGTCGAAAACAATAACTACGCAATGGGTACTTCGGTTGAAAGAACCACTAATGTGACAGATTTGTCTAAACTCGGATTGAGCTATGATATGCCAAGCATGAGTGTGGATGGAATGCGTGTCGAGGCGGTTCATGAAGCTATTTCTTTGGCCGCTGAACATTGTCGGGCTGGAAAAGGGCCATATTTATTAGACATAAGAACGTATCGATATAAAGGTCATTCAATGAGCGACCCTCAGAAATATAGAACGAAAGAAGAAGTCAATGATTACAAGGAAAAAGATCCAATTGCTCAGGTGCTTGATGTCATCATGAAAAATGACTGGTTGGACGAGAAAGGCGTGGAAAAAGCAGAAGCAAAGGTTAAAGCGAAGGTCGATGAATCGATCGAGTTTGCAGAAAACTCACCACTTCCTGGATTGGAAGAATTATATAATGACGTTTACTCGCAAGAGGACTATCCATATATCATGGATTAATTGAATTAAGAAAAGAATGGCCGAAATCATAAAGATGCCAAAACTGAGCGACACCATGTTAGAGGGTGTTATAGCTACATGGCACAAAAAAGTTGGAGATAAAGTAAACGCTGGGGATTTATTAGCTGAAATAGAATCCGATAAGGCTACTATGGAATTTGAGTCGTTTCCTGCTGGAACGCTACTTCATATTGAAGTTCCTGCTGGAAAGTCTGCGCCCGTAGATTCGCTCATTGCCATCGTTGGAAAACCCGGTGAGGACATTAAAGCTATCATCAAAGAAGCAGCAGAGGCTGCTAAAGCGCCCGTTGCGGAATCAAAAACGGAAGTTAAAGCCGAGACATCAAAACCAATAGCTCAAAGCGCACCAGCCCCAATCAAGCAGGCGCCAAAGGCAATTTCAAAACCAGATTTAACAGTTGAGTTGGCAGATGGCAGGATGAAAATTTCACCATTGGCAAAACGTTTAGCCGAAGAGCAGGGTGTTAGCTTGCGAGGAATTAGAGGAACAGGTGATGGTGGTCGAATTGTGAAGCGGGACATTGAAAAGTATGGTCAGGGTGGAGTGACACAAATTGAGCGGTCAAGAGATGTTGAAACGACTCAAATGCGCAGGACAATTGCGCGAAGACTGAGCGAAAGCAAGTTTTCGGCTCCGCATTTTTACCTAACTATAGATCTAGATATGGATCGAGCAGTTGATGCTCGAACAGCTATTAATGAGGCAATAAAACCGTCAAAAATTTCATTCAATGATTTTGTTATTAAAGCAGCTGCCGTTGCTTTAAAGGATCATCCTGCCGTGAACGCAGGTTGGTATGGCGACTTTATCCGATATAATGAGCATGTTCACATTGGTGTTGCAGTCGCTGTTGAAGATGGACTTTTGGTGCCTGTTGTTAGACACGCAGATGGAAAGCCATTAACAACTATTTCAGAGGAGGTTAGGGATTATGCTTCAAGGGCGAAATCGAAAAAACTTCAGCCTCAGGATTGGGCTGGAAATACATTCACCATTTCGAATTTGGGAATGTTCGGTATCGAAGAATTTACAGCTATCATAAATCCACCAGATAGTTGCATTATGGCAATTGGCGGAATTCGTCAAGAGGCTGTGGTTAAGAACGGAGAGATTAAGGTGGGGAACCGAATGAAGGTGACCTTAAGCTGTGATCACCGAGTAGTTGATGGGGTAACAGGAGCTAAGTTTTTAGAGACCTTCCGTAATTACATGGAGAATCCTATTGTTCTACTCGGAATGCGAGAGATTTAGATCGTGGCTAATTCAGATTTACCTTGCGGAAGTTGAATCGAATCCAATTTCGCTTTCCATTCCTTTAAGTAAATCTCGTAAGCTTCTTTATACCCTGGACTTATTGGCTCACTAGGAGGTATTTTCTCGCGTCTGTGGTCAATTTGAGCTCCATTTTTCCAAAATCTAAAACAGACATGAGGGCCTGTGGCTAAACCAGTGCTGCCCACATAACCAATTGTTTGCCCTTGTTTTACTCGAACACCTGGTTTTATTCCAGTAGCAATTTTACTCATGTGTAAATACTGAGTAGTGTAGGTGCTATTGTGTTTTACTTTGACATAGTTGCCGTTATATTGCTTGTATTGTGCTTCGACTACTATCCCATCGCCAACTGTCATTATTGGTGTTCCTGATGGCGCGGCATAGTCTGTGCCAAGGTGAGCCTTATATCTTTTTTGGACTGGATGAAATCTTCGATTAGAGAAACCAGAGGAGATTCGGCTAAACTTTAAAGGCGCTTGAAGGAAGGCCTTGCGAAGGCTGTTGCCCTCCTCATCAAAATAGTCGGTTTGATCTCCTTGATTAAACTCAAAGGCATAATACGGAGCGTTAAAATGGTAAAATACCGCAGCTTGGATTTCATCAATCCCAACCACTTCATCATCAACTTTTTTAACGGTGTAAATCAGTTTGAAAGCGTCTTCTTTTTGTATTCTGTAAAAGTCAATACTCCATGCGTAAATGTCCGCCAACTCCATGGCTAATGCTGGGCTCAAGTCTTGATCTACCAACGTTTGATACAGTGATGAATAAATTATACCGCTCGCAGTTCTGCTTTCCGTTTCAGTGGGTCGCGATCCTCGATATACGCTCATAGTATCTCTAAGATCATACACAACAAACTCTACAGTGGATATTTCATAAATGAAAAATTCTGCTCGCTGGCTGCTATCGTTTAAACACAAGAGTGTGTAATTTTTGCCTGAATTGAGTTTTCGAGTATCAAATATTTTTTTGGACTTTTCTGCTAGGTGAGTGATTTCTGCATAGCTGATATTATAAGGTAATAGTATGTCTGCAAGAAATTGGTTTGGGTGAATTTTAGCCTTGATCACGTTGTAACCCTCAGAACCAATTCCAAATTCATCGTAACATTCTTCATTCACGGCAGTTTCTACGGCCTCAACAAGAGCTGGATCTGCGGTAGATGGGCTATGATTGAATATCAATGCCATGCAAGAAGCTGCAATAATGAATGCAACTATCAAAATAATCCGTGACTTTTTCAATTTCTGATTAAAACTTTATCGCTTAAAACCTGCTCTACCCATCCTTTGCCCCAATCCTCGATCTCTTGTTCAGACCATAAATCCGGATAGAATATTCGCTTCTGAAACCTCGGGGGCAAATATTTTTGCCAATTCGTTCCACCTGTGGCAGGCGCATCTCCTTCTTTCGAAACCAAATACCGAACAGCGCTTTTGTAATGAGATAGAGGCCAGTTGATGTTCACATTTACATCCAATTGTCGAAGTTCACGAACCAGATGTGCGTCTGCTTGATCAATAGTACTTAATGACTGATATTTTTTCCACAAGTTACAATCTTGATAACTGAGAGCCATCGACTTAAGGCTATGCGTGTATTTGTGCTCAAACTGTTCTAAAGTCAAGGTTTTTTTACCTGTTGCAGCCTCCGTTGCTCCCTGCTTCCAATATATATGTTCGAATATTCCGTCAATCGAATGGTCGCTATCTTGGACGTTATTACCCTTGTATTTTTTGTCCATTAATTGAAATAGGTCTGTACTTGCGATTTCAATTTGACGGTATTGAGCTGATTGGAATCCACTAGCGGGTAGAAGAGCCATCCTAAAACGGGAAAACTGCTCTTTTTCCATTCCATTGATCATGATGTCAAAGCTGCTAATTAGCGCGCTGAAATAACCGTTAATACGCTTAACCCTTTCCAATAGGAAGGTTGAATTAATTTCACTATTCCACCCTTTAACCTGTCCAGATGAATCGACTATCATCCCATTCTTTGAGATTTGATGGAATTCGTGAAGGCATAGTTTGAAGTATAACTCCGTTATCTGATGATATATAACAAAGATGGTTTCGTCTGGATAGTCGGTTTTTGGAGATTGTAAGGAAAGTAACGTGTCTAGGTGAATGTAGTCCCAATAGGTGAGGTAGTTTGACAATAACAAGCCATCAAGGTAGGCATTGATGTCCTGACCCATCGAGTCGTATTTATCACTTAGTTTCTTTAGCGTTTCTGCTATATCCTTGTCCAACTGTAAATGGTATAAGGCTCGAATGTAGAATGAAATTACCCAGCTGTCCGCGAGGGTCGAAATCAGTTTCTAACATTGGTTCGTGAACCTATTTTTTGGATTTGACAATTGATACCGGATTTGCAAGGCCGCTATAGTCTCGTAATTCCATTGTCACTGAGCCAACTAAAATTTTGGCTTTTGCTTGAACCGGGATTTTGTTTTCGTCATCGGTTACCCAAACCATCATGTCCTCTTCTTTCTTGAATATTCGACCTTCTTGCACAACGGGGACAAATACCATGCAATCAAATGTTCCCCTATCGATAGTGATTTGTTCTTTTTTGAGATAACGAATTCGAAGCGGCCACAATTCATTGTCAATGAAAATGTGCATTTCATAAACTTCATTTGGTTCGGCATCGGAATAATCAAAAGTTCGCGCGTAATAGAAAGCAGATATCATGTCTTGCACCCCAACGGGCACATCAAACTCTTTTCCTTTATCTGTTTTTACTTTTTCTTTAAATTGATTAAAGGTGTAGTACTGCTTCATTTTGAAATCACCTTCTTCTATGTCTCGAACAAAAATCCATGGAAATACGCCTTCGGCATCTAAATAGGTTTCATAGCGATCTCGAACTTTGAAAAACCAGTTGAAGGTGCCCATAGAGTTGCCTTTACCGACAACGTGCATGACATCTCTACCCGCAATAGTCTTTGATTCTTGAGTTACCTCAATAATTGCTTCGCCTGCGTCAATCCAACCATAAGAAACTTGATATTCTAGTTTTTCACCACGCTGAAACGCGTGATGTTCAACTGAAGGCAGGGCGGCCGATTTTTTTGAAACCACGGGCGTTTCAGTCACCTTTGGTTGACAATAGCCACTAGCCCAGCTCGCGATAAAGGCAAAAGTTATAATCAGGTTTCGCATGGAATTTAGTTTTACGCCATATGACAAAGCGTGTGCCATCATTTTAGTTGGACTGAATTTCGGATCCGTAGGTAAAGATCGAGTATCAACGAAGCTAAGGCGCTCTTAATGACGAGACCGGGTAGGTAAGGTAAAATGTGCGATTTGAAAGTGATGTCGCTAAAATCACCAAGAAATATCCAAAGCAAACCAAATTGCATCAACACTAGATGGAGTAGGCTAAACGTGATGAAACTTCGTACATATTCGCCCTTCTGAATCTTGTTTTTTTGACTTCGCACTAAAAAAGAGATTAGGTAGAACCCTAGTAAGAATCCCCCACTGTTTGAAAAGATTCGATCGATTCCAAATGAAGCATGCGCGAAAACAGGAAGTCCAAGGCTACCTAAAATCAGCCAAAGCAAAATGCCGCCACTTGCGTTTCGACCGTTTAGCAAAAGCGGAAGTAAAAATGCCACAAGGCTTTGAAGGGTAATTGGCACCGCCAAAAAAGAAAAGTCAACACTGAGTTGTCCACTCACCCACATTGCGATGGTGGCAAAACTCACTTCAATGAAGATTTTTGCAATCGGGCGTAAGTTGTTTCTCAAGCTACTATGTTGACAATACGATTCGGCACTACGATGATTTTTTTTGGGTTTTTACCGTCAAGCCACTTGATGGTTTCTTCGTTATTCATCACTGATTGCTCGATTTCTTGCTTATTCATTCCATTGGGTAATTCTATATAGAATCGTGTTTTACCATTGAATGAAATGGGGTAATTGACGCTGTCATCAATTAAATACGCTGAATTTAGTATAGGCCATGGAACTTCTGAAATCGACTCTTTGTGACCTAATTTGGACCAAAGCTCTTCACTAATATGAGGAGCGTGACAGCTTAAAAGGATTACTAGCGGTTCGATAATAGAGCGTTTATTGCATTTTAAATCAGTGAGTTCATTAACCGCCACCATAAAAGCACTTACCGATGTGTTGAAGGAAAAGCGCTCCATGTCTTCTGAAATTTTTTGAATGCATTTGTGCAAGCTTTTTAATTCATCCTTGTTTGGTGCATCCTCGCTAATTGTAAAGTTGTTTTCCGCTGAGTGGACTAGTCTCCACAATTTCCGCATGAACCTAGACACCCCTTCTATACCCTTCGTATTCCAAGGTTTGTGCATTTCAATTGGCCCCAAGAACATTTCGTGCAGTCTAAGCGCATCCGCTCCGCTTTCGGCAACCACATCATCTGGATTAACCACATTGCCATATCGCTTGCTCATCTTATGACCATCTTCGGCCTGAATCATCCCCTGATTAATCAGCTGTTTGACGGGTTCGTCAAACGGGATGAAACCTAAATCGTAAAGGAATTTGGTAATAAATCGGAAGTAAAGCAGGTGGCCAGTGGCATGCTCTGCACCGCCAATATATAAATCTACTTGGCCCCAATAGTCAACTGCTTCTTTGGAAACAAATTCCGCATTTCGGTGTTCAGAGTTTGCGGCCATCATGTAGCGTAGATAGTACCAATTTGAACCAGCCCAGCCGGGCATGGTGTTTAATTCCATTGGGTAACCCTTGCCATTTTGAACTAATTTACCCTCCTTGCGATCCCAATTCCATTGCTCAGCTCTCCCAAGCGGAGGATCACCTGTTTCGGTAGGTTTAAAGTTGTCAATATTGGGCAATTGAATTTGGTCCAATTTATCCTCATCGACCGTATATGGAATGCCTTCGCGGTAATATATTGGAAATGGTTCACCCCAGTAGCGTTGCCGGCTGAAAACGGCATCTCTTAATTTGAAGTTTATTTTGCCCCTTCCTATTCCACGGTTTTCACATTCAGTTATGATCTCTTGCATGGATTCTTGAACAGTCTTGCCATTTAAAAATCCAGAATTTATCATTATGCCTTCCTTCTTGTCATCTGCCCCTTTCTCAACATCTTGTCCCTCGATAATTGGAATGATGTTCAGGCTGAACTTTTTTGCAAAATCCCAATCTCTTTCATCGCCAGCCGGGACCGCCATGATAGCGCCTGTACCGTAGCTGACTAGTACATAATCGCTAATCCAAATCGGAATTTTTGCTCCAGAAAATGGGTTGATTGCAAAGGCACCTGTAAACGCGCCAGTTACGTCCTTAACTTCTGCCATACGTTCTCGCTCCGTTCGCTTTTTTGCAAAATCCAAATAATGCTCAATTTGGCTTCTTTGCTCGACAGTGGTTATCTTTTCAACGAGTTCATGTTCGGGAGCAAGCACCATAAATGTGGCTCCGAAGATGGTGTCTGGTCGAGTTGTGAAGACGTCAATTTTATCCACGAATCCGTCAACGCTAAATTCAATTTCAGCTCCTTGGCTTCGACCTATCCAATTGCGCTGTATGTCTTTAATTGAGTCGGACCATGAAATGGTATCTAATCCATCGATAAGTCTTTGGGCAAATGCTCGAATCCGTAAAGACCATTGCATCATCCTTTTTTGTTCTACAGGATGACCACCTCTTTCACTTTTTCCATTTATAACTTCATCATTTGCTAACACGGTTCCAAGAGCTGGGCACCAATTAACAATGGTATCAGCCCGATAGGCAAGTCGGAATTCCAAAAGAACTTCACGTTTTTTAGTTTCACTAAAGGCTTCCCACTCTGCACTTGTGAATTCTAATGTCGTGGCGCTGTATGCTTTAGCACCTTTAGTCCCATGATCTTTAAAAAGTTGAATTAAGGATTCAATTGGTTCAGCTTTGTTCGTATCCAGATTATACCAACTATGAAATAATTTGATGAATATCCATTGCGTCCAGCGATAGAAGTTCGGATCTGAGGTTTTTACTTGACGCGACCAATCGAAAGAAAACCCAATTTGATCCAATTGTTTTCGATATCGTTTAATGTTATCCTCTGTTGTAATGGCAGGATGCTGTCCTGTTTCGATTGCATACTGCTCGGCAGGTAATCCATATGAATCATATCCCATTGGATGCAAAACATTATAGCCTTGGTGCCGCTTAAACCGAGCGTAAATATCACTTGCGATATATCCTAATGGGTGACCTACATGCAAGCCAGATCCAGAGGGGTATGGAAACATGTCCAGCACATAATATTTAGGTTTTGGGCTATTGTTTTTTGCAGCGAAGGTTCCCCATTCTTGCCATTGCTTTTGCCATTTCGCCTCAACCTTTGAAAAATCGTACTCCATACTTTTTTAAAACAATTTGCGAAAGTAATCGTATAGCGAATAAAGACTCAAGAAATGACTAATTCAAGCCACCTAGCTTGCCGCGTTAGAGGCATGATCTGAATCACTATCTTCGCGAGTTCTGTTTGCACAGACATTTTTGATATATACAAGGAATGAGGAAAGTATCATTATTCTTACGAGGCTTTGTTTTGGTGTTCTTATTACACGCCTTTGGCAATAATTTATTAGCCGAGGGGACACCTTCTGTTTGGAAGAATTATTCAGGAATTGCTCTCGCAAATGAGAGTGGTGGTTTGGTAATTAACTTTCGATCTGATCCGATCAATGGACATTATCCTAGCTATAATTTCAATTCCGACACGCTAAATCGCCTGTATGTTCATATTGATGATCACACATCCGAAACAGTGAATTTTGGATTCAACGTAAGGAGATTGTGGTTCACGTCTTGTGGTTCTGGAAATGTTAATAGTAATTACAATGCCGCGGCCATTTCAGCAGGTAATGTGGTTTATTGGCGATTGAAAGATCCGAGCGGTACAATCGTGTCTTCAGGGTCAATTCCAGCTTGGAATTGAGGGGTGACTACAAGTACGACTACAGGGTATATTGGAACATATGGTGAAGCGAGCAACGGACCAGATGGAGTCGATGGAGTAACTACAGCTGGTTATACTCCCGCTAATTAAAATCCAACGGTTAACGGGGATTTCTATTTTGAGTTCAATTATCGAAGTTCAACGACTGCATTCAATGCTTCAGCATGCAGCTGGGCAACCATAGAGTTTCAATATTTTGATATTACAGTGACAGAAAGCTCAAATTCCATCGATGGTAGGGTTTGGTCCCGTCTATGGGCTTTGTCAACGGTCAATAGAACGCCATCCCAAGGTATTGCTTTGAATAGTTCGAAGCTTCATATATATACCGATGATAGTATTATGACTCGTATCGATTTTGATACAATCTACCCGGGATTCTGGAATGTCTTTGCCAATGAAGGTCGAACTGGATTACGATGACAGTTCTTACAAGCGGTTCGTTCGCTTCTATTACATCTGAAAATGGTTCTTGCTCAAACAACAACTTAGGTTCAGCTACTGCAACTGGTGGTTCTTCTTATGTATGGAGTAATGGAGCAACTACGGCTAATATCTCTGGCCTCGCTGCTGGAACTTATACTGTAACTGCTACAAACAACAGCGGTTGCACCGATACAGAAGAAGTGACTATTACGAATGTGGAATGTTGCAACGTAACGTCTGCCGGTTCTATTGGAAACGCGCAGTCTAACTGTGGTGGTTTCGATCCTGATGCTATCACTTCTATCGCACTTCCTTCTGGTGGTATTGGAACAATCGAATACGTTTGGTTGAAGCGATTCCCGGGGCAATCTTATTCTGCCATCAGTGGTGCTAACGGTCCTACGTATGATCCTGGATTCATCACTCAAACTACTGAGTACAGAAGATGCGCTCGAAGATCAGGTTGTTCAGCATTCGTTGGAGAATCCAACTGGATCACAATGACCGTTGAAGGAGCTGCCCCTGAATACAGCACTAAATACAAGATTGATGCAGGAAACTGGATTTACGATACTGTTGTATATGTATGTCCAAATCAGAAACTATACTTAGGTATTTATCCAAACAGCTTTAGTTCAATTAGCTGGACAGGACCGAATAACTTTACATCTAACGTCAGCCATCCATTAATTACAAGCTGTGTAACAGCAGCACATGGAGGTTTGTATACGGTAACAGCTTCAAATGGCGGTTGCGCCACAACAAAGACAATTAAGGTAATTGTTACAAATAACTGTTGTGGTGAAATCTTAGCACTTAAGATCTATGATCAATCAACAGATCAAGAAGTGTCAGGAATTGGACCAATTACAAACGGAATGTCGATTCCAGCTTCATCACTTCCAACGAACTATTATTTAGTTGTGGAAACAACAACAAGTATTGAAAGTGTTAATATCACAGTTAATGGTTCAAGTCAAAGCTTTGAAAACGTTGTTCCATACACTTGGCCAAATGGTGCTGAAAACGGCTCGAACTGGAATGGTGGAGGAGGAAGCTACACTGTTAAGGCATATGCCTACACGGTTGAAAATTGTGCAAACACTTTATGTGATGAAATCGAAGTATCATTCACCGTTTCTGATTGCGACAATGTAACGGATGGAGGGATAATTGGAAACGCACAAAGCAGCTGTGATTCATTCGATCCAGAAGCAATTACCTCGATCACAGCTCCTTTAGGTGGCTCTGGTACACTAGAATACATTTGGTTCGAAAGAATTGCGAATAGTAGTTCAATGACCGAAATCGTGGGCGCAACAAGCGCAACCTACGATCCAGGAATGATTACTCAATCTATGGAGTATATGCGCGCCTCTAAAAGAGACGGCTGCACGGAATATGTAGGTGAATCAAACTGGGTGTTGATGTCGATTGAAAACAACCTAACCGTTGAAGTAAATACCATGAGTCCGTTATGTGCTGGAACAGATGGTTCGGCAGATGCTATGGCATATGGCGCTTCAGGAAATGTTTCGTACTTATGGTCAAATGGCTCAACCATGCAAATGCAAGTTGGTCTTGGCTCTGGAACATACATTGTTACGGCTACAGACGCTGGTGGATGCACCGCTGTTGACAGTGGATCAGTGGTCATCCCTGAACCAATCCTACTAAGCTTTACGGTTGTTGGCTCTTCTTACCCTGGAGCTATGAACGGAAGTGCACAAGTTTCGGTAACAGGCGGAACCCCAGCTTATACGTACTTATGGGGCAATGGATCGACTACGAACACCGCTACCGGACTTCAAGGTGGTATTAACCATGGAGTAATGGTAGTTGACGCAAATGGTTGTATGGCGATAGATTCAGTATTTGTTAATTCAGTTTCCTCTGGTAAGACAGGCAGAGATTTAGATACTGAAGGCACGATAGATGAAGAGCTTTCCTTAGTCGTATTCCCTAATCCAATATCTACCGGAGCGACAGTTACATTGGGAATCAACGGTGTTTCTACAGACATGCCGTCTCAAATAGAAATTATGGATGTTGCCGGTAATATGGTTCGAGTTCAAAGAGCTCTTCTTAACGAGGGGGCTAACCAAATCGTTCTAGAAGACTTAGATCGACTTGCAGCAGGCACGTACATCGTCCGCGTCAACATGAATGCAACCGTTCGATATGAGCGAATTCAAATAACAAAGTAGAAGATCATTGAAATGATTGAAACGAAAAAGGGGAGGCAATTGCCTCCCCTTTTTTTATGAGCTAATCAGCCGTTTGAAAGAAAGTTGTTAGTTATTACTTTGAGCTTTTGGCCGTAAACTTGGATCGAGGGAATAAGCTCTCTCTAGCCATTTCGTTGCATCATCGGACTTTTCCATGCGCTGGTATGTTATGCCAATAAAATAACAATACGAAGCATTCTTCGGTTCCAATTCATGTGCCTTCATGAACCAGTATATGGCTTCTCCGTATTTACCTGTTGTGCCATAGCAGCTGGCTAAATTCCCCATAGCGTCAATATATCTTGGATCTGATTCAATAGCGCGCAAAAAGAACTCTTCGGCCTTTTCAAACTTTCCTTTTTCGAACAAAACAGTCCCCATATTATTGAGCGTAACTTTATGCGTTGGCTTCTTGTCCAGCACTGTTTGGTACCTCTCGATGGCCAAATCTTGATAACCTAGTCGTTGATATGCCAAACCCAACTCACTTTGCGCATCAGCGTAACCTGGATAAATAGCGATGGCCTTTTTTAATTCACCAACCGCTTTCCTAAGCCATTGGTTTTTCACTTCTTTCGTTTTAGCCAATATGGCACGCTCTTTCATATAAGCCATACCCAATCTATAATGAGTTCTAGCACTGTTTGGACTGTTCTCCACATCCGCGAGATACAGGTCGTATTCTGATTTCCAATCTTTATTCCTCTCAAAAGATTTGAACCCATAACTGACGCCAATGAGCATAAGGACTGATATAGGTAAGGCACTTTTCTTCAATTCAAAGGGAAGTGTAAACCTTTTGGTTGACCATAACCACAATAAACCAGCAATCAGAATACAATAGCCAATTGACGGTAAAAACAACAATCTTTCGCCAAAGTGTGTTCCGATGGTCAAAAACAGATTGGAGTATAACGAGAATGTTAGAAATAGAAAGATGATGGCAAAGGCGAACAATTGCTTCGATCGCCAACCTTTTATGGCAATGTAAATGAGTCCCGCGATGGCCAACAAGGCAAACCAGAATAGCGGATCTTCCAAGCCATTGATCGGAATTTGGAAGAGGCTATAATCATGTGAAAGCGGGTGAGGTACAATCAGTTTCCACAAATAAAGGCCACAAATTTTTATAGCCGTAGTGTAATAATCCAACCCATGTGCATTGACCAAAACGTTGTCAATACCTGCTACCACATCCTTTCCAACCATATCGCCTAAGGCTGCTTTTCGAAGACCCATATAGACTGAAAAAGGCAAAAGCATCCAACCCGCAGACATCAGCGATTTTCGCCAAGACACATCCGAAAAAAAATAAAAGGCAATCGGAATAATTGGTATTAAAGTCACCACGCTTTCCTTCGAGCTAACTGCTAAAAAAAAGGCCAGAAGAGCGCAGCCCAACCAAACACTGAAATTTCTACCCTTGTTTTTCCAAACAAACCACAGCGCCAAAAACGAAAACATTGTCGCGAGCAACTCATCTGCACTTTTAATGTTTGCAACGACCTCTGTATGAATGGGATGAAGAGTAAATAAGAACGTGGCTCCAAAAGCCAGCCAAATCCGATCTTTTCCAAACCAAGCTAGGAGTAGAAAAAACAATACAGCGCAAGTAATTGCATAGATCACTACGTTAACTATATGCGCTGGCCTTGGATCGTTCGGCCAATGCTCCCACTCCCACGCAAACAAACTCAAGGTAAGCGGTCGATAAATGCTGCCGGGTTCACTCCAGTATCCATGTCGATAGTTAGTGGTCCAAATTGTACCTAAACTTTCGGTTCCTTTTTGGGTTACCCAGTTTTCAGTTATCGCTGATAAATCATCCAGAACATATCCATGATCGAATGTATTTGCATTAACGATCAATGCAATCGCAGCAATAACGAATGCTCCCGTCAGGGTAGTGCGATTCCGTAAACTTGAATCAATCGGAGTGGTTTTGCTCTTTGCCATAGAATGGCAAAATAAAAGCAAAACCTAAAATAACGGTTAGAATGAATGCGATGGCCGCTTTTGCCAAACACCTATTGACTTACAATGACTGGTATTGTAAACCGTTCATTTTGCGTACGAATTGAAATGGAGTATAAGCCATTTGTAAGTGCTGAAATTGAAATATTTCCTTGCGCAGGATTCTCAATTATTCGCACAATTTGACCTAAAGCATCATGGATTTCTATGGATAAAATCCTTCCATAATCCTCGAATTGAATCGTAAATGAACCATCGTTTGGATTAGGAAAAACTTGAGCAAAGCCACCCATTACACTGCTATAGTTGACAACCTCATTGTGTGAATGCTCAAAGGATCCATCCCTGTCAATTGATTTTAGTCGATAATATGATCGACCTTGCAAGGGCGAATAATCATATAATCCGTAATTCATGATTTTGACACTAAATCCTTGCGCCTGAAGCGTTCCTATTGTCTCCCATTCTATTAAATCTGCACTCCTTTCAACTTTGAAATGATCTGAATTGACTTCATTGAACTCAATTAAAAAATTCCGTTGCGGTCGCGAAGATATCGGAAAAAGGGAAGATATCAACATAGCGCTGTGGATTGTTAGGGTCCGTTTATTCTGGTTTAGGTGCTGGCTTACGCAAGACTTGTTAATAGGTTTCGAATACCTTCACAAAAAATTTAGAAAAAATGATCATCTATAATGTCACCGTTAAAATTGACACCAATCAATATGAAGACTGGTTGAACTGGATGAAATCTGAACATATTCCGAAGGTCATGGCAACAGGTTTCTTTCTTAAAAACGAGCTTGCAAGGGTTTTGGTAGATGAAGAAGATGGAATAACCTACTCTATTCAATATAGATGTAATAGCCTGAAAGACTTTGAAGATTATCAAAGAGATTATGCGCCAGGATTGCAGAAAGAACATTTGGATAGGTATCGCGATAAGTTTGTCGCTTTTCGCACACTATTAGAATTAGAGGATTGATGGGGATTAAACCTAAAAAAGGGCTTGGACAACATTTCTTGCGCGATTTTGCTGTTGCACAGCGAATTGCGCTCTCCGTTGACGTATTAGCCCCTGCTCAATTGTTAGAAATTGGACCTGGAGAAGGAGTGCTCACGGAGTTGCTTCTGCCTAAGTATCCACAGTTAAGTGTCATAGAGATTGATTCGGAAAGCGTTGATCATTTGAGACGGGCTTATCCAAGTTTAGGCGAGCGCTTGCATTATGACGATTTTTTGAAATGGACATTCCCGGTGGGACATTGGGTAATCATTGGAAACTTTCCTTACAACATTAGTTCGCAAATTATTTTCAGAGCAATAGAACAACGTTCAGTAGTAGATGGATTAGTTGGAATGTTTCAAAAAGAAGTGGCTGAGCGTATTGCCGCAGGCCCAGGATCTAAAACTTACGGAATTCTTAGTGTATTAACGCAGTCATATTTTGATGTGGAATATCTGTTCACCGTTGATGCGAGCGCTTTCCACCCACCTCCCAAGGTTCAATCGGGAGCAATTCGATTAAAACGGAAAACAGATTACGAGCCTGATTGTGATGAAAAATTTTTGTTTTCAATCGTAAAAGCCGCATTCAATCAACGAAGGAAAATGTTGCGAAATTCCGTCAAAGCCTATTTAAATGAATCGAACATGGATGCTGTGGAACCTTATCTCACAAAACGCCCAGAACAACTGAGTTTTCAGGATTTTGCCTTCCTAGCTAAACAGCTGAAGCCCTGATCAAATTCTACTACTTTTGCCGCTAATTGTGCAGTTAACGTCATAGTCACATGCAATTCGAACTCACCAAAGAATACCTCGAAATCCTCCTTCATGCCATCGAGCGCAGCGATGAGCATGCGCTATTGGAATTAGTGAACGAGCTTCATCCGGCTGACATTGCTGAGATAATGGATGAGTTGGAGCCTGATGAGGCGTTGGTTTTATACAAAGTGCTAGACGGTCACCGAGCTGCCGATGTGCTCATGCATTTGGAGGATGACAGTCGGATTGAGTTTCTAGCTCAGTTGACACCAAAGGAAATCGCTGAACAATTTATAGACAACCTCGACAGTGATGACGCAGCCGAC
>Ga0209308_10001929_pt1 | contig 18482 bp, 8 predicted proteins | sample COGITO_mtgs_1204_3_FD_184806 | JGI IMG/M metagenome (GOLD analysis project Ga0209308, IMG submission 184806) | Pelagic marine microbial communities from North Sea - COGITO_mtgs_120405 (SPAdes) (version 2) | ecosystem: Environmental > Aquatic > Marine > Epipelagic ...
TCCTCTCCGTTCGTTTCCTAAAGGGTCGCGCGTCCAACCAAAGTGTGGCGTGAAGGACACCACGAAAATCTCAAATACGAGTTTATGAACTCTCGTGTGTGTGTGTGTGTGTGTGTGTGTGTGTGTCTCGTTTCTCTCTCATCTCTCTGGTTTGGTGGTGTTGTTACTTTTTCGTCGTTGCTTTCTTTCTTTGGCTTTTTGGACGTTTTTTTTCCCCAAGAGCTGCCGAAACGTCGTCAAAGTCTCGTTCTCTTTCTCTCGCGTGTTGTCGTGGTTCTTTGAGCACACGCACTCTATTCGCGCGCAGAGAAGACAGACAGACACTCTTCGCGCAGAGAGAAAGAGAGAGAGAGTTTTTGGCGGCAGAAGAAGAGTTTTCGAGAGAGAGACGAGATGAGAGACGAGATGAAGAAGAACGAAACGTTTTGTGTTGGAGGTGTCGTTTACGTCGAGTAACAAAATGTTACGCAGAGCGGTGGTGTCCTCCGCGAAGACGAAGACGAAGCGAGAAGAGCTGTTGTTCTGGACTGGTGTCGTCGAAAAGGCTTTGTTTTCTTCTTCGACTGCAGATGATGACGAGAGGAAGACGGGAGGACGAAAGACGAAGAAGAAATCACCGAAGATACCAACGCCGTCACCTCTACCTCCTCCTCCGACGACGGCAACATCATCGTCATCGAAAATCGTCCCTTCAGAGAACCATATTGAAGGAACTCGGCACATTTTTCCTGTTTCAGACTTTCTCAAAGAGAACAAGGAAATCCTCTCCATCTGCGGCCTTTCGTTCGCGTGCGCGATGGGACACGGTATCTTAGCGCCTACCATTCCGTCGTTTGCGAGTACCGAGTTACATCTGTCGGGTGCGCAGATTGGTTCTATTCTCAGCGCGTTCGCGGCGGCGAGATTGTGCGTGAACACGCCGGCTGGGTATTTTGCGGATAAGTTTGGAAGGAAGAAATTGTTGTGGTTCGGTCCGATGGTTACGACGATGGCGAATATGAGCACTTTTACGAGCGGATCTTATTACGAGTTGTTGGGAGCGCGCTTTTTAGCGGGAGTTGGATCTTCAATGTATACGACTGGAGCGTCGGTAAGTTTGAGCGATATCGCGAAAACAGAAAACAAAGGGATGATGAATGGAGGAAACGCAATGAACATGCATCAAGGCGCTGCTTTGGCTGGAGCGGCCATAGGCCCGGGGTTGATTTCCGCGATGTACGCGTTAGGTGGCGAGGATATTCGAACGCCTTTTTTATTCGCGACGGCGTTGAGTGGAAGTTTGAGCGCGGTGGCGTTGTACGCGGCGCCAGAGACGAAGCATTTATCGTCTTCGTCGTCGTCGTCGACGACGACGTCTTCCACTAATGAAGGCGGTGATGAAACGACAACATCGACGACGCCAACATCCGAGAAAAAAACACAGCTCTTACAACCCGGCGGTTCGATGACGATGGACGCGTCTCTGACGCTTAACAAAGACGCCATAGAGAAGCAAAAGTCACCGTCGGCTTCGGCAGATAGTAGGCAGTTGGGTATGCTCGTCAAACGTTCCGATTTCTGGTCGGTGTGTTTCTTGAACTCTGCTTTATTTTTCGCCGGCGCCGGCGGAAGAGGCGCCGTTTTGCCTATATTAGCCATTTCGCACGGCATGGACGCGCAAAATCTAGGCATGCTCTTCTCAGCTATGGCCACGACGAGTTTGATTGGATTAGTCCCTTCCTCGAAACTCATCACTACGTTTGGTGCTCGAAACGTCATCGCGCCGACGACGGTTCTCTCTTCGCTCGCCGTCATGGCCATCGCGGGAAGCTCCACCGACGCTGGTTTCGCCGCAGCGTGCGTCTCGTGGGCCGCTGCTTCGAGCATCATGGGTGCTGCTCCGATGACATTTGTCGCCGAAATAGCCCCAAGAAAAGCTAGCGGAGCCGCTTTGAGCATATACCGCAACTCAGGCGATGTCGGACTGTTACTCGGCCCCGTTTTAAGCGGCTTAGCGGTAGACTTTTTCGGAAGCGAAGTCGCTTTGGCCATGAACGCGAGCGTCCTAGTCTCCGCGGCGTTGGCGTTCCACGTGAGTAAAACAAGTCGAGAGAAGATGAAGAAGAAGGAAATGCTCCAACAAGAACGGCACAGAAGTAGTAAGTAGCGCGACATAATAGAGTACATAGAATGTGAGTAGATTTTAAAAGAGTCGGGCGTTCATCGCCGCGTAGAATAGGAGAAGAACTTTTACTCGTCCGCTCGGCGTCGAGGCGTGGGCCCGTTCCTCTCTGCCGCCCTCTCCTCCACGCCGTCATCTGCACTATTATTTTCGCCACCACCACCACCACCAGCATCCGATGATGATGACGATGACGATAAAACCATCTGGCTAAACCGAACAATCTCTTCCACCTCTCTCCTCGCTAACTGTTCCTCCTCCTGGTCGTCGAAAGAAAGTTTCACGCTCTCCGCGGTTTTCCTAAACTCCTCCGCGGATATCACGCATCCGCTACTATTATTACTACTACTATTACCGCTACTTCTCTCGACGAGCTCCTTGACCGACCATCTCTTCTCCCCGGGGCCTTCGTTTCCTAAACTCTCGTGCAAAGACGATGATTTTGGCGGCAAAACATCATCACCACTCGCACGACTCCTCCTCCCACTCCTCCTCCTCAAACGACGCTCAATACTCACGCTCCCATGCATTCGAGCGGAGAGGAGCGCACCACCGACGGAAAACAACGACGAAACACGCGCGGACGACGCAAAGCCTCTCGTCGTTCCTCCGAGTAAAACCGTCAAAGTCGTCGTCCTTTTTCGCATTTGTGTTCCCGAGAAACGCGAGTGTGTTTTTTGGAGGAAAAATTCAAAAAACGCGACAGAATTCGCGCGCACATCGACGCGGTGTTCCACACGGCTTTTGCGTTTCCTTTCTTTCCGCGAACGCGTTAAAAAAGAACGAGAGACACTGAGAAGGAGAGCGTTATAAATATAAAGATGTATTACAAGAAAAACAACAAAGGGGCGAACACGTACGGCGAAGCCAGACGAGGCAAAGGCCAGAATCAATCCCGTGTCCTCGGCGCGAGCACCGCTTCCATCTCGCCTTTGGAGATCGCGAGAGAGGAGGACCATTTGGAGGAGGAGTTGGGGTACCGCGTGCCCGGTTTGAACAACGGCGGTGCAGAAGGTGCAGACGCGGAGGACGTGCAGTTGGGATGGTTGGTCAACGCCAGCGCGGTACGTTTTAGTATTCGTAGTATCTTCTTCTTCTTCTTCTTCTTTGTCTGCGTCGTCTTCGTCGCGAGCGCGATCGAGATGCGAAAGAGAGCAGCCCGAGAGGGAAAATTCAAAAATTTTCAAACCTGTACCGAAAGAGGGCAGATTAGAGAGCGCGCTTGATTTTTTACCACCACTCTCGGACGACAACGTACGAGCGGGAGGAGTCTGCCGGTCTTCTCATCGTCTCAAAGTTGTCTTCGCGCTTTTCGTGTTCTTCTTCGTCGTTTACGCTCTTCTTGTTCTTCTTTTTTGTCTTCTCGGTTGTCGATATCGCGCGGACCCGAATAATCGCGACGACGAGTTAGCGCTGACGCGTGCACGCGCATTCTCTCTCTCTCTCTCTTATTTTATGACGCGTTCGTGTTATTACGACGCAACAGACGACGGTGGAGTGCAAACAAGCGCAAAAGCCGCACGCGGCGGTGAACTTGTACTTTTCCTGCCAAGACGGTTCCGTGTTCAAAGTGCAGAAGAAATACGCGCCGTATTTTATGCTCGCGACTTCGCCCGGGAGCGAGCACGAGGTGGAGGCGTACGTGAGAAGGAAACATAAAGAGCACGTGAAAGAGGTGGAGTTAGTGGACAAGGAAGATTTGGATTTGAAAAATCATCTGAGCGGGTTGAAGCAGACGTATTTGAAGATTTCGTTTTACACGCAGAGCGGCATGTACGAGTGTCGGAGAGAGTTGTTGCCAATCGTAGAGAAGAACAAGGCGAAATCGAACGCATCGGTGGCGTATCAGGCTTTGCACGAGCAGGATGCGTTAAATGCGCACGAAAATGGCGGTGGGAACGATGCTATGCAAACAGACGCGAGAGGGAAGAGGGTGTTTGAAAATTCGAAAAAGAAGACGTTCACGGATTACGAAGACGCGATGTTGGATATCAGAGAGTACGACGTGCCGTATCACATGAGGTATATGATTGATTCCGAGGTGAGGTGTGGACATTGGTACGACGTGAAAGTTGAAATTGGTGATGGAGATGTAATCATTACGCACAGGCCAGATTTGAAGAGAAGAGCGGAAGTGAGAGTGTGCGCGTTTGATATCGAGACGACGAAATTGCCTTTGAAGTTTCCCGACGCCGAGTTTGATCAAGTGTTTATGATTTCGTACATGTTGGACGGGCAAGGCTATTTGATTATCAATCGCGAAGTTGTCAGCGAAGATTGCGACGATTTTGAATACAATCCGAAACCGGAATATCCTGGGCCGTTTATCGTGTGGAACGAGCCGGACGAGAAGGCGCTATTGCGCAGATGGTTCGATCACATGCGCGACGCGCAACCGAACGTGTACGTGACGTATAACGGCGACTATTTCGATTTCCCTTTCATTGAAACGAGAGCGAAAAAACACGGGATGTCCATGTACCGAGAAATTGGCTTTCGAGGGTCGGATTCCGGGGAGACGAGGTCAAAGTTTGCTTTGCATTTGGACGCCTTTCACTGGGTGAAGAGAGATTCGTACTTACCGGCTGGGTCGCACGGTTTAAAAGCAGTCACGAAGAAGTTGTTGAAATTTAACCCCATCGAGGTCGACCCGGAAGATATGCTTCCATTTGCGCGCTCGCAACCGCAAACTATGGCGGCATATTCGGTATCCGATGCCGTGTCTACGTATTATTTGTACATGAAGTACGTTCATCCTTTCATCTTTTCGTTGGCGACAATCATTCCGCTTACGCCAGATGAAGTTTTACGAAAAGGGTCTGGGACGTTGTGCGAGTCTTTGCTCATGGTTGAAGCGTATCGAGGAAACATCGTGTGCCCGAACAAGCAAAGAGGTGCGGGCGAACAGCATTTCAACGGCCATCCGCTGGAAAGCGAGACGTACATTGGAGGCCACGTGGAGTGCTTGCAATCGGGCGTGTTTCGCTCGGACATTCCGGTCAAGTTCAAGCTGGAACCGAAAGGGTACCAAAAACTCATCGACGCCGTTGACGACGATTTGAGGTACGCGCTGAAGCACGAAGGTAAAGGAGCGACGGAAGATGACGTCGAAAACTACAAAGAGATTAGAGAAGGCATCGTGAAGAAGCTGGAGGAATTGCGCGATAACCCGAACTGCGAGGTGAATCCGCTGATTTATCACTTAGACGTCGCGGCGATGTACCCGAACATCATCTTGACCAATCGGTTGCAACCGATGGCGAACGTGAACGAAGATATTTGCGCGTCGTGTGATTTTAACCGTCCAGGTAAAACTTGCTTGAGAGAAATGGAGTGGACGTGGAGAGGCGAACACTACTCCGCGACGAGCTCGGATTACGCGCAAATCAAAGCGCAGTTGCAGATCGAAAGGTTTCCGCCGCTAATTCCGGGCGAACCGAAACGGTTTTGGAAGGATTTGAGCAGACAAGAGCAAGAAATCGCAAAGAAGACGCGCTTAAAGATGTACTCGCAAAAAGTGTACAGAAAAGTCATGGAGAAGCCCGTCGTCGAAACGAAAAAGAGTTCGATTTGCATGAAAGAGAACAGTTTTTACATCGATACCGTGCGAACTTTTCGCGATCGGAGATACGAGTATAAAGGGTTGAACAAACAATGGAAAGGAAGACTGTCCGCGGCGAAACAGGAAGGGAACCCTATCGAGACGAAAGAGGCGGCCGATATGGTGACGTTGTACGATTCCTTACAGCTCGCGCACAAGTGTATTTTGAATTCTTTTTACGGGTACGTCATGAGAAAAGGCGCGAGATGGTATTCTATGGAAATGGCTGGAGTTGTCACGCTCACTGGCGCGCGCATCATCCAAATGGCAAAGCAACTCGTCGATGACATTGGTATGCCGCTCGAGTTGGATACCGACGGTATCTGGTGCTGTCTTCCGGGTACGTTCCCGGAGGAATACACGTTCGAGCCGAACAGCGACGGGTCCGGAAACATGAAGAAAAAATTGAAGGTTAGCTATCCGTGCGTCGTTCTCAACCGCATGACCGATTTGCAAACCAGAAACGATCAATATCAAACGCTCGTCGACCCAGAAAAGCAAATTTACAAGCAGTCTTCGGAGATGTCCATCGAGTTTGAAGTCGACGGTCCGTACAGGGCGATGATTTTACCGGCGTCGAAAGAAGAAGGCGTGCTGATTAAGAAGCGTTACGCGGTTTTCAATCACGACGGGTCTTTAGAGGAGTTGAAAGGCTTCGAATTGAAAAGAAGAGGCGAGTTGAAGTTGATCAAGGTGTTTCAATCCGAACTTTTTGAAGATTCCGGGAGTTCTCCATTTTTAGGAGGGCAGACGCTGGAAGAGGTGTACAAGAGAGTAGGCGACATCGCCAATCGACTTCTGGACATGCTCGACACGAAAGGAGAAGAAATTGACGACGAACAACTCATCGATTACATTTCGGAATCGAGCGTTATGAGTAAATCGTTGGCAGAATACGGCGATAGGAAGTCCACGTCGGTGACGACGGCGAGAAGACTCGCACAATTTCTCGAAGCCCCTGATCTCGTCAAGGATAAAGGTTTGGTGTGCAAATACATCATCTCGGCGAAACCTCACGGCGCGCCTACTTCGCAAAGAGCCATTCCGGTTTCCGTCTTTTCGAGCACACCTGCGGTCGCGAGGAAATATTTGCGAGAGTGGTTGAAAGATGCTCCTCCGGGAGAAGCTGGCGAAATGCCAGACTTGCGCGATATTCTCGATTGGGAATATTACAAAGGTCGTTTGCGCGGCGCGGTGCAGAAAATTATCTCCCTTCCGGCAGCTTTGCAAAACGTCAAGAATCCGTGTCCCGGCGTGGTGCACCCGGATTGGTTAAATAAGCGCATTCGCGAACTCAAGGATAAGCGCAAGCAGATCAAACTCGATTCCATGACGGGCTTCAGCAGACAGACCAAGGATGAATACCTCGAGCAATTGAACTTTTCGGAAGACGAGGACGAAGAAGATACGAGAAACGAGGACAACGACAACGATGATGAACACGACATGGAAGACTTTGGCGCGGCTAGAATTACACCGGCGAGAGGCGCGCGCGTGCGCGTGTTCCAGAGACACCGCGACACTGGACACCATCACGGCGGGCCCAGAACGCCTCCGATTGGTAACATGAATTTGCCTGCACCGGATCCAAACAGCGATTACGCGTCGTGGCTCGAGCACGCCACGAAAGGCTGGCGCATAAAGCGCAAGGAAAAGCGCGAGCGAAAACATCGAGAAGATCTCGAAGATCAACGTCGCGAACGCGAGGGCCTTCCTCGTCAGAAGCGCCGTCACAGCGCAAACGACGATAGTTTCATCGGCCAAATGGACTTGTTTCTCGAGAACGTCGACGAGTCTTTGGCCACCTCTCCGTGGCAGATTGTCTCCATCGATGATTACTCGCGAGGCAACGCGCCTTCATCCTTGGAAGATGGCGGCGCCGAAGTCGAAGAACCTCCGGCGGGCGTTTTCCGCGTCTGGGTCGTCGCCGATGGCGCCATGCGTTCCGTTTTGCTCTCCGCGCCGAGAAAAGTGTACGTTGCCACGCACCATCCCGATCCCGAAGGTGATAGAGGTTTGAACGGGAAAAAGCGCGTCAACGTTGCGTTACCGCGAGCACAAAACACGAATAATTTCATGACGGCAGACGGCACGAGCACGTTGAATGTCTACGAAGTTGAGTTTGACGCTTCGAAATTGTCCGCGGTTCAATACGGCAGAGACGTCGCAGCGTTACTCGCGGATAAAAACGTAGTTGGCGTGTATGAACGAGACGTACCGTTAGAAGATTGGTCTATTCAAACCATCGGGTGCGTCGCTCGAGTGAAGAGAGAAGCCGCGAATGAAATATTAGACGATTTGAAAAAGACGCACAAAGAAGGGTTGAAGAAGAAAGTGCAACCTATGTTGGAAGTATCCGCGACGAATTTGGACATGAAAACGACGACAGAAGTGAACTACTTGCCGTCTATGATGGACTTTACGGACGATCGCGCGCTTTCATCCGCGGGTTTGTTGCGCCACTGCTCGATTTATCACGCGGCGTTGGACGGCAAAGGCGTCTTTGCCGCACACTTTCCAAAGAGAGGCGGTAAAGGGACATCGAAAGGTTTGCTCATATTGCTCCAACCTGGAGGAAAATCGGTTCGCGAAGTTGACAGTGAATTCGTTTCGGAAATGTTTGAAGGCGAGAAAGGACGCGTCGACGGTAACGAGGAAATGGAAGAAGATCGAGATTCTGAAAAGTGCGAATGGCGCGTCATTTACGCCAGGACGTCTGCGGCGGCAGCGAAAAACCTCAACGACGCAGTCTCTGAGTTTGCAAACGCCTCGAACGGTCCAAGCGTCGTCTTGCTCGAAGCACCGCCTGTTGGTTACGGTATTCCTGAATTCGATGACGACGACGACGCTTTCGCTTCCTCTTGCGCCGGCATGAACAAGAACGCGAAAGCGGCGAAACGTTTTGAGAAAGTGCTCACCGCCTTAAAAGATTCGCCCATTCTAGTCGTCCCGTTCAACTCTGGCGACATCGAGTATCTCAGTGAAAAAGGCATCGCGTGGCAACGCGACGCTGCGCAGTTAGCTGCTATCCGTCTCGCGCACACCTCGAAACATTTGGAGAAGTCTATCCAAATCTCCCGCTACGCGCACATTCCTCTCTGTAATCTCGATTCGGACTGGTCCACGCACGTTTTAGATACATTCTTCGCGCGACGACTTCGCGATGAACATCAAGTTCTCTGGTCTGGGAAAAACGGCAAGCCAGACTACGGTGGTGGATCAATGGATGATCAGCTTAGTTCGACGTTGACTTTGGAATCGATGGAATCGCCAAGATGCGAACTTTCGAAATCCGGCGTTTACAGATCCGTCTGTTGCGAGCTGCGCGTCCATCACTTGGTGGTTTGCGCCATCGTGAATTCACACATCTTGAACGATCTCGAACAAGGCGCGTTGTTAGGTTTCGATGGAGGCAATGCTACCGTCGCCGACCGCGGTGGACACGACGCGTCGAACGCGTTTCGGACGTTGAGGAAGATGGTGGCAGAGATGCTCCGAGACGCGTCAGAACGAGGCAACGAAATCGCCGACGCCACTTTGGCGCAGCTTCGACGCTGGATATTTTCTTCCAATTCGAGAATGCGAGAACCGGGTTTACAGCATTTGGTGGAGTTGTGTTCGAGAAAAGTGTTCACGTTACTCATATCAGAACTCAACCGATTAGGCGCGGATGTCGTTTTCGCGGATACGCGACGCGTCATCGTGTCGACGAAGAAGAATTCGTTGGCCTCGGCGTCGGCATTCATCACGGGTTTACGTAACGCGTTAGGTACGCGGGAGTTATTCAACTGGCTCGAACTCGAACCCACGAAGGTCTGGCACACGCTCTTATTTAGAGGACCGCACGATTTCGGGGGTTTGGCTGCAGACGAGACCGTCCTTCAGAAGTTGTTCTTGAACAACGGGGCTGGGGAGGCGCCGATGGAGACGGAAAACGTCCCGACGGATACACAACTCGATCCACATGCCGTCGAAGGGGACGAAGCATCGCTCGAAATGCACTGGAACATCGCCACTTTTCTTCCAGAGGCGTTGAGCGATCACTTCAAAGCGATCGCTGGCGACTTTATCGTCCTTCCGTGGAAACGCGAACGCGAACTCGGTCCCGACGGTCGCTTCGGTGTCGCGAAAGAGGACAAAGACGTGTCTGCTGCGCAGACGGATAGAATAAAGGCACAACTGGAAGCACCAGATGATTTGAGCGATTTGGAACTCAATGAGGACGATACCAATGAAGAGAACGCGGACTCCGCCGCCGAGAGGAGGGCCGACGCCGACGATGGGAAGGAGAACGCAACTCCAGAGCAAACGAAAAAGGAGAGTAAATACCACGCGGACGACGCGAATAACCAAAATTTGGCTAGAAACAGACTCAAAATTGAGGAAGAGAAAGCGACATGGCTCTGCGCGCAAATAGATTCGCACTTTACGCCGAAAATTCTCCAAGTCGCGCGCGGATTTGAAAAGCACGCGTCGAGATCCACGCACGGCGCTACTCGTCTCGACAAGAGGTACTTGTTCCCGGAAAATTTGCCCGGAGCGCATTTACCAAATCACCTTCGAGGCAACGCGGCGTTAGCGTTCGTCAAAACAGTAATTGCCGTGCTTTCTCTCGATGACACGATCGCAGATGCGGTTGCCAGATGTCGCAAAAATGCACTCAAGTTACTCTCCGTTCCAGAGTTTGGTCCGGAAGCGACGTTTCGCGAACCGTGCATCTCTTTCGCGTTACGCGACGTCGTGTGCGAATGTTGCGGCGACGTTCGAGATTTAGATTTGTGCAGAGATCCAGATTTAGCCGATGGCGAGTGGCGCTGCGCGGAGTGCGAGAATCGATACGATCTCCAGTGGATTGAGATGAAACTCTGTGACGAAGTAAACGCGCGCGTTCGCAAAGCGCAGACGCAAGATTTGAAGTGCAAAAGATGCACGAGAATTAAAGTTGGTCACGTCCAGAACCGATGCCCGTGTGGTGGTTTGTTCGAAACCACTTCTAAGCCGGGCGCCTTGCGTGATGGTTTGCGCGTGTTTCGGAACGTCGCGAGATGGCACGAATTTGACGTTTTAGCTTCAGTCGTTCACTTCTGCGAAAATCAAACTTAAAAAAAGTAGAAATTAATACTCGAACACGGTAGGCACAAGAGGAGGTTTTTAATCATATTATATAAAGAAGTAAATGCATTAGTGTTCACAACATCAGTTTTCTGTACTGTACGTATGTAGTAGTATGTTTCTCAATGCCTTTCAATCTCGCTCAGAATGATTTGCGTACTCGGCGAGATTTTCCTCAACTTGTTAAACACCCAATACTTGAAACACACGTCCAAAAACACCGGTACGGTTGCCACAAACATTCTCGCAAACGTCTCAAACTTATGATAATCCCCTCCGTATCGAGTAATCATAAAAGCCAAAAATGCTTGCCACCCGTCACTCGAGTGATACCCGACCACCATATCCGCCCCGAGCATCAACGCAAACGCCTGAGTCGCCGAATCCAATCCGTTGAACTGCGCGCTCAACTCGGTCAACATTTTCGACACAAACTCCTTCTGATAGACTAAAACGCACGCCAAAATGCTCACGTACATCATACTCCCGATCCAATTACCAAGCGCTTTCGTCGACCTCGTTCTCTCTTTCATCTCCAACCGTTTCATCTCCTCCGCCACTAACTTCCTCTTCGTCTTCTCAAACTTTGCGGCGTCTTGTTCGTCTGGAAACTGCGCCAAATTTTCGTAATACAAACGCTTCTCGAACCGAGCGATGTCGTTACACACCGACTCCGTCTGCGTCTTCGTCAGCGACGAAGACGAATACGACCCGCTCATACTCGCACCACTGCTCGAATGCTTCGATACCTTCAACTCCAACCACGGATCCACAAACATCGCCTGCAAGGAACAACTCGCGAAATACGGAACGCCAAACGTAAACATCAAAACCTTCCCTAAACTCTTCGTCAGTTGTCCCCATATCTCCAACTGCGTCTTTTCAAACTCGTCGTCCTCGTCGTCCTCTTCTTCCGTGGTTATGATGTTCGCATCCACGTCGAAAAATTGTTGAAACGCGTTGATCGAAGGGTTGTTCGTAATCTTTTGTCTGCTTTTCCGCCTTCGTTTTTCAGTCGTCCCGCCTTTGTTGTTGTTCTCCCCGCTGCCGCTGCTCGTCGCGTTGTTAAAACTAGTACTGCTATTCTCGTTGTCTAAAATCGCCGACACTGGCGCGAGGAGTGCGCGCCTTCCTCTGTCTCCTCTCCTTTTATTCGTCGTCGTTCTGTCTCGTTTCGATGCACTCATCATCATCGCGCAATTTAAGCGACGTGTCCTTCCCATTTTCTTGCTCATCAGCTTCATCATCATCAGCCTCTTTTGATGTTGTTGTTGTTCTCCTCCTCCTCTCGACGTCGTCTTCATTCGCGCGGAGGAAGACACGGCAGAAGAAACAAAAGAGTAACTGCAACAAAACGACATATCTTTCTCTCTTTCTCTTTCTCTCTGTATCTCTCTCTCTGTTCTCTGTGTGTGTCCAATGTGGTTTTCCAATTGGTGATGTCTCGCGTGTGTTGTGTGTGTTGCGTGTTAATCCGAAGATACGAATGAATTGAAAAATGAAGTGAATGAATACACCGCGAGAGAACACTCTGCGAGAGAACGAAAATACACACAAAACAAACAAACAACACAGAAGAGAGAAAGAAAGAAAGAGCTTTTTGGTGCGTTTGGCCTCCACTTGTCTTGACTTTTTTCTCCCCTAAATAAGAAACTTCTTACAGAACTCCTCCTCCTTTCTCGCGCGGATACGGTTCAAAGAGAGAGAGAGAGAGTATAAGGGAGAGACAGGGAGGAGGTGTTTTGAACAGGAGTGTTTTCATCGCACTCTTCGCGCGCGTAAAAAAATGGAAGACGAGGACGAGAGGATGATGATTTCATCGGACGAAGCGCAAGAACGCCGGAGAAAATATATCGCCGATATCCTCCCTTCGTCCTTATACCTCCCCTTATCGGACACGGGTGTGGTGAACTGCGTGTCCGGGGCAACGTCCGGAGCGATTGCTGCCGTAATTGTCTGTCCTTTGGACGTTTTGAAAACGAGATTGCAAGTGTCGACCTTGAGCGACTCGACGTATATGAGCACGATGGAGAGTTTGAAGAAAATCGCACGAAGCGAAGGGGTGAGAGGTTTGTATCGAGGACTAGGACCGACGGTGGCGGCGTTGTTACCGAACTGGGGGGTGTATTTTACCACGTACGGGTATTTGAAGCACGTGTTTCGAGAGCGGAGGAAGAGGAACGCGGATTTAAGAAATAGGCAACATAGGCGGGAGAGCGGGAGCGAAGCGACGAGTAGTAGCGAGAATAGCGATAGAGAGAGCAGCGCAAGCGGTAGTCACCACCACCACCACCACCAGCAGCAGCACGGGAACGACACGCTCGCGCACATAGTCTCTGCTGGAGGCGCGGGCGCGGCCACCATCCTCGCCACCAACCCGCTCTGGGTCGCCAAAACTAGACTCCAAGTGCAATACTCCGAAACGCTCTCCTCCTCTTTAGTCGGCCACGCGAGAGCGCCGTACAAAGGTACCCTCGACGCGTTACGAAGAATCGCGAGATGCGAAGGGATCCCAGGCCTTTACTCCGGCCTCGCCCCATCCCTCATGGGCATCTCCCACGTCGCCATCCAGTTCCCAATCTACGAGCGTTTAAAACACGAGTTGGCGCAATTCCGCACCCTCCGCTCCGCGGACGAGCTCACCGCGGCGGATTTAGCGCTCTCCTCTGGCGTCGCCAAAATCATCGCCAGCACGCTCACGTACCCGCACGAAGTCCTCCGATCGCACATGCACGTCAAAGGCTACGGCCCTTTCTCCGGTGCTCTCACCTTAGCCGCGGACATTTACCGAGAAGGCGGCGCCAAGGCGTTTTACCGAGGCGTCGGGACGAACTTGCTGAGAACCACCCCGGCGGCTGCCATCACCTTCACCAGCTTCGAGTTGATCAGTCGAGAGTTGAACGCAGTCGCGAAGATCATGGGTGATTCTTCTTCTTCTTCTTCTTCTTCTTCTCGCGATGATGATGATCGATGATATGTACAAGTAGTATACATAGTCATAGGATGATACCAGTAGTTTTAATTTGCAAACAAACCCTAAACAACAAACAAAAGAATTTTTCAAAAATCAATTTCTCGCAACACTTCTCGGAACGCGCGCAGTGTTCGCGCGAGCACGAACGCACGAAAGAGCCACGGAGAGAGAAAGAGAGAGAAAGAGAGAGTTTTCGTCGTTCTCCACGCTTTGTCGCTTCCTTTTCCCTTTTTTCTTCTTAACTTTATCATTAGTATTAGCATCGTCATCATCTTCATCGCTTTGTTGTCATTTGACGCAGAAGAGAAAAGAGATGATGCGAAAGATGAAGAAGCACATCTTCAGCAGCAAGAAGAAGCGGAAACAGGGAGAAGACTACCAAGAAGACGACGAAGCAGAGAAGGAAGACGAGGAAAACAATGCGGGAGAAGAAGAAGAGAAAACGCCGATGAAACTACTCTCGAGTTCGAAGAAGACAAAGACCGATTTTGCCGGACGCATCGGTGGCGTATTTAATACGACAAAAGGAAGGCGAAGGAGTAGCGCGGGGGCGTTTTTTCCATCATCATCGACGAAGAAGACGAAGAATAGTGAAGAGGAACAAAAGAATAACATCGAGAACGACGAGAACGACGAGAACGAGAAAACGACTGTACCACCAAAGCTGATGAGTATGACGACGGGAGAGAAAAAGTACGTCTCCGGCAAAGACTTTTTAACCGCCTCCGCGAAGAAGAAGATGATGAAGAAGAAGAGCGACGGAGAGAGCTCGTTTTCGATGGGGTTTAAACGTCCTCTGCTTGGTTTGTCGTCTCCGCCGTCGCTGGGACCGCCTTCGTGTTTGATTTCTCCGAACGGTGGAGCAAACTTTATCGTGACGCACAAGTCACCGAATAGCGTAGCTTTTGAGATGCATCCGGGAGGGAGAGAGTACGACGAGGACGGCGAGGACGCGCCGCCTTCGGCGCACTATTTGAGCGGGTCACCGGTTGCGAGCGGTAAAATTTTTGAGCGGAAGGAAAAGAAAACGTCGCTTTCGCCGTTGGCGGGTAAAATTAGACAGTTTCCATCGCTCGGCGGAGCAGAAGGTGAAGGAGGAGAGAACGACCGCGGCGATCACAAGGAGGAGAAACGAGAAAACGATACTGCTGCTGCTGCTACTACTACTACTATTACTACTACTACTACTACTACCGATGCGGTTGCCGAGAAGAAAGGAGATGATGATCATCGCGGAGCGCCGGTGGTATCGTCGCCTTCGGTTTCGATATCAGACGGGGAGGAGAATGTAGATGGTAGAAGCGAAGGAAATGCAAAACGAGGAGAGGAAAAAGAAAAAGATTTAGTAGTAGATGTTAATGTAGAAGAAGAACGTGAAATTGTTGACGACGATGAAGAGCACGCGGTCCAGACTTGGCTGCGGGATCAGAAAATATTACGGGAATCGGGGCAATCGATGAATGAGGATCATCTCAAGGCGGCACCAAAACGGGTGATGGAAGCTCTTGGTATTTCGGATAATGACGATGGCGATGATGGGATGATCGTGAATGATGCGCCCGTCGATTATGGCTCCTATGACGACGACGACCACCACCACAACGACGACAACGACGACAACGATTTCGGCGGCAACTATGTGAATGGCGATGATGATGACATGATTGAAGAAGAAGAAAGAGAAGAAGATGATGAACAGCTGCAACAACAGGAACAAGACGTATTCGAGGGTAGTAAAGCAAAAAGCGATTACGCGTATCAGTGTTCGAAATGCAATCAGAACTTTTTGTCCAGATACAAACATAAACTGCATCTCTCTGGGCCGTGCGGAAAGATCGAGGAAAAGAGCACGATGAATAGTAACGAATGCAGCAAGTGCGGCAAAGTGTGTAAAAACCAGCAGGGAAGAATTCGTCACGAACAGGCATGTCCGGGTAAAGAAGAACTAGAGCGAAGGGCAAGAGAAGAAGCCGACCGAAAAGCGGAAGAGTTGCAAAGACGCGCGGAAAAAGCCGAAGAGAAAAGAAGAGCGAAGGAAGAGGAAGAAAGGACGAAGGAAGCAAAAAGAGAGGAAGCGCGCAAAGTTGAAGAGCAAAAGAAGTCAGAGATGAATCGACGCGAAAGAGAAACGAAAGACCGCGCAGCGGCCGTGAAAAAAACGCTCGCTGAAGCAAGACTCTTTGAAGCGCTGCAAACGAATCGAGGCATGACGCCTGCGGCAGCAATTGTACGAGTCATTCGAGAAAAGTTGTTGAAAGCGACAACACGCGCTGCTATGATAGATGATGAAGACTGCAGTGACAACGATGCGACTGAAAAATACAGTACAGCACGCAACATAGTAGATAGCGACGCTCTCACTGCCTCGATGAGGCGAACCAGAGATGATCTAGTGAAGCAACTTGAACCTACAGTTACCGGTCATGAAGATTCCATCGCCGTGTGTCTCTCTGGCGCGAGAGGCGTCGGTAAAACTGCCATTGTAGAAGCAGCGCTGGCAAAGCTTCAAAAGCTCAACAACAATACGACAACAACGATGAGCAATAGAAGAAAACCAGGCAATCAACAACATAAGGAGGCGAAAATACCAGTCGTTAGATTATCGGGACTTTTGCACGCCGAAGACAACATTGGGATGCGGGAGGTGGCGAGACAACTTCGTCCGAGTTATCAAATGTGGGACGACGAAGAAATGGACGACGACGAAGTTTTCGATAACGATTTCGTGGACGATATCGTTTTCAGCATCAACACAGCTGGTGGCACCGCAAACAACGCTAGCGCAACAAACAAAGTCGCGTCGAACATGCGAGAAAATTACAACTTTGTTGAGGAAACGCTTCGTCTGTTGGAAGGTGCGAAGAAAACGGCTGTCTTCGTCTTGGACGATTTCGATTTGTTCGCCAGAAAAGGCAAGAAACAAACGTTCTTATACTCAATGCTCGATTTGCTGCAGCAAAAACACGCTCAAATAGCAATTATCGCGATTACCTCGCGACACGACGTGGAAGAAGCGCTTGAGAAGAGAGTGAAATCGCGATTCACGGCGAGATATTGCGTCGTTGAGTCTCAAACATGCATCCCTCCGCTCGTTCTCGATGAACGCACGGGACAACCGTTGAAAGATCGCGCCACCGGAAAAGAAATCGTGGATGACGAGAGCATATCCAGAAATCTGGCGCAGTTTGAAGAGTTTTTGGCAGAGCGAGTGCGTAATTGTTTGAAAGTGAGCGCCCAAATCGTTCCTCCGTTGACGGAGAAACGAGACATCGGTGTAGCCGAAAGCAGCAGCGCAGTCCCGGGCGTATTGTTCTCCGAACGTGGTAAGCTGGCGATAAAATCGTGGAATGCTGCTGTCGACGAAGCCATCAACACACCTCTGGTTAAGACGCGTTTGCAAGCGATCGCGACGCTCGATAACGTTCCGCGAACGGCGTCAGATTTAGCCATCGCGGCGTTGATGGCGTATCAATCGAGGACTCTCTTTTCTACCGCCGCCTTGCTTAACGATAACAACGGCAACGACAACAACATCAGCAGAAATGTATTATTACCATCCGATCTCGCTCGCGCCTTGAAAGACTTCACCAGGAACGATTTCGTGGAGAATTTGAAAAGTTGTTCGCTTCTGGAACTTCTCTTGTGCGTCGCGGCGTACCGTCTGCACTTTACCCGCGAGAGGTTTCACTTCACCATCGCCGCCCTCACCCAAGAACTTCATGAAATGGGAAGCGTCGAGCAGCTTGGTGCCGCCAAAGATGCCACGGACGGCGTCGTCGCGCGTTCCTTTGAAACTCTCCTGCGCATGAAACTCGTTCGCATCGTGAAACGAAGCAGCGGTCACGGTTCCTCGTACTCTTCCGCCGCCGCCGCCACCGCGCCGTCCGCGAACGGTAACAACAAGAGAGCCCCGACGAATGGGACTGCCTCTGGTGCCAAAGACTGGAAAGGCGTCGCTTTAATGTGCACGGAAAAAGAGCTCATAGAAGCCATCGAGGGTCATCCGAGCAAACTTTCCAGCCTCAAAGAGTTCCTGCGCCACGAGAACGTCGCCTCCGCCGTCGCGTGCGCGCTGTAAAAGACAGGTTTTAAGTGTGTAAGGGAAAAGAAAACAATTGAACGTAGTAGTTGTGTTAGCAAATTGTATTATTCAGGTTGTTCGCGCGGATGATATTCATTCGATGTTATGGCGTATTTCACACAACTCCCCTAATACTTCTTTCCTTTCGTCTGCACAATTATGTCGCACGAAATGCTTCTTCCAAGTCCGTGGCAGGCTTTGCCATCGCGGAAAGGAAAATGGAGCAGAGAAAGACAAAGGACAACAATTACAACAACACCACTCTTTTCGCGACGACTGGGAGGAGGAAAGAGGTCGAATCGTCGGAGGTTTTTGGCGGCGGCTGAACGAGAATTTACCCCTTTTGAGCAAGAGCAGCGGGGAAGGACGTCTTCTTCTTTCGTGGATTCCATGAATGCGACGAACAGCTCGAGAGGAGACAAAATCGTTGATATCAGTAAAAACAGCTCAGGGCGGAGTTCTCTGACGTACGCGCCCGAAGAAGGAGCACACGACGAAGGGGATGTGAATGGTTTGGCTTTCCCTGAGCGAATTTATCGAGAGGCAGTGGGAA
>Ga0209308_10001944_pt1 | contig 18387 bp, 11 predicted proteins | sample COGITO_mtgs_1204_3_FD_184806 | JGI IMG/M metagenome (GOLD analysis project Ga0209308, IMG submission 184806) | Pelagic marine microbial communities from North Sea - COGITO_mtgs_120405 (SPAdes) (version 2) | ecosystem: Environmental > Aquatic > Marine > Epipelagic ...
CCAGAAACGGTAACGTCGTAGACATCGGCCGAGACCTGGTTCACGTTGGATACGGTCGCGGTGGTTCCACTGACAGCGAAGTCCGCTAGGTCAACGCTGGCGACATCCTCGCTGAAGGTGACGCGAAATACCAGCGTATCTGCATTGGTTGGCGACGTGGCCGGGGAATTGCGCTCGAAGCTGGTAGTGCTGGGTGCGCTGTTGTCCGGGATCCCCGCACCGTAATCTTCGACTTCACCTGAACTCGCGTCGTTCCCGCCAGGTTGATCGACGTTATTAGCACCACTGATGCGGAAACGGGCGTACGTTTGCGAAACGCTATTGGCGGGCACGATGGGGAAGGTTACCGGTATGACCGCGTTCGTGCTGCCATCGGGAACGATGGCGCTCGCCCGCTCGGTCATATCGAATTCGCCACTACCGTCGTAGTCAATCCAGCCGAAGACCGTGCAGTCACTGCCAGTGCGATTGTTCACTATGATGTTGATGACCGGCGCTACGCCAATCTGGTAGGGCAAGAAGCCATCGGCGAGACAGTCCTCGTCCGCACCGTCGCCAGAGGCATCCAACGTCGGCACGCCGTCGTCATCGGCATCCACAGTGGATCCTAAATAGGGGCCATCGATCGCATCAACCAAATGGCGTGGCCCACCACTGGTCTGGAGGGTTTGATAACTGTCGGGTGCGTCGCCGAAATCCCGCGTCGGGGTTGGTGGGGCAAAGCAAACGGTGGCCGTCAGGCTACAGAGTAGACAGAGCGGGAGTAGAAGAGCGCGGTTCATCAGTGTGGACTCCGATTATGGAAAGATGATTTGTTAGGGAATGACATTGGAAAGGTGGAAGCTAACATCGCTTAGCGTGCCACTTGTTGAACCTGCCTACCTGAAAAGTCAAGCAGACGCGAGGCGCGCACGCCTCGTCTCAGAAGCGAAAGGGGAGGCCGGTGGCACTGGTGAGTGCTTGCCACCCTATTCGGTCCCGCCGCCGCTTGTAGGCAGGCCTCCGCCCGCAACGCAACGGTGCGTCGCGAGAGCACCATGGCTGAGGCGACCCGAAGTGACAACTAGATCTATTTCGTGCTCGTTTGCTCGACATCCTTACCTGTGAGAATATTTCGGACCAGGCGTCGGAACTGCCTTGCCTGCGGCGAATTTAAACGCGAATGACTAGACTTCAAGTTGATGGTCGAAGTTAGATCATGAAATTGCTGTGTGACTACGAATTGAAGAGTGATGGCTTTGCGCTTTGGTACAAGCGCTTGGAATCTGGCCGCTTCCGCTTGCCAGGAACGGGGGAAACGATGGCGTTGCAGCGCAGAGAGTTGACGGCGCTTCTTGAAGGCGTAACACCATTGAAATACGAGCGCAGATTCGGCCAAAACAGGCAGTAAATCTACGGAAATATGGCTGCTTTTTGCTCGGCAGATTGTACTGTATTTCATGCAGACTGAAGCCGCCATTGATCCTCAAGAAATCATCCGCCGACAAGCGGAAGATATTGCTCTGCTCAAAGAAGAAATAGCCTGATTGAAGAAGCAGATCTTTGGCAGGAAAGGCGGGCGACTGGTGGACATTGTTGCTGCTCAACCGGAATTAGATCTTGCGCTGCCAATCGAGCCAGCGCCCAGTCCAGAGAAGGCCGAGGCGCGGCGCATAATAGGGACAGACTAGTAGTTATCAAACAGGAATGGATTTAGCCAAGGATTCAGATAGTTCAGGAAATGAGTAGAGGAAAAACGAGTAGGGGGGGGAAACTATAAGGACAGCACGCATCAGATATCAAGGCGGCGGTGCGTTCTACCACTGCATGAACCGAACCGGTGGCTTTGCCACGGACCGGCCATTCGGGCCCAAGGAGCAAGAGTACTTTGTAAAACTCCTTCACAAGCTCAGCAACCTGTACACGGTGGAGGTGATCTCCTATGCCGTAATGAGCAACCACTATCACGTGGTCCTGCACGACCCGGGTGAACTTCCCTCGATTGAAGAGACGGTGCGCCGCTACAACAAGTACTACGAGACGAAGCGTAAGATTGACACCGAAGCTCCGGATATCGCAGACATCCGCCCCCGCCTCAGTGACTTTAGCCGCTTCCTCAAAGACCTGCAGCAGTTGTTCACCGGCTGGTACAACAAGAGCCGCCGGCAGACACGCAGTGGCCGCCTTTGGGGTGACCGGTTCAAGAGCGTGCTGCTGGATGGCGAAGCTGCTCTTTGGTCGCGCGTGAAGTACGTGGAACTAAACCCAGTCCGAGCGGGAATAGTCGCGGATGCAGCCGACTATCGATTCTCGAGTTGGGGAGCCTGGAACGGCTCTGGGAAGCACCCATTTGGCCGGGCATTCTTCAAGCATATCAAAGGCTCCTTGGGCGAGCGTGCCAAGCATTGGTCAATTGCGGAGATCGCAGATGAGCTTCGCGCTGACATAGCTCGTGCAGTCGAGGCAGCGCAGAAGGATGCGACCAGCGAAACGGTGAAGGCTGCCTACGACAAAGGGAAGAAAAAGCCGCCGATTCAGTTGGTCGCTACGCGTCGTGTTCGCTACTGGACCGATGGGGCAGTGATCGGCTCAAAGCTGTTCGTGCAGAAGGTTGCCGCTGAGATGTACGGCGAGGATCGAGCCAAACGACGACGATACGGAAAGGACGAACTCCCCGAGGGCGGGGAGTTGTTCAGCTTACGCTGTCTGCGTGAACCAACGGGCTAAGCCTCCGCTAGAAACTTTCCACTCCGGCTCGCTCCCTGCGCAGCAGCGGGTCGCCGGCAAGGTATTCGGCCAGAGCCTTTCGCTCTTTGGCAAATTACTGTTTTACGCTGCTGATGAAGATCTTCATGTCGATTCCAAGATCATTTTGTAACGAAGTAGAGGCTTGTTCGCCTGCGATGAATCTTCAGCGGGTTCATGCCCTGCTGTGAACGAGGAAGGTGAAGGTTACGACGTACACTAATAGTTTATTCGGCGGGCTGCGACCGAGGAGGTGCGGCGAAAGTGGGTCGGGCTGACACCGGTTTTTGCTTTGAACTGGCGGGAGAAATAATAGACGGAGCCAAAGCCAAGCATATCGGCAATCGCGCTAATACTCTGCTCGCTGCGAGTGAGCAGATGCTTGGCGCGGTTGATACAAATCTGTAGCTGGTATTGGCGAGGCGAGAGCCCGGTGGTCTTCTTGAAGACGGCCCGAAAGCGCGAGTAGCTGTACCCGAGTTCCTGGGCCAAGCTGGGCAGATCTACAGTGCTCGTGGCGCGCTCCAGTAAAAAGGTGCGTGCCTGCTGCATCTTGCGCTCATGATGATCAATCTCTGCGCGCTCGCGCATTGCCAATGAGCGGGCGCAGGCGAGCGCCGCCGTGGTATAGGCGGCCATCATTTGCCGGTGCCCGGGAAGGTCCGAGTAGGCTAGATCGCAGATCGAGCCCAGCAGGCGTAGGAATTCTGGGTCATAGCCCAGCTGGAGAACAGGAGGAGTCACGGAGAAAAATGTTGCCATGAGTTGGGCGGCATAGGTGCCCTGAAACCCCACCCACTGCTCTTCCCAACCAAACTCGAGATCGGGGCGATAGCGGTGCCAGACGCCCGGAAACAAGAGCAGCAGTGAACCGGCGCGGACTTGATGCGGGCCGCTCTCTCGGGTTTCGAAGACACCCTGACCACGGCTGATGTATATCAGCTGATATTCGGCAAGCTCTCGCCCGTTCTCCCAGGTGAACATGTATTTGTCCGGGTGCTGGCCTCGGGCTGGGTAGGCAGTGCTAGCGGCACAGACCCCGAGGCCAGCGTCGAGCACGTGCAGGCCCCAAGCCGCCGCGTCTGGCTCGATTGGAAGATAACATGAGAACTCGGCAAGCGATTCAGTCATTTTGTGTAAACTTGTCGTCATATTGAACATTGTCATCACGAGATATTCCTCTACAATATAATCTATCAGGTACAATTCCAGCGAGACGGACTGGGCTGAATCAAGGTAGAGGATGACGGGACGATGCAAGCGAAACGGACAACACGGGTAGGCCTTTTCGGTATTGGACTGGATACGTACTGGCCGCAGTTCGCGGGGTTGAAAGAGAATCTGCTGGGCTACCAAGCGCAGGTGAAGGCGCGCCTGACTGCGTTTGGCGCGGAGGTGGTGGATGGCGGCTTGGTAGACAATCCGCAGGTCTCGCGCTCGGTCGGAGATCGCTTTCGGACGGAAGATGTGGATGTCCTGTTTCTGTTCATTACGACGTACGCGTTGTCTTCTACGGTCTTGCCGGTGGTCCAACGGGCAGGCGTGCCGGTGGTGATTTTGAACTTGCAGCCTGTGGCGCAAATGGACTACGAGCAGTTTAACAGCCTGGGCGATCGCGGCAAAATGACGGGGCTCTGGCTGGAGAATTGCCAGGCCTGCTGCGCGCCCGAGATTGCCTGCGTGTTCAATCGGGCGGGCATTACGTATCAGCAGGTGACTGGCTATCTGGCTGATGAGGAGGCCTGGGGAGAGATTGGGGATTGGGTGGCGGCCGCAGGGGTCCGCCGCGCAATGGCAGCGAACCGCGTGGGGGTGCTCGGACATTACTACTGCGGCATGCTGGATGTTTATAGCGATCTCACGCAGCAGTCCGCGGTCTTCGGCAACCACTTCGAGCTGTTGGAAATGTGCGAGCTATATGACCTGCGGGAGGCGGTGAGCGACGACGAGGTGGCTGCGAAGACCGCAGAATTCTACGAGAAGTTTGTGGTTGCAGACGAGTGCGAGGCGTCAGAGTTGGCCCGGGCCGCCAGGACCTCAGTGGCACTGGATCGTCTAATTGACCGACATGAGCTGGGCTCAATGGCCTATTACTATGAGGGCACAGGCCCCTATGAGAACATCGTCACCTCGGTGATTGCTGGCAATACACTGCTGACCGGGCGCAATGTCCCGGTGGCTGGCGAGTGCGAGGTCAAGAACGCGCAGGCGATGAAGATCCTGGACTTGCTGGAGGTGGGCGGTTCGTTCTCCGAGTTTTATCTGACGGATTTTACGGATGATGTGGTCTATCTGGGGCATGATGGCCCGGCGCACGTTGGGATTGCTGAGGGAGAAGTGGGCTTGGTGCCATTGCCTGTCTATCACGGTAAACCGGGCAAAGGCCTGTCGATCCAGATGTCGGTGAGGCATGGCCCGGTAACTCTGCTGTCGGTAGTGCAGCGCGGCGATGGCACTATTTGTCTGCAGGTGGCCGAGGGCGAATCGGTTCCCGGCCCAGTGCTGCAGATTGGCAACACCAACAGTCGCTACCGGTTCTCCATTGGTGCGAAGGGGTTTATGGATACTTGGACGATGGGCGGTCCGGCACATCACTGCGCCATCGGCGTTGGCCATGTCGGGGGCACACTCAATAAGCTGGGAGCGCTGCTTGGCATCGAGGTGAATCAGGTTTGCTGAAGGTGGAACCAGAACCGATGGATACTGTGATACTCGAGCTGAAGGATCTGCGCAAGCAGTATCCGGGGGTACTGGCTCTGCGGGAGTGCAGTTTTGATCTGCGTCCGGGAGAAGTGCATGCGTTGGTGGGCGAGAACGGCGCTGGCAAGTCGACCTTGATCAAGATCTCTACCGGCGTGATTCAGCCGACGTCCGGGACCATTCGCTTCCGCGGAGAGCCGGTGGTTTGGTCCGGGCCACGGGATGCCATTGCCAACGGTATCGGCGCGGTCTATCAGGACCCAGCGGTCTTTCCGGACCTGAGTGTCGCCGAGAATATCTTCATGAACCATCAACCGCACGGCCTAGTCTCGCGGCGAATTTTTTGGCGTGAGATGCATGAGCAAACAGAGGCGTTGCTAGAGCGCTTGAATGTGCGCCTGGATCCACGGCGGAAACTCGGGCATCTTACCGCGGCGGAGCGGCAATTGGTCGAGATCGGCAAGGCGTTGTCCGGCGAGGCAAAGGTCTTGTTTATGGATGAGCCGACGTCGACCTTGAGCGGCGCGGAGTCCGATAACATGTTCGAGATTGTCCGGCAATTGCGCGCTGAGGGCACGGCTATCGTGTTCATTTCGCATCGACTCGACGACATCTTTACGATTGCCGACCGCGTGACCGCATTGCGAGACGGCGTGCATGTGGATACCCGAAAGATCGACGAGGTGGATCACGATACGCTGGTGCAGATGATGGTCGGGCGCGAGGTGAAGAACCTGTTCCCAAAGACTGAGGCGGTGATTGGCGATGAGGCCATGCGTGTCGAGAAGTTCTCCCGCAGCGGCGAGTACCAAGAGGTTTCTCTGGCGGTCCGAAGCGGCGAGATTCTGGGGCTTTATGGGCTGGTGGGGGCTGGCCGCACCGAGTTGGCCAAGAGTATCTTTGGCATTACTCGTCCTGATTCTGGCCAGCTGTATCTGGCAGGAAAAGCTGTCACGGTGGGCGCGCCCAGAGCTGCGATCTCCGCAGGCATTGGCTACCTGCCCGAGGATCGCGATGAAGAGGGGATTGTCTTGGATATGGACGTCTGCGAAAACATCACTTTGCCGATTCTGGCGTCGTGCAGTCGCTTTCTCGGCTGGCTGGACCAGGGCAAGGAGCGGACGATCGCTGCGGAGTTCGCAGAGGCGCTGGAGATTAAGTCTGCGGGCCTAGGGCAGAAGGTCGGGGGACTGAGTGGTGGCAATAAACAAAAGGTCTCGCTAGGAAAGTGGCTGGCCTGTGATTGCCGAATCCTGATACTGGACGAGCCGACCAAGGGGATCGACGTGGCGGCAAAGGCTGCGGTGCATCAGTTGGTCAGCAAGTTAGCCAGCCGTGGCTATGCGGTGGTGATGATTTCTTCGGATTTGCCAGAAATTATGGGCATGTCGGACCGAGTAATGATCATGCATGAAGGCATTGTGAAAGGTGAGTTTCCACGGGAAGGACTGAGTGAAGAACGTGTGCTGGCGGAGGCCCTCCGTGCATAGCGCCGCAGAAACACCGGGCGCGAGCGGCGGAAGCCAGCCCTGGCAGCGATTATTGCAGGCCCGAGAACTCGGCATCGGTGGCTTATTGCTGCTGCTGGCGATCTTTATGACGTTTCGCAATGATGCCTTTCTGACGCCGGGGAATGTGTTGGATATCGGAATGGACAGCTCGGTGCTGGTGCTGATCGCCATCGGCATGATGGCGGTGATTCTCACCGGTGGCATCGACATTTCGATGGGCTCGACGATGGCGTTGTCGGGCATGACGGTCGGCCTGTTAGTGATGAACTTTCCGGCTATTCCGGTGCCACTGGCGCTAGTGATCGGCATTTCCGTCGGGAGCCTGGCGGGGGCGGTAAATGGGGGCTTGGTGGTACTGGGCAAGGTGCCGCCGGTGATCGCGACGCTTGGCACCATGAGTGTCTTTCGCGGCCTGACCTTTATCCTCTGCTACGCCTTCAATCAGGGAAAGTCAGTCAGCGCCGATCGGCTGCCAACCGAGTTTAAGGCATTTACCCGAATCGAGATTCTGGGGGTGCCGTCGCTGATCTGGATTGCGATCTTAGCAACGCTGTTCTTTTACTATCTGTTGAGCCACACGATTACTGGGCGCAAGATCTATGCTGTTGGGAGCAATGCCCAAGCCGCCCGCCTAGCTGGCATCGGCGTCGGTAAGGTCACCTTTCTATCCTATCTGCTTGCGGGGGCACTGGCAGGTGCCGGTGGGGTGCTTTGGGCATCACGCTATGCCTCAGCAGAGAGTTCGGCCGCGATGGGCTTCGAGTTTGTGGCGATAACGGCAGTGGTCCTGGGCGGCGTCAACATCGCCGGTGGCTCAGGCTCAATCCTAGGGGTCGTGCTCGGCGCACTTTTGATCGGTTCGATCACCAACTCACTCAATCTGGCCCGGATCTCTCCGTTCTGGAAACTGGGGATTAACGGGGCTATCATTTTAATCGCGGTAATTGTCGACAAGCGCCTGTCGCGCCGAACAGCGGCCCATAGTGACGACGCGGCGACGCTGATGACTGGCAAACCGGCCGTACCGTGGGAACTGGTACTGCTGGCGATCTTTTTGATTTTTAATGTGAGCATGGCGCTGACCACGCCGCACTATCTCGACATGTACAACCTCTTTGACATGACCGTTATGTTCTCAGAGAAGGCCATACTGGCGATGATTGTGGCATTCGTGATCATCACGGGCAACATTGATCTCTCTGTGGGCTCCACCATGGCCTTGTCGTCGGTAAGCATGGCCATTGCGTTTCGCAGTGGCATGAACATTTGGCTGGCGGCATTGCTCGGCATTGGGGTGGGGGCGCTTTGTGGGCTGTTGAATGGGCTGGTTGTTGCCCGACTGCGCATCTCATCGATCATCGTCACGCTTGCCACCTTTTCGCTCTATCGCGGCATTGCCTCAGTGCTTTTGGGCGACCAGGCCGTAAGTGGCTTTCCGGAGTCATTTACTTGGCTGGGCTGCGGCTACATCGGCGATTCGCCGGTACCCTTCTCGCTGGTGGTGGTGGTGGTCATGGCGGTGATCATGGGGCTGGTGCTGCACACCACGCGGTTTGGCCGCACCGTCTATGCGATCGGTCGCAATGAACGCACGTGCTATGCCTCAGGAATCCCAGTGGCACGTACCAAAGTGCTGCTCTTTACCTTGTCCGGGCTGTTCGCCGGCATCGCCAGTGTCTTTCTGGCCTCGCGCATCGGCAATACACGCCCGAATATTGCCACGGGATTCGAGTTGGAGGTGATCACGATTGTGATTCTGGGGGGCGTCATGATCAGCGGCGGGACTGGCAAATTCTGGGGCGTCATGCTGGCCGTCTTTCTGATTGGTACGATTCGCTATGGACTGGGCCTGCACAATATTAATGCACAGTATATGTTTCTCATTATTGGCGGGTTGTTGATCGTGTCCATCTTGGTGAACAACTTCACCGGCTGGCTGACTTCTCAGCGTGAGTTGGCTCGCGCCGCGGCTGGACCCTAGCCATCATTCTCGTTAATTCTCAAAGTCCCACAAGGAGTTCACTGATGAAGCACCAGGCAATTACACGCGCATTTCTCACCGGTCTCATTCTTTTGCTTCTCGCCAGTTGTGGTGAGAAGCCCCAGGCCGCGAGCACTGAAGGCGGGGCAGCAGCGGAGCCGGCAACGGGCCAAGGCAAACGCTTGGCGTTGGTCGTGAAGAATATTGGCAATCCGTTCTTTGACGCGGTCAACAAGGGCTGGCAAGAAGCCTGCGATGAGCTTGGCGTGGAGTCCATTTATCGCGGCCCCGAGCAGCCGACCCCTGAAGGCCAGATTGAGATTATGGAGTCCTTGCTGGCGCAGCGCGTCGATGGCATCACCTACGTCGCCAACGATCCGCAGTCCCTGGTCAATGTCTCGAAAAAGGCAATACGTCGTGGCGTCGCGGTCGTGGGCTGGGAATCCGGCGTCGTGCCCGGTAGTCGGCAACTGGCAACAGAGCCCGTTTCCGCAGCGAAGATTGGTGCCGATCAGATCAAGCTCATCGCTGATCTGATTGGCCACGAGGGACAGATCGCGATCCTTAGCGCGGCGGCCACCATGGACAACCAGAATACCTGGATTGCGCACATGAAGGAGACTCTGAAAGAGCCAGCCTATGCCAAGATCAAGCTGGTTGCGGTGGTCTATGGCGACGACGTTCGCGAGAAGAGTTATAACGAGGCACTTGGGCTATTCAAAGCCTATCCCGAGCTGCGCGGCATCATCAGCCCTACGTCGGTCGGCTTGGCGGCGACTGCCAAAGCCGTAAGCGACGAGGGTAAGATTGACAAGATCGAAGTCACCGGGCTGGGCCTGCCGAGCGAGCTGGCCGAGTATGTGCAGAACGATGCCTGCAAGGCATTTGGCCTCTGGAATCCGGTCGACCTCGGGTATCTGAATGCCTACGCGACCTTTCGTCTGGCGCAGAAAGAGATCAGCGGCGCTCCTGGTGAGACCTTCAGTGCCGGGCGCTTGGGCACGATGACGGTGGAGGCTCAAGCGGGGGCCAACTACGGCCTGCTCTATCTGGGCTCACTTTTTCGCTTCGACAAGAGCAACATCGACGAGTTCAAAGCGGTCTTCTAGTGTGCTGAATCATAAATACGCGGGGCAATGCGCGAGGTATTTCGCGTGCTCCAGGCCTGCCTCGCACATGGCACCGACTGCGTCAGGCACGTTTTCCCGGAGGGAAGCAAGAACGTAGCCGGTAGAAACCACCGGGCCTAGCGTCCTTGCTTTACGCCACGGATGGAGTGCCAAAAGTCGTTGCTGTAGATGGTCAGCGCCGAGGACAGGACCTTCTTCTTCGCTCGTGTCCTTCTTGCGCGTGCAAACAGAGGATGGCGCGTTGCGAGCATCGCAGCCGGTACACCCGCCGGATTTCCCGAAACGTAGCAAATACCACCCGCAATATACGACTGCGGCGCTAATCGCGCTGACAAACCACACCAAGTGCCGATTTGGAAGGTCGCTACGGCGCCCAGCCAGGCCAGTACGCTCATGTCGGTAAAGGCGCATGCAGCCTGCGGCTATGACAGCTCACGGCAGATCTACCACCGTCGCGCCGCATTGCATACAAAGCGCAAAAAACACCATGAGCGACAGTGTCACCGGCAGTGTGAAAATCTGGGGGCCCGTGCGCTGGCCGGTCGCCCATATCACCTGTTGCAGGCTGGTGTGCAGGTCGCTGCTGCACGCGTCCACCTCTCGCCCAAGCTGATACAAAATGCCCAGCGTCGAGATAATCACTTCACGGGAAAACAGCGGTTGCATGGGGCTTGCCAATGCGGGCCGACAGGCTCTGGTCCACGTACGCGTTGTTAATTGCGTTCGCGAGGCCTTCCTGCAGGCTTTCTGCCTGGCGGCGGGTAAGCTGATGGAGCTCACGCAGTTTGGGTTCGGTCTGGCTATCTTGCAGTGCATCAATATTGATCTGAATGGTGTTGAGCGCATTGCGCATCTCATGCACGATACTCGCGCTGAGTTCGCCGACGGCCGCGAGTGCCCCGGCGCGCAAGAAAATCATCTCCAAGGCCACACGCAGCTCTCGCGCTTCACGGCCCTGAACGTTCGGGAGCTCGGGCTCGAAGTCAGAACTGATCCCGCGACAGGTGGTCGTAAGTTGTTGGAGGGGACGGGCGAGAAAACGGGCAACCAAGACGGCCAGCAGGATGATCAAAACCGAGACGACGATACCGCTGTCCGCCTCGTCCAATTCCACCATCAATTGCCAGTCCAATTGCGCGAGCGCTAGCGTCATACCAAAGACGGCTTCGTCGCGATGATCGCGATACGATTGGAGGCCTGCCGAGTCTGCATCTCTGGCACGGCTTGGGCGACCTCCTGGTTCGCTAGCAAGTTCTGCAGCGTGGGACAGACACCGACCATCTGCAACGTGGCCCCTCGCTCGTCGATCCAGCTCTGGATGGTCTCGCTGTGTTCACTTAGGCAGTCCGTTTGCCGTCGCTCCTGCAGCTCCAAGAAGCCTTTGTGGGCACAGTGCAGGCTCTGCGAGTTCACCAGCACCAGCGGGACACCGCTCACCAGCAGCATCGCCAGCAGAATGCGGACATACATGGAGATTTTGGCGAGGGCCTCATCTCCCCTTCCGGCGCAGGCCTACTTCCTGGATCAAGCAATACAGCACGGGCACGACAAACAGCGTGATCAGGGCGATCAGCATGCCGCCAAAGCTCGGGATCGCCATCGGAATCATGATGTCGGCACCGCGCCCGGTGCTGGTCAGCACAGGTAACAGAGCGAGCATGGTGGTGGCGGTGGTGATCAGGCACGGGCGGATGCGCCGACAACCCGCTTCTATCACGGCGGCCCGGATTTCCCCGACGGTCTCTGGCGTCGCACTAGCGAATGCCTGCCTGAGATAGGTGGTCATTACCACGCCATCATCACTAGCAATGCCAAAGAGGGCCAAGAAGCCAACCCAAACGGCCACGCTCAGGTTGAGCGGGCTGACCTGAAACAGATCGCGCAGGTTCTTCCCAAAGAGGTCGACGTTCAGAAACCAATCCTGGCCATAGAGCCAGATCAGGATGAAACCGCCCGCCCAGGCGACCGCAATTCCACTAAAAACCAAGAGGGTGGTGGGAACAGTCTTGAACTGAAAATACAGAATCAGAAAGATCAGGAACAGTGCCAAAGGCAGCACCAACGACAAGGTTTTGGCTGCCCGCAGCTGGTTCTGGTAGCTCCCCGCAAACTCGTAGGACACGCCCGCCGGTAGAATCAGCTCACCGCTGGCAATCTTCGCTGCCAGAAACTCCTGGCAGGCCTCGACCACATCCACCTCGGCAAACTCCGGCTGCTTGTCGAACAGCACGTAACCAATCAAGAAGGTGTCCTCACTTTTGATCACTTGCGGACCTCGCAAATAGCGAATAGTAGCCAGCTGGCTCATCGGAATCTGCTGGCCGCCCATGCCCGGCACGAGGATCTTCTCCAGGCCCTCGAGGGTGTCGCGGAGTTCACGTGGATAGCGCACGCGAACGGGGTAGCGCTCGCGCCCTTCCACTGTCGTGGTCAAGGGCATCCCGCCAATCGCCACCTCGATCACCTGCTGGACCTTGCGAATGTGCACGCCGTAGCGGGCGATGGCCTCGCGGTCGATATCGATCTCCAGATAGGGCTTTCCGACGATGCGGTCGGCAATCACAGCGCTGGCTTTGACGCTCGGCACCTCCTTGAGCAAGCGCTCCACGTCGAGACCAAAGCGATCGATCGTCTCCAAGTCTGGGCCCTTCACTTTCAGGCCCATTGGGGCTCGCATACCGCTTTGTAGCATCACGATGCGCGCGGCGATCGGCTGCAGCTTGGGAGCCGAGGTCGTGCCTAGGATCTCGCCAGCCACCAAGATCTCGTCCCAGATATCAGCGGGGTCACGAATGCCCTGCCAGGCCTCGCGGTCGTCATTCAGCGCTAAGTCCAGCGGCTGGCGCCACTGTCGAAACGGCATGCCATCCTCGTCTGGAATCAATGCGCCCTGCTCATCCCAGCTGTAGCTACCTTGCACCGTGTAGGGCTCACCATCGGCAGCCGGTAGTGGCTCGCCGGCGACATTGCGCATCAGGTCTGTGGCCTCGGGATCGTAGCGAAAGCGCACGTCGTGGCCATCATCGTCCGTTACGTATTCGCTCAGGTAGTTGATGACGGTCTCGATCATCGATACGGGTGCCGGGTCCAGCGGGGTTTCGGCCCGGCCGAGCTTGCCGACCGCCGACTCAATCTCGGGGATCGCACTGAAGCCCATGTCCTGTTTCTGCAGCACATCCAGCGCTTCGCCGATCGACGCGTGTGGCATGGTCGTCGGCATGTACAGATACGAACCCTCGTCAAGGTCCGGCATAAACTCCTTGCCCAATCCCGGAAAGGTATGAACCAGCGAGCTGTACGTGCTGCTCTTCTTCACGCCGTCCGGCATCCAGCCCAGCACCGCACCAGCGCCGAGCCAGATGGCCAGACCAAGCACCACGATCACTGTTGGAATGCTCAGAAAGATCAGCTTGTGGTCGAGAAACCAGCGCAAGAGCGGGCGATAGATCTTAATAAAGGCGATAAGGAAGGCCAGCAGTGCGAAGATCGGCAGCAGCACTACCACCCCGTTAGCGAAGATGCCTGCCTGCGGCCCCAAGGGAAGCCAATGTCGGGTCAGAATCACCCCGACCAGCAGCGCCACCACGCCATTTAGAATCCAGCGCGAACTCCGCAAAACCCACGGCGGAATCTTCGCTAGTAGACGCCCGCGCCACGCCTTGCCGGGGGCGCTAAAGGTGAACAGCGAGTGAGCGATGGCTGGCACGACGGTGAGCGCCACGATCACACTTGCGAACAGCGCAAACGTCTTGGTAAAAGCCAGCGGCTTGAACAGCTTGCCCTCCGCGCCAATCATCGTAAACACCGGCAAGAAGCTGATGATGGTGGTGAGAATGGCCGTGAGCACCGCACTGGCCACCTCGGTGGTGGCATTGTAAACGATCGTCAGCCGGTCTTCCTCGGGCTCGGCTGTCTCAAGATGCTTGAGGACGTTCTCGCACACGATGACGCCCATGTCCACAATGGTGCCGATAGCGATGGCGATGCCCGAGAGCGCCACGATGTTGGCGTCCACATGAAAGATCTTCATGGCGATGAAGCAAATCAGTACTGCCAACGGCAGCGTTGCCGTGATGACCAGCGAACTCCGCAAATGCAGCAGCATCATGATGATGACTATAATGGTCACCAGCATTTCTTCGGTCAGCGCGATATTCAGCGTGCCGAGCGTCTCGTAGATGAGCCCCGTGCGATCGTAGAATGGCACCACCGTCACCTTGCTCAGCGTCAGCCAATCCGGGCGTAACTCTGGCGCGGTCTCTCGTGTCCAGGTCAGCCAGGCCTCCTGATTCAGCACCGCCTCATTGTAGGCCGCAAACCCCTGGCTGATTGCGAACTTCGCAACTGTTTCCGCATCCACCGCGTTAAAGTCGATCACCACCTTTTCGGGCAGGCCCGGTGCGATCTGCGCAATTTGCGCTTTCAGGTTTTTGATCGCGGCCAGCGGATTCTCGCCATAGCGCACCACCGCCACACCGCCGACCGCTTCGGCGCCGCCTTTATCCAAGGCCCCCCGGCGTAGGGCCGGCCCGAGACTTACCTTGGCCACGTTCCTCACATAGATCGGCACATTATCGCTCACGCCCACGACCGACAGCTCGATGTCCTCCACGTCTTTGATAAAGCCGAGGCCGCGGATCACATACTCCACCTTGTTGATCTCGATGGTCCGCGCCCCAACATCCAGATTCGACATCTTCACCGCCGCGATCACCTGGTCCAGCGTCACGCCATAGGCGCGCATCGCATCTGGGTCCACATCTACCTGATATTCCTGCACATAGCCGCCGATGCTGGCGACTTCGGCGATGCCATCTGCCGAAAGCAACGCATAACGCACCTGCCAATCCTGAATGCTGCGCAGCTCGTGCAGATCCCAGCCGCCAGCCGGATTACCTGCCTGGTCACGGCCTTCGAGCGTGTACCAGTAGACCTGCCCCAAAGCCGTGGCATCCGGGCCCAGCGCTGGCTGCACCCCCGTCGGCAGCGAACCTACTGGAAGGCTATTGAGCTTCTCTAGGACCCGTGATCGTGACCAGTAGAATTCGACGTCTTCCTTGAAAATAATGTAGATGGTGCTGAAGCCGAACATCGAGTAGCTGCGCACTGTCTTCACGCCCGGGATGCCGAGCATTGCCACGGTCATTGGATAGCTGATCTGGTCTTCCACATCCTGCGGTGATCGCCCCATCCAGCGCGTGAACACGATCTGCTGATTCTCACCGATGTCCGGGATCGCATCGACTGGCACGGGATCACGCGGCAAGCGCTCAATCTCCCAGTCGAATGGTGCTACGATGGCCCCCCAGAGCAGCGCAAACACGACAGCCAGCAGCACCACCAGCTTATTCTGCAGGCAGAATAGAATGGTCCTATCGAGAAAAGATTTCGGCTCAGGCTTCATGACGACTACTTAAACGCGTCAGGCCATGAGCAACAACCCTCAGGGAGGTCACGAGCAGCGATGAAAGCTGTCGGAGTCCCATCTTTAGGCGGCAGTCAATGAGCAGCTTTAGCTGCCGGAGCGTCCGTAGAGCAGAGCGCCCAAAGCGGAGGCTTCGCGGACTCAGCCGAGCTTGCGAGAAAGCCGAAGGCAGCCCCGTCGGTGACTGCCGCCTGAAAACGGGGCTCCGACAAGGCCAGTCGCTGATTATAAGTTCCTTCCGGTCCGAAGGGGAGCTTGGCTCATTCGCTACCGCGGTAAACGTCAATGCGCTTCGCGCTCCTAGCCGGCGCAATTCCTTTGCCCGCATCTCAGTCACATTCATTTCTGGCGCCCGTCAATGGTTGCGGTCACCTCACCACAGCGGAGCATCGAGGCTCCGAAGTAGGGATTTGCGATCTCCGCACCCAGCTGCAACCAGTTGGCACCGCTGTTGTCCAGGGCCATCGGGCAGTGGGCGACGCTCACGGGATCCGCCATACCAGTGCCGAATTGCTGCGCCAAGGCGATCATGCTCGTACTCAGGGGCTCGAACTGCGCGCGTGCCTCGTCGATGTCCGCGCGGCTCGCGATCTCCTTTGCGGACTTCGCAAACTTGGCGGATAAGCCCATCCAAGCCATGTGACCAGCGCCCGTGACCAGGCTCATGTCGATAGCCTGCAGCGCCTCGGAGAAGGCTCCCGCACCGCTTCGGGTGGCCGCCAGGTTGTCACCAGCCAAGGCTTGCTGAATCGCAAGGTAGTGCGTGAACAGCGGCTGTAGCTGTGCCAGAAACGCTTTAGGCGCCTCGTAGCGAATTTCTGTTTCGGCTTCCGCGGGCTCTTCTGCGGGGCTCATCATACTTGGCTTGGCCATAATCTGCAGGGCGCTGTCGATCTTGAAGTTGCCGTGAGTCACCACCAGTTCGCCTTCCTCTAGGCCAGACTTGAGCACATAAAAGCCGCCCACCCGCGGCCCCAGTGTGACGGTGCGGCCCGTGAAGCGGCCCGGATCGGCTGGATTCTGTACGTAGACCACCGCGCGCTTGCCGGTGAGCAACGGCGCCGAAGCCGGAACCACGAGCGGCACCGCGGTGCTGAAGTCGGCCGCGCTGACAAAGCCCAGATCCTCGGACCTGACCAAGGCCATGCCACAGATGTCGCACGGGCCGGGCTCGTCGCGCACGATCTCCGGGTGCATCGGGCTGATCCACTTGCCTGCGAGGTCCGCATCAATCACCTTGCCACCAGCTGCCACCGCAGAGTGCAGAATCGCCCGCACAAACATACCTGGCTTGAGCCTGCCATCCTCGTTTGGCACATTCACGCGCACTTTCACTGTGCGTGTGCTCCTGCTGAGAACTGGGTCAATGAAGGAAACACGCCCGTTAAACACCTCGCCCGGGTAGGCTTCGGACTCAAAGCTCACCTCCTGACCATAGCGCAGCCAAGCCAGATCCGACTCATACGCGTCCAGCTGGGCCCAAACCTGGCTTAAATCAACGATCTGATAAATTGGGGTGCCGGTCTTCACGTACATGCCTTCAGTGGCATTCTTATGGATCACCACGCCACCAATCGGCGCGTTGATCTGAATGTGGTCCGAGGCTTTGCCGCTTTCTTCGATAGCCGCGATCTGCTCGAGGGACAGCCCCCAAAGGCGCAGCTTGTCGCGCGAGGCTTCGAGGGTCGCCTGGGCATTGTTGCGAATAAGAGCCAGTGGATTATCCGCCATCTTGCGCACCGCGATGCTGGCCTGCAGCAACTCCTCCTGCGCCCCCAAAATCTCCGGGCTGTACATCCAGACCATGTGATCGCCCTTGGCGACTGTCACACCGGTGTAATCGACAAAGATTCGATCCAGGCGCCCGCCTACCCAGGCGGTGATCGTGGATAAGCGCCGCTCGTCGTAGTCGATCGTGCCGACCATGCGCACTTCGCGCACCACGGCCTGTCGCCTGACCGGCTGCACTTGAATGTCGGCCAGACTGCGGGCCCCCTCAGAGAGGGTCAGTTCGCGCGGTCCGTTGTCGTCCACGCCTGCCTTAAGCGGGATGAGATCCATGCCGCAAAGCGGGCAATCGCCCGGCTCTGGCTGCTTGATCTGCGGGTGCATCGAACAGGTCCAGACACTGGCTCCCGCTTTACGGCTGGGGGCAGAAGCGACAGCGTGCTCGTACCTGGTACCGGAACCGCCGAGCATCATGCCGAACCCGAACGCTAGCAAGACGGCCACGATTACAATCAAAAGCGTGCGCTTCTTCATCGTATTTTCCCACTGAGTTGATTCAAATGTGCCAGAGCCACGCCCTGATCACGCGCGGCGCGTTTCTCTTCCAGGCGAAACCGAAGCAGAGTGCGCTCGGTATCGAGAAAGGTCAGGAAGTCGACGCTGCCCGCGCGATAGCCCGCGGCGGCGGCTTCCAGCGACTGTTGTGCCTGCGGTAGCAGTGAGTCGCGATAAAGGCCGATACTACGCTCAGCCCGCTCAAGTGCAAAGTGCGCTTTTTTTACAGCCAGGCGGGTCCGGTCTTCCATCCCCGTGAGCATGCTCTCCATGCCAGTCACGCGCACTGTGACCTCACGGATGTAGGCGTTGCGCTCGCCAAATTGCGGCGTCTGGCGATGATTCAGCTCGCGCTGGGGTGTGAAGGCGGGCTGGGCCTCGCCTGTGCCGCTGCTCAGGCGCATGCGATCTTCGAAATAGCTTGTTCCCAGACTCACGTCGGGGTTGGCAATGCGCGAGGCCAGCTCGATCATCGTCTTCGTACGCACGATGCGCAGGCGCTGCGTCAACAGTTCCTGACGCCCGGCAAGCGCCTTTTCGTACCAGCTGTCCAGACTCTGCGTCTCCGCGGTGACTGGTGCTGGGCTCGGCGCTGCCAGGGCCCCATCCGGCGCGAGATTCAGCATTGTGTTG
>Ga0209308_10001974_pt1 | contig 18244 bp, 18 predicted proteins | sample COGITO_mtgs_1204_3_FD_184806 | JGI IMG/M metagenome (GOLD analysis project Ga0209308, IMG submission 184806) | Pelagic marine microbial communities from North Sea - COGITO_mtgs_120405 (SPAdes) (version 2) | ecosystem: Environmental > Aquatic > Marine > Epipelagic ...
AGCTATATCAATTCCCATGTCCTTACTCCCTTTGACTTCGCTCACTGAGCAAAGCCCGAGGGCATTCGGGCACATCAACACACAGGCTTACGGCAAAACAAAAGTCCAGTCCGAAGAGGAGCTGTCAAAGGTTAGGCTGCCGATGCTGAAATGGATGCGTCTGCGAGTACCTTGGCGCCAGAAATCGGAGGCGTAAAATTAGGCTGCGCTAGCAACCCGATGCGAGTTTTAAATCGTCTCCTAGCACCCATCTGAGTCTCTGTCATGCTCAATCTGCCCTTGCGGCCTGGACCCATGCGACGATTTTACCTCGGTTTTCGGATGTCATGGTTGCGATGGCATTGGGCGGTGGCATTGCGTTACTGAGGCCTGCATGCAGCAATATTGCTTCTGCATTTCGGGCCACATCGCTTGTTGTTTCAAGGTGAACGCCTTTGGGGGCCCAATGCATTCCTTCCCATGCAGGCTCTCGCGCGTGGCACATTGAACAGTTGCCTAGCACGATGTCATAAGCCTCGTCGAACCCTTGGGCGGACGCATACTGCTGCTCATAAGCTGTCAAATCACGGCTCTCGGCGATCTCATAGCTGTCTGGTCCGCGCACGGTCGACAGCCATGCAATCACAATCATCAATAAAACCGTCACTGCCCATGTCCAATGCGGACCCTTGCCGGTGGCATGCATGGTGTTGAAATAATGCCGAATTGTGACGCCGGTTAGGAAGATTAGGCTGGCGATGACCCAGTTGTATTCGGTCGCAAAGGCGAGGGGATAGTGATTGGCCAGCATCAGAAAAATGACTGGCAGCGTCAAATAGTTGTTATGAGTAGAGCGGAGCTTGGCAATCTTGCCGTATTTTGCATCCGGTTTGCGCCCTGCCTTAAGGTCTGCCACGACGATGCGCTGATTTGGCATGATCTGAAAAAACACATTGCCAGTCATGATAGAAGCGGTGAAGGCGCCGAGATGCAGGAGTGCTGCACGGCCTGTGAAAATCTGGTTGTATCCCCAGGCCATGACAACAAGCAGAACAAACAGCAGCAACATCAAAAGCGTTGAATGTTCACCAAGTTTGGACTTGCACATAAAATCATAGGCAATCCAGCCAATGGTAAGAGATCCAGCCGAAATCAAAATGCCCTGCCACAACGACAGATCAGCCTTTGTAGGATCAAGCAAGAAAATTTCGCCTCCAACCCAGTAAACGATCATCAACAAGGTCGCGCCAGATACCCATGTGATATAGCTCTGCCACTTGTGCCAGATGAGGTGCTCAGGCATGTTTTCAGGTGCGACCAGATATTTCTGGATGTGGTAGAAGCCACCGCCATGGACTTGCCATTCTTCACCAGAGGCGCCGACAGGCATATTGGGTGCTTTCTTAAGTCCCAAATCTAGCGCGATGAAGAAAAATGACGCACCGATCCACGCCATTGCCGTGATGACATGAAGCCACCGAACCGCAAATGCGATCCAGTCCCAGATGACTGCAAAATCGTACATAGAAACCTCCCTTGGTCCGAATTTGTCATCAGACTATGCGAAAGGGCATTCTTCTGGTATTGTCTCAAAAAGCCAAGTAGCATCAAAAATATCAAAACAATGTCATACCTTGATAACATTCGTACCTTCGTCCGTGTCTATGAACTTGGCAGCATGTCTGCTGCCGGGCGAGACCTTCGTATTTCTCCTGCGGTTACATCATCGCGTATTTCGCAACTGGAACAACATCTCAGTGTGCGGCTGTTTCAACGTACAACACGCAGCTTAACGCCCACAGAACAAGGCAAAGCTTTTTACAGCGGGGCGAGCGAGATACTCGAGGCTGTCGAGAGTGCGGAAGCACAGGTAGTTAACATAACCGATAATCCCAAAGGATCGCTTTTTGTTGCGGCTCCGCTTGGAGTAGGGCGACGTTTGATCGCGCCTCTTGTTCCGGGGTTCTTGGCTGAATACCCAGAAGTGAAAATGAGATTGCGCCTGACAGATCGCAAAGTTGACTTAACCACTGAAGGTCTTGATTTGGGTTTTTTCTTGGGTCAACCAGAAGATAGTAATCTGCGGATTCGCAAGATTGCGGATGTTGAGCGGATTTTGTGTGCAAGTCCGACGTATATCGCAGCCCACGGTAACCCCGCTTCAGGTGAAGACTTGATGAACGGGGGCCATGAATGTCTAAACCTGCGTTTTCCTGGCGCTACTGAATTCCAATGGCGTCTCAAAACAGCGGATGGACCAAAACGGTTCCCTGTTTCGGGTCGATACGAGTCCGATGACGGGGATGTGCTGACAGATTGGGCATTGGCGGGCCATGGCGTCGTGATGAAACCAATTTTCGAGGTGGCCGAACATGTGAAGGCAGGCCGCCTTGTGCAGGTCGCTTTGCAAACACCCCCTGAACCTATTCAGATGGCATGCTTGTTCACGCATCGCCGCCTACAAGATCCGAAAACGCGTTTGTTTATGGAATATGTGATTGCGCGGATTTCAGAGGCAGTCCGTGACAGCTCACTTCAGGCTCAGCTGCCGCGGTAGGTGGAATAGCCAAACGGAGACAGCAGCAAGGGCACATGATAATGTGTTGCTTCTGACATGCCGAAGCGAAGAGGGATTACGTCCAAAAATCTTGGGTTCTCGGGCGGCGTGCCAACAGCATCCAGATAGCTGCCTGCGTGGAACATCAATTCATAGACACCAGTCTTAAACTCACTCACCGGCAAGATTTGCTCATCTGTTCGCCCGTCGTCGTTGGTTACCAGTGTTTTGAGAAGTGTCCGCGCTTCACCATGAACTTTGAACAGCTCGATTGTAAGGCCGCTCGCAGGGCAGCCACGTGCCGTGTCCAACACATGTGTTGTCAAATATCCGTTCATTAGATGTCTCACTTTCTTGATGCTGGCGTATGGGCTGCGGCGATAGCTATCTTATAGTCTGTGCTCTGTGGGTTCGGCAAAGTATTGCGGGTTAAAGGCTCCTTCGCATTTTTTTTGAAAAACGAATTCATTGTTTTGAAATATAAGAATGCAATCTTAGGAGGACGACCATTGAACAGATATCCACGCGACATGACAGGTTATGGGGCGACCCCACCCGCGGCCAACTGGCCTGGCGGGGCAAAAATTGCTGTTCAAATAGTTCTTAATTATGAGGAAGGTGGAGAGAATAACATTCTTCATGGTGATGCCGCGTCCGAGGCATTCCTTTCAGAGATTACGGGTGCGTCCGCGTGGCCCGGACAGCGCCATTGGAACATAGAATCACTCTATGAGTACGGATCGCGCGCAGGCTTTTGGCGGGTCCACCGAATGCTGTGTGATTTGCCTGTCACTGTTTACGGTGTTGCGACTGCATTAGCCCGCGCTCCTGAGCAGGTTGCAGCAATGAAAGCCTCGGACTGGGAAATAGCCAGTCATGGCCTAAAATGGGTCGAGCATAAGGACATGTCCGAAAAAGAGGAGCGTGCGCAGATTGCGCAGGCCATCACCCTTCATACCGAAGCGGTAGGCATTCCCCCACGCGGCTGGTATACAGGCCGATGCTCGAACAACACGGTAAAGCTTGCAGCGGAAACGGGACAGTTTGCTTATGTCGCGGATAGCTATGCGGATGACTTGCCGTATTGGATGGAATTTGACGGCAACGACCAACTGATCGTGCCCTATACGATGGATTGCAACGACATGCGTTTCGCAATCCAGGCTGGTTTCACGACCGGCGAGCAGTTTGAGTCCTATTTAAAAGACAGCTTTGACGAGCTTTACGCTGAAGGCGCCGCAGGCCAGCCCAAGATGATTTCAATTGGTCTGCACTGCCGCATCATTGGTAGACCGGGCCGTGCAGCTGCACTGCGTCGCGCGCTTGAACATTTCAAATCTCACGAGGGCGTCTGGTTTGCCACTCGTCTCGAGATCGCTGAACACTGGGCCAAGGAGAACCCGCCGATGCAGAACATTCGTCCGTCCCAAATGGATCGGGAGACCTTTGTCTCCCAATTCGGAGGCATCTTCGAGCATAGCGCATGGGTGGCTGAAGGCGCCTATGCTCTGGAACTTGGCCCGACCCACGATACTGCGCAAGGCGTGCATCAAATGCTGGCCCGTGTGTTTCGCAGTGCTGACGAAGATAAACGACTTGGCGTCCTGACGGCGCACCCTGATCTGGCGGGAAAATTGGCAGAGGCCAAGCAACTGACATTAGAATCAACGGCAGAGCAAGCATCGGTCGGCCTCGACTCACTGACTGATGAGGAGCGGTCTACGTTGACAGATATGAACATCGCCTACACCAGCAAGTTTGGTTTCCCGTTCATTATTGCTGTGCGTGACAACACCAAAGCATCAATCATAGACGCGTTTCAGCGCCGTATCGATCAGGATCGAGACACAGAGTTCTCCGAGGCCTGCAAACAGGTTGAGCGCATCGCTGAGTTGCGCCTTCTGGAAAAGTTCTCAACATGACCATTCGTTTAAAAGCCGAAGTGCTTACAGCAAAAGCTCTCGCGCCCTATGGCGACCTGATGGAGGCATCGGGCACACCGGATAAAGTGATCAATCAGGGCAAGTGTATCCGGTATCACGACAGGGCGCTTCTGGATTTCTCTGATGGCAAAGCGGGCATCAGTATCTTCAAAGGCGAAAAGGAAACGCTTCCGATACCTTTGCAACTGGTCGAGCGCCATCCGATGGGCAGTCAGGCGTTTGTTCCGATGTCTGCCGATTCATTTCTTGTCGTCGTGGCGCGCGATGAAAACGGTATACCGCAAGACCCAAAAGCGTTCCTGACCAAACCAGGTCAAGCGATCAACTTTCACCGGGGGACATGGCACGGAGTCTTGGCCCCTCTATCTGAGCCAGGACTGTTTGCCGTCATTGACCGCATCGGGGAAGGAACAAACCTCGAAGAGCACTGGTTCGACACAGACTACATCATCGAAAGATGAAGGGGAGTTGTTGGAAAAAAATCCAACATAGATTTATTATTTAGGGGAGGAAAACCAATCATGAGAGATAATTCAATAGGGACGCCAGAACAGATGCGTGATCCCAACTACATGCCGCCGATCTACAAGGCGGTACCATTGGGTCTACAGCACGTTTTGGCAATGTTTGTGTCCAACGTTACACCGGCAATCATTATTTGTGGTGCTGCTGGCATCGGGTTTGGATCAGATCAAGGCGCGCTGGGTTTTCCGGCAATGACTTATATGATCCAGATGTCGATATTTTTTGCGGGTGTCGCGACTTTGATCCAGACAATCGGCATAGGCCCTGTCGGCGCTAAGCTCCCAATCGTTCAGGGTACATCCTTTGCGTTTATTCCAATCATGATCCCGCTGGTTGTGGGGAAGGGAGAAGAAGCGCTGGCCATTGTGATGGGCGGTGTTTTGGTCGGGGGCTTGTTCCACGCTTTCCTTGGTCTGTTCATCGGTAAAATCCGCTTTGCGCTCCCGCCCCTGGTCACAGGTCTGGTTGTGACGATGATCGGTCTCGCATTGGTAAAAGTCGGCATACAGTATGCTGCGGGTGGTGTTCCTGCCATTGGCACAGAAGAATACGGCAGCTTGCAAAACTGGACCGTCGCGGGGACCGTGATTGTTGTCACATTGGCGCTGAAATTCTATGCGCGCGGTATGGTGGCAATTTCTGCCGTCGTGATTGGTCTGCTGGTTGGTTATGTCCTCGCCTATATGATGGGCATGGTTAGCTTTGCGAATGTTGGCCGTGCGTCCACCTTTGCATTGCCAAACCCACTACACTTTGGACTGGAATTCGGCGTCGCTGCTGTCATTGGTTTTTGTTTGATGGGTTTTGTGTCTGCAGTTGAAACTGTGGGTGACGTATCCGGTATTACCAAAGGTGGTGCTGGTCGCGAAGCAACTGACAAAGAAATCAAAGGTGCGACTTTTGCTGATGGTTTGGGCACGGCCCTGTCAGGTTTGTTTGGCGCGCTGCCAAACACATCGTTCAGCCAGAATGTGGGCTTGATCGCGATGACGGGTCTGATGTCTCGCCACGTTGTGACGATTGGGGCTTTGTTCCTGATTGCTGCGGGTCTGATCCCGAAAGTGGGTGCCATTATCTCTACTATTCCGATCGAAGTGCTCGGTGGTGGTGTCATTGTGATGTTCGGCATGGTTGTCGCCGCTGGTATGTCGATGCTGTCTGACGTGGACTGGAACCGCCGCAACATGGTGATCTTTGCGATTGCTTTATCTCTGGGCCTTGGTCTGCAACTTGAGCCGGGTGCTCTTCAGCACTTGCCAGGCACTTGGAAGGTTCTTACGACCTCTGGCATCCTTCCTGCTGCACTGATCGCCATTGTCTTGAACCTGATCTTGCCCGAAGAACTGCCTGGCGAAGCCACTGAAGAAGTGTCTGGTGGCATGTCCGGTCATGGTGAAGGCTCGCTTCCGCACGATTAAGTTAAGAAAAAGAGCATCCCGCCGCATCTATGGCGGGGTGCTTTGAGATGCAACGACATCGAAGTGAGACTTAGAGAATCAACTCATACGACTACGAGGCAGACGTAATGCGGTTCGCGTCTGACTTGGTGAAATTCACCATGAGTGGTGGGCACGGACGGGTGGTTCAGACATGTCCGTGCCATTTTTCAGCCGTAGCTGGAGACATCAGACCCGGCGAGTGCTGCAATATTCAGCAGTCCTCGTGTGGTGACACTTGGCGTTACGATATGTGCACGGTTCCCCATGCCCATCAGAATAGGTCCGACCTCAAGTCCGCCGGCGACTGCTTTGAGCAAATTGCGTGCGGCACCGGCTGCATCGGTATTGGCATAAATCAGAACATTTGCTTTCCCTTGGAGACGGTTGCCGGGGAAGAGGCGCTCGCGCAACTCAGGATCAAGGGCCGCATCAGTGTGCATTTCGCCTTCATAGCCAAAGTCGAGATTTTGAGCGTCCAGCAATTCCATAGCTGCGCGCATTACACGGCCAGAGGCGCACTCTCGGTTTCCGAATTGAGAGCCCGAACACAAAGCAATTTGTGGCTCAATCCCAAAGCGACGTACATGCCGTGCGGCAGCTAATGTGGTTTCGACCAGAGTTTCGGGCGTTTGTTCGGTGTTGATATGGGTATCTGCAACAAACAGCGGCCCGTTATCGAAGATCATCAGCGAAAGTGCGGCAACGGGGTGGTGCTCTGCACCTCCGAGCATTTGCTGCACATAATTGAGATGCCATAGATATTGACCAAATGCGCCACAGATCAAGCTGTCCGCATCGCCCCGCGCTACCATCACTGCTGCGATGGCGGTTGTGTTGGTCCTCAGAACAGCCTTTGCGATGTCAGGTGAAACACCTCTGCGTTCCATTTTCCTCTGATAGGTCTGCCAATAGTCACGGTACCGCTCATCGTTTTGTGGGTTCACAATTTCGAAATCACGTCCCGCTTTGATCGTGAGGCCAGCTCGCTCGATCCGCGCTTCGATGATTTCGGGTCTACCGATCAGGATAGGGGTGTCGACCGTCTCCTCGACCATCGCTTGAGCCGTGCGGATCACGCGCTCGTCCTCGCCTTCTGCAAAAACGATACGCCGTTTTGATTGGCGTGCTGCTTCAAACACCTGCCGCATGATAAGGGAGGACCGGAAAACCTGCGCCTCCAGAGTGTGTCTGTACGCGTCGAGATCAATCGTTTTCTGGGCAACGCCAGAGTCCATTGCCGCCTGTGCAACCGCGGCAGCGATTGTGGGTAAAAGGCGGGGATCAAATGGCTTTGGGATCAGGTATTCAGGGCCAAACGTCAGCTTTTCACCCTGATAGGCGGCCCCAACTTCTGCTGAGGTTGTGGCGCGGGCAAGGGATGCAATTGCGTCTACGCAGGCCAGCTTCATCTCATCGTTGATATCCGAGGCGGCGACATCCAAGGCACCGCGAAAGATGAAAGGGAAGCACAGCACGTTGTTGACCTGATTTGGGAAATCAGAACGGCCTGTCGCGATCATGGCTCCGGGGGACGCGGCGCGGGCCTCATCAGGCATGATTTCTGGTGTCGGGTTGGCCAGTGCAAAAATAATGGGGTTCGGGGCCATCGCGCCAACCAACTTGGGCGGCAGCAGACCCGGACCTGATAGGCCAAGGAACAGATCAGCCCCTTTGAGCGCTTCTTCCAGTGTTAGATCAGCATCGGCGTTTGCAAAATCCATTTGTTCTGGACACAAATCAGTGCGTCCCGGATGCAGAACGCCATCCTTGTCAAACAGGGTGGTGTTGGCGACCGGCACACCCATCTTGCGCAGCATTGTGTGACAAGCAATACCAGCCGCTCCCGCACCCAATCCGACAACGCGAATATCCTGTGCTTTCTTACCTACAATCTGCAAAGCGTTTGTGGCCGCTGCAGCAACAACAATCGCTGTGCCGTGCTGATCATCATGAAACACGGGAATGTTCATACGCTCACGGCAGATACGTTCCACGATAAAGCAATCAGGGGCTTTAATATCCTCAAGGTTTACGGCACCAAAAGTCGGTTCTAGCTTGCAGACGAGGTCAGCCAGCGCTTCGGGATCGGCCTCGTTCACTTCGATGTCAAAACAATCAAGGCCGGCGAATTTTTTGAAAAGAACGGCCTTTCCTTCCATCACAGGCTTGCTGGCCTGCGCACCGATGTTACCAAGACCCAGAACGGCTGTTCCGTTGGTAATGACTGCCACAAGATTGCCCTTGGCGGTGTAGCGCACGGCATCAAGCGGGTTCGCCGCTATCTCGGTACAGGCCTCGGCCACGCCGGGGGAGTAGGCACGGGCCAGATCAAGTCCTGTCGCCATTGGTTTTGTCGGGCGAATTTCCAATTTTCCAGGGCGTGGAAATTCATGGTAATCCAGCGCCGCCTGCCGCTCTATATCAGCCGTCGTTTTATCTTGTGACATATGCCTTGTTCCCTTTTAATCCGAGCGAGCAGCAAGTTTGCGCGCCATATCAATCATGCGGGCCGAAAAACCCCATTCGTTGTCGTACCAGCCAAATATCCGCAGTTGTTTGCTCCCCACTGTTTGGGTTTCTGGCAGTGCAAGAACTAGTGAGTCAGCGCGCGCGCGCATGTCGCGAGACACGCATGGGTCCTGCGTTGCGCCAATGACGTGGCAACGTTTCACAATCGCGTCCAAAAATGTGTTTGTTGAAGGTCCAACAGGTGAGGAAAGCTGAAGCGTCGCATCAATCGCGGACACGCTCAGGCTGGGTACACGCAGTGCTGCAACGCTTGTCCGCTCGCCAACCTTTGGGAGTACTTTGAGCAGCTCACTCATTGCGCTGGTGGTCGTTGGGACCATAGATTCTGCGCCTGCACGGCTGCGCGCCAAGTTTTCACGCGGGGCATCAACCATCGGCTGGCTGTTGGTATTACAATGGATAGTCGTCACATGAGCGCGTTCAATGCCCAAGCCGGTATCGATAGCACGCAGTAAAGGTGCGATTGCATTCGTCGTGCAAGACGAATTCGAGACGATGCGGGCATCCCCCAATGATGTATCATTAGCACCCAGAACAATGGTCATATCGGCAAACTCAGAAGGGCCTGAAATGAGGACTGCCCTTGCCCCTGCTTTTAGCCCGCGTTCGGCACTTTCACGCGATTTAACCTGCCCTGTGCATTCCAAAAAAACATCGGCGCTTGGAAAGTTAGCATTGGTTAGAAAATGTGATGATGAAAACGGGATGAATCTGTTGTCTACCCGTAGACCTGTCTTATCTGCGGAAACATCGCAGGGCAGGGGGCCGAATGTGCTATCGTATTTAAAAAGATACGCGCAAGTTTCAAGCGGCGCGATGTCATTGACCAACGCTACTTCAATGTCATCATGGTCAGGTTGAGTGAGTATCTGGCGTAGAATTGTACGCCCTATCCTTCCAAATCCATTGATGACGATCCGCATTTTTATGTCCTTTGGAACATAGCGCGCGTTAGCGCCCTATTATATATTCGAGTACTGCGGCTGCATTGGCAGCTGGGTCAGCGATATCTTCGAAGACGTATTCAATCTTGCCGTCCTGCACTATCAAAGTCAGACGGTGTAACAACGCCATGCCCGCTGCCTCGAAGAACGGTAAATTCAGAGCGCTCTTTAACGTGAGATCAGCATCCGATAGCAGCGCAAAAGGTAAATGAAGCCGCTCTACAACTTCCGCCTGATAGGGTGAGGATTGCGTAGACAGGCCAAAAACATGGGCGCCGCCTGCGTCTGTTAGATCGGCATGGTGATCGCGGAACCCACACGACTGGGGTGTACAGCCCTTGGCCCCGGGAATGTCGGACCAACCTGCAATGGCGTTGCCATCAGGCGGGCTGGTATGGGGGTAGATGTAAATCACTGTTAGCCCCACAAGGCCAGACAATGCCACATTACGGCCGTCTGATGAGGCCAAAGTAATGTTAGGGAGGTATTGTCCAGCCAAGGCGGATGTCATTAGAAATCGACCTCTATTGCAACGCCGTTTTTCACAGCCAGATCAACAACACTTGCTGCAACAGCAAGGTCTTGGAGGCCAACACCCGTGCCATCGAACAGGGTGATCTCATCGTCCGAAGTGCGGCCCTTGTGTGTACCATTGATTACGGCACCTAACTGATGCACATCGCTTTCCTGGATCAGACCAGAGCCAACTGCATGTTGCGCTTCACCGATGCTAATGGATTGGGCCACCTCATCCGTGAATACAGTTGATCGCGCCAGTAGGGCAGCCTCGACCTCCTGCTTGCCCTTAGTGTCTGTTCCCATGCACGCTATGTGCGTTCCTGGCGCGATGTGGTCGGCCATAATAGTTGGGGCAAAGGTCGAAGTGATGGAGATCACAACATCTGCCTCTGTCATGCCCTCAAGTTCGACAGCCTCAAAGGGAAGCCCCGCCTCATTTGCGATCTTTTCAATGTTGGGGAGCATCTCGGGGTGGTAATTCCAGCCGATAACTTTCTCGAACTGGCGCTGTTCAAGCGCTGCGCGCAGCTGGAATGTGGCCTGATGACCCGCGCCCACCATACCCATCACCTTGGCGTCTTTTCGGGCCAGATGTTTGATAGATACCGATGATGCCGCCGCGGTGCGCAAAGCAGTCAACAGGTTACCGCCAACCATTGCGCGGACCATGCCGGTGTCCGGATCAAACAGGAAAATGGTGGACTGGTGATTGATATGACCGTGTTTTTCCAGATTGTTCGGCCAGTAACCACCTGCCTTGAGGCCCAATGTCATGCCCGTCTTGTCAAAGCCGCCTTTGAAGCCATAAAGCGCATCTTCGTGGCCAATGGCTTCACGGATCACGGGAAAATTATACGCGTCTCTAGCTGCCATTGCGGCAAAAACACTCTCAACAGCATCAAACGCCGCGTCGCGTGTCATCAAGGCAGCAATTTCGCGTTCGGGAACGATCAACATCGGGGCTCTCCTCCAAAAATTCAGGCGCCCGCACACACTGACAGGGGAGGCAGCGGTGCGGACGTCTTGGTATCCGGCAGCCGCTGCGGCTGCCGGAATGTTCATCTCAATATGCTTTGCCGCGTGCGGATACGGGCCAAACAGTCTCAACTTTTCCGCCGCGCACACCGACATACCAGTCATGTACGTTACATGTCGGGTCGCAGTGACCGGGCACCAGCTTGAGCTTGTCGTTGACTTTGAGCATACCGCCTTCGTCTGCGACGACACCGTGCTCGTCCGAGCACTTGACGTATTTCACGTCTGTACGGCCAAAGATGAATGGCAAGCCACTGTCGACAGATTGCGCTTTGAGACCAGCATCAACAATCGCTTTGTCAGCTTTTGCATGGGACATAACGGTGGTCAGGATGAACAATGCGTTCTCCCATTCGCCCTCGTCAATCCGGTTGCCGTTCTCGTCCAGAATACGGCCATAGTCCGCATCCATAAACGCATATGAGCCACATTGAAGCTCGTTGAACACCTTTGATGCGCTCTCGAAGTAATAGCTGCCTGTGCCGCCGCCGCCGACGATGTCACACTCGAGACCGTCTGCCTTTAAGGTGTCTACGGCGTCTTTTACCATGTCGATGGCAATTTGGGTTTTGCCTTCGCGCTCGGCGTAGCTGTCGAGGTGTTGCATTGCGCCCTGATAAGCCTGCAAGCCCGCGAATTTCAGACCGTCCGCTGCATCAATAGCTTTCGCCAATTCAACAACCGCAGGTGTAGTCGTCACGCCGCAACGGCCTGCGCCACAGTCGATCTCGACGAGACATTCGATCTGGGTGCCGTGCTTGACCGCGGCAGCAGAGAGGTTTGCGATGTTCGCAATGTCGTCAACACAGCAAATTGTGCGCGCACCCAGCTTGGGCAAGCCGGCCAGCCTGTCGATTTTTTGCGGCGCCGTCACCTGATTGGACACCAGCACGTCTTTGATACCGCCACGTGCGAAAACTTCAGCCTCCGAAACCTTCTGGCAGCATACACCACAGGCACCGCCAAGGGATTCCTGAAGCTTCTGCACATCAACAGATTTGTGCATCTTGCCATGGCTACGGTGGCGCATCCCTGCCGCCTTGGCAAAATCACCCATCTTTTTCACGTTACGCTCAAGCGCGTCCAGATCGAGGACGAGGCAGGGCGTCTGAATATCGGCCTCATCCATTCCGGGCTTGGCAGGAATGTCATAACCGACTTCGTACTCTTCGAATTTCTCATGCGTGTTCATAGCGTGATTTCCCTTCACTTAAGCCAAGGCAGCTTGTCGAGATCGACATTGCCGCCTGTTACGATGATGCCGACCCGCTTACCCGCGAACTGTTCTTTGTTTTTTAGAATTGTCGCCAATGGCACCGCACAGCTTGGCTCCATCACAATGCGCAGATGCTTCCATGTGATCTTCATGGCCTTGATGATTTCTTCCTCGGAGGCCGTCAGAATGTCGGTCACATAGTTGGACACAAAGTGCCATGTCCGTTCTTTCAGTGGCACAAGCAGTCCGTCTGCGATCGTTTTGGGCGCATCATCGGCGATAATGTAGCCGGCCTTGAAGCTGCGGTAAGCATCATCGGCTTGCTCTGGCTCGGACGCGATAATCTGGACTTCGGGGGCCAGAGTGGACAACGTCAGGCAAGTGCCCGAAATCATCCCGCCACCGCCAATGGGTGCGACCATCATTTCCAGCCCGTCAACCTGCTCCATGAACTCCTTGGCGCAGGTGCCTTGACCAGCGATCACCCGCGGATCGTTGTACGGATGCACAAAATCTCCGCCCGTTTCGGCCTGCACCTTCGCAAAGGCCTCTTCACGCGATGTCGTGGATGGCTCACATTCCGTAATGACACCGCCATAGCGACGTACCGTGTCTTTCTTGGCCTGTGGCGCTGTCTTTGGCATAACAACGTTGCACGGAATACCGCGCAGCATTGCCGCATAGCTCAGACAGGATGCGTGGTTGCCTGACGAATGTGTGGCGACACCGTTTTTGGCCTGCTCGTCACTCAGCCCAAACACGGCATTACTGGCACCGCGTACCTTGAAGGCACCGGGTTCCTGAAAATTCTCGCATTTGAAGAACATCTGCGCGCCGGTCAGCTCATTGAGATAGGCAGATGTCCGGATCGGTGTGCGGTTGATATGTGGCTTGATTCGCTCATGCGCATCGAGCATGTCCTGATAGGTTGGGATATACAGTTCTTCATCCAGCATTATGCAGCGTCCTTCTGTGATGCGGCCGGGTTTGTGCGGTAGTATTCTTGTGCTGCTGCGACGCCGGAACCAAGTTTGATATCCAGCCCGAGATCAACCATGCACATTTCTGCTGTGGCAAGACCACTGAGCATCATCACATCTGTGAGACTTCCCAAATGGCCGATACGGAAAACTTTACCCGCAACTTCACCAAGGCCGACACCGAACGCGACGCCGTAGACGTCTGCGGCATGTGTGACAATATCCGTGGCGTTGAAACCTTCGGGCGTGCAGATTGCTGACACTGTGTCCGAATAGACGTCTGGTGAGACGGCGCAGAGCTCGAGACCCCAAGCTTCAACAGCAAGGCGCACGCCTGTTGCAATACGCGTATGGCGTGCGACGACGTTGTCGATACCTTCGTCCAGTATCATTTCCAAAGCCAGCTTCAGACCGTTCATCAGGCCAACCGGTGGTGTGTATGGGAAGGCGCTGTTATCGTACCCTTTTTGCATGTCCTTGATGTCAAAGAAGGTGCGCGGCAGATCAGCGGTATCCGTGGCAACGACCGCTTTTTCGGAAAATCCGACGATGGCCAGACCTGCAGGCAACATGAAGCCTTTTTGGCTGCCGGTTACGGCGACATCGACGCCCCACTCGTCAAACCGGAAATCCATTGATGCGATAGAGCTAACACCGTCTACGAAAAGGAGTGCAGGATGGTCTGCGGCGTCGAGTGCGGCGCGAACGGCCGCAATGTCCGACTTAACACCAGTCGCTGTTTCGTTGTGCGTGGCCAGAACGGCTTTGATCTCGTGGTTGGTGTCGGACTTCAAAATCTCTGCATAATCGTCAGCAGGAATACCGTGTCCCCAAGGCGTTTCAACAACCTGTACATTCAATCCGTGCCGCTGGCACATATCGATCCAGCGATGTGCGAACATACCGTTACGTGCGGCCAGAACTTTGTCGCCCTTGGAGAGGGTGTTCGTAAGAGTCGTTTCCCAACCGCCCGTCCCAGTGGAAGGGAAGATAAAGATGTGAGCCGTCTTGGACTTCAGAACCTGCCGGACCCCATCAAGGCAAGGGTGTAGAATTTTGCCAAATGTTGGTGAACGGTGGTCAATCGTCGGCATGTAGCAAGCTTGGCGAATGGCCTCAGGCATGTTTGTAGGGCCAGGAATGAAAACGGGGTTCTGGAAGCTCATGATAGTCTCCTTATAAGTGTTGAAGTCAACGTAGAGGCCCACCTGAAAGCAAGATACTTTTTTGAAAACATTTTTCATTTATAGAAACTTAGGGAAAATCTCTTATTGTCAGATGCTTGTATTTTTCATATGGTGAATTTGTCTTTCGTATAAAATGGAACGCATCTTATGGATTCTCAGAACAGTGCAAAGCAGGGCTCTCGAAAGGCACGGGGGAGGCCGCGCGACTGGGATGACAAGACGGCTCAAAATACTATTAAATCTTTGGACCGCGCGATGGTGGTTTTTGAGTTTCTGAGTGAAGCACAGGGCAAGTCGCTGTCTACGCTAGCCTCTGATCTAAAAGAATCCCCTGCGACAGTTTACCGTATCTTGGTTACACTTGAGGGCAGGGGGTTGGTGGAGTTTGATCAGATTGACCAAGTTTGGCATGTTGGTCCGCGTGCCTTTGTCATTGGTTCCCGGTTTTTGAAACGTACATCACTGGTGGAACGCGCACGCCCTATTATGCGTCATCTAATGGATGCGACAGGAGAGACCGCAAACCTCGGAATTGAACAAAATGGCCATGTGTTGTTTGTCAGTCAGGTAGAAACCCATGCCAGTATCCGTGCGTTTTTCCCCCCTGGTACGTTATCCCGCCTACATGCATCTGGTATCGGGAAAGCACTGTTGGCGCACATGGACGCTGCACGAATCGACACTCATTTATCTGTAGCACCACTTGAACAGTTCACGGAGTTCACGTTGACAGATCGCGATACGTTAATGGATGATTTGGCCATTACCCGCGTGCGGGGCTATGCGATAGATGGTGAGGAACGCAATATCGGCATGCGGTGCATCGCTGCCCCGGTTTTCGACGTTCACGGTGAGGCTGTAGCGGGCATATCAGTGTCTGGCCCGACATCGCGTGTCGGAACAGAACAGGTTGCCAAGTTTAGCACAGAAGTCGTTGCGGCCGCACAGGAGCTTTCGGCAGCGATTGGTGGCAGTGTTATCAGCGTATAACGCCAGGCTGGCTTACAGCTTTCCCATTGGGCGCAGCGGCATTTGACGGTTTACGTCTTTATACAGCAAATAGCGGAAGGGTCCTGGGCCGCCCGCGTAACATGCTTGGGGGCAGAAGGCGCGAAGCCACATATAGTCGCCCGCCTCAACTTCGACCCAATCCGTGTTCAACCGATATGCGGCTTTGCCTTCCAACACATATAGACCGTGTTCCATCACATGGGTTTCCAGAAACGGAATGACGGCGCCTGGTTCAAAGGTCACGACTGTGACATGCATATCGTGCCTCATGTCACTGGGATCCACAAAACGCGTAGTTGCCCATTTGCCATCTGTGTCAGGCATAATTGTTGGTGCAATGTCCTGCTCGTTCGCGATGATCACCTCGGGGTGATCGAGCCCCTCAACAGCTTCATACGCTTTTCTAATCCAGTGAAAACGCAACATCTCGTCGCTATTGTTACGTAGTGTCCAGCCAGACTGTGGCGGTAGAAATACATAGCCGCCAGGTGTCAGCGTGTGGGATTTCCCGTCCACAGTAAGAGTGGCAATACCCTCAACCACAAAAAGCACCCCTTCGGCTTCGGGGTCTGTCTCGGCACGGTCTGACCCACCGCCCGGTCCAACTTCCATGATATATTGCGAGAAGGTTTCAGCAAATCCGCTGAGCGGCCGTGCAATAACCCACAAACGAGTTTTGTCCCAGAACGGCAGAAAGCTCGTTACAATGTCGCGCATCGTACCTTTAGGAATAACAGCATAGGCGTCAGTGAAAACTGCACGGTCAGTCAACAGTTGATCTTGACCCGGATGGCCCCCTTTTGGGGCGAAGTAGCTGGCAGACATGACATTTCCTAAGATGATTGTTGTTCATAGGAATAGTAGGTGAAGAATATTGAATGGCTATCGGCATCAGGCTTGCAGATGTCTTCTGTTTTTTTTGAAAATGAACCTGATTGCACCAGAGAAACACGAGGTGATGGTTCAGCCAAGCTCTGTGAGCGGTCAGTCGAACAGAGCTTTATCCAAACGCGCCATTGTTTTATTTTCTGACAAATCAAGTTCATTGAAAATATGGTACTGTCAGACAAAACGAGCTTGAGACGGGGCGGGCTGTTTCGTAGCCTCGCCGTATGACAAAACGCTCCCCATTCAGGTACTATAAAACGAGCCCTGAGATCATCTGCTTGGCTGTGATGCTTTATGTTCGTTTTCCGCTGTCACTCCGTAATGTTGAAGATCTTTTGCACGAACGAGGCATTGAGATCAGCTATGAAACAGTTCGGTTTTGGTGGAACAGATTTGGTCCGATATCTGCATAAGTTCGCTGCAGTCCACTCTTCGTTCCACAACCATTTAAATCAGGAACGCCATCTCTATTCACGCCAAAATTTCAAGACAAACCGTGCCACTGCGCTCGCTGAGTAGCGTCAATTATTGGGCGTATAGATTTAGGTTGTCTCAGCAATCTTATGCGAGTTCTCATTGGTTTGACAGCACCGCCATATATATGCCTTAAAATATTGATATTAATTGTTTTATATAATCGTAAGTCTTGTCATATACACTTTGATATACAGTTTGTTAATGCAAATAGTGAAATTCAATTCTAGCTTCAAAATTGTTTTGGCATTCGTTTTCGCTCCGCCACAGGGTCGTATAACCCGCTTTTGAACGAATGCGGGCAAAGGCTCCGACCTCTCTAGTGCCAGTTTCGCTAGGTTCATAGATTATCCGCATTAGGGTTATAGCTGGAAGCATTGCGCTTCTTTGCAAGCCCTCTATTTTTGTAAGTCTATTATTAATCTTCATTAGTAGCCCTTCAGCAGCGTTGATACCGCTTCGATCTCTTCTTGCACTTTGGGATCACCCGATGATTTGCGCAGTGCAAGACCATCAAGGCACTCAATGATTGCAGCGAGGGCTTTTTCTGCTTCCGGGTTTGGTGTGCTGGGTCTGCCGGCTTCAATACGATAAATGCGTTTGCTAATGGTCTGCATGATCGCTTTCCAATGCTTTTAGACGATATTCAATATCTGTGAGTTCAAGAGTGCGCCTGTAGCTGTCGATGAGGCCCATAACCCGCGTTCCTTCAATCGGAGTAAGGGTTCCTTCACTTACCGCACTTAAAACGCTTCCTGCGGCCTCTGAGGCGTCCATGGCGCTGTGCATACGTGGAAGGGGAAAAATGACTGGCTTATCCTTCATTGGAGGCGCTATGCGGTCCATACAAAGTCTCAGGGCAATGCTGTCACCATCAAGTGCTTTCGATATGGCATTTTGAGTTAATGCTTCAGCTTGGCCCTCTAGAAGGCTGTCAATTGCAATGGTGGCTTTATTGCGGGAACCCTTGGGGCGCCCTGCGTTCCCATCAGAGAACTTACCATCCGTATTTCTGCCG
>Ga0209308_10001976_pt1 | contig 18240 bp, 34 predicted proteins | sample COGITO_mtgs_1204_3_FD_184806 | JGI IMG/M metagenome (GOLD analysis project Ga0209308, IMG submission 184806) | Pelagic marine microbial communities from North Sea - COGITO_mtgs_120405 (SPAdes) (version 2) | ecosystem: Environmental > Aquatic > Marine > Epipelagic ...
AAAAAGAATAATCCTCAAAGATATTTTAGAAGAAAATCCTTCCCTAATTTATGACCCTACCCAGAAAGCTTTGGACAAGTATGACGGAGGGCGTTACCTCAATCCAGCTTATCGAGGACAGGGAAACAGAATACACGACATTAATAAACCTTCCCCTACTTTATGCGCGGGGTCGCATGGTTACGCTAATGGATATATTCAATATAATGGAAGAATACGAAAATTAACCCCTATTGAATGTGAGAGATTACAAACTCTGCCTGATAACTATACTGACGGAGTATCTGATACACAACGGTACAAAGCTTTGGGCAATGGATGGACAGTAGATGTCGCTGCACATATCTTTAAACACATTTAACAAATAAAAATCACACCTACTAAAAATAAAACTTGACATTCATGTCAGTTTTTGTTATAATTCACATATGGCAAAGAATCAAATATCTACAAGAATAAGCCCTGAAGGACTGGAAATTGCAAATGCTTACTTAGAAGTCGGTAATGTAAAAGCTGTGTCCATTAGACTACGAGTTGACGAAGGAAAAGTTTCGGAATACTTGGCTAAAAGGGAAGTTAAGCAATATATCGACCAGATTTACCTCGACACGGGGTATCGAAATCGTTTTAAACTGGCAGAAGTCTTAGATGACCTTATTGACCGCAAACTGGAAGAAGCAGAAGAAAGCGAAGTATATTCTAACAAAGATATTGCAGATTTAGTAGCACTCTCCCATAAAATTCGTATGGACGAGATGAAAGCTCAAACAGAATTAGAAAAAGCACAAGCAGCAAATATCAAAAATCAGACTAATGTGCAGATTAACAACGCAGAGATGCCTTTCGGACAAGGAAATTATGGCGAACTCATGAAAAAGCTACTCAAGGATAAGTAAAATGGAGAAAAAAATATTACAAGTCGTAAATCTTTCTCCAAGTGAGAGCTGGGTAGAGAAACTTCCAGAAGTTCACCCTATGAAACAAATCTTTTGGGCTTCAATTATACAAGTAACAGTGTTCTTTGGAATGCTGGGTATGTTTCAGATGAATCAATGGATATTTTCGATTTAATTGGAAAGGTTGGAGCACCCATTGCAGCTGCAATACTCATGGGCGGGTTCATTTTTATTATAATGAAGCAAATTATGGGCGGAGTAGTAAGTCAGATAGGTACTTTGAAAGGTTTTTGTGAGATGCTTGTAACAAGAATTAAAACAATGAACAATGATATCATTAGATTAGACACCTCCGTGTCAAGTGCACTCGACCTTACACCAGATTTAGACAGAATAGCAAGAGCAGAGAACTTTGTCGAAGATGGAAAGCTCGATGTTAGGAGAGATTAATGGATTTTATACAAATATGGAACACACTTACTTATATCGACGGCGTACTCTTTAGTGCCTGGATTATGATTCTATACTACGTTAAAGTTTGGATAGATAATAAATGGAAGCTTTAGTAGAAAATATACAACAATATGGTTTTCCTATAGTTGCGATGGTTGGTTTAGGTTATTTTGTCTACTTTGTGTGGCAAACTATGATAAACGTTATCGGCCCCGCTGTAAAGGAAATGCATTTTGCACTTATTAAATTAATAGACCAGATAAGAATGCTCGATAACGATATGATTCGTCTCCAGCAAAAGGTAAACACAGTTTTACAGATGAAAGAAAATGACAAAAAACGACATAACAGGGGACAAAATACAGACAAGAAATAATTCTGACGCTTACCGTGATAACTATGATAATATTTTTAAGAAAGAGAAAGAATATCAACCTGTAACACATTGGTGGTATCTTGCACTCCTTCCTTTATTTGCGTGGGAACTGGCAGCAACAGAACTTGTACATAAGTTTGGCAACCCTTCATTTAGTGGGATTAATCAATCCGCACACTACTTGACAATTGACGAGCAGGAAAGAACAAGAAAAGACACACTTGCTCAAAAAGCACAGGATGCTTTAGATGAAGCTCAAAGAGAAGCTGAGAACACTACTCTTGCAAAGTTTCTTCGTAATTTAGAGTCAAGAATATACTCTACACTTGCAAAAGACATATCAGAATCTCTTTTTGACTACACAAATCCTGGCACATTGGAAAACCCTGTAACTGGAGAAATCTGGTTAGAAGGCAATAGAATAATCTGGACGAACAACGGGGTTTCAATAACTCTCGTAGTCGAAGAATGGTTAGACGGTGTATTAATCTCAACAACAACTATCGAAATACCTGTAGGAAGCTTTGGAGGATGTTTTAGTGATTGCGCGACTGGTTAGTGTATTACTACTTACTGGATGTGCTTCATTTGGAGTTCAACAGGATAACTGCTATAGATTCGAAGAAGGCTTTGGAAAAGATGTAGTAACTGGAGTTGCAAAAGCAGGTACGAATAAAATGGTATGTAAGACAGGCCCCGTAATACAGCCAAGTGCTACTCAGCAATTACTTAATTTACCTTACCCGAATCAAAAGACTGTCGTAGCAGTATATAACTTTGGAGATAATTCAGGTCAGAGAAAAGGTGGAGATAACATAGCGAGTTTTAGTACTGCTGTAACTCAGGGAGCTCATCATATTCTGATTGAAGCTTTAAGAGATGCAGGAAAAGGAAACTGGTTTGTTGTTGTAGAAAGAACAGGACTTGATGCTTTGACAAAAGAAAGACAACTTGTAAGAAGTACTTTTGAAGCATACAACAAAGGGGCAGATGGAAAAACAATTTTAAAACCACTACTATATGCAGGAATGATTATAGAGGGTGGTATCGTTAGTTATGATACTAACGTAAGAACTGGTGGTAACGGTGCTCGATACTTAGGTATCGGTATGAAAAATCAATATCGTGAAGATGTCGTTACAGTAACATTAAGAGCTGTATTAGTTCAGACAGGGGAAGTCTTGTTGAATGTTACAACCACAAAAACTATACTATCGACTGGAGGTGGAGGCGACGTATTCAGGTTCATAGAACTTGGTACAGAACTCGTGGAAATCGAAAGCGGTAGTACAGAGAACGAGGCTGTCGGCCAAGCTGTAAGAGCTGCAATAGAAGCAGCTGTATATGGCTTAGTTGTACAGGGGCTCGAAAAAGAGGTTTGGGATTTTAATTACTCAAGCCTGGGAGAGAAAGAATGAAAAAGATAATTGGACTATTCGCGATATGTCTATCTTTTACAGCGTTTGCGGGTAATAATGATTTATATATTACTCAAACAGGTACAGGACTTACCTTGACTATTGACCAAATAGGTGCCACCAATACAATTGGTAAAACCGACAATAGAGCAACTTTGTCAGGTACTTCAATGACAGTAGATATAGACCAGATTGGTGATACTAACACCTTTTTGGCTTCACTACTTCAAGGCAACTCATCTAGTTGGACTTATAGTGTGACAGGAGATAGTAACACTGCTACTTTAGCAGGTGGAGCTACGGGAGACATTGCTAACTCTGATTTTGATTATATCACAATTGGTGACAGTAATACTCTTACTTGGACTCAAGGTGCTGCAGCAACAGCTACTGGAGCCAATACTGACTTTACTATAACAGGAACTTCAAATGCCGTAACAAGTACTTGTGAAGTTGTGGGTTGTATAAATGCTTGGACTATTAGTGGAAACAGTAATACTATTACTACATTACAGACAGGTTCTGCTGACCATGAAATCACAGCTACTTTGACTGGAAGTTCTAATACTGTAACTATTGACCAAACTGATACTGCAAGTACAAACGTTGCTAACATAGTATCTACTACATCAAACGGTACTATTAATGTAGACCAATGCGCGTCTGGCTGTTAATACTATTTAGTATTCCAGCCTTTTCGACAGAGATCGGAGAGATATCTGAACTACGAGGTAATGGGGAGATTACTAGAGTAAACTCTAATGACTCTTTCACTGCTGAAATAGATTCAGATATCTTTTCTTTTGATGATGTAAGAACTGGAAACGGCAGACTTGCAATTGAATTTTTAGACTCTTCTATTGTAAAACTTACAGAACATTCAAAGTTAATCATAGATGAGTATATCTTTGACCCAGACCCAAGCAAGAGTAAAATGGCTCTTAACATGGCATCTGGAACAGCTCGATTTATTTCGGGAGCTTTTGGAAAAATTGATAAAGAAAATATAACAATCAATACTCCAACAGCTAAAATAGGTATTCGTGGTACAGATTTTACAACAACTGTAGACGAATTAGGCAGAAGTTTAGTTATACTACTACCAGATGAGAATGGAGACTCCTCAGGAGAGATAACAGTAACAACTGCAGCAGGAGTAGAGATACTCAACGAAGCTTTTCAAGCAACAATGGTTTCAGCATGGGAACAACCACCCACACAAGCTGTAACCTTAGGAAACTTAACACTTGGAATGATTGACAATATGTTAATTGTTCAAAGACCCGAAGAAGTCGAACAAGCAGTAGAAGAACAACAAGCAGGTACATCACCAACTGCAGACTTAGACAAAGACTTCTTTGAAGATGCACCAGATTTAAACTGTGATGCTCTAGTAGAGGAATGTGACGAGGAAGATAAGGAAGTCACAAGATTAGACATCGATTTACTAAGTGTAGAGTTTCTGGTAGACTTATTAGCACTTGTAGAAACTACAAGCAAAAAGAAAAACCAAACTTCAGAATTAAATGGAGTAGAACTCGAAGGTATAATAGGAGGCTTTGACCCCGTATACCAAACATACACTTTTGTGGAAGAAGGAATGATTTACTTTGTTCACGAAGGACAGAACAACTACGATATAGGTATCGATATAAACGCAGGTACTTATTTATATATAAACAACGCAGGAGTAATATTGGAGGTGAATATCAATGGTGCGGGTGATAACGTTATTATTATTAATCAGTCCCCTTAGCTTTGCTGGGGATAACTCTACTACGATTATTACAAAAGGAACAAATAATCAAATTACTACTAAGCAAATAGGTAATGGTAATACTACTTACATTCTCTGTGGTGCAAACTCAGGAGGTACGATAACTGGAGCCTCTTATAGTTCCCATAGTTGTACAAATGCCGTATGGAGCAGTACTGTAGAAGGTAATAGTAATACTGTTAAAATGTATACTGTATGGTCAAACAATATAGGAAACTCTTCTACTGTAACTATAGATGGTAATGATAACTACGCATACATTGACCAAGATGAAGATGATAATACAGTAACTGTTACTCAGACAGGTAATGACAATCATGCCGAAGCCTTAGGCTCAGGAGACGACAATGTCTATTCAACTACTCAAACAGGAAATAATAAATATAGCAAAATATTCTTTTTCGGTGATGATTCTGATATCACTGTTAATCAGTATGGGACTGGCCAACATAATTCTTATATTTATGGAAATGGTGGTGCGCACAATAACACGGCTAAGGTAACTCAATATGGTACTGGCAATAAAGATGCAGACATATTCTTTTACAACTCTGATAATGAAGTAGACTTAACACAATATGGAGCAGGAGCTCACGTAGCAAATATGCAATTCTATACAACTGGGTATGAGGTAGACGTAACACAGTCTGGTGCTACGAATCAATCTTACACTGCAACTTTTAACTGTACGTCAGAATGTACAAAAACAATAACAATCACACAACAATGAAACAAGAAAAACTTTTACAAGTCGTAAACTTATCACCTAGCGAAAGCATGCTAGAAAAAATAGTAGATATACATCCTATGAAACAAATCTTTTGGATGTCAATAGTCCAAGTATGTGTATTTGGATTTATGTTACTATCTTTCGCAACTATCAATATATTTTTAGGATGAACAAATTATTCAACTTAGGACTTATGTCCATTTTCTTAGGACTCCTTATATGGAATCCTAGCCCTTTACAAATACTAGAACTAAAAGTATTTGACTATCTCATAACATCTGGTGAGCCAGTACAAAATGAGAATATTCTTATAGTAGACTTAGATGAAGAAATCGTAGAAGCATACGGAGGTTATCCATTACCGAGAGACTTATACGCATCTATTATAGAAAGAACAAGTGCTGTGCCTGGTATCACAGTGTTGATGCCAGACCCAGACTTGCGTAATCCAGCCAATGATTTCAAACTGGCCTCTGCTATGAGCGATATACCTACTGTTCTAGCTTCAGCAGTCTCTTTACAATCAGAGAAAGGCGGTCCTCATGTAGGAACTGCACAATTAGGAGAGGATCCTACACCATGGTTGTTTAAATATCCTGGCATAATACGTACTGAGAGAAATTTATCACTAACTCGTTCCGGCGCAGGTATCGTTACAGCAACCCCTGAGCTCGATGGAGTCACAAGAAGAGTCCCTCTTGTTGTAAATGTCCAAGATAAGCTATATCCATCCTTCGCTTTAGAACTTTTACGCGTGGGAGTTGGAGATCCATCGTATCAATTACGTACTGGAGTCTCAGGAATCGAATCAGTAAGAATACCAAACTACCCAACTATAACAACTGACCCCTATTCACGCATATTTCTTAAATGGAATACTAATTTTTATAGACAATCCGCATCAGAGTTTATGGAAGCACCAATTAATGCTCCATTTATCATCATTGGTGTTACCGCAGAAGGAATTGTCAACCCAGTAGCGACTCCAGCAGGTGCAATGATGCCTCACGAGTTACAAGCTAACCTATTACATAACCTTATTGAAGGTACATCACCATCCATCCCGACATGGAATGTCACAGTAGAGCTGGGAGCTGCAGTTTTGGCTCTACTGCTGATTTTATTAGCTTCAAGAAGCGTTTATTTCTCACTACCTATGATAATTATCGTAATCGGTGGCTCTATTTACGGAGTCCTGGCAGCTTATAAATCTTCTTACTTGATTGACCTTAGCGGTGTCGTAATTATCTCCATTTTGTTTTGGAGTATTGTAACTTTCAAGAGTTTCATTACAGAGTATTTGCAGAAACTTCGAATCAAACAACAATTTGGGACGTATGTTAGCCCCGACCTTGTCAAAAAATTACAGGAAGACCCATCATTACTGAGATTGGGTGGGTCGACGAAACAACTAACTTTTCTTTTTTCGGATATCCGAGGATTTACACCGATTTCAGAAAAATATCAAAAAAATCCACAAGGACTTACGAATCTGATTAATCGTTTTCTTGACAATCAGACTAAGATAATTCTCAAGCATGGTGGTACAATAGATAAATACATGGGAGACTGCATTATGGCTTTCTGGGGAGCTCCAATCGAAGATATATGGCATAGAGAGAACGCAATAAAAGCCGCACTCGAGATGAGAGAAGCTCTAGCAGAACTAAATAAACAACTTGAAGAAGAAGGACTTGACCAAATTCATACAGGAGCTGGAATTAATACAGGACTATGTGTTGTAGGTAACTTTGGTTCTAGTACTCGTTTTGATTATAGTGTTCTTGGAGATTCTGTAAATCTTGCAGCGAGACTAGAATCCTCTTGTAAAGAATATGACGTAGACTTAATTATATCTGAGCACAGTAAAGGTAGTGAAAATGATTACGAGTTTCTTGACGAAGTCACTGTCAAAGGCAAGTCGGAACCAGTTAAAATCTATACCATACGAAAATAGTACTTGACAAGAAGTTGATATTTTGATATAATTTTCACTATAGATGTGGATATTTCCACAAGAAATTTAAGGGGATATATGGATTCAGTAGAACAAGTAGCGTCAGAATTAGCAAAACATGAAGCTATTTGTGCTGAGCGTTGGAAAACAATATTTAACAAGATTGAAGATATCGAAAATGATAGTGCGACAAGATTTAATAGAATCGATAGTCAGACAGGCAGAATCGAGACAATCTTAATAGGTTTCACAGGTTTCTTACTTGTGACCTTATCAGGCATAGTGGTTACTATGATCACAATGCACTAGGAATAATTATGGAAATGAAATACGAAAAGAAAGATTTAACAAAATCACCTAAAGCCAAAGGTAATAAACTACCTGAAGGATGGGAATTAAATTGTGTAAGAGGAGTTTGGAAACTTAGAGATTCCAAAGGAGTCTTACTTATGTTTGCTACTGAAGAACTAGCAATGGAACATGTCAATGGCGAAGAATAAAACAAGCAAGATGGAAGAAGCTTTGGCTAAAGCAGTCGAAAGCTTTGAAGATAATACAGGAGAAGTCGTAACAGAAGAAGTACCTGCAATGGCAAGTAGAATCAAAAGATTACTAGCCCGCAAAAAGAACTTGCAAAGACAAAGAAAGAATTTTTTACCCAAAACTTTGAAGTGAAGAAAAAGCTTCCTCACGCAGAAAGAATAAAAATCTGCGAGAGATGTCCAGAATATGAAAAACGCTGGAGAAACTGCAAAGTGTGTAAATGTTTTATGCCCCTCAAAACTAAAATTAGATGGGCTGAGTGTCCACTCGGTAAATGGACTTAAACTGGAGGTGATTCTCAGAGTTTTTGAAGAGTAGGTGACCTAATACTAAGCGTAAATGCATGAATAAATTTCATGACACGGAAATAACTCATAGGTCCCGACTCTTCCCCTTTTGGGATATTATTATGGAAAAATTACAAATTATTATGGGATGGCACAGAGACTGGATAGTAGGCTGGCAAGAGAAACTTGGGCTAGATGACTATACAATGATGTGGATATCTTTTGGAGAAGGAGTATTACTTACTTCTATATTTATATGGTTAATATGATTAAAAAATTATGGAATATACTTACTGGCAAAGACCTAAATGGGGACGGCAAAGTAGATATAAAAGATAAAATAATAAGTGCAGAAAGAAAAGCTGCAAAGGAAGTCTACAAGGTCAATATAAATAACAATGAATAGAACAATGGCAGAAGCAAAAGCTCACTACGCCGCCTCTTTAGGGCATGGCGTACATTTTGTATCAGAAACTACAATAAAACAGAGATTTCCTGATTTATCGGGAACTCCTACCTCTAGTTTCATAATGTACTGCAATGAATCCACAATAACAGTAGATGCCAGCAATGAATCGTTCGCCTGGATTGGCGAAGGTACATATGCAGGAATCAATGGCAACGCTATATATGGGGAAAACTCATATGTAAATACCGTAGTCACTAAAAATTTAACAGAAGCAAGAAAATTTAACAATACTAGTGGAGCCTTCGGAGGCTTGTTTATTTGTACGAAAGATACCAATATGTTATACAGAATGGTATCTAATGGCACAACCGTAACCGCAGTTAGAATGATGGGATTTGACGAACAAAGGTCAAATTGCCTACCGTGGTTCAATGGGACTTTACTCACAGGCACAGAATTAGTCTGGGTGTAAGCCAAGTGTCCGAAAGGACAAATAGGGGAAAGATATGTTAGATCTTCTAGTGTGGATTACTAAATTTTTATCAGTAATTCCAACAATCGTATTGGGAGCATCGTTAATTGCTGCCTTAACACCTACACCAGTAGATGACGGTTGGTTAAAAAAGATTTACAAAGTTATCGATTGGTGTGCGTTAAACGTAGGCCGTGCGAAGGACAAGTAAACTATCACAATGAGCCCCGTAGAGGGGCTTGTTTTCACCTTTAAGGAGGCCTATGGATTTGTACGAAAAGTTCGAGTTACCAAGTCAAATGCAGAAGATTGAGAGATCTGTAGCAATATTGATTATGCAACATAGGGCAAGACTAGAGAAATTACACAAGTTGAAAGATTACACAACTATGAAAAAATGTAACTTTCGAGAAAAACAATTAGATAAATTGTTAAACAGAGGATAAAATCATGAAAATGAGACTATTAGGAGCAGAAGCAGCTTGCGGTACTTCCGTAGGGGCAGCCTCCACATTTTTAAATTCTAATTACGTTAGGATTTTCAACAATACCGCTACAGTTCAAGTCGTGACAATAGCAAACTCAGCAGACGTTACTTTAGGAACTATTAAAGTTGCTGCCTATGGTAGTGAAATATTGTATAAAGAAACAAGCGATCAAATCTTTGCCGCAGTAGCTACTGTATTTGGTACACCAGTATTCGTAGACTAATGGCAACTAAAGACCCCAGGTTAAAAAGGGCTGGAGTTAGTGGTTTTAATAAACCTAAAAGAACACCTGGACACAAAACTAAGTCACATATAGTTGTAGCTAAAGTTGGAAGTCAAATCAAGACTATTCGATTCGGACAGAAAGGAGCAAGTACAGCAGGCAAACCAAAAGCTGGAGAATCTGCTAGAATGAAAGCAAAAAGAAAAAGTTTTAAAGCAAGACACGCAAAGAACATAGCGCGTGGTAAAATGTCCGCCGCATATTGGGCCGACAAAGTTAAATGGTAAGGAGACTATAATGCCGAAAGGAAAAGGAACATATGGGTCAGCAGTAGGACGCCCTAAAAAGAAAAAGCCTATGAAGAAACCAGGAAAGAAAAAGTCTGGTGGTAAATTAACAGCAGCACAGAAGAAGTTGCCTAAAGCACTTCAAATGGCTATAAAGAAAAAGAAGTAATGCCTAGAAAAACTACGACTAAAAAGAAAAAGTCAACAGTAAATTCAGCAGGAAACTACACTAAACCCACTATGCGTAAAAATCTTTTTAACAGAATAAAAGCTGGTGGGAAAGGTGGAGCACCAGGACAATGGTCTGCCAGAAAAGCCCAAATGTTAGCTTCAGCTTATAAGAAGGCTGGAGGAGGCTACAGAAAGTAATGGATCCAGTGAGCGCATGGGATAACCTATCATATATTGATGGTATACTATTTTCAGTTTGGTTAGGATTACTTTATTGGGGCAAAGGCTGGATAGATAATTATTGGAGAAACAAATGAGAATGAGCAATCTAGTGTTTGGAGAACAAGTAACTGACGTAGTACTTGGACAAAAGAAAAACAATTTAAAGATAAAAACTAAAGATAATGTTTTATCAAAAGAAGAATGTCAGAAGATAATAAATAGTTTTCACACTTGGGAAAGAGATAAAATAATTAATGATATCTCTATACCAGAAAAAACTTTTACTAAAGAACAGCTAGATGCTAATACTGAAATTGACCCAGAAGGCTATAAAGTAAGAAAAGTATCTCAATCTGCAACTGACTATATCAAAGAATGGGAAGGACTTCCTGTTTATAGATGTAAAGTTATGAAGTATGAAGAAGGAGATTTTGTCGCAGAACACAGAGATAGTCAATGGATGTGTCAAAGTAATTACTGGGAACCAAATACTAATAAAGTTGCAAAAGATCTAATGATAATACCACTAAACGATGACTATGAAGGTGGAGAGTTTACTATAAACGGTAGAGAGATACAGCAAAAAGTAGGATCGGTTATTCAAATGCCACAATCTGGTGTTGCTGGAGCTAGACCTCGTCCAAAGCATGGAGTAAAAAAAGTAACAAAAGGTACTAGATACTCTATGGTATTCTGGAACTTTGAATAATGGCTTTAAAGAAATCTCAAAAGTCCCTAAAAAAGTGGACAAAACAAAAGTGGAGAACAGCAAGTGGTAAGAAGTCATCTAAGACTGGAGAAGTCTATGCACCTTCTAAAACTATTGCTAAATTAAAATCCACTAAAGCAGGTAAGAAAAAACTTGCAGCTGCTAATAGAAAAAAGAGAGCAGCTACTAAAAAAGGAAAACAACATGCCTCTCACGGGCTACACAAAGGAAAGAAAAGATAATGGTAAGTGGACAAAAACTCTGGCTAGATGAAGGAATAGTACATGGTACTAAATTCATGAAACAACTAATGAATACAGAGAAGACTAGAAGTTTAAGTCCTGCAGAAGAAAATCTAAAGAATCTTTCCGCTGCTTATGTATACTTATACAACAAGGCTCTCGTTCTAGGACTACTAGAAGATGATGAAGAAAATTTATTTGACGACGAGATATTACATTGATACAAGTAAGCAGAACTGATATCGTATCAGATAGTCTGATGAAATTCGATGAACGTCGTTTCATCAAACTACCAATCGACGGCTATATGGATTTGTTAGGAATAACTCCTAATACTTCTCAACACGCCATCATAAATGCAATCAACAACCCAAAATATCGTTTCGTTACTGCCGCCGTTTCTAGGAGGCAGGGCAAAACTTATATTGCAAATATTATAGGACAATTAATAACTTTAGTTCCAGGAGCTAATGTGTTACTTATGTCACCCAACTACTCACTATCCCAAATTTCTTTTGAATTACAAAGAAGTTTGATTAAGCACTTTGACTTGGAGGTCACTAGAGACAATGCAAAAGATAAAGTTATTGAACTTACAAATGGTTCTACAATCCGTATGGGTTCTGTTAACCAAGTGGACTCGGTCGTGGGTAGATCTTACGATCTCATCATATTCGACGAGGCCGCTCTCGTTGACGGGAGGGATGCTTTCAATGTTGCGCTCAGGCCCACACTAGATAAAGAAAACTCAAAAGCAATCTTTATATCTACTCCAAGGGGCAGAAATAATTGGTTTGCAGAGTTCTGGCATAGAGGATTCTCAGATGAGTTTCCAGAATGGTTCTCTATCAAAGCTACCTACCATGAAAATCCTAGAATTTCCGAACAAGATATTCAAGAAGCAAAGAAAACTATGTCTGAATCTGAATTTAATCAGGAATACATGGCAGACTTTAATGTATTTGAAGGACAAGTATGGGCATTTAATCATGAAGAATGTGTTGCAGACTTAGCAGAAATGGATCTAAGTGGAATGGATGTATTTGCAGGAATGGACGTAGGTTATAGAGACCCCACAGCTTTCTGTGTTATGGCATATGACTGGGACGCAGAAAGATATTATCTCTTAGATGAATACTTTGATTCTGAAAGAACAACTGAACAACACGCTATAGAAATAGGTAAACTAGTTGATAAGTGGGGAATAGATTATATTTACATTGACTCAGCAGCTCAACAAACAAGATTTGACTTTGCACAAAATTACGATATTACTACTATCAATGCCAAAAAATCAGTGCTAGACGGTATTGGACATGTGGGCGGTATTATCGACAATGACAGATTAACAGTTCATCAAAGATGCGAAGAGTCTTTGATAAGTTTAGACCAATATCAGTGGGATCCAAATCCTAATTTACTAAGAGAAAAACCTAAACATAACTATGCCTGTCACATGGCAGATGCCTTACGGTATGCACTTTATTCGTTCGAGACAAGTGTTACATCATTCTAATATACCCCACCAAAAAATAGTTCTTGACATATGCTCGAATATTTGGTACAATTCTAATATAGAAGTAGGTTTATGACTTTAAAAAGAGATTTAGTAAAATATGTTCGAGACAAAGCCAAGTCTAAATATAACAAAGGAACGGAATGTTATATTTGTGGCAGTCAAGAAAATTTAGACTTTCACCATTTTTATGGTCTAACCGAGTTATTAGAAGTATGGTTAAAGAAAAACAAAATAACCATAACTTCAGAAGAAGAAATTTTAGGTGTTCGAGAAAGATTTATACAAGAAGAACACGAAAAACTTTATGACCATGCTGTTACACTATGTCATAGCCACCATCTAAGATTACATGGTATCTATGGAAAACGCCCAACACTAATAACAGCAAAGAAACAACAACATTGGGTAGAGATACAGAGAAACAAACATGGCATGGTATGATTTTATAACAGGTAACAATAAAGACATTGAGGAAAAACTCAATCCGTCTCAATTTGTCATCTCAAGAGATCAAGGTCTAGAAGTACTTTCTAGAGAGAACATTACCAATTATCGCAATGCTTACGAACAATTAGAAGTAGTAAACCGAGCAGTCAACATGATAGTGGATGACGCTGCGGAAATACCTTTCGATGTAGGTGAGCAAGTAACAGGATTAGATAGTGCATATAAAGGAATAAGACGGTCAAAAGTCAATGTTCTACTAAATGTACAACCTAACCCATTTCAAGATGTAAGTGCTTTTAAAAGAAACTTAATAATTGATTTGATGATAGATGGCAATATATTTATATATTTTGATGGTGCTCATCTGTACCATCTTCCAGCAGACCACATGGTTATTCATACTGATGACGATACTTATGTAGAAAAATATACATATGACCACAGTATAGACTATAATCCAAGTGAGATTATCCACATAAAAGAAAACAGTTTTAACTCTATTTATAGAGGAGTACCTAGACTTAAACCTGCATTTAGAACAATGCAACTATTGTCTAGTATGAGAAACTTCCAGGATAACTTCTTCAAAAATGGAGCAGTTCCAGGACTAGTACTAAAATCACCAAACACTCTTTCTGAAAAGATTAAAGAAAGAATGTTATCAGCTTGGGTTGCAAGATACAATCCACAGTCTGGTGGTAGAAGACCACTATTTTTAGATGGTGGACTAGAAGTTGAAAATCTAACTGAAGTTAACTTCAAAGATTTAGACTTCCAAGATGGTATCAAAGCTAATGAGAAGATTATCTTAGAAGCTTTAGGAATACCACCAATTTTAATGGATGGCGGGAATAATGCGAACATTCGCCCTAATCACCGTCTTTATTATTTAGAAACCATATTGCCTATTACTAATAAAATAGCATATGCTTTCGAGAGATTCTTCGGCTTTAAACTGGACGAAGAAGTGTCAGGTATTCCTGCACTTCAACCAGAGTTAAAAGACCAAGCTGCGTATTACGCTACACTTGTGAACACTGGTATATTAACACCGAACGAAGCAAGGGAGGCCTTACGACTTGAGAAGATCGACGGATTCGATAAACCAAGAGTTCCTGCAAATATCGCAGGCTCGGCAGCAAATCCAGCAGAAGGCGGGAGACCGCCCGAAGACACAGAGGACTAAATATGACAAAAGATATGATGGTAAAAGCTCTTTCAAACTTCTGCGCCAGCAAAGGCGTTGAAACTATGAGCTTGCCCGAATACAAATCACATGGAAGTGATGTTCCAGTTAAAGACTTTTTGCTTAGAAGAGCATGGGGTTCTTGGGCTAGAGTTATTTCTATGATGAATAAACGTTATCCTGTCCAGGTAGTAGCACCAAAGGTAGAGGAAGTAACAGCACCTAAACCTAAAGCTACTAAGAAAGGAGAGAAATAATGTCGGATAAAATTTTTCATTGGGCATCTACTCTTAAATCTTTAGGAGAGACCGATGACGGTTGCTTAGAAATCAAAGGTTCCGCAAGTACAGTCGATTTAGATCGTGCAGGCGACATAATTGAAGCACAAGCATGGACAAAATCAGGCGGATTGGAAAACTTTAAAGGTAATCCAATTATTCTTTTTAATCACGACTATAATAAACCTATAGGACGTGCTACTGATTTAAATGTAACCGAAAAAGGATTAGATATAACTGCAAAGATTTCTAATGCTAATAAGGAAATTAAAAACTTAATTAAAGATGGCGTACTTGGAGCTTTTTCTGTTGGTTTCAAAGTCAAGGACGCTGATTATATGACTGAAACCGATGGATATAAGATAAAGGACGCGGAACTTTTTGAAGTTTCTGTAGTATCAGTGCCTTGCAACCAGGGAGCAACGTTCTCTTTAGCAAAATCATTCGATAATATGGAAGACTATAAAAAATTCCAAAACCAATTTATTAAGGCTAACTCAGGTGCAGCAGCAGACGCTGTTAAAATTGAGCAGCCAAGCGGGGAGCAATCCCATAACATGGAGACTAAAATGTCAGAAGAAAAGAAGACTCCTGAAGCGGGCTTTGACCTTGAGTCATTCGCAAAAGAAGTGGCAGAAAAAACTGCAACTACAATTGCTATGAAACAAGCAGAAGCTAAAGCAGCTGAAGAAAAAACTTTAAACGAGCAGGCTGAAAAGCAAGCAGAAGTTGAAGTTCAAGAAAAAGCTGTTCAAGAAGCTAAACAGGAAGAACAAAAAACTGTAATCCAAGCAGGATTAACAGGAGCCGAAAGGCTTATCTCAGATGTTGAGAAAAGAGTTAACGAAAAGCAAGAAGACTTGCAAAATGTAGTTAAAGAACTCGAAGCTCAGCTAGTTGAGAAATCATCAGAAATCATGAATATTCGTGAGTCAAAAAGACACTTCGGTGATAGAACAGGAAGCACAGACTGGAAAACAGAATTTAAAGAAGATGTAATCGACGCTAAATTCGCTGGTCTTGCTACAGGAAAAGGTTGGAATAACGACCATGCAAAATCATTAATGGAAAAAGTTAATGTAATGTCAGGTGTTGAAGTATCATCAGCTGATTTTGAGCAAATCGTTTCAACTAACATTGAAAGAGATATTCAAAATGAGTTAGTATTGGCTCCTCTATTTAGAGAAATCCCAATGAACTCTGCTAATATGATTATCCCAATCTTACCAGATAGCGGCTATGCTGAATTTACAGCTAACCAAACAGCTTCTGGAAGCGCACCGAAAGGTAACTTAGACCCAAGAGGCGACGCATATGATCCAGCTAATGGAGCAGGTGTCGACTTAACTGAGAGAACACTTTCAACTAAAAAATTAATTTCACAATCATACTTAGGTAATGAAACTGAAGAAGATGCTATCCTACCGATTCTTCCTTTAATTAGAGAGTCAATGGTAAGATCTCATGCTAGAGCAATGGAAAATGCTATCTTAGCTGGTAATCACGCAGACGGTGCTTTTGGTACTGGTGGTGCAGCTTTTGAAGGGCTAATCACAATGGCTGGTTCTAACAAAACTCAATCAGCTACAGCTTTTGCTTCTGATAAACTAACAGCAGCAGCGTTGTTAGGTGCCAGAAAAGAAATGGGTAAATATGGTATCAATCCTTCAGACGTAGTATATGTTGTCTCTCAAAGAGGCTACTACGAATTACTAGAAGATGCTGAGTTCCAAGATGCTAACCTAGTTGGTAATCAGGCAACTAAGCTAACTGGTGAAATTGGAACCGTATTTGGTTCAAGAGTATTAATGTGTGATGAATTTGCTACACCAGCAGTTTCAAAAATGCATGCTCTTGCGGTTAACCCAAGAAACTTTGTATTACCAAGACTTAGAGGTGTAACCATTGAGTCCGACTACGAAGTAGCTAACCAAAGAAGAGTTCTTGTAGCTTCACAAAGAATTGGCTTCACCGATCTAATCGATGCAACCACTTCTTGTCACTTACTACAGTACAAAGCTTCTTAATAGCTTAATAGGTTTTTGTGGGGTTTACCTAAAACCCCACACTTTTTAACTATGGCAGACTTAATAACAGTAAATGAATACAAAGACGCAGAAGGCCTCCGAGGCGAGAAGGATGACGACCGTCTATCTGTTATGGTACCTCTGGTATCTGATTTAGTTAAGAAGTATTGCGGAATAAGTTTTGTAGACTTTTATTCTACAGATAAGGTTGAAACTTTTACAATCAATGACAACTACACAAGCACCATTACAATGAGTGAAAGTCCGTTAGTTACGGTTGATACAGTAAAAGAAAGACCAGACTATGGAAGTCCTTATGTAACTCTCACTACAGGCAACTACGAATACTATGTAGATGTAGAAAGTGATGCAGTCGTAAGAACAAATGAGAGTGGTAATCCAATCTCTTGGAAGAAAGGAGTAGGTTCTGTACAAATTACATATAATGCGGGATACTCAACATGCCCAAGTGATTTAAAACTAGCACTCTTTGACTTAGTAAATTATTACATGAAAGACGAGCATAAAGAAAGAAGAAGTTTAGGCAATGCTCAAATGAGTAACCAAGGAACTTCAGGTATAAAATCAAGTACTGACTTTCCAGACCATATTAAGAGAGTACTAGATTTATATAGAGTTGTAATATGATCAAATTTGTTGAGCAGATGTTGCTAGACGCAATTGACGCCGCAGACTCAGATAAAGTAGATGAAACTTTTGAAACTGAAGTAATGGTAGATAGAGTATACTTAAAAGATCAGATAGAACAAGCTGTCGATGAATTTTTAACTGGAGCGGCTCTTAGCCCAATGCCCAGTGCAACTGAAATTAGTAATGCAGTAAGTAAATCTTGGAAAAAGAACTTTACTCAAGAGATATACATAGCTCACTTTAGTAATATAGGCGGAAACTTACTTGATATACACTTTATAAAAGGTAATAGAACAAGAATTCTTTTTAAACCGAACACATTTGGTAAGAAACCAAGTCAAGGTACGAATTTTAATAAACTATTAAATATCCATAAAAATACTATGGGGTATATAATGGGAAAAGTGTATAAAGGTATACATAAAGAGTTAAAATTTGCCAAAGGAAAAGGTTCTCCAATGTCCCAAAATAA
>Ga0209308_10001982_pt1 | contig 18194 bp, 28 predicted proteins | sample COGITO_mtgs_1204_3_FD_184806 | JGI IMG/M metagenome (GOLD analysis project Ga0209308, IMG submission 184806) | Pelagic marine microbial communities from North Sea - COGITO_mtgs_120405 (SPAdes) (version 2) | ecosystem: Environmental > Aquatic > Marine > Epipelagic ...
TTAGGCATGATGACAGATACTACTGGAATGGTGAACTAGATAATCCTAAAGCATTAGAAGATGTAGATGCGGTAGATGAAGATGGCAACCCAGTATGGGAACAAGAGCTAGATAATTCTGACCCAGAGAATCCAGTCATGGTAGACACCGATGTTCAGGTAGTTACTCATGGTCTGAAGCACACAATGATAAACCAAGTTAAACATACAGCAGGTACGATGCTAGCACAGACAGACTGGTATGTAACGCGTAAAGCAGAAAGAGAGGTAGCAATACCAGCAGATGTAGTAGCAGAACGTTCTCATGTAGTAGCAGAATCAGAAAGACTAGAGGTAGCCATAGCAGCTTGTGCAGACGTAGAAGCTCTTATAGAAGTGATGAACAACCAGAACTGGGGTGAATAATGGCTGTAACTATTAATGGCGATACAGGGGTTGACAAGGTCCAAGACTCAGCTATATATGATGATGCTACAACCTCTACAGGATTCTTTGCTTTACCGTCTGGCACAACTGCACAAAGACCAGGTTCTCCAGCTAATGGATACACAAGATACAATACAGATACAGGTCAAATAGAGGCATATAACACTATAGGTGGATGGAAGATTGCTGGAATATCAGGTAATACTTATGACATAGATTATCTTGTTATTGCAGGTGGAGGCGGTGGTGGTTTTGATTATGGTGCAGGTGGTGGTGCTGGAGGTTATAGAACATCTACTCAATTAACTGAGAGAGGAACAGTAATTACAGTAACAGTTGGAGATGGTGGTGCTGGGAGTACAACTGTAGGAGTTGCTGCATCAAATGGTTCAGATTCTTCAGTTTCAGGTACATCATTAACGACAATAACTGCTGCTGGTGGAGGCGGTGGTGGCTCTCCTATAACCGCTGGAGTAGATGGGGGTTCAGGAGGAGGAGGTTCTAGGGCTGCTGGTGGAGCTGGTAACACTCCAAGCACATCCCCATCTCAAGGAAATAATGGTGGTGCTGGTTTTAATGGAGCACCTAACTATACAGCTGGTGGTGGAGGTGGTGCAGGTGCAGTTGGTGGAAACTCAACAAGCACTGTTGCTGGAAGTGGCGGAAATGGTTTAGCTTCTTCAATAACAGGCTCTTCAGTTACTAGAGCAGGTGGGGGAGGAGGTTGTGCATATAACGGAGGAACTGCTGGAACTGGAGGAAGTGGCGGAGGAGGAAATGGTAGCGATTCTGGTGCAAATAATGGACAAGCAGGAACAGTTAATACTGGAGGAGGGGGAGGAGCAGGTGGATTTAATTCTTTTCCTGGAAAAGCTGGTGGAAAAGGAGTTGTTATATTAAGTATGCCTGACGAAACTTATTCAGGAACTACAACAGGCTCTCCAACAGTTGCTACTGGAGTTTCAGGAAGAACCGTTTTAACATTTACAGGCACGGGGAGTTACACATCATAATGGCTACTTTTGCAAAATTAGGTTTAAATAATAAAGTAATAGAAGTTCTTTCGGTTCATAATAATGAACTATTAGATTCTAACGGAGTAGAGCAAGAGGTTAATGGAATTGATTTCTTAACTAAACTTACTGGCTACCCTGTATGGAAACAAACATCTTACAATAATAACATAAGAAAAAATCATGCAGGTATTGGATATACTTATGATGAAGATAGAGATGCTTTTATAGCACCTAAACCTTATCCATCATGGATACTAAACGAAACAACATGTACATGGGATGCTCCAGTAGCTTACCCAGATGATGACAAGATTTATGAATGGGATGAAGCTACAACTAATTGGGTAGAAGTAACTAATTAATGTTTGGCTTTCAATCATTTTCGGAAGCTCCTTATAGTACCGTAGGTGGAGCAGCTGCCAAGCTAGGCTCTGCATCTATCACAGGTGTAGGCACAGTTGTAGCTAATGCGTTACGAGTTAGAACATCTGCTGGCTCTATATCTGCTACTGCTACAGTAACGGCTGATGGACTAAAAATAACATTTGGTTCAGGTAGCATTACAAGCACAGCGTTATTAACTGCATTAGGTGGGGTAGTTAACAATGCTAGTGGTGCTATTACAGGTCAAGCTACAGTCACATCTAACGCTATTTACATAGCATTTGGTAGTGGTGATATAAGTGGTGCTGCAACGCTCACAGTGGCTCTTTCAGGCTCTATTATCTATGCTGATGCAAGTATATCAGGAGAGGCTACATTAACGGCTGAAGGGCTTAGAATACGTCTTAACGATGCTAGCATAGCTGGTACTGCAAGCGTATTTGCTTTAGGTGGATTTACTGCAACAGGTAGTGCAAGTGTAGAAGGGGTAGCAACGTTAGGTGTCTTAGGAGGGGTAATTAAGTCTTTTGATGCTTCTATAAATAGTGTAGGAACAGTAACAGCACTAGGCACAATACTAGGTGAAGAATGGACTGATGTAATATATGACGTAGAGGCATGGACTACTACCGCTCCTGGAAGTAGTGTTTGGACAGATTCAACAGTAGGTGATAACGATTGGAAATTAAAGGGATAACACATGGCAAAAACTAAAGTATCAGAATGGGATTCAAATGCTTCTGGCAATACCGATATTAACGGTATCAACATAAATGAAGGGTGTCCACCTTCTACCATAAACAATGCTATTCGTGAAACAATGGCACAGGTTAAAGATTTAGTAGATGGTTCTAGTGGTGATAGTTTAACTAACTCTGGAACATTAACCTCATCAGGTACATTAGCAGTTACTGGTAACTTTACTGTTGACGGTAGCTCTGGTACATCTGGTCAATTTTTAACATCCGTAGGTAGTGGAGCAACTCCAACATGGACTACACTAACAGCATTTGTATCTGGCATGATTATGTTGTGGTCAGGTAGTGAGGCATCTATTCCTTCAGGATGGGTACTGTGTGACGGTACAAATAGCACGCCAAACCTACAAGATAGGTTTGTTGTTGGAGCTGGAAATAATTATGCTGTTGGAGCTACAGGTGGTAGTGAAAATGCTGTAGCGGTAGACCATACGCATACAGCTACTGTAACAGACCCAGGACACAGGCATGGATATTCTTATACTAACAATCTTGGCTATTCTGGAGGTGGAGGAAATCCCAATACATATCCGAACAACATCCTTCAAACTACTTTTAGCACAAATAATGCAACTACAGGAATTTCAGTTACAGTAAACCCATTAACTGGTGAAGATGGTGCTAATAAAAACTTACCTCCTTACTATGCACTTTGTTACATTATGAAGACTTAATATGTCAAATCAAAGAATCCAATTTACCGAATGGTTGCCAGACCAACCTGCTAATGCTGGCTCACTAAATGATGCTAAAAACGTATTCCCTGTAGGTATAGGATACGGAGCATTTCTTAGTGCAGAAGATTACTCTAACGCTGCTAGTGAACCGCTAAACGCTATCTTTGTTGCTAAGTATGGTGACAACGTACAAGTATTTGCTGGTGGAGCAACTAAGTTATTTTTAATGGATAACACCACACTTAACTTAACGGATGTATCTAAAGCTGGTGGGTACGGTGGTAACAGCACATGGAAGTTTGAACAGTTTGGGCAAGTAGTATTAGCCTCTAACAACTCTGAGATAATACAAGCATGGACTGTTGGAGTATCTACACAATTTGCTGATGTATCTGCAACTGCTCCCATAGCAAAAGATATTGCCACTGTTAGGGATTTTGTATTTGCAGGTAATATTGCAGGTGGTACAGATGCTAATAAAGTGCAGTGGTCTGACATTAATGATGAAACTGATTGGGTATCTGGCTCTACAAGTCAAAGTGATTACCAAATTATTCCTGATGGCGGTAACATACAGGCTGTTACAGGTGGTGAGTTTGGTGTTATATTTTTAGAAAAAACACTAGTACGTGCATCTTATGTTGGCTCTCCATTGTTCTTCCAGTTTGATACCATTTCTAGTGGATTAGGTTGCTTAGAAGGTAACTCGGTAGCACAGTACGGAGCATTAAGTTTCTTTTTATCTGATGATGGTTGGTATAGCACTGACGGTCAAACAGTTAATGGGATTGGAACAGAAAAAGTAGATAGATGGTTTTTTGACAATGCTGATTTAACACAAATTGGCACAATTAGTTCTGCTGTTGACCCAGTTAAAAACTTGGTTGTATGGAACTATGCTAATACGCAAGGTACTAGAAGTATCCTTATTTATAACTGGCAATTACAAAAATGGTCAAGAGCTGAAACCGTATCCGATGTAGTGGGGACAATAGCTACTACAGGAACAACATTAGAAGGTATTAATAGAGAATCTGATGTCATAGCTACAGCAACTATTGCTGGAAAATCTTATACTATTGTCAGTCTTAATGATGGTATCGGTGGTGCAACAACTGACTTTACTGCTATTGGAGCATCAGCAAATACGGTAGGATTAACCTTTACTGCAACAGGTGCAGGAGCTGGTACAGGTACAGCTACCGATATGGCAGAAGCATTAGCACAAAGCACTACACTAGATACATTAGTTGCCTCATTAGACTCACGGCTATTTATTGGTGGTAAGTTCTTATTCGCAGGTGCTAAGGTAGATAGAGTTGCAGTATTTACAGGCACAGCTATTACTCCAACATTAGTAACCACAGATGTAGAGGTAGGCTATAACTCTGTAGCAACCCTAGCAAGACCACAGATAGACAATGGTAGTGCTAGTGTAGCCGTAGCAAGCCGTAGAGAGCTTGATGACACGATTGAGTTTAGTGCTTATGTACCTGCAACTTCTGAAGGCAGATGTAGCTTACGCAGTGCTGGTAGGTATCACCGATTCTCTGTACAGCCTACAGGAAACTGGACAACTGCTATGGCAATAGACGTAGAACTGAAACCACAGGGTAACCGTTAATGACTAGAATGTATCGTAAGTTACCATTTCAAGGTGGTGACCCACGTCTAGTATCAGAAGTGGTGAACAACTTGGTAGAAGGCAAGTCTAACAATACAGGGGAGATTACGCTTAACTCAGGTGGTGCTACTACTACAACACTGTTTAATGAACGTATAGGCTTTGAGTCTATTATACTTCTTGCACCATTAAGTGTCGCTGCTGCTGGAACTGGGGTACAGCTTCCTCATGGATTATTTGAACATGATACAACACAAAATTTTTCTGCTAACACAGCCACTAGAGTTGCTTTAGGAGTAGAAGAAAGTGCTTATGCTATGTCATTAGCAAGCGATATAGTTACAGTGGATTACGCAGGATATTATAATGCAACATTTATGGGAAGGTTTAATAATCCTTTATCTCAAATTCACAATGCTTATTTGTGGTTTAAAGTAAATGGTGTAGATGTTCCCCACAGTGCAGCATCTGTAACTATTCCAGATAAACAAGGTTCAATAGAAGGTGCTGCTTATGTAAACCTAACACATCCTTTAGATTTAAACGCTAACGATTATGTAGAAGTTTTTTGTGCTGTAGATGACGCTAATGTAGCTTTAACTGCATTAGCTGCACAGCCAACACCTTACGCTAGACCTAGTGTACCTTCTTCAACACTAGAATTAATTATGCACTATCCATCACAAGTAAGCGGTTCTACTGGATTGCCTTATATTAGTGATAGACAAAAAGGTCAGGCAACCATTACTCACCTGCCTAATAATGTGGCAGACAATACCTTTGGGTATATAATAGTAGGGTAATTAACCAACCAATTTAGTCTTATGAACTTATACATCGTACCAACAACTCATGTACAGCAATACTGGCATTTAGCAGAACCATTACTACAACTAGCATTAGATAAAGGTAATGGAGAATTTACTCCTGAACAACTAAAACTATTAGTAGCACAGGGTCAACAACAACTGTTGTTATTAATGAAAGAAGATAAAGTGCATTGTGCTTTAACAGTGCAGTGGATTATGTATCCTAATATTAGGGTAGCATATATTACTTATATTGGTGGAAAGAACACCAAAGCAGGATTTGAACAATTTAAAGATTGGGTCAAAGCTAATGGAGGCACTTGTATTAGAGGTGCTACTAAGTTTGAAAGTATAGCCAGACTGTGGAACAGATTGTATGGCTATGAAAAAATATATACATTAATGGAGCTTAAACTATGAACGACTACTTCCCAGAACTAGATGGTAACCAATCCATTGACAATGGAAAGATGGGTAGAAAACTATTTAAAGGTGGTGGTGGAGGTCAGACTCAAACTACTAATCAAAGTATTGACCCGGCTATACTTCCCTATATTACTTATGGTCTGGAAGAAGCTAAAGGTTTATATGGTGCAGATGGCCCAGAGTATTATCCAGGTCAAACGTATGTAGACCCATCAGCAGCAACAACATCAGCATTAGAATCTGCTCAAACTAGAGCAACAGCAGGAAGTCCATTAGTTCCAGCAGCTCAAGCGCAACAGTTATCTACTATTGGTGGTGATTATCTTTCAGCTGGTAATCCTTACTTTGCTAACATGATGTCATCAGCCGCTGCTCCAGTCATATCAGAATATGAAAGAGCTACACAAAACCTTAACAGCACTGCATCGCAAGCAGGAAGATATGGTTCAGGTGCTCAAGCACAAATGCAATCAGATGCTACTAGCAATCTAGCAGATGCTTTATCCAGACAAGCTGGTCAACTAGCATACCAAAACTACGGTCAAGAAAGAGCAGCTCAACAAGCAGCTATTGCATCAGCTCCTCAAATGGCTCAAGCAGACTATGCAGATATCAACCAACTACTTAATGTTGGTAAGACTCAAGAAGATTATGACAGACAAGCATTGCAAGCTGATATTGGTAGGTTTGAATTTGGTCAGAACCAACCATACAATAAGTTGCAAAGTTATTTATCAGCAGCTTATGGTGCTCCTGCTCCTGTTAATCAAACTACAACTTCATCAGGAGGTGGTAAATAATGGCATTCGTTCCTTACATGGCAGCAGGTTTTGCTGTAGATAAACTGATGGGTGGTGATGGATTAAAAGGTGCAGCACTTGGTGGACTAGGTGGGGCAGGGTTAACTGGCGCATTTAGTGGATTAGGTGGAACAGCTGCTGCTACCACTGGAGGCGCTTCATCATTAGGATCTGGTGCTGCTCTTATGGGTGGTGGAAGTACGGCTGCTACTGGTGGAGCATTAGGTTCTGGTATGGGGTTATCTTCTATAGCAAATCCTTTAGCAGGAGCAACACCGTTAAGTAGCTCAGGCATGGGGTTATCCTCTATAGCTAATCCTTTAGCAGGAGCATCACCTATTAGCACACCTACATTAGAAAGTCTTAATGCAATGAGCCAAGTAAACCCAGCCACTACTGGTGGTTTAAGTGAGGGTATAAGTGCATTTACACCTGATGGAATATCTGGAACTGTAGGAGGAAACACTGGGCTTTTTGGTCAACTAACCTCTAACCAAACATTTAACCCTTCACTAACAGCAGATAAAGGATTATTAGATACAGCTTTTGAAAATACAACCCTTAATGACTTTACTAATCCTGTAACTAATTTGCTTGGTAGAGCACAAGAAGGAATAGATAGCAATTGGGCTGATATGTCTAACTTTGAAAAAGCACAAGCAGGTATGGGTGTAGCAAGTCTTGGTACACAAGACGATACAATGAACAAGATACAAGCACAAAGACCTGTTGTTATTCCAGGAAAGCCAACAGGAACAGGAGTAACTGCAGCTAATGTAGGAGCTAATGTTGAGCGACCTTTTGCTGAATACTCAGCTACAACTATTCCACAAAATTTATCTAGAGAACAACTAGAAGAATTAAGACTTAACGAACAATTTGGACTTTAACATAGGGAAAAATTATGGCATGGTATGATGACGTACTAAAAACAGTACAACAACCATTTGAAGGAGTAGGTGATGCTTTTTCAGAAATGAACTTGCTTGGAGCATCAGTTCCAGAGTCATTTGAAATGATGAAGGACAGTGGTTTATTGGGCGAGAAAGAATACCAATCTGCTGTAGATAAAGCTAATGCAAGGGGTACACGTAACGCACTGCTAAAAGGTCTTATTGCTTATGGTACTCAAGACTTTAATAAAGGTTATGGTAGTGCTTTAGATCCTCGCTATTTAAGAACACCTGCGTTAGTAGGTATGAATGAATCACAAAAAGCTCTTGACAAATTACCTAAAGATGTAGCAACTCAGTACCAAATGGCTGGATTAAAAAGAACAGCAGACGATGCAGCAACAAGAGCTGCTTATGTTAAAGAATTAAGGAGTGGTAAGTATGGTGAATTTACTGATGCTGAAAAAGATTTAGCAGGGTCTATGAGTACACCTCAATTAGTAGATATGATTAAAGGTAAGAACTTACAATTTAAAACATTAGTAGATGATCAAGGTCTTTCACAAGATTATATAGTAAAAGGTCCTGATGTTAAAAACTGGACTCCAGTAGGAAGTAAACGTCAACTTGATAGCACTATTATAAAAGACCCTGGAAGAGCTTTACCAGAGCAAGCTTTCTTACAAATAGAAAATGGTGCTTTAGGATTTCAACCTTCAGATCCTAAGCTTTCAGCTTTAGCTTCTGGAGATGTAGCCTCAGTAACTAGATTACTACAGCAAAGATATTCAGATGTTGGTAAACAAATATCTTTAGCTGAATTACAAAATGAAGCAATAAAAATGCTACAAGAAAGTAAAGCATATAAAAAAGCTCCAGCATGGTATACAGGTGGTTCAGAAGAATATAACTCTGAAGAATATATAAATTATGTTAATAAAAAAATTAGAGTTCCACAACAAAGTAACCAATCTGGTGGGTGGTCAATCACTCCAATAAAGGAATAATTAATGGCTAAATTTAAAGTCACATCTCCTGATGGTCAATCCTATGAAGTAAATGCTCCAGAAGGAGCAACAGAGGAAGAAGCTATTAATTATGCCCAGCAACAATTTGCACCTGAATCATTTGCTTTACCTTCTAATGAATCCATGCCTGGAGCATATGAGGGATGGGAGTCTGATGCTAGGGGGTATGGCGCAAGGGTGGGTACATCTGATGTAGGTTACCTAGCAAATATAGCCAAGACTAAAATGCCTAAACTACTTGGAGGAACACGTTATGATACCTCTAAGTTTACAGAAAGAACCGTAGATGGTATAGAAGGATACTCTACTCCCTTTGGATTTCTTAGCAAAGATTTAGTTGAAAAAACAAATAAAAGATATGATGAGTTTCAAGCATTAGGAAGTGAAGAAGAAAGAAGAAACTATCTTACTCAACAAAACATTACAGATGCTGAAGCTTTATATCCTAACTTAACACCTGAAATGAAACAAAGTGGTCAAGCTTTAACAGGTGAAGTTGTTGGTTCCATTATGAGCCCTACTACATTGATTGCTGGCCCTGCTGCTTTGTTAGGTAAAGGCGATAAACTATGGAAAGCTGCTACCAAGTTTGGCGTATTGTCTGGTTTATGGGGTGGTGAATACTCTGCATTAAAACAGAAAGCAGAAACAGGTGAGATAGATGCAGGTCAAACTGCTAAAGATGCTGCTATTGGAGCGTTAGCTGGTGGAACATTAAGAGGCGGTGCTCCATTAGTATATAAAGGTCTTAAAGCTGGAACAGATAAAACAGGTGAAGCTGTTAGCAAGCTTGTATTAAAGGATAAAATAAACGTATCTGCTGTAGAAGCTATGGATCAGATTAATGTTGAAGCTGCTAAAATTATTAGAAATAATGGCGCAAGAGATTACTTGGATAAGCCCGGTGTGCTTACAAAAAATGGTACTGTTGATTGGAATGTTTTAAATAATTTTATTAAGCAAGATGTAGCTAAGAAAGCAGGAAGAACGGTAGATGAACTTAAGGTTATAGAGAAAGAAGCTGGAATGAAATTTAAAGTTCCAAGAAATGAATCTGATGCTCAAGAGTTTATATCTGCTAGAACATTTGACAAGTATACTAATCCAGAAAAGAATCCTTTTAAAATGAAATTGCTACAAAGTATTTCTGGTGCAGCAGTTAAGACTGGAAGAGGAGTAGAAAAACTTATTACGCCATCTTATGAGCTTCTTAAAAAATACTCACCTGCTATAGCAACTAAAGTACAGAAGATGGATTTTAATATCTTAACTAAAGGAAACAAGTTCCAACAGGACACCAAAGTATTTATAGAGCAAGTAGCTAACCTTGACAAAGCCAATAAGAATCAATTAAAAAAAGCTTTATCTAACGGAGACTTTGACCAAGCAAAAACTATTCTTGGAAATGATGTAGGATTTTACAATGTAAGAAAAACATTAGAACAACTAAGGGCTGATGCTGCAAAAGCTGGTATTAAAATAGATAAGGTAGAGGATTACTTTCCTCGCTATGTTAAAGATCATCAACGATACTTAGATAGGGTTAATACTAAGTTAAGAAATCAAAATAGCAAACAAGAAATAAGTGAGTTATCACAGATTAGAGATAAATTAAATAGAGACATAAAGAAAAAATATGGTAGGCGTGCTACAGCTGAAGAGCAAGCAAACGAAGTTAATAAATATATGCAAGGCCAAACCAAAAGAAAAAAATCTAGGGTTATGATGAGGATTAATGAAGAACTTATAGATGAATACATGGACCCTATAGAAGCATTAGAAACTTACATACTTAACAGCATTAATAAAACTGAGAAGGCTAAATTTTTTGGTAATAATGCAAGACTATCAGCAGGTGATGGTAACCAATACATAGAAGACTCTATTGGCGCATTAGAAGAAAGTGCTAACCTTGGTGCTAGGGCTCCTGAAGTAAGACAGATTCTTAGAGCAAGACTGATTGATGGTGAGCAAGGTGCAGGAGCAATGCAGACATTAAAGAATATTAGTTATATGAGTTTCTTGTCTAACCCAACAGCCGCAGCTACCCAGCTTGGTGATGTTGGATTTTCTGCTGCTCAGAATGGCTTCTTCCGTTCTACTAAAAATCTAATGAAACAAATGGGAAGACAAAAGTTTGGTGACAAACTTAAATATGATATAGATGAAATTGGTTTAGGTAAGAATGTTTCAGCAGAGATTGGTAATACAGGTAAGGGTATGGATAAAGCTGTTGAAACATTATTTAATCTATCTGGCTTTACCAAAGTAGATAGGGTAGGTAAGAATACCTCTATCAACTCTGCATATGAAAGAGCTATGGATGTTCTTAAACTTGATGCTAAAGGTAAGCTAGCAAACCCTAAGCAATACCAAAAATTTAAAAACGAATGGGAAGGTATCTTAGGTAAAGATGATTTTGACAGCATGGTAGGAGCTCTTCGTAATGGAAGAAAGACTGAGGATACTAAGTATTATTTATTCAGTGAGCTTTCTAAGATACAACCTATTAGTTTATCTCAAATGCCAGTAGGTTATTTAACATCTAAGAATGGTAAGATATTCTACACACTAAAATCTTTTGCATTAAAACAACTTGATTTTGCAAGAAGAAAAATATTAAATGAAATTGGCAGAGGTGAGTATAAGTCTGCATTTAAAAATACTATGGTCCTATCTGCTGCTCTTGGTGGATCTCAAACCTTTACAGATCAAATTAAAAAGTTAACAGTTGGATCTCCAGAAGAAATAACAGTAGAGGATATGCCTGATGAGTTTGTTGAAAACTTATTGAAGGTCGTCCTCTTAAATAAATACAGCATAGATAAGTTAGGTAAAACTAAAGATGCAGAAACCTTCTTAAAGGATTTAATTGCTCCTCCTATCTCTCCTTTGTTTGATGTAGCAAGAGATACTCTTGAATATTTTGATAAGCCAGAAACTTATGATGAAGTAATGAGCTCTATTAGAGATCCTAAAGTTCCGTTCTCTAGAACTAGAAGATTAATTCCTGGTTTTGGTAGGGCTTACAGCGAACAAACTGTTGACAAACCTAAAAGACGGGAGAAAGAATTTAATGAAATGATGAGGCAAATAAGAAACCCAATGGGAGAAGAGTAACTATGTGGCAAGAACTTACACTCCCCCCAATCAATTTATATAACGCACCTAAAGGAAACTAATGGCATCAACTAATCAAGTACAAGAAGTAAAAGCAGACTTACATACGCATGAAGAAGTTTGTGCTATTCGTTACGAAGGCATTAATGCAAGGCTTGCTAGGATGGAAAAGATTATTATGGCAGTATTTGCAGGTATCGTATTCCTATTAATAAAAGTATTAATAAGTATAGGTGGGCTATGAAAGAAACTACCGTCATCATTTGTTTTGCAATCGTATTATTATGGAGCTACTGCTATGCAATCCTCACTAATGCGTAAGATTTTTCTTGCGATACTTACACTGTTAGCAGTGCTACCTATTAGCCCTGTCATTGCTTGTATATTATATGGGTTGGTTTATTAGAAATTAATGATATACTTTACAGTATGTTAATTTTATGGTAGTAAGTTATGAAAATACTTGTACTAGATATAGAGACATCACCACATACAGGATTCCATTGGGGCTTATGGCAGCAGAACATTAGCATAAACCAATTGATTGATGCTTCATCAGTTCTTTGTTGGGCTGCTAAGTGGGTAGGCGAAAAGAAAGTACACTTTGCTAGCATCATGGAATCATCCCATAGGAAAATGATTAAAGATGTACATAAGTTAGTGGATGAAGCGGATGCAGTTATTACTTATAACGGTAAACGATTTGATATGCCAACACTTAATCGTGAGTTTTTATTGCAAGGACTAAACCCTCCAAGCCCTTATAAAGACATAGACCTTTTGAATACAGCTAGAGGTAAGTTTAAATTTGCTAGTAATAAACTGGACTACATCGCTCAAGAACTTGGTATAGGCCAGAAGACTTCGCACCAAGGTATGCCTTTATGGATTGAGTGTATGAGTAAGAATCCCAAAGCATGGAAGTTAATGAAGAAGTACAATTGTAATGATGTTGTTTTAACAGAACAGGTATACAACAAACTAAAGGGTTGGATTCAAGTTCATCCTAATCATAATATATATTCTGATGGTCTTGTTTGTATGAATTGTGGCAGTAAAAAATTACATTCTAGGGGTACATCTCGGACACTATCAAAATTATACAGAAGAGTTCAGTGCCAAAGTTGCGGCAAGTGGGGAAAAATAAACGAAACAAAAAAGTACAGCTCGGTTATCAACATTTAAAGAAGATACATATGGATATTCAAGATATAGCAACGCATATAACAGGTAAGATTATAGATGCAGTAGATGTTATCTACGGAGAAAATTCTATGATTATATACTTGGATGATGGATCTGATATAGAGTTAATAGTTGACTCTATTCATGCCAATGTGCCTGATTTAGACGATTAAACACCTTTCCTGGCTTGTCCTGAGCCCCGTGGTGAGGTTTTCTTTATGCAGTTGAGGGGTAACCTAGGCATAAATCCTTCTGCCTGCCATCACGAGTAGATTATCCATAGCTAAATCTAATTTCAGTTCATAGTACACAGGCTTTTTACTCTTCAACCACCTAGCATAGATAGCTTCTCGTTGTTCTTTAGGTAAGCTATGTATAATGGCGTTCAATGTAATAACATTCTTATTATCTGCATCATTAATCATATCATCAAAAGCTTCTGAAGACTCTCCACCACTGGCCATACCTAATGCTTTGCTAGGATAGCCAAGTCTGTTGTTATCATGCTTCATAAATTCAGACCAATCTTCTAGCAGCACCATCAATCGCTCTATTCTCATTCAAATCCACCTTCATAAATAGTATTGCTCATTTTAGAAGAGTACTCTTCATACCCACTCTTACCTCCAAAGCTTACATTAGGAAAGTCTTCTGCCTTGTGCTTCTTACTAGACTTAATCTCCAATCCTTCTAGCACTTTCTTGTGATTAAAAAACTCATCTAACCCACATGGAATAGGAATCTTATATACCGTATGCTTACTTTGCTTCTCGCTCAACAGTATATCTGATGTAACTAAAGTCCTAATCACTGCGAAGACTGACTGATAGTTCATACCTATCTCATTTGAGATAGTACCTGTATGCTTCTTACCAGATCCAATCGTGTCCAAGATAAGCTGCGCTAAAGCTCCCCTCTTAATAGTTCTTCCATCATCAAATGTAAATATATACTCGCTGTCTTGTGATGCTAATCCTTCTGCCATATCAATCTCCTTAACTGATGTCTACAATTCTACTAACCCACTTGTTGTCTTTCTTATGCCACCCTTCAACAATAATCTTCCAGTTAGCATCCCTTAGATGAGGGATAGCATCGCTGTCCTCCATCTTCTTTACCCTTGCGCTAATGTTACTGTAACTTGTTACTTGAATCCCTACGGTATTGCCATCACTATCTATTGCTAGCAAATCTATTATGCCAAAAAGGTCTTGGCGTATCTTGGCAAAGGCGTTCCATCTTTCTACTATAGAAACTAAAGGATAGTCACCGCTATCTCGTAGTCTTTTTAGGGTTCTTTGTGTCGGACTTATCGCCATCTTGATTCCTTTCAAATTGTTTATCGTTTGGTTTCTGACCGAAGATCCGATCCCAGTTATCTTGTAGCTTTTTATCTGTTACTAATCCTGCTGGCCTTCTGCCACTACCTTTCCCCATCACAGCTCCTTTTCATTTTGCATTCGTCAATAATGTATTTGTGTTTAAAGTCTTCAGGAAGATTAATGTTATCTGAATGTAAGCACCGAGTTTCTTTTGGTGCTTCAGGTATATGATTTTTTATATACTCATGAGCTTCAACGCACGATTTAAACGTGCCAACGTAATGTTCTGCAAGGCAACAACTATTATTACCAGCCTCATTACCTATTGCTACCATCAATATAAATTCAGCCACCATATTTACCCCTAATAACTAATGATCCCAAAAGGAGTTGACTCCATAATAATCAACTCATCTCCATATACAAAGGTTTGTCCTTCATCACCTGGTGTTATCAATAAGCTTCCCTGATTATTCTTATCTATAACAACGTCAACCTGTTTTGCATTTTCAACAACAGTCCATGTTCCTTCGTCTGGATTATAATAACTAGCTGATTCTGCTAAAGCTATTGGAACATAAACACATAAAAGTAAGAATGATTTCATATTAAAACTCTCCAGATATAATAACTTTCCCTGTAATCTCATGCCTAATAGTAAACTGTTTGCTATTGTATGTCATGATAAATCTCCAACCATCATAATAAAATTCTTTCTCTTTCCATTCGTCATTCTCCATCTTTGCAGTGTCCTTTTATATTAAACACTCCTAGTTCTGTATGTGTTTTACACCACCACTTCTTCAGGTAATATATCTTTGCGCGTTTAGAACACACATGACACACAGGATCTTTAGGAACTTTTATTTTTGCAGATGCCATAATGTTCCTTATTCATATCAGTCCAATTAAAATAGCACCACCATTTTTGATTCTTATCCATGTACATGGCATCCTCTCCACACTCTTCACAATAGAAAGGATGTCCATATGTATACACCTCTTGCTTGCTAGTCTTCGTCATGGAGTGGGTCATCTATCCATTCATCGGACTGTACTTTTGCTTTTATTGCAGCTATGTTTTCTAGATATACATTAAGTTCCTTTTCTGTATACCACATTTGCTTTCTGCACTCTACTGCACAATTTTCATTCCACTGCAATTCACTTAATCCTTCTGTTTCTTTGTATCCTCTACGCTCTAAATACTTGTATTGGTCACCCTTCATCTTACCAATATACTCTTCTGGAGTAAGTTTCTTTTTCATTATGTCAATAGTTTCTAATCCACCACGTTTATAATGCTCTGGATTTATTTTGTCTGCCATGACTAGACCTCCTGTAGTGGGGGTAATGTTAGATGAGGAAGTTCCCACTCTTCTGGTGAAGGAGTGCCTTGCATCTCAGGTAGTATCTCTGCTATATCTGATTCAAATAAATCATCACTAGCATACTGACGTTCCTGTAATGGAGGTAATGGTTGTTCGTTGTAAGGAAGGATAGCATCTAATTCATTAGCACCACCACCAACAATTTCTATTGTTACTATGTCTTCACCATACGCACTAAGCTTTGGCGCTTTAGATGCGTACTGTATTGCTCCTAAAAATCCTACCGCTACTACTACTGCTACTGTTCTTGTTATTGTAATATTCATAACATCTCCTTAAATATAATTGTGAATCTTTAGTAACATACCTAAAGCTATTAATAATAATACATACATACTAATGCCTAACCATAACGAAAATCTTAGTGCAAATTCTCTTTGTTTTTCTGTCATTTTATTCATGATAATAACTACTCCTTACTCATACTTAGATCATAAGAATTACTTATTAAGTTTGTTATAATAGAGTCTTGATTAACCAATAAGGACTACTATTATGTGGACAAAACCATCAGCTACAGAAATGAGATTTGGCTTTGAAGTAACAATGTATGTAATGAATAAGTAATACTTTTAATACACTAACCCTCAAGTTCTCAATGTCATTATAGTCTGAACCAATTCCAAACTACAATGGCCGGCATATGCCGCTTGAGGGCAGTGTAGCCCTTAGTGCCTCTTAAAAAGGAATATCCTCAGCTACCGCAGCAACAGTTTCTGTTGGAGCATTTCTAGTAATATTCACTTCACTTGGTTTATAAGGCTCAGACATCTGGCCTGACATAAAGTTAACTCCTTTAGCAGACGTTCTTACCCAAGCACTTAATGACATTTCCTTACCACCTTCAAGTGTAATAGTTCCAGTATAATCAGGACGATTTGCATTGTCACCCTTATCATTCTTAAATAATACAAACCTGTTAGTGTTATCGTATTGTTCAGCCATCTTTTTACTTCTCCTTATTGTTTATAAAATTTACCGCTTCACTTACTTCAGTTAAAAATTTCTCAACTTCAGTTTCTAAACGAGCTATAAGCTCATCATCTCTATCAACTCTTAATACTAAGAGCTTGTGTTCATCAGGAAAGTCTGGGTGATAACTAACAAAGTCACACCATTGTCTTTCTGGCATACAAGCTAACTGCCATTGTATCTGATGTTGATACTTTATATTGATGTCGTGAGTTGCTAGTGTTTCAGTGTGTGTTAACAACTGAGGACACTTAATCTCAATTAATCCTGTATCACCTACTAATCCATCAGGACTTGCGCCTGCCATATCAATAGTAGGATGGTCAACAAACCCTTCTTCCGTAACATCTACATCCTTTAACAACCCTACTTTGTTTATGTATAAGTTCCTTGCTTCATCCTCATAATCCATGCCATGTTGCATAGCTTGATTAACGTAAACTGGAACAACATTACCTGTCAATCTTTCTGTTATCAATTGGTTTAAATATTTCTTTCTAGCAATTGTTTTACTAGCTACTGTAGTAACCATACTGGCTGTTACCTTACCTAGTCTGCTAGCAAACCACTCTGGGCTACGTTGTTCCATTAAACATTCCCCCATGAAGACTTAAGTTCTTTGTATAAGGGTATTAACTTTAAACCTTTTTCCCCTCCAATATTTCTGCGAGGTAATGGAAGTTCAATCCTACCCTCTTTTGACCAACGAACTAAACATGGAACAGTTACCCCTATATATCTAGCTACTGCCGATTTAGGTCTCCAAGGTTTTAATTTCATATAATCATTAGCCTTATTTATTAAGGCTTTAATTTCCTCCTCGGAAAAAAGGTGAGAAGGTTTTGATGTATGAATCAATGGAGAACGATGCGGACTAGAGAATACCCCGTTGCTGTTATATTTACCACTCTTCAATGCTTTGCTCATTATTTTTTCTCCGATTTCTTAATAAGTTCCTGAATAATAGGTAAGCATTCTAACCTATCCTTCTCATTCATTTTATTATACAAAGCTCTTGCACCTTCTATGCCTTGCTCCTCAAATGTTTGTTGTACTGCTTCAATAGGAGATCCTAGAGGAATATCTTCCCCACAAAAGATGTATAAACCAATCCCATATAACGATATACCTTTAGCCAAACATCTTTGCATAGCCGTATTTATTTGCATAGCATTAGGATTCTTAACTGGTGCATTCTTAAAATCTAGTACAGGTAAGTAAGCTGTCATTGTTTTACCAAAAGCATGGACATCACACCATACCATCATAGTATTATCAGGGTAAACAGTAGGCTCTTTGTGAGTCCAGGTAGCCTGTTCATCCGCAAGAAGCAGCTGATCCACACAATGGGCCCAACTTAAGTA
>Ga0209308_10001987_pt1 | contig 18179 bp, 12 predicted proteins | sample COGITO_mtgs_1204_3_FD_184806 | JGI IMG/M metagenome (GOLD analysis project Ga0209308, IMG submission 184806) | Pelagic marine microbial communities from North Sea - COGITO_mtgs_120405 (SPAdes) (version 2) | ecosystem: Environmental > Aquatic > Marine > Epipelagic ...
TACTCTCGATATCGACCTTCCCTGAAAATATATGGCTCGTCGTCTGTACCATTTATATTAGCTTAGATAAAATGTAGTGCATTTTATGTGAGGTAATGATTATTGATTAAGTACGATGGCTTCCAAAGCAGCTAGACGCTCTTCTAAACTTTTCACCTTTTCCTTTTCGGCTTGGAGTTGACGATCAACTTCTTGAAGTGCCGCCGTGGCAACCGTCCATATGGCATTTTTATCGAGGTTATGAAAATCATCCACGTATTCTCCGTATACCCAAACACGATCCCCTGCTTTCTCTATCGTCTCTTTATTTTCAGTAAAGACGGTGAATGTAGTATCATTGATAACGGATATGACCTCTACCTCCATGTGGCCAGCGTCTGGTGCTTTAATTTCTAATATACTACCCACCGTGACGGGGTGGGGTTCTTTTAGTGTAAGTTCAAACTTTCCTTCATCGATTTTCTTTATAGAGGCTTCGAGCTGAATATTGGGTATTACGGATTTTGTTTTCGAAACGGCATCGGGTAACACTTCGGCAACTTCTTGCGCTATGAAACCTAAAACCCTACCCACCGTAATACGTGTTTTGTCTATGTACCTGTAGGATGTTGGTTTAAGTTGTCTTAGTTTATCCAATGCGAATGTATCATCAATTTCCATAAAATCGTGTTTAATCCTTTTATCACTAAAAACGGCAATTCCTTCAGCTCTGATTCTGCGCTGGACCATAAGCCCATAAAGTCCGTATGGTGTTTCTGCTTGGATTGATCCACCGTTCGTAAACCAATCAGCTTCGGGGTCAGTGTAATCAAGATTAGCTTCATATCCGTAAACTCTCAAGGCACCTCTCTGGAACTCATTGACATTGCTGATGGTAAGGTGTTCACTTCCATTGTAATATAGCCTCGCGCGCGAATTTCTTTCGAAGTATATCATCCATTCATTATCTATATCGTTGTAGATACCACAACTATTATTGTCTGCGCTCATGAACACGTAACGACCCTCAATGGAATATCCTTCCCAACCACCGGAACCCCCTCCCGTTGTTTGCACCGTTCCGTAGTTACCCGACACCGAACGAAGACCTTTACTCGAACTATTACCTATATAAATCGTATTCGCGTAAAAATTCTGAGACTGAGTTCCGCCTTTGAACGCAAACTTATCATGCAACCAGCCGTAATTTGAACACCACAGTTGACCAGATGTGTTCAATAACATTCGGCGATTGGTGTGATCGTCTCCGCCATACATCCAGGCGAATGCATATCCATGACCGACACCAATCGCGTATGCCTCCGTTCCATCCGTTCTAAACGCCACTTGTCTTGTACCTCCATATATTTTGAAATTAGCATTATCATCATATTCACGAAGCCAAACATCGTGAATGTTATAATTACCATCATTTCTGGTCGCAAATGTTCCTAGACCCGTTCCATTCACACTAAATGCAGTCGCTTCAACGGTTCCATGAACCTTAAGCCTTTCAGTACTCGCCGCTCCACCTATCCCGACATTACCGAGATCGTATTTAATATCAGCTGGTTGAGGTCCACCTGCACCGTCTGTAAGCCAGTTCCCTGTTATAACAGCGGTGACGTTATCCAGCGTCGATCCATCACCGTATAAATGCCCCGTGACGTTAAGATTTCCATCTATATGAGTATGTCCCGTGACGTTTAGTTTATTTCTATCATTATTATCCGACGACCATAAAGGTCTAGCGGTGGGTGCTTTATTACCTATACCTACACGTCCGTCTGAATGTAAGAAGAAACCAGGGTTTTCACCCCCTACGGTACTTCTGAAAACGCCCGGAAATAACTGAAGGTTTGTCTCCGACGACATCTATAATTTACGAATATATTTAATATCCAAAGTCGACGGGTGTAGTTGTACCTCTCCGTATACTCGTGATCGCGCCTGCGGTTTCGGGTGAAATGTATTCGATGAAAATGGAATAACTGCCCGCACCCGAATTGGCGGCAACAGTAAAATCGGTACTGGGAGTAAGTACCACGGTAGTCTGTGTCACCGTGACTGTAGAACTCCACGGATTCGTACTGGCGTTCCCGAAAATAGAAATAGGTCCGAGTGCTATATTATGAGGAGTACCGTCTCCATCACGTTCACCACCCGCTAAATCTATGAGCATGGTACTCACCTCGTTATCGTCATTATCGATAAGTTGTGCTACAATCTTTGCGTAAAACGGGTGGCTCGTAAACGTAAGTGTGAGCGCTGCATTCGCGGCGGTCGTAGTAAGGGCAATCGTATCTTTATGACTGTATGTCTTTTTAGTGACACCACCCGTGTTCGTGATGATAGCACCTTCAATCGTCGTATTACCACGAACATCAAGTACATTGGGATGATTTCCGTCTGCCTCGATGAAACACTTATCCTTCACAGAAAGAGAGTGTATCGGGGCAGTGTTGGCCACACCCACATTAGATTCCGTGTAGAGTTTACCGTATACGTGGACGTTCATCGTTTCGTTAGTTTTGGGATTCACTTGGTTTGTATTATCCATAGGACTACTATCCGTATACGCGATCATGAGTTCCCTATCGGAAGCATCGTAACACACGGCGACGTTTGAGCTTCCTACGGGTCGATTGTATATATGCCCTAAATCAAATGTTGTGAGGTCTGTGTTATTCGTACCAATTTCAATGAGACCATCCTTAAATTGAGAGTTGGTAACATGAATATTAGCGACAGTTCCTATGGACGTGACATTACCGGTCACATAGAGATTACCGTTTACGTTTAAATCACCTTGCGCACCACTACCCGCATTTGAAATACCCGTGATACTCATGGGAACTTGCGTTCTGAATAATTGTTTGGTACTTTGATTATACGCTACGAACGTATTAGTCGTCGCATCCGTACCATCACTCGCGAATACTGTTGAAATTTCGAGAGGTGTGAGGTAAAAACCACCGGCTTTCGTTGCGTCGATTTTATCATTACTCGCGTTGATGACGACAGAGTTATCGTGCTGATCTTCTCTACAGTTCTTACCGAAGCGAAGCTCAGTGGCAGCACCAACGGTACTCAAGTTCTTCGGCATTTAATATTACTACTGATTTTAATTTGCATACCTGAGACCCGCCATTCCATTATTCACTCTGAGTATGTTATAATTTACTGCATAAATCGGGTCTATGATTTCCCGGGATTCGCTATGAATCTTTACCGACTCGACACGTGAAAAATTCAGCGATCCAGAAGGCTGTAAGGAACTTGTGTTTAAACAAAACGAATGTAAGAAACAATCTGGAGATGTGACGAAGTTTGTGTGGTAATAATGCTGAACATCCACGAAATGCGGTTTCGCCCATTTAAACGAACTTAAATCGGTTCCGTTAATACTTATTTTTAGCTTGTTATCTACGGACGTTAGTGTACTTTCCATATTAGTATTGGCGCACGCTATGTATTTAACCGGGTGATTAAAGGTCAACTCTTGAACCATTTCACCGGACGGAACACTCTTTTGCACTTGTGTTATGAGAATATCGTGAGCGCGAGAAGCCATAATACCACGCTCTTCCGTGTCCAAGTAATAATAATTAGCGTACGCATCCACGTTATAATTTCCAGCGTTTGGACCCCAATAAATACGTAATTCTACAGTACTGTAGGGCAACGCCACGAGAGGAATGGCGGATTGAGGACCCTCGCAAAAGAAAAAGCGGAGAGGGTAAAAGTATGAGCGCGCAGATGCACCGGGGTGCACACCGTTAGAACTTTTACTCACATTTTGTGCGTACATATCCACAGCTATATTCTCGCTAAAATCGTAATCTTGAACATCAATAACCTGTCCGGCCACTAAAAGTTCCACCTTATCTATCACATCTCCCCAATCTTGGAGATCGATAGCTTGTGCGTTATCATCTATAGTGAAATAGGTGTATCCCAGAAGATCACCGTTTCTTTCGAATTTGATAGATGACATGGAATTACCTTTCACAGCTCCTTGAATCGTCTGCTTTTCGACGGACTGTGAAAAGTTAGAATGCCTTTTGAATGTGGAAGTGAAAAATGAGATCTCAGGTTCCCCAATTATGTGCTCATCTTGCGCACCAATAGCTATAAGTTGTACTATTCCAGAAGACATACTTACTATTATAAAAGTATTTTTAAATTACAAGTATGTAACGCCCTGAATTTTATGCGAGGTTTTTTTTCTTACACGTAAACCTAAATATGAACATACCGTCGACCATTGTCGCCGCTGTACCATCTTGTTTATCGATGTTAAACGTTAACCGGTCAAGTTTACGGATGGGATTATGATACGATTGTATGATGGGATAATCGTTTTTAAACAATACGAGCCGAGTTGGCCCACCGACGGTAAGAGCGGTATGTTGACCGATAATCGTACCGAACACACCGTTTAAATGATTATCAGTCGAATCCCCTAAATCTTCTTTGCCACGTTGAGAGAAATAACTCCTAAGTTCTTCGATACCTATATGAAAAGCTGTTTGTGTAGTCCCACCTGTTGAAGTTATGGTAGCCGCCATTAACTGAGCTTGAACAACATTTTCGAGAGGAGTTGGTAAAAAAGATGTAAAATCGGTTTTATTACTAAGAGTATAGTCGAAAGTATCGATAATCACGGTATGAAACTCATATTCGTTCGAAGGCATATCAAATTGTGGCGCTGTGATAAGAGCCATTTAATATACACGTAGAACTTTTTCTACTTAAAAATTTAAAATATTTTTTTAACTAGAAATTTTTTTAAAAAATTATAAATGATAAATTATTTTTTTACTCTACGAGTTTGTAGCTAGACTGATCCCTGACAAGTTTTTGACTGTCACAAACACCACCGGTGCTACCAGAATAAGGACTGGTGTTCAGGCAATCTGTAGTTTTGGGTAAGTCAAACATGGAACCTTGACTCACAGTTTCGATCTTCACAGATTTGGGCTGATACATGCTCTTAGCAGGAGACGCGAAAAGCATCACGACCGCGGCGACGACAGTCACGATGAGAACGTACTTCAGGATTTGGCGGTCAACTAGGTTGAGTTTCATTTACTATGTACTGACATTTTTATTAAAGTGCGTTAAAGAGAAAAGATTAGTTTCAATATAGATACTAATGGACGGTGAAATTGTTATCGAGCGTAATGACGGTAACGTCATGAAATTAGACGATAACGAGCAAGCCATCTTAGATGAGATCAGTTTGGATTTCGCAAAACCACCGAGACCTCAGATGATGAATCGTTCCAGGTTATCTCCTGAACCACAACCCACAAAACGGGTAGCCTTTCAAGAGGATATAGATTCGTTCGCGAATCCCACGAAGACGAATGCACCCCCACCCCCTCAGAATGAGCCACCCATAGATTACGGCGAATACGAGGATGAAGCGCCTCAGATGGGTGGTGGTTTTGATTATGGTCCTGGCGAAGTGGAAGAACAACCTTCTCCTGGATACAAAACGGTAGACGAAGAGAAGGCGGATCTCGTGAATAAGCTTGGGCGATTAGAAAAGAAGGGGTTCGCAGTGAACAAGAGACTGAATGTGTATTCCCCCGTAGATGAGTTACGTACAGAGGTGAAACGGATAACCTACAGTATAGACGTAGATAAGTCTGTTAAATTTTCTAGGAGAATGCTCATAGCATGTGTGACTGGTTTAGAGTTTATGAACAAGCGGTATAATCCGTTCGAAATTCAACTCGAGGGTTGGTCTGAAAATGTGATGGAGAATGTCGATGACTATGATGAGGTGTTCGAGGAGTTATACGTAAAATACCGAACTAAGATGCACGTCGCGCCAGAGGTTAAACTCATAATGATGCTCGGTGGCTCTGCTATGATGTTCCATCTTACCAATTCTATGTTCAAACAGGTCATGCCAAATATGAATGATGTGATGAAACAGAATCCAGGTCTTATGCAAAATATGATGAGCGCGGTTCAAAATACCGTGTCTAAATCTGACGCAGCCTCTTCCTCTGCCGCGGCTCCAGGGGAGCGCCGTGAGATGCAGGGGCCCGGGCTCGATATCTCGAGTCTCATGGGGAATATCATGATGCCTCCCGCACCACCCATGAGTACGACATCTCTCCAGCCCCAGACATCTATAGACGAAGATGACGACATTTCCGATATAGTCTCCATACAGGATGATGACGATAACGGCGATGATGAGGTTAAGGAAGTTAAGATGCCCGCGGCCAAGGGTAGGAAGGGTCGTAAGAAGAAAGTTGAAATTAATTTGTAAACCTATATAAATGATAGGATACAGTCCGATTGACTTCGACGATCCGCTACCTATCCAGCGGGACCGTCAGAAGGAACCAGAGCGGGTAAAATATAAAAAAATTGAACCGACTGTCAGCGATGAAAACACAGAGTGTAATTTTGTAGTCATGTTTTTCATCGTGGGAGTCATCGCACTCGCTGCGATGGATGCGATTAAGAGGTAAGTATCACAGCCGTACCGCGTGAATATTCTTCACGAGTTACGTTTGATTTTCCAAATCGGAAACGCGTTCCAGTAGGGCATGGTACGCTTGTTCCATGACTAATATTCGTTCTTGTAAATTTGTTGTTTTTAATTTTTCACGATCGAGATCGGTTTCTAGTACAGCGATCTTATCCTTTTCTGTTTGAAATTCTGTATTGATAGCCTTAGTTTGTAATTCCTCTTTTACAATACGCACGTCTTCTTTTGTAGTTTGAAGGTCGGTTTTTGTGATTTGTAATTGAGCATCCACCTTTTGAAGACCTGCCGTGGTCAGTACAGATAATCCGGTGTAGTCGAGTAATAATGGAGATTGTGTTTCTACCGGTGTTGTGTATCTTAAAGTATATGTTTTCTGAACTTCAGGGTTTAAATTTGTGTATACTTCGGAATTAATCCTGGTTTCATCTTGTTCCTCGTTATTAGGTTCGTCGCGTGTATAAAATGGTACACATTTATCTTGGTCGATCGAATCTAATTGATCGTATTCATCGGATGAGATATCGGTTTCTACTATTTTTGTTTCTTCACCACTTACGAGAAATGCGAGTTCTGGTATTTTACGAACATCTTGCGCGATAAAACCAAATTCTAATGAATATTTATGTTTATCTTTTACATTTTCCCATTCTTCGTCGGTAGGCATCCATATACCTACCACATCGGGTGTCTCGGTCATTTTTTCATATCTTTGTGGTTTGAGTTGATTAATTAACGCGAGAGGGTCTGTGATATCAGATTCGTTATACTTAATTCTATCATCAGATGTGTTAAGATAAGCACCCACACCGGCTACCACTCCATTTACCGCTAACTTAACGGCGCCCGAGATGCTGCCATATCCAATTCCAACCTTACCATCACTACCTTGGATCACCATAAGCGAAGCATATTGCTGTGAGCCGCCCCCGGTATATGTCGCCAGACTGGAAGTGAAATGAATTACACGGTCGGGTCCGGTATTTATACGCAAACCGGTGGACAAGGTTGAAATTGCTGCGTTCCATTGCCTTATATGCGTAACCGGATCTAAATCACCGTTTCGAAGTACTATATTCTCGACCTTCACTCCTTTAAAGTCCCCGTATCCTTTACAAATTATTCTGTCGTTTGGCGACCCCTCCAGATATAATTCTCTCGCATTTGGTGCCTGGGTCTGAACGCCCCATGAAATGTATAATCTAAAATTAGCCAGGAACGCAAATGTCAATCCATAGTGTTCGGCAAAAAGTCTCACTCTAGTTCCATGATCCCAATATATATTTTTATCAGTGCCAGTCAAAGAAGTGGTATCTAACGCGTGAGGACCAGTTCCATCCAAGTACATGGCCGTGTTGTCGGCATCGCATTGGGTTGAAGAAATCGACGATGATCCACCCGGGAATTCAAACACTATATGATGCCAGTTCTCATCTATTTTCCAATCAGTATAGGTTCCATAGGTTCCATCGTATTTATGTGGTGCGAATGAAAACCCTCTAGGTGCTGTATTTGTTACCGAATACATATAATCTCTCCAATCTATCCATATCCAAAATCCAGGACGACTTGATGCGGTACCACCGTATTTCGCCGCACCCCAAGAACTCTCGCCCCAAGTACATAAAACTCGTTCCGTAGCCCACACGATACCGGAGGTACCAGTTATCCATTGACCATTTGTCCCATTCCCACTCGCGTTAATTCTATGTATACCCTGAGTATTACTCGACGACGGCAGCCGCGCGCGGGACAGGAGCTGCACCCATATCGATATAGCTGTTTTCTGCGTACTATTATTACTTCCCTGTGCGAGTATACACTCTAGATATCCTGATCGAGCGTCATACGCCGCCTGCTGCGCCGCCGAAGAACCGTAATACTGATCACTTACATAGAACGCGCCGCGCACCTCACTAAAAAGCAATCGATTATGAAATGTACCATAATCAGTTCGTAATTTTGTTTGTGAATCGCCTCTCGACGTATAAAAATCTTCCAAATAAAATTTAGATGGAACGGATGAAAAATCCGCATTATCGGCGTTGGTCGTGTTTATGTATAATCCAGCGGGTTCGCGGCCCCATCCGTTCATTAAATTTGATTTATCATCACCAATAACTAAACGATCTCGTATTAAAGTATTTCCGCGAACATCCAACTTTGCATTTCCGTAAAATGTACCTGGATCTACTCCTGGATCGGGTCCTACCTGTCCGTTCATAAGGACACTAAAGTTGGAAAAATCGGGCGCCGTGCTGAGTGCATAAGGCCAATCGTAATCAGGGTAATATTCATTGTAACCGCGCCATATAATAGACGGACGTCTATAGGTTGGATTTATGACAACGTTTCCTCTTGAATCTACACCAAAACTCGACGTATCTCGGTCGTATTTATCGTATTCAAAATTTTCGTACCAATCACTTAAACCAGTCCACGACGTAGTTGGTGCATCAGTAGGCGTTGTTGTCTGGCCATATGTAATACCGGAAGCGTCTAGTTCTTTTCTTCTGATCACAGACCCTCCTATGGTAGTGGGAGCCGTTCCTACCAAAAATTCTTGAGTTACAGCTCGAATCGCATCTATACCCTGTTGTTGTGAAAGTTTACTTAATAACATTTCAGTTCGTCCAAGAAACGTGAAACTTTCACTGTTATCGTATGAATCGTATACCCTATTTTCAATAGATGTGAGTTCGTATACAGCATCGCCATAAAATCCACCAAATTCTATGACTTTACTTCCTTTCGTGTTTGTAGAATTAGCATCCGCTTCGTTCGCGCCCACGTAGTATTTATTCGCCGCGACGTATCCTTCGAATAAACTATTTCCTATAAAATTCTGTGTTAACGTCACGTGTTGTGTGAATACATTTCCATACAACGGCGACGTAATAAAAACGTGTCTACCGTTAGTTAGTGTGACGTTTACACTATCGAAAGCATTTCGCGATAAATATAGTCCGCTATTCGGAAATGAACTCCCGTTTAAATAAATAGTAGGTGTAGCTTCCCACCATTTATCGTTGTTCCATTCTAATATAGAAACTTTACTTGTATCTATACGATATCCGGGTGTTAAATAATGAGTACTCAACAATTGACCTTTGGTTGATATAGCTAAACGATTCCCCGTATAATCTAAAGAAATACTGTGACCGTATTCATCTCGCTGCTGATCGCCGTATAATGTTGATTGATTGACCCACGCTCCTGATAGAGTGTCGTATGAATACGTATCGACGGCACCACTTTGTGCAGAACTGCCGAGAGTTTTATTAACTCCTGGTTGACCGGGTGAAGATACAACCAACCGTAACGAATCAGTATATGAACTGCTCGCATCGGATTTACATAGGGCTACTTTCCACCCAAACCGAGACCAACCCCAACTTTGGTTTCGTGTCGACGAGGTTTGTTCAGTAAGAGTCCAAACTTCGTTTCCACGCATCACTTGTCCCAATTGCACACCGTATCCTTGCCACGTAGAATGTGTTCCGCGTGTAAATACACGCGCAAACCCGGGGAGACCGTTTGGGTCGTATGTTGTGTTATTTGTCATACTACCCGCATAATTACCACCGGATGGTAAATAATTATACTGTCTATAGAGATAGTATAATCCACTGGGTATAGTATTTTCCCAACTGTTGGGAGTCCCGGACAGCGGCACGTTTGTTCCCAGAAATGACGGAGGAGTGGTGGTAGTAGTGGTAGTAGTGGTGGCGGGTATATAATTAAACACACCGATTTCCGCACCGCCCGCGTACACCGCAAGGCGACCCCCGTTAGAGGACAGGGCGAGACTCGCCCCCCATCTATCATTGATAGAAGTGTACCCAGGAGTCGCTTGTGCAACCAGGTCCCACGAGTTTGTACTCGTATTCCAGTTATATAAATAGGCGGGATTGAGGCTACTACCTCCTTCCATGTGCCCTATCGCTAACAGCGTTCCGTCCGAGGATAAAGCTACCGTACTCATTTTTTGGGAATTGGTGCCATTAATGTCTTGGCCTATCTTATCCCAACCAATAGGTCCATTTGCGTTCGCCACTGTTTTAGCGGCGTTGTACTGATAAACACGTACTTGACCTGCGTTGGAAATCCCGTTGTAATCTACACCTTCGGCACCGACCGCTATACGTACACCATTCGCGTCCATAGCCACACATGAACCGAAATAGTCGGCGGTACCTACACCGTCTATATCACCACCTAGCTGCGACCATAAGTTATTACTTTCTTCATACACGCGCACATGACCCCAGGAGCTTGCGATACTACCGCCATCGTTTCCGGTTGCGCCGATCGCCACGCGCCGACCATTGTCCGACATACATACCTGACGTCCAATCCAACTGCTACCACCAGAATAGTCATACGCAGCTTCGCCGTCTATATCGTTACCTACCTGAACCCAATTTTTTTCGATGTTGAACGTGTATACGGACCCGCCGCGGGTTCCGTTGTCGTCGTCGAGCGGCGCCCCGATCACAATCGTGTCACCGTCGACCGCCACGCCGGCGCCGTGTATGAACGGATTGTTACCAAACTGATCATCCGCAGCGCCGTCGCTCGCGGTCAGCTTGATGAGCTGTGTCCAACCGGAGGTGAGAGAGCCTGGGGTGTCGCGCGTAAAGACGTACGCGGACCCGCTCATGGATCCATTGTCGTCGTCGCCGTGCGCCCCGACCACCACCGTGTCACCGTCGATCGACAAGTTGCCACCGAACATGTCACTCGCAGCGCCGTCGCTCGCGGTCAGCTGGGCTCTCTGTGTCCAACCGGAGGTGAGAGAGCCGGCCGTGTTACGGGTGAATATGTATGCGGAGCCCTGGTACGATGTCCGACCCCACGCCCCGATCGCAATCGTGTCACCGTCGATCGTGACGCTGATGCCAAAGTGATCACCCGCAGCGCCGTTGCTCGCGGTCAGCTTGGCTCTCTGTGTCCAACCGGAGGTGAGAGAGCCGGCCGTGTTACGGGTGAACACGTACGCGGAGCCATTTTGCCCGTCGTTCCATCTTGCCCCGATCACAATCGTGTCGCCGTCTACCGACACACATTCTCCAAAGTTATCATTCGCAGCGGCGTCGCTCGCGGTCAGCTTGGCGCGCTGCGTCCAGCCGAAGGAGCCGTCCGTGTTACGGGTGAACACGTACGCGGACCCGCTGTGGGATCCCTGGTCGGTGTCATACCACGCCCCGATCACAATCGTATCGCCGTCGATCGAGACGCTGTGGCCGAAGTAGTCACCAGCTGCGCCGTCGCTCGCGGTCAGCTTGGCTCTCTGTGTCCAACCGGAGGTGAGAGAGCCGGCCGTGTTGCGCGTGTACACGTACGCGGCCCCACTGTTGGATCCATAGACGTCTTCATATGGTGACCCGATGACAATCGTGTCGCCGTCGATCGACACGCTCCGGCCGAAGTAGTCATCCGCAGCGCCGTCGCTCGCCGTCAGCTTTGCAATCTGTGTCCAGTTGAAGGTGGATCCACGCGTGAACACGTACGCGGACCCGCTGTTGTTTCCATCGTCGTCGTCAAGGCGCGCCCCGATCACCATCGTGTAGCCGTCGATCGAGACGCCACCGCCGAACAAGTCAAACACCAACGCGTCGTTCGCCGTCAGCTTGGCGCGCTGCGTCCAATTGGAGTTGACGGGTTTATAGATTTGCACGTGACCTGCTCTGGTACCGGATGAGGAGTTATAGGGAGCACCAATCGCAATACGCGTACCGTCCGCGGATATCGCTACATTCTCACCGAATCTATCATCTATGTTCTCACCGTAGAGTGTTTGACCTACCTGCACCCAGTCATTCGTAAAACCATTCCATTCGTATACCCGCGCGCCACCGGTTCTATATCCACTCCGACTAGGATCAGTTATGTATCGACCACCAGCAATCCACATCGTACCGTCTCTGGATAAAGCCACAGAAAATCCATATTGATCATTTGTAGTACCAAAAATAGTTGATCCTTTTATGGACCATGCGGATCCATTCCAATCATATACTTCGACCAGTCCCTTTTGTCCACCAATATTACCTGCTGACGTACTATAGGGGGCGCCACTCACTATACGATTTCCGTCTCCGGATATACTTATAGAAAATCCAAACCAGCTGTACCACGATTGTGATTCGACGATGTCTCGACCGCTTTGAGGACTACTAAAACTGGTTGGCGTGGTGGTCGTAGTCGTAGTCGTAATTGTACCTTGTGTCTGTGCAGTTGTTTGATCAATGTCTGTTATTTCTTGTGACCCCGGTGCACCGACCGCAAAGTGTTCACCGTTGAGTGACATGGATACTGAATGACCGTATCGAGATAGATTATTATTCATAGTAATATTCTGAGTTGCGTCATATGGAACTAATACATCTACATCGACCGATGTATTGGAGAACGTCTGTGACCATACATAATTGATAGAATCGTATTCGTATACAAAAACTGATGTACCACCAGTTACAGAACCTGGGGCACCTATACATATAGTATCACCAGATTCCTGCGCTATACTCACAGAACTTCCAAATTCTACACCGGATGTTGTACTACCCGTTATTACATTACTATAATAAGACCAGGATCCCGTAGACGTATCTTTGTCATATACATAAACTTTGTTATCACCCGGTGACCCCACAGCCAATCTATCACCGTCCCAATTCATACTTAAAGCGTAACCAAATTCCGATGAAGTTGTTCCTGGGTTAGATAAAACCGTAGGACTCGACCATGTATTTGATGATTTAACGTATTCGTAAACCCGTACCTCATTTAATCTATCAGGTCGACCTATGGCGATTGTACTATCATCGAAATCGCATACTATAGGAACATCATCTTTTGGACCTACTCGTTGTCTGTTTTCATGTTCAGTATTTGTCCAATTACTTGGATTGTAAAAATATCCATATTCATCAAATTCTATAGTTGGCCTGTCTCGTTTACCTTCAAAGTGGTAATAGAACGGCCCACCAGGTAAAATGGTACTGCTCATTTAAATATATGTAGAATTAAATAACGAGATTTCTACTCTGTCGTACCGCGGTAACTTCTACCGTTTTAACGAGTAATTGTGTAGTCGTAAGACTGAAGGTTTTAATTTCGTCTATAACCCGTAAATTTCTTGATACATATACATTTCCAGTTATGACGAGCTTATCATCATTTGTATCACTTATATTAACATTGGAACCAATTTGTAAGTCGGTTGTCGGTGTACTCGTATTAATACCCACATTTCCTGCACTGTAGTGTATTACATCATTGACACCTGTTTCCGTCCACATCCCAGTTGAACTTCCACTTCCCGTAACATCCGTGCCCCACACTGGTACAGTTCCATCACTTTTTAAAACCTGGCCAACTCCACCTATAGCGAGTTTACTTAATGTATTTGTGGCACTTGCGTACAAAATATCTCCTTGTGTATACGGTGTGGGTAATCCACTCGTACTTGCCATATCTACCCATTCCGGCCCAACACCATTACTTTGTAAAACGTACCCAGATTGACCTATGTTCAATTTGGTTAAAGTATCCGTATCATTCGAGTATATGATATCACCTATAGCGGATGTTTCTATATCAGAAATTCTAGATGAATTATCACTCAAATTAGTTATTATGGACGTTAAATCACTGGCAAGTGCGACGCCCGTAAGATTTACACCAGAGCCGTAAAATGTATCGGCAGTTACATTACCTGTAACTAATACATTCCCACTCGCTGTTAAAGATGTTACGGTGTTTAGAAATCCGGTTTCTATATCAGTGGTCGAAGCATTGGTTGTAACCGATTGTAATGTACCAACCTGCCCCGAAGCTCCAGATACACCCTGCCAACCGACTTCACCAGGTGCTATGACCGTCAACACATGTCCCGTTGTTTGTCCTATGGATACATTGGCGGCTTCTATGTTTTGGTCCGCGTATATCATGTCACCGTGTGCCGCGAGGATAGAACTCAAATCAGCTCCACCACTCCCGGTATATTTTTGTGTGGATCGTCCGACTGAACAACGTCCCATTCTTATAATTGTACGAGACATTTTCCCGAGGATAAATTATTCGTTTTTTCTTCTTTCTGGTTTGGGATTTTAAATCCACCCTGTTTATAAATCTTGAGTCGTTTGTTGTACATGGCAAAAAATACCGACCATTGATCTACTATATCGTATATGCGCGGATTGTTCTTTTTACCCACCGTTTCGCGCATGATACGACCTATACTCTGAACAATATCTGATTTAGGGGTTGCGAGAATGACCGTATCAAGACTGGGTATATCGAGTCCTTCATGCGCTTGACTAAACGTCGCGAATATGATTTGCTTTTTACTGGATTCAGTTAAATCTGCTTCTTTCATTCCACCCATGTATAAACCCGATCGATCCTTAAATCTTTGGTGCATATATTCACAATGAAATCGACGATCGCTTAAAACTAACACTTGCCGGGTACCCCGAGTCGCGTCTCGAATCGTAGACATTATGAGCGCGTTTCTATCAGGCATTTCAGTGAGTTCTGTGATCATAGTCGCTAAAGAAAGTTTACCGTATCGAGTGCACGGTGGTGGATCTCTGAATCGGTCACATGTAAAGTCTAGGGGAAACATATCGACTTGATGTTGATTTTCTCGTTCAACCGCAAAAAAAGTGGGACCCATGAACCAGTGTAAAACTTTTGTGAGACCATCCTTTCTGTTTGGTGTGGCCGAAAGTCCGTATACGTGTCTAGGACACAATTTAAATAAAGATTGTGAAAAAACTTTGGCGCATATATGATGAGCCTCATCGACGATGAGAGTACCTATACTATCAAAATCTTCAAATGAATATTCTTTTAGTGAAAGAGATTGAAGCATCGCGATCACAAAATCGCAGTGTACTTCTTTCTTGTTTTGTTGCACTATACCTATAGTCGCCCCCGGACAAAATTGTTGTATACGCTCTTTCCACTGATTCGCTAAAAATTCCTTATGAACGACGATCATGGTTCGTAACCCCAGTTTACACGCTATGGCCAAGGATACGGTCGTTTTCCCGAAGCCGCAAGGTAATGAAAGAATTCCATGACCAGCTTCGATAGCTTTTCTGAGCGCTTCATTTTGGAAAGTTTTATCTCGCAGTTTTCCTTTAAAGGAAACATTTATCTTACACGGTTGTGGTCTTGTATCTTTAGTTGCTTTTCCAAAATTTTCTTCTCCATAAAATCTCGGTACACATAATCCAGATTTTGCTTTTCTAAACACCTTAAACGGTGGGGGTGCTACACCAAAATCTGCATTAACTATTGGGCGTACCGTTAACGCACTTTTTATTTCTTTAGTCTCACCGATTATGTAACCAGATCTGGTGAGACTCATCTATCAATTAGTTGTCTATAAGCTTTATATACTTCAACTTCCACGTGTACCCACTATAATCACCGGTATTCCACACACCCATGTAATCAACGTCGATATCTACGAAGTCGTCCTGTTTCAGAGATTGTACAGGCGCACCTTCAAATTTACAACTCACGCGATTGTATCTGAATGGAACTTTAACCGTGAGAATGTTTCCGTACAGGGGATTATCTACGTTTTTACCTTTAACAAAATACTCAGAAAATGACTGTTTGCGCCTGACGATCTTATAGAAGTCATCATCTATGATAACTCGAATATACTTTTTATCGTTATGATCATACATGGATTGATGAACTTTACAACGTGTTTTCATATGTACTATCAGTACCCAAACCTATAAATAAAATTATTTAGGTTTCCACTTCATGAACATGGGTAAAAGGAAAAGTCCTCCTAATAATATCACGAAATCAATCATGAGAACCTTTTTGCGTATTTCCGGACACCAATTTTTGAAATCGTTAATTTGTTTCGAATCTTGAGGTTTGGCCCAATGATAAAACATAGCTAAATATGTTGGACCCATGTTTCGCCTACAGTCGTACCAATGATCATAGTACGCTAAAAGTATATAAGGGAAATACAACAGGGCTAATAGTATCCATTTATTTTTCTTAGGTAAGAACCAATACCCACTGGCTAAACCAACCGTGAACCATATACATTTCCAGTTTACAGATGGTTTTGCGTCGTAACACGGTTTATCTTTTTTGTCAATCTCCATCTTAAAACTTATAAAGAAAATATTTTTTTTAAAAAAATGTAAAAGATATTTTTTTAAAAAATTTAAAGGATAAAAATTATTTATATTAAATAGGAATGGCAACATGCTTAGGAATAAATGTGCCCGGTCCAACTTCCAGGAAGGCGAAAACATGGAAGTTTGCTGGTAAATTTCTATGGAAAAATGCTACTGTACAAAATAAATCAGAGCTTGGTAGATGGGTGAAGCAAGAACTTCTCGATCTTGGACCAACATTTGTAAAATTAGGACAAATCGCTTCGACGAGAGCGGATCTGTATCCACCAGAGTTTACAAAAGAACTGGAATCGCTGCAAGATGATGTCCCTCCCGTGGAAATTGATGTAGATGTAAAATATGATATTTTTAAAGAATTTGACCCTGTACCATTCAAATCCGCGAGTATCGGACAGGTTCATATGGCCGTACTCCAAAACGGTCAAAAAGTTGTTGTAAAAGTAAAACGCCCAGGAATTTTTAATATCATGAAGGATGATACAGATACTATACGGGGTATAGTGCAATTTTTAGAGCGCATTGGTATCGATACGGGAAATAGCTCAGGTTTAGTTCTAGATGAATCTATAGAATATCTCTTGGGAGAGGCAGATTACAAACAGGAGATTAACAACGCCATCAAGTTTCGCAAAAGTATGAAAGACGTTGAGTGGGTGAAGGTTCCGAAAATGTATAAAAAATATTCAAACGATGAAATGATCGTCATGGAATATGTACCATCAGTGAAACTGACTGAGATTACAGATAAGAGGGTGAATAAGAAGAAGATATGTGAAGCCCTCATAAACGCGTACGTGATTCAAACCATGGACAATGGTCTATTTCACGCCGACCCGCACCCGGGTAACTTGGGGTTTTCACCAAAAGGGAAGCTTGTATTTTATGATTTCGGATTACTCGTACCATTGTCGGACGAATTAAGAGACGGATTCACAAAACTTTTTGGATTTATAATCACGCGCGATACCGCGGGTGTAGTTGACACATTGGTGAAATTAGGTGTGATTGTCCCGACTTCTTCAGATGTTTCGGACATTGAATTATTTTTTGAGACCATCCTAGGATACTTAGAGACCCTCGACGGTTCTGGTATCGTGAACGATGATCTCGCTGCACAACTCGCGATTGAAAAACCATTCGTGGTACCGAGTAGTTTCGTGTACCTCGCAAAAGCCTTTTCGACTATAGAGGGTATATGTTTGAAACTAGATCCAGACTTTAACTATTTCACATATTTAGAGCCCCTGATCCAACAACAAATAATAGAATCCGTGGATGTTGGTGATATATTCATGAAAACGACGGAGATTCCTGGGACGATAGGTAAAATAAGTACGGCTGTATCCGGGCTTCAAAAATCAAGGGGGTCTATGAAACGTACTATGATCAAAACGAGACAGGAAATTAAGATCGTCCAATACAGCGTGGTGTGCGCTCTATTGGCTGAGAAATTTGGGGACAATCCACCTTTGGCGATGTTTTTTGTTTTCTGTACT
>Ga0209308_10001995_pt1 | contig 18126 bp, 31 predicted proteins | sample COGITO_mtgs_1204_3_FD_184806 | JGI IMG/M metagenome (GOLD analysis project Ga0209308, IMG submission 184806) | Pelagic marine microbial communities from North Sea - COGITO_mtgs_120405 (SPAdes) (version 2) | ecosystem: Environmental > Aquatic > Marine > Epipelagic ...
TATTCTCGCTGAATTACTTGCCAAATCTGTACTTACAGTCCCTATTCTCGCTGAATTACTCGCTAAGTCCGTTTCTAATTCGCTTACTCTTGATACATTACTCGTCAAGTCTGTTTCTAAGACACTAACTCGAGACGCATTACTTGTCAAGTCTGTTTCTAAGACACTAACTCGAGACGCATTACTTGTCAAATTCGTTTCTAATTCGCTTACTCTTGATACATTACTCGTCAAGTCTGTTTCCAAAACACTAACTCGGGACGCGTTACTTGTTAAACCCGTTTCTAAAACGCCAACTCGAGACACATTACTCGTCAAATCCGTTTCCAAAACACTAACCCGAGCTGCGTTACTTGATGTATCAATGGCTAAAGCAATACCTGTGAGTGATGTACCTGATCCTATAAAAGAAGGTGCGGTGATATTTCCCGATGAAATTATGGTACCAGAAGTTGTTAAGGAGGTTCCCGTATTTGCAAGATCGACTGTGTTTGTTGTTGAGTTATGTTGGTTCGTAACTTGTTGTAGATTTCCAACGCCTCCTCCAGTACCTGCTATACCTGTTAAACCACTACCATCACCTATGAACTTTGCACCAGATATAAGATTTATATCTATTGTAGCTGTGTTACTATTTTCTAAAGCTTCCTGGAGTGTGGATGCAGTTCCACCAGAACCTTTATACTTTTGTATATTACGAGCAGTCGTACAACCAGTCATTCTTATAAATACGAATGATTATTTTCATGGTAAAATAAGGCATTTTCCTTTAGTGAAATCAGTAGGTTCTTCGGATTTTTGTTTTGGTATTTTAAAACCACCTTGACGATACACTTTGAGACGTTTATTATACATAGCATGACATATAGACCATTGATCGAACATATCGTAAATATGCGGATTGTTCTTTTTACCGTGTGTTTCACGCATAATCCGTCCAATCGATTGTACAATATCAGACTTAGGGGTCGCAAGTATAACCGTATCGAGTGAAGGTATATCGAGACCTTCGTGTGCTTGACTAAACGTCGCGAAAATGATTTGTTTTTTACTTGATTCGGCTAAATCCACTTCTTTCATACCACCCATATAGAGTCCCGACGTTTTCTTGAAACTTTGGTGGAGTACTTCACAATGGTGTCGACGATCACTTAATACGAGAACTTGACGTGTCCCCTTGACAATATTTTTTATAAGTTTTGCTATAACGATGTTTCGTTCACGATCTTCTGTAAGTTCGGTAATCATGGTCGCTAATGAAAGTTTACCGAATCGTGTACACGGGGGTGGATCTTGAAAACGTGGACATCTATATTCAATTGGAAACACTTCGACTTGTTCTTGATTTTCACGTTCAATTGCAAAGAATGTTGGTCCCATGAACCAATGTAAAACTTTCGTAAGACCATCTTTACGGGTCGGTGTTGCCGAGAGTCCAAAAATGTGTTTAGGACATATTTTAAAAAGAGATTGCGAAAATACTTTTGCACATATATGATGTGCTTCGTCAACGATGAGAGTACCGATAGTATCGAAATCATTAAATGAATACTCTTTCAAGGAAAGTGATTGGAGCATGGCAATGACAAAATCACAATCGGTTTCTAATTTATTCTGTTGTACTACACCTATAGATGCACCCGGACAGAACTGTTGGATACGTTCTTTCCATTGGTTCGCGAGAAACTCTTTGTGTACGACAATCATGGTTCGGTACCCGAGTTTACATGCTATGGCCAAGGATACTGTCGTTTTCCCAAAGCCGCAAGGAAGTGAGAGAACGCCGTGCCCAGATTTGAGTGCTGCCGCCAAAGCATCATTTTGATGTGTTTCATCACGAAGTTTTCCATTAAATTTACAAGATATTTTAACTGGCTTAGGACGACGATCTTCTTTTGCTTTACCAAACTTTTCTTCACCGTAAAATCGGGGAACACATAGACCTGTTTTTGTTTTTCTGAATACCTTAAAGGGAGGCGGCGGAAATCCGAACTCTGTATTTACAACGGCACGTACCGTGAGTTCTTTCTTTATTTCCGGTGTCTCACCTGTGAGATATCCCGAGCGTGTAAGACTCATTTCTTACTATTAGTTTCTATACTTTATATACTTCAATACCCATGAATACCCACTATGATCATGGGCATTCCAAACTCCGTTAAATTGAATTTCAGTGAGAACTGTATCACCTTTTTTCAGTGATTGAACAGGTGTATCCCCATCAACATTACACATGACTCGTCGGTATCTAAACGGAACTTTTACTTTTAAAACGTTACCTTCCAATGGGTCGTCTAGTTTTTGGGGAAACAAAACAACACCTGTTTTATGTTCATGTAATTCCCTGATATAGTCTCTTACTTTATCGGGTAGAGATATCCTAATATATTTTTTTTCATTATAGTCGTACATGGGTTCATAAACAGTTGCAGTTACCGGTAAAGTCATTCTTTACGTGTATATATTATAATAAGAAAGAAAACTATAAGTATGAATACTACATGCGTTATTAGAACGGGTTGAAATGGTTTTCTTGTTTCAAACGTTTCATGACAAAATGATCTTCCTACTTCTATAGCGGCTTCTATACTCGAATAGGGTGTTTTTCTTTCGGACATCATACCACATAAAGCAACTTTCGAAGATTTACCATAAAATGGAACTTGACCATGTAAACTCAAAACCCCCGACGATTGTTCGAATGACCATTTTCCATCTTTCCAATACGAACCCCATCCTATACGAATATTCGTTGGTTTTGGTACACCTAATTGTTTAATAACTTCACTTTTAAGTGTTTCTGGATCGGTCGATAAAACTTTTTCGGTAAGATTACATATAACACACGAAATGGTTTTTTCATCACTAAGAACTACTGGTTGTAAATTAAACTCTGTTTCTATAGCGTATTCTAAATCACTTTTAGGTAAACGAATTTCCTGATCATAATCTAACAAAACGTTAATACACCCGTATGTACTTGGACCAATTTTTTTAGGTGTATCTTTACCCCAATTTTCACCTATCAGTTGTAACGCTTTACTATTATCTATACATAAAACAAGAAGACCATCTTTTATTTTTGTTTTGTTTCTAAAAGTAGCTTCATATCCATCTTTTTCATAATGTACATTTTCAACTTCTTTACCAAACATAAATGTAACACCCTTATCTACAAGTGCCTTTTGCATTTTGTCGGACATGACTTTACCCGAAACCTTTTGAACATATTGTTTAGATAAACCCACATGATCAAAACTCTTTACAAATTCAAATGCTGACATGGTTTCCCAAACAACTCCATCCATGATTAAAGGTAAAGCTTTGAGTAATTTTTCACCTGATTCAGAAAGTTTACCAAGTGCATCTTTAAGACTTGTACGTTTATACTTTACAGGTTGTGCTAAAACGCGTAACGCAAGTGACGTTAAAATTAAATAATCTTTTGGTTTAAGGTTTTTAAATACTGTTTTATATACATTCGTATCCGCGGGTTGAAACATTTCGTCCCAATCAATACCCATTTCTTCGAATAAGTTATTCGTGTTTATGAATGCATTATCAAACACAATTCTATGTGCATGTAAATCTCGTTTACCTCCGGATGGTTCCCACCATGACCCACCTGCAGATTCTTTACGATCGTATATTGTAACTTGATGGTCTGTGGATCTAAGAATTTCCCATGCGACTGACATACCGGTTGGTCCGGCACCTATTACGTGAACTCGCATTTATATATACACACAAATATTATTTGAAAAAATTTTCATGGTGTAATGTAAGATGGCACTATGTGCGTTAAAACCTATTTTAATAAAGCCACCATCAAAACATAAAACTAGGACGTGGAAGTTTGCTGGTGAATTTTTGATACGAAAACAATTTCAAAAAGATCAGGTAAAGTTTGGTGCATGGACGAGAGAACAGATTATTGAACTTGGTCCTACTTTTATAAAATTGGGACAGATCGCATCTTCACGCGTTGATTTATATCCTTTAGAATTTACCAGAGAATTGGAATCTTTACAGGATGATGTACCACCAATAAATAGAGACACGATTATAGATATGATTGAAACACATGTAAATTCAGGTACATTTTCATATTTTGATCACGAACCATTCAAATCTGCAAGTATAGGACAAGTTCATAAAGCAACTTTACAAAACGGTGAAGAAGTTGTCGTCAAACTTAGGCGACCTAAAATATATGAAATAATGAAAAGTGATACCGATAATATTAAACAAATCGTTGCATTTTTGGAAAAAGTTGGTATAGACACTGGTACAAATACGGGGTATGTTCTCGATGAATCTATTGATTATTTATTGGCCGAAACTGATTATGAACAAGAAACAAAAAACGCGAAAAAATTTAGGAAATCACTCAAAAAAATAGATTGGATGAAAATACCTAAAGTACATGAACAATTGTGTACACCTGATATGATAGTTATGGAATATGTTCCTTCAGAAAAGTTATACGATATATCCGATTCAAAAGTTAATCGAAAAAAGGTATGCGAAGCATTGATAAATTCTTACGTGATACAGACAATGGACAAAGGGTTTTTCCACGCGGATCCACACCCCGGTAATTTAGGTTTTTCAAGTGATGGTAAACTTGTTTTTTATGATTTTGGTTTGGTTATAGAAATTTCAGATGAAATGCGACAAGGATTTAACGAACTATTCATACACATAATAAATAGGGATACGAAAGGTATTGTTGATGTTCTTATTCGTTTAGAAGTAATTTTACCAACAACATCAGATACGAGTGATATAGAGCTTTTTTTCAAAACAACACTTAATTATCTAGAAACACTCGATGGGAAAAATATTAAAAATGAGATACTAAACGACGAAAATCTTTTAAAACTGGCACAAGAGAAACCATTTATTATACCAACGGCTTTTGTATATCTAGCAAAAACGTTCTCAACGATTGAAGGAACATGTGTAAAACTCGACCCCGATTTTACGTATATCGAGTATCTCGAACCTATACTCAGGGAACAGGTTTCTGATGCTATAGATATAGGAAGTATATTTTCAACGGCGACTGAAATGCCAAACCGTGTAAAAAATATAAGTACGGCTCTTCTGAGTATGGAAAAATCACGCGCATCTATGAGACGATCTATGGAAAAAACGCGACGAGAAATGAGGTACGTACAATACAGTGTTTTATTGGCTGTATTTGCAGGTAACTTGTTGGAACAATATAAGGAAGTGTCTGTATTTTTAACATTAATAAGTCTAGATTTAGCATTTAGGGCTTTTCGTAAAAATCGATAGCCGTGGTTTCTGTGTTAGATTTTGTTGATGTTTTCTTTTCATTAAAAAAATCTTTATGTTTTTCAAATAAACTTTTGGTACGTTCAACTTCGTCACCGGCGATTTCTTTTATTTTGTCTTTTATACCATCAACTTCTCCATCTCTTTGTTTACGAAGTTTTTTACCAAACTTCTTAAACTTTTTCTGTGTCGAAGCAAATGTAGTGGTTATCGAGGAAAGTGAAAACATTATATTACTTATATAATACTAACATTTTTTATCGAGACCCAATAATCGTAATTTTTGTTCAAATTCTCGTCGTTCGCCTATAGATTCAATTGGTGTACCATTAGCGATAGCTTCGATTTCAGGACCTGATAACTGAATTGAATTCATTCTAAAATCCATAAATGCTTTCATGGTTACAGGTACCAGTGGTTGTACAAGTTCATAAATAGCTTCTGCATAATCCCTAATTTCTTTTTGTGCACCGAGTTCCATTCTGAGACGAAGATAATGCATGAGATTATGTAAATCTATTTTCCAGTAAAATTCTGTATATGTCGATTGAGTAAGTGTACCTCGTGATTGTTCTCTACATACTCCATCATCGAGTAGGTACTTGTATATTTCAAATGAATTATCAAAATGTTTATTTAACGCATTTTCACGATCACTATTAATACCAATTTCACCTTCTGAACCCTGATGGTTTACCTTTGATTGACCACGTAAAATTTCGGGTTTATAATATTGTTCTGGAACTATAGAATATCTTGCTGAATATTCGTTCACACTTGCCATTCTATGCCGCATGTGTTGTCGTGCTATGTATATAGGCATTTTTATATGAAACTTGAATTCGATCATTTCGAACGGTGTGTTGTGCCAATGACGCAGTAAATATCGAATAAGACCTGCATCACCTCTAGCAGTTTTTGTTCCTTCACCATAAGATACACGCGCGGCTTGAACTATAGCCGCGTCAAGATTTTCTCTCGGCATGTAATCCACGAGTCTAACAAAACCATGATCGAGTACTTTTTTCTCCATTTATTGTAACTACGATCACAATCTTTAAGATGTTATATGAGAGTGATATTCGTAAAAAAATTACTCAACTTCGTAAAAGTGAAGGTAAAATATATGCACCACTCAAGTATTTCAGGGGACTTTCTTCCTTGAAAGAAGTTGAAACGCGGTATAAAAAGATGTTAAAAAAAGATTACAGACCATTTAAAACCGATAAGAAAGCGGTTACGAAAACGTCTAGCTACACAGCAAAGTTCCGTAAAAGGTACCCGGGTGTAACGAAACTGAAAGATATATCCAAAGTGACGGGTATACCGTTAAAAACTCTAAAAACAGTCTACGATCGTGGATTAGCCGCATGGCGAACGGGACACCGACCAGGTGCGAGTCCACAAGCATGGGCGTATGCGCGCGTACACAGTTTTGTTGTTAAGGGGAAGACGTATTATACGGCCGATAAGAACTTACGTTAATCAAGTTCATTAATTAAATCGTCTATACTTCTATAGTACCTTTTCAGGTCTTTCATGAACCGTTTATTATTTTCAAGAACTTCGATTTCTGGTTTGTTTTTATAAATGTATGCGAGGTTTGATTTTGAATATTTGGTTCTTTTTTGGTTTTCGTTTGGTTTTCTTGGTACAAGTTTCTTATTCTTTTTCGATACACCTTGTATGGGTTCAATACGCTTCGTAAAACTAATAGCTTGCATAACAGTGTCAGCTAAATCATCTTTCTTTTTTGATGAATTAAATACAGGTATCCAGTGTGCATTAACTGGGTTATTCCACATAAATTCTTGACATCTTTCTATTGATGCTTTTTTTCGTTTATTATACATGATTTTACCTGGTCCCGCGAAATCGGGTATTTTAAAGCGCGCGTCATAAATTATAGTTTCGGCCTTAGGGTTCATAATAACAAAATATGCATGAAGAAAATGTTCTACGATTTTCATTTTTCTATTTTTATCCGGTTGTTTTTCAATGAGTATGGTATCTGATTTTAAAACCCAATGTCGTTCATCTAAATGATTTTTCATAGATATAAATAACCCGTCTTTATGTTCGGGAGGAACACCGGATACATCCCAATGTACGATAAGATTAGAGGTTTCATCTAGCATACACATGGCTAAATTACGTATACCTACATCTATACTTAAAATCATTAATATAAAGAAAGACTACGTCTTTAACCTAATAAAAGTTAAAGAAAAAACATAATTTAAAGTTATATGAATGTGGTGTTGGTGGTGCTGTCATCCATTCGAAGGTACTCCTTTGAATATGCCTTATAAACACGACGAACGCCGTAATAAATTTTACACGGCGGGATATTTTTGTTCTTGGAGTTGTATGAAAACGTATACTATTGATAAATATGGGTGTAATAGAGGAGGTCTTATATGTGGAAATATAGTCATGATGCGTAAGAAACTTTTTGGTAAAATTGGAACTATAAAAAAGGCGCCACATAGACAAAAATTAGAAGTTTTTGGTGGTAATATGTCTATAGAACAGTTTAGAGAAAATAACGTAAAAGACGAAGAAATTCCTATTGATACAATAAATATTGAACCTATACCCGAAATTAATATACCAATAGTAGCAAATATTTCGAATGAAAAAAGATTAAAAGATATAAATAGATCATCAGGAAATAACGAAACGTTGAGATTGAAACGCGAAAAACCTTTGAAAAGGAATCAAAATAATTTAGAAACTGTATTAGGATTAGTCATTAAGACCAAACCCTAATAATCGTTTTTGTTTATTTGTAGGACGTGATTTTGGAATATCAATTGATCGACACGAATGTATCCATCTTTCTCCGTCGTGTGCGACCCATTTAAAATTATATTTCTCTATCATTTTTCTACATAAAACACACGGTAGTGATATACCGTCACCATAACTGGTTTCACGAGATATCACTAATGTACCATGTTTTCTATTCACCCAAGATGAAAACTGGTGACTTTTATACCCCCTTTTTAAAAAATCACGTTTTAAATTTTTTATGAGTCGTCTTTCGGAGCAACATATAGGATCACTTTTTGATTGGATATTTAATTTGGTCGTATAAGTAATCACTGTGGTATATGACATTTATTTATACAAGCGAATTATTTTTAATATCGTAACAATTATTACATACTTTACCTTCGTATACAAAACAACATTTATTACATTCATTTAATATTTTTATATTTCTTTTTACTAGTTTGTTATGGGAATACATTATTAAATCCTTTATAGTATAAATACCATATCTTATCATAGTTTCTAAATCAGGAAATGTCATTTATAAATATAGCTTTATAAACTTTATATTTATTTTCCAAAACATCCAAATAGTTTTTTACAACCAGCGCTTGTTTTTAACATGAGTGCAAAACTATCTATCATACCAGGAACCATTGCTTTTAGCAAGGTTTCAAATTCTGAATCGGCATCACCATCATCGATTTGTTCAATTATAGAAAAAATTAAATCCATGACAAGTTCTTTTTTATCTGGTCCAGAAATAGACTTAAGGTTATTTGCTTGAAGCATAAGAGTGGATACTAAAATACATACGTTTTCTTTAGTGATACGTTTACCTTTGTATCTTTCAACAATTTTTTTCATTTCCAATGCGACAATTTTTGATTGTTTAGATTTTGAATCATAGTTTGCAATAATTTTATCCGGGCTTGACATTTTATAATAGACTATAAAATATTTTCTTTAACTAATATAATGGATACTGATTCTTATATAGCTTTTTCTGCTATTCTTATAGGCATGACTCAGATGGCGTTTAATTTTAATGATATCCGTAATACAACCGATTTTAGTAATTATAGTTTTGAATATACCATATTAGGTATAATAGGTAGTTTTTTGTGGAGTATATATCAGTATAGAAAAGGTTCTAATTTTTCTGCGATGTATTCTGGGTCTGCTGTAATTTTAGGTTTTTATATATTACACAGGATCTTAAAGAATAAAAAAGAAAAAGAATTAAATGCATTCTATTAATTTAAATAAATTACAAGTTTCAAAAACTATTCAGATACAGAAAAGACGACCAATTCGAACAGTAACGCGTGCTAATAAAGATACGGGTGTTAATTGGAAATATGTAGAGGCGGTAAACGGTCGCGCTGCTATGTTTGGAACGATTTTGGGAACCGCTAATTGGGGGATTACGGGGTTAAATGTGATTGAACAAACACAATATTTACCACTTTCTATACTGGGTCTTGGTTCTTCCCTGATAGCTATAGGTACAATGACAAATGCAGTTGGTAAGTTATCGAATGAAGATTTCGAAACCTTTGCATTAATTAATACGGGGCGTGCTGCTATGGTTTGTTTTATGGGGTTGGTAGTAGCAGCTGTCGCCGGTGTTTAATAATGGTAGATCTGTATTATGCAATATATATCCTACAAAATTGATCATTTTTATTTTTTCTTCGAGTGTAAATGTTCCTGCTCCACGAAACACGTGGGCCAAGAGTATTAACATTATATGAATAGATTCATGTATGTTCATATAATTATAATTTAATTTAATTATTTTTTTTTAATATCCTTTCAATTTATTGACTACGTTATGTTTTCTGTTTAAGAGAAAGAATCCCATGACTAAAAATAACCCATATACACCTAAACCAACTTTTGATGTAGTATCTTTAAATTTCCAATCATCGTCAAGATCACCTTCTGGTTTACACTTGTTTATGACAGTAAGCGCTATACCCGACGTCGCCAAACCTAGTATACTAAACAGGAGAAAGAATGCACCCGCGTCTTCACCAAAAAATTTCATGAGTAGGAGTGTTGCTGGTATAGTTAAAACAATAGCCAAAGAATGTGACATATATTCTTTTGCTTTTACCCAAAATTCGTCTTCTTTTATTTTATCACACTCGTCGATAATAGAGATACCTGTCGATGTTATGTATACATACACACCTGCGAGTACACAAACAGTTATAACAGTTAACATAGATACTTCCAATTCTAATCTTTTTCCATCGAGTCTATTTAGCCCTCTTGATATTCTACTCATATTTTATATAATTAATACGTACTGAGATTTTAATTTTTTAACTGATCTGGTACACTTTTTAATATGTCATCTGTGACTTTAACAAGTTTTGTTATACCATCTACGTGTAGACCATTTTCCATATAATATTTAAAATGGTCTTCTGTTAAAGCTTTATTTATTTTATCAAAACAGTGAGCAAAATGTATATTTTTATTAAAAGCAAATTTATGATCACCAAAAGATGAAAAGTGCCAACCTGTATTTTTTAAATACGAGAAGTGCCATCTTGTTTCTCTTAATTTTTGTGGTGTTACATTTACCGCATTTTCTTTAGTTGTTAAAATTGTACCAAACCATGGTTCATGAACTTGAATGTAATCAAGGCTATATTGAAAAGAAATCATGTTAAACGTAATTGTGTTTATATTATCTGGAAGTTTCAATGCTTCTCTGTGAGGTATTTCGTCTACATCGGATATCATTACCAAATCATCATCTTTAAAATGTATGAGACCTCTTGTTATACAGTTTCTTTGATAGTTTTCTCTTACCCATGGATCTTTATCCACTGGATTATCTTTTACGATGATGTGTATAATTTTATCATTCCATTCTTTGAATGTATCCTTATTTTTTTCATAATATAATTCTTTTGGTTCGCCCCTGTGTGTTACTGTAGATTCAACAAGAACAAAGTGGTCTACGTGATTATATAAATAATTTAATCTTTTTTTTAAAATACCAAGTTCGTTATAAAAAGTAAAACAATCGATTATCATAGTATTTCTATTTTTAATTATATGAAGTATTTTTTAAGTGTATTAAAAGTCATATTTCCGTAATATTGTCTTATTGATGGAATAATATGATTAATATCAATTTCGTTTACTGTATTTAATTCTTCTGGAAAGTGTGGTGGTGTTTTTGATTCCCAAAATATACCGAGTAATATTTTATTTACGTCGTCTGTTTTTATAATACCGTCTTCTATTATAGGTTTAAATGATTTTATGATATTTTTCGGGTATTCTTTCGATGCAAAAATATTACAATACACGTAATCGTAATTAAATGGGTTGTTTTCTGTAATTTCAATTAATCCTTCTGGTTTTATGTAAAAAAAATACCAATCTTTTAAATGGTTAAAAATATCATTTACGTTACATTCATTTTTTATGTAATTAATATCGTATTCAAATTGTAAGTATTTGATATTTATATTTTCACACCCCTTTAAAATCTCCATATCATACCCGTCTGTATCGATTTTTAAAAATTCTATTTCTGATATGTTATTTTCGTCGCAATATTTTTTAATACTGTTATTTTCATCTGGACCAAGTGCATATTTATTTACGTGAACTGAATCTTTTTTGTAATTTACTTCGTGTCTATATAAAGTACATTCGTGTTTCGCGTGTGATTCTATAAATTCAGGGTCAAATAAATGAACGTCGTTATTATTTACGTGGTTTGGAAATGTTGATCCAGTTGCACCTACATCAAAAATATGACATTTCTTTTCGGTATTTGATATTATACTATCTAATAATCTCATTTCACCATTGTAATTATCGTGACAACATATTTTAATATACCAATAAGGTATACTTATTTCTTTTTTGTTATCCTTTATTTTAATCAAACTGTTTACATTCATACTGATTAAAATAAAATTTACTTCTTTAATTAATTATACAATCATCATTTCTTAAGAAAGTTTTTTACGGTAAATGGTTGGAAATAAAAGAAAATGAGGCTATAAAAGTCATTAAAAAAATAATATCAAGATAATGTAATGCTCGAGAAAGAATTAGAATATATTGATGATCTTAGTACTTCTAACACAGACAATATGGCTGATCTCGAAGATATTATAAAGTATTGTCAAATGGGTCGAGAATGCTCAAAAACTGTTATGGATGAGTATACATCTTGTGATAAAATAAGTAAAGAGGTAATAGTTTGGTACTCCCATAATAGAAAAGTGATTAAACAAATGAAAGAATGGGCGGATATTTATAAGGAAGAATTCAAACAACACAAAAAAAAGATAAAAGAAGTACAGGAAAGAATTAAAACTCTTAAAATGAGTGTTGTTAAATCTTAGTATATCTTAAGTATTTCAGAAACAGCAGGGTGTCGCAAGATGTCATCATTTTCCATAGTGACATGTTCGATATATTTTAGGTTTAAACCATCTATTTTATTTACGATATCTGCGAGCCCACTGTTTTCACCCAAATCACTTTGTTTTAAATCACCCGTTATAACTAGTTTCGTATTTTTACCCAGTCTTGTTATTAACATTTTCATTTGATTAGGTGTACTATTTTGCATTTCATCAGCAATTATATACGCGTTATCAAATGTTCTTCCACGCATAAAACCTAGGGGTTCTATATGCACATGATGTTCAAGTTGTCCCCGTGTTAAATAATTCTCGAATACATCTACCATTGGTCTCGTCCATGGTTCCATTTTTCTTTCCATTTCACCTGGTAGGTATCCCATATCTTCATCTGCACCTACAATTGGACGCGTTAATACTAAACGACTGGTATTTCTATTCATTAAGTTTTCTGTCGCGAGTTGACACGCAAGCATAGTTTTACCTGTACCCGCCGGCCCCGTCGCTATTATAATAGGTTTATGAGATTGTAATACCCTCATATATTTACACTGGCCAGGTGTTTTGGGAAAGTTCATCTATATAAAATAACTTAAGGTTTTTTTTTCTATTTAAATAATAAGATGATAACACGTCGCGTAAACCCCGTATCTGTAATTAAACCTATAAAAAGTTATAGAAATCGTATATTAACGCGGTGTGTCTCAGGTAATGATTATTCTGATCAAACATTTGATGACGTCGACACTGTACTTGTAAAATATTTTACGTTCAGATCTACACAATATACATTAGCACAGGTATATGAAATGGATAGATCGCCTATGAAAAGTGAATTCAATTGGTTATGCGATTTTTCAAACGAAAATAATCCAAGTTCTGGCGACGTTTTTATAGAGGCGTTGTACGAAAACGGTAAAACAAATATTGCATCTCGTGTTATGGAAAATAGAGAAGGGTTATTAAAACGATGGTTATCACAAACGAGTGAAACGAATGGTGAAAAAATAGGCTTAAAAATGCACAAGAAAAACATGGATATATCAAGAAAAATGTTAATGAAGTCTCTAGAAATTACATCAGAGACAAGTAAATCTTTTGATGAAGTATAAAGGTTTTGTATGTATATTGTATAATGATTGGGAGTGCACATGTTCTTCCAAATTGGGGCATGAAGTTTCATTTTATAGGTATCGTGAAAGGTGGATATACAACAATCACGGACCCAGACGGTAAACCACGTATAATCTGTTTTAGTAAAAAAAAGACTGCTAATGAATGTATAAACTACATATGTAAATATCGTTCAAATTATGGTGTATGGCCAGACATGAATTTAGATCAACCCGTTTCTCGAATAAACCCCGATAAAAATTTTAAGAAAAGAACACCCGAAAACATATCAGAATATATTTTCATAGAAGAAATGGTAAAGAGTCAACTCGACGAAATGTCAACCGGAACGGGTGTTTGTTACTTTTATTGCCATACTTTTACATATAAGGAAGATTTACTACAAATATCATTATCTGGTCAGAAAATAGACGGTGAAATAAACGAGAGATATTATAAATCAAGATTAGATACAAGGTTAAAGAATGTATGAATAAATAGTATAAAAATGTCATTTGTTAAGGAATTCGATCCAAGAAAAGAAGAACATATTATTTGGTTACAAAAAATAGATAAAGTTATGGTAGAAGTTTCAGACCCTACCAAAGGTGGTAAAGATATGTTTAAAACAGTAAATGAAAACCCGTTTGGTATTAAATTAGAAAATCCTATTGAATGGGCACAAACACATTTCCAATTGTGCATGAAATATTCACAGGCAGTCCTGCGAGGAATAGCTTATATTCCTACTCAAAGGACGACTAATTAATTTAGATGATGATCTTGTTCTGGGTTGTGTATTTTTAGTCATTCTATGATATTCTTTTATGGTAAAATCTTGTGGTTCAGAATATTCATCCATTCGTAAGAGTAATATTCTACCTAAAACAGGTATATTTGTAAAAGGGCGTGGTATTCTATTTTCATTTAACTTCAGATCAAATACTGATTCACTGCATTTAAGTATAACAACATCTTCATCAGGCCACTGTCCAATAAAACTTGCTTTACCTTTTAAAATATTAAAAATTTCATTTTTTTCAGGTGAAATGTCAACATCTATTTCGTGTATGTCATTTCTTTTTTCATTTATCAAAATAGCACGCGTCATACTATTCTAAACTAATAAAAAAAAGTTGTGTTCTAGTAAATGAATACACTTGCATATTATGCCATAGCTCTTATAATAGTATACTTTATACTTTATAAAGGTGAACTTTACCAGAATATTGTTCTGGATGACAAGTGGAACGAATCTAGAAATAAACCTAAAAGGGTATCAGACCCCTTGAATTCGTGTTCCCCAGAATCACACTCAGAATGTATTAAAGTTAAAATGCCACATTTATCTAGATACTAATAATGGTAGCTAAGATAAGGGAATACGTACAGGAAAGATATGCATCTCTTCTTAACTTAGACAAAAATAATTCAATTTGTGTAAATTTAGAAAAGAGTACAAATAATTGGGCTGTTAAAAAAACACTCAAATTAGGTGATTATCCTTACGAAGATAATCCTAAACATTTAAATAGATATAAACATAAATTTTTGAGTATTCAGTATAATTTACAGAAATCAGATATACTTAAAAATAATATATTACAAGGTATTTTTAAACCTTCTTCAGTAGTTGATTTTAGTCCACAAATGTTATGGCCAAACGGTCCTTATTCTAAAAAATTACAAGAAAATATAGAAAATAACATGAAAAGAGAATATTCTTCAAATATATTAAATCAACCTGATTATAAAGGTCTTTTTAGATGTGGACGTTGTAAATCATATAAAACTACTTATTATCAAATGCAAACACGTAGTGCAGATGAACCTATGACTGTTTTTGTAACTTGTCATAATTGTGATACGCGTTGGAAAACGTAGAATTTAAACCATGTAAATGGTAGAATGATTAATCAAATAATAGACGTTGAGTATGATAATAATATAACACTGTTAGCAAGAATAATCGAAGATAATATTGATCATTATACCGTTTCTTGTTTAAATTATTGTGGTGATGGTATGTATGAATTTGACGACGAATTTTTAAAAATAGAAAAAGAAACTGTTTCTGGTTTTTACGACACAAAAAAATTAGAAGAAACGGGGTTATACAGACGAGTTGGTGATAATAATTATGAACCTATGGATTCAGATTCAGATTATGACGATGAAGATGAAGATGATGATGACGAAGACGAAGATTCAGAATCGGATATATCATATATGGAAGAAGAATTTTTTTAATACGTTATATTAATAATAAACATGGAATCCAAATATATGATATATGTAGCTGTTATTATGATATTATATATAATAACTACTAAAGCAGACCCACCTAAGAACAATCAGGAAAAATATTGTAGTTTGTGTCAAATGAAATAAACCTAAGTATGATATATAAAAGTATAAAATATTAAATAAAATATGCCAAACTATAACCCCCCAAATACACATTATAGTGAAATGGACGTCTCTATGTATGATGAAAACGATATTTTCAATTTTATCGGTAAGTCAGGTAAAAAATTTTACTGGCTTACGAAATATCTCAATTTATCTTACATATGGTACGATAAAAAACGTAAAGTCATCGAACTTTGGGGACCTTTTGAATCTCTTCAAAATTTTCAATCTCATCATATTTTACAGTGTGAATTAGACCTAAGTTTTAATAAAGAATAAATTTTAATATTATATAAAATGAATATAAGAGCTAAAATTCGAGAACCAGTACAACCACATTTTTACCCTAAATCTAGTTTAAAAAAAGGTACATTTTTGTACGATATTGTTAACACAAAGGAAGGTCATATTTCCGATAAAAAAGTATTTTATGTACAGAACCACGAATCGTATTTGAAAGATCTAGAAAAAAATTATAATTATTATAACGTTCCTTTTAAGAAACCGAACGTGTATGAGATTGAAAAACCAAAATCTTTATCTCGAAAATTTATTTCTAAAGTTGAATATTTAGATTCAGTAATAGTTAATTTAAATGTTTTGAAAAATGGTAAAGTTCGTGTTAAAATTAATACAGATATGATTTCTCTTTATGAAAACTGGTACAAACAGATGAAATTACCATCTATTAAAACAGTAATAAAAGTTTATAAAAATTTGGGGTACGATGATACTTTTTTAAATACTATGTTAGAAAAAAATAAAAAAAGAGAGAAAATGTTAGAAAAGGGGTGGAAAAAAATAGAAGAATTTAGCGAGGCATCAAAAAATGTTAAAAAGAAAAAGAAAAAAAGGAAAGAAAAGAAAGAAGAAGTCGAACCAGAAGTCGAACCAGAAGTCGAACCAGAAGTCGAAAACGGTTCAGAAAACGAACTAGAAGAAAATAACGAAGACGGAGACGAACCAGAGGAAGACGAGGCGATTGTGGTGGACGAAGAAGGTGACGATGAAGAAGTCGTTGAAGACGATTACGTGTCAGATGGAGGAGACGATTAAAACTTAAGTCAAACTTTTTTTAATAAAAAATAATTTACAAAATGAATATCTTCTTTTTATCTATGAATCCCGAAGAGCTTGCTTATATGTATTGTGATCAACACGTAATCAAGATTCTACTCGAAATATGTCAAATGATGTATACTGCATGGTTTTATTCCGATCAAACGGAATATGTGGAATTGAATGCACCTTATACTGTTAATGGAGCACGTCGAGGGTACAAAGCTGCACATAAAAAACACCCAACAACGTTATGGATATCGTCGAACATAAACAATTATAATTTTGCGGGTGAAATTGGAATGTCACTCGCACTCGAATATACTAAACGGTTTGGTAAAGTCCACGCGTGTTCTAAACATATACTTTGGTTATATAAAAACAAACCTTCACATTTCGAACTTCGTGAAAGTGAAACTGCGTATTATCCAATACACGATTTTAAACATGGATTAACACGAATACCGGCGTGTATGCCCGATAAATACAAAGTACCAAGTATTATTGAATCATATAAGTTATATTATACAGGTGAAAAAGAGATTTTTGCGAGATATACTAGAGTTTAATTTAAAAATATATTATAAGATGAACTGGAAACAGTTCCGTAAACGTTTAAGAAAAAAACGTAAAAAACTACAAAAATTCATAGATAAATACCCCGTTATTGTAATTATATTCTTACAATTAAGTATAATGGGGACCATGTTAACCGTATCAAAATTATTTAGTTCCCCACCCTTAAAAATCGAAAAGAAACCCGAATACGAACATCGAATATATAGCGATTTTATTAAAGGTGTTAAGAAAAACGAAATCGTTAAAGCGGAAATAAATCCACAAAGTGATATCGTATATTTCGAAGAAAAGGATGGAACTGTAGGTACATCGTATTACACACCATCGGAAGATTTTTGGAAAACAATGTCTGAAAGTCAAGTTGAATTTGATTTAGTTCGAACACCGATTGGTGGAAGTTTTAATGATTTTGTATCGTTCATGTTCATTACTATAGGTTTCTTTGCGATTTTTAGAATGTTTACGGGTGGTG